>Ga0070741_10014925_pt1 | contig 13310 bp, 8 predicted proteins | sample Coa_R1_4_FD_66440 | JGI IMG/M metagenome (GOLD analysis project Ga0070741, IMG submission 66440) | Surface soil microbial communities from Centralia Pennsylvania, which are recovering from an underground coalmine fire - Coalmine... | ecosystem: Environmental > Terrestrial > Soil > Unclassified ... | reverse complement strand
GGCCAGTAGGCCGAGCACTCCTGGCCGCGGATCGTCCGCCACGGGAACGCCGCGCCGGTGTGCCCGAGCTGTGCGGCCCGCTCCCGGGCCAGGTCCAGCGTGCTGTGCCGCCAGCGCAGGGCGTCGGCGGCGGCCCTCGGAGCGGTGTAGGTCAACACCGGGAGCAGGAAGGTCTCGGTGTCCCAGAAGGTGTGGCCGTCATAGCCCGAGCCGGTGAGGCCCTTGGCCGGGATGCACCGGCGCTCGCCGCGCGCGCCGGCCTGCAGCACGTGGAACATGGCGAACCGGGTGGCCTGCTGCAGTCGCTCGTCACCTTCCAGCGAGACGTCGGCCCGGGCCCAGAAATCGTCCAGGTAGCGACGCTGCTCGGCCGCGAGGCCCTTGAACCCGGTGTGGCGGGCCGCGGTCACCGCCGCCTCCACCTGGCTGCGGACCGCCGGCCGGGTGCGCTGGCTGGACCAGCCGTATCCGACGATCTTGACCAGGGTGAGCTTCTCCCCCGGCTTGAGCGTGGTGCTCAGGGTGACCCGGCCGGTGTCGGGGTGGGCGTCGGTGGACACCAGGGTGTCCTCGGGCCCCTCCCAGACGTGGTCCATCATCGCCGCCATCCGCAGGCCGCTGCGCCGGGTGCTGTGGACCATGACCACGCCCGTGTGGTTGGCCTCGACCTGCTCGGACTGCAGTGGCGCCTCGAGCATGGCCGCGACCCTGGGATCCCTGCCGGGCATGGGCAGCTGCTCGTTGGCGATCAGCTCCGACTGGATCACCACCCGCGCGGGCTGTTCCAGCGCGGTGACCTCGTACTGGATGGCCACGATGGACCGCTGCACGAACGAGACCATGCGGGTGGAGCGCACGGAGACCCGCTGCCCGGCGGGGCTGGTCCACTCCACCTCGCGGCGCAGCACCCCGTCGCGGAAGTTCAGCTCGCGGGCGTGGCGGTGCAGCAGGCCGTAGCGCACGTCGAACGGCTCGTCGTCGACCAGCAACCGGACCAGCTTGCCGTTGGTCACGTTGATCACGCTCTGACCGTCTTCGGGGTACCCGTAGCCGGCCTCGGCGTAGGGCAGCGGACGGGTCTCGTAGAGCGAGTTGAGGTAGGTGCCCGGCAGCGCGTGAGGCTCCCCCTCGTCGAGGTTGCCCCGCAGCCCGATGTGGCCGTTGGACAGCGCGAAGAGCGACTCGGTCTGCGCGAGCCGGTCCATGTTGAGCTCGGGTTCGACGAGGCGCCAGGAGGAATCCACGCAGGTACGATGCCACGGCCGTTTTACGGCGCCGTTTCGGGCCGGATGATCCCCGGGTGATCGCTGGGTGATCGCCGGGTACTCCGGCGGGCACTCGCGGACACCCGGCCGGTGTCGCCGGGTAACGTCACCATCCCGGGCCGGACGGGGCACCGCGGCCGCCGTGCCGGTCCGCTCACCGCAGCTGACCGGCTGTTGGGCCGTCCCACCTCGAAAAATCCCGGGAGCGTTCTAGTCTGAGAGTCCGTCCTCGCCCGGCGCCCGGCCGCGCAGGGCCCGGCCGATCTGGAAAGGGTATCGGCGTGTCCCTGACCAAGACTGTCGCGCAGATCGCTCCCGGCGATCACGCGTGCGCGGTCGTGGACAGCGACGAGCAGCACTGGGAGGTCGCCGCCGGTTACGTGAGCGCCGGCCTCATCCAGCGCGAGAAGGTCGTCTACTTCGACGGCGAGCGCACCGTGGAGCCACTGCTGCGCCGGCTGCGGGAGGCCGACGTCGACGTCGACCGCGCGGTGGACACGGGGCAGCTGGTGGTCCTGCCCCCGGACACCGCCGAGAGCTCCCGCGAGCGGGCCGCCGAGGCCGTCCGCAACCAGGTCCGGGAGAGCATCGAGGACGCGCTCCGGCAGGGGTACCACGCGGTGCGCCTCACCGACGAACCGGCCGCCGCCGGCCGCAGCCCGGCGCACCGCCTGGGCGAGCTGGACCGGATGATCCACGAGGTGGTGCGCGACCGGCCGGTGACGATGCTCTGCCAGTACGACCGCAGGTACTGGTCCTCCAGCGACCTGCACCAGCTCGGCGAGCTGCATCCGGTCGAGGTCATCGCGCCGGCGCTCTACGACGACGGGTTGCTCCGGGTCACCCGGAAGGCCCCGTTCAGCACCCGGGTCTGCGGCGAGATCGACTTCAGCAACCGCGACCTGGTACGCCGGATGATCGACGACGAGCTGGAGCGGGCGCTGCGGGCGACCCGCGGATCCGGTGAGGTCGCGGTCCACCTGGAGTCGCTGCGGTTCGCCGACGTGACCGCGGTGGCGGAGTTCGTCCAGGCGGCGGACGGGTTCCCGGCCAGCCACCGGTTGGTGCTCTACGGGGTGCAGCCCTCCGTGCGGCGCCTGCTGGACCGTTGCGGCGCCGCCTTCAGCCCCCAGTTGGAGATCCGGGATCGGCCATCGCGGTGAGGGTGACGCGGTGAGGGTGCAGAACACCCGGGTCGGGTTGCCGCGACGGTTCGCCCACCGCGGTGGTGTGTACGGGAGCCAGTCGGAGCTGGTGGAGCTGGCGGTGCCGCTGATCGAGCAGGCCCGCCGCCGCGGCCACCCGGTGGTGCTGGCCGTGGCGACCTCCACCGAACGGCTGATCCGTGACGTCGTCGGCGCATCGGGGCTGGAGCGGCTGGCGCCCCCGGAGCCGGAGCTGCGCCGGTCGGGGCAGACGGTGGCGGCCCGGCGCGCGCGCCAGCTCCGCGAGCTCACCGACCGCGAGGGTCCGATAGTCGTCATCGCCCAGCACGACCCCGACCTGGGCCTGCTCGACGGGCGTACCTGGGTGGAGACCGACGCGGCGATGAACATCGCCCTCACCACCATGCCCGTGACGATGACCTGCCTCTACCGGGACCCGCTCGACCCGGTGCTCGCCGCGGCGGCCCGCTGGAACCACCCCCTGTGGGTCGGCGAGGACGGAAGCGTGCACGAGAACCCTGATCACCGTGACCCGGCCGAGGTCCTCGCCGCGTGTCCGGCCGGCGCGCCGGCGCCGATGGGTCCGGCTGACCAGGAGCTCACGTTCACCCCGTGGCAGCTCACCGACCTGCGGGGTGCGGTCGGCGAGGCCGCGCGCGCGGCCGGGCTGTGCGCCGAGCGTGCCGAGGACTTCGTGCTCGCGGTCAACGAGGTGGCCGGCAACGCCGTCGAGCACGGATACGGCACCGGGCTGCTCCAGATGTGGCTGTCACCCCGGTCGCTGACGTGTGAAGTGCATGACAGTGGGGTACTCGGGAACCCGCTGCCCGGCATGCGCCTGCCACATCCGGCCGAACACCGCGGCCGCGGCGTCTGGATCGCCCGGCAGCTCTGTGACCTGCTACATGTCTGGACCGACCACGACGGAACGCACGTGAGACTGCAGACAGCGCGCGCTCTGCACATCCCCGATCCGGCCTAGCAACGGCGCCGCGGCACCCGTTCGGGCACCCGGGGCTCGCCCACTCGCGTGAGTACGCGAGAATATTCCCGAACGGACCTAGGCAACTCGCGCCAGAACGGCGACACTGTGCAGGCCGACCCGCGCCCGAAGGCGACCACGAGCGTCGGCAACACAATTTGTCGTCGGGGGCTTCAGCCGTCAGGCGTGTCCTGATGGCCGCAACGTGGGGAAAACACAGAATGTCTACAGATCAGCGACGCTCCTGCGCGCCGGTGCGCGGGACGAGGCTGCGGGTACTCGGCTGTATCGAGCTGACCACACCCGAAGGCGTTGAGAAGACGCCCGCTGATCTCGACGGTCTGCGGCTGCTGGCCGCGCTGGCGGTGGCCGGCCCGTCCCGCAACCGCTCGGAGCTGGCCGCCACCCTCTGGCCGGAGCTCCCGGAGTCATCGGCGTCCGCGTCGCTGTCCGACGCGATCCTCACCGTCGCCGATCTGATCGTCGAGGTCGGCGAGGACGGTGCCGGGCTGGCCCTGTCCCCCGACGTGTCGGTGGACCTGGGCGAGGTCATGGCCCGGCTGCGCGACTGGGACAGCGACCCGGCCGTCGCGCTGACCGCCACCGCCGCGGAGATCTCCGTCCTCGGTGACGACCTGCTTCCCGGTTGGACCGACCAGTGGGTCGACCAGGAGCGCGAGCGGTTCCACAAGCTGCGGCTGCACTCCCTGGAGTCGCTGTGCCAGCTGCTCACCCAGGCCGGGCGCCACGAGCCGGCCATCCGGGCCGGCGAGCTGATGGTGGATGCTGAGCCGCTGCGCGAGTCCGCCCGCCGCGCCCTGATCGAGGCGCACCTGGCCGCCGGAAACGTCTCCGAGGCGGTGCACCAGTACGACACGTTCGTCGAGCTGTGCGCCAGCTTCGGGTTCGCTCCGGATGCCGAGCTGCGGAGCTTCTTCCCGCCCTCCCCCGCGTGGCCGGTCCTGCACGTGCGGCGCACCATCCACCCGGGGCAGGCCGTGCTGGTCGGCCGGGGTGTCCGCTTCGACGTGCCCGCGCGTCGCGCCCAGGTCGGCGCGGGAGCCGCCTTCAGGGGCTGAGCGCCCTGCCCGCGAGGGTCTTGATCCGTTCGGCGTAGTATCGGTCACGTGGCTTCGCCCCCATGCGGGCACCTGCCCGCCCGCATCCGCCGATCGGCGATCGACTGGCCGTCCGGGCTTCTGCTGACGGTGGCGCTCGTGGGCATCAACGTCATGGTCGCCGCGATGGTGACCGCGCTCGCCGTCTGGGTGCTCCCCACCGGACCTCCCGGGGTCGACACCCAGCGCGTGCGGTTGGTCAACTCCACGGCAGAGGTGTGCTACCTGCTGATCGCGGTGCCGGTGGCGGTGTTCTGGGGCGGCATGTCGTTCCGGTACAGCGGCGACGATCCTGAGCGCGAGCGTCGTCTCGTGCTGCTGGGCCCGCTGCGGCTGGCCAAGGTGCAGGCGGTCTTCTGGCTGGTCGCCATCGTCGTGTTCGGTGCGCTCAACGCGGACATCGAGTGGCGGCTCGGGCTGGCGGTGGCCAACTCCGTACTCATCGGCGGTATCTCCTCCGGCGCCCTGACGTACCTCGTCGCGGAACGGATCCTGCGCCCGGCGGCGGCGCGGGTGCTCGCGGGCAGCCCGCCCCGGCGCCAGCTCGGCGGGGTCCTGTGGCGCCTGGTGGTGTTCTGGGCGCTGGGCACCGCCGTCCCGGTCACCGGGCTGCTGGCGGCGGCGCTGGGGGCGATGGTGTTCGTCGACGTCACCACGACCCAGCTGGCGGTGACGGTGCTCATCGGCGGCCTGGGTTCCCTGGCGACCGGGCTGCTCACCACGGTCGGGGCCGCCCGCGCCGTCGCCGATCCGGTGGCGGCGGTACGGATGGCGATGCGCCGGGTCGAGCAGGGCGAGCTGGACATCGCCGTCCCGGTCTACGACGGGACCGGGCTGGGGCAGCTGCAGGCCGGGTTCAACAACATGGCGGCGGGCCTGCGCGAACGGGAGCGCATCCGCGAGATGTTCGCCCGTCAGGTGGGACGGGACGTCGCCCAGGCCAGCGCCGCGGTCGGCGAGATCCGGCTCGGCGGCGAGGTGCGGTCGGTCGGCGTCCTGTTCATCGACCTGGTCGGGTCCACGGCGCTGGCGTCGGAACGGCCACCGACCGACGTGGTCGCGCTGTTGAACAAGTTCTTCGCCGTGGTGGTCGAGGTGGTCGACGACACCGGCGGCTGGATCAACAAGTTCGAGGGCGACGCCGCGCTGGCCGTGTTCGGCGCGCCCACCACTCACGACGACCCCGCCGGCGAGGCGCTGGCCGCTGGCCGGCGGCTGGCGGCCCGGCTCGCCAGCGACCTGACCGACGTCAGCGCCGGGATCGGTGTGTCGGCCGGTGAGGCCGTCGCCGGGTACGTCGGTGACGTGCAGCGGTTCGAGTACACCGTGATCGGTGACCCCGTCAACGAGGCCGCGCGGCTGTCCGAGCTGGCCAAATCGGCACCCGGTGGGCTGCTCGCGTCCGGTGTCGCCGTCGAGCTCGCCGACGAGGCGGAGGCCGCACGGTGGACGTTCGGCGAGTCGGTCGTGCTGCGTGGTCGCAGCAGCCCCACCCTGCTCGCCACCCCGACCCGCGAGGCGCGCGAGGTCCGGGAGTCCCGCGACCGGCTCGCACACCGTGCCGTGACCGAGATCGGCGACCTCACCGAGCACGCCGTCGAGCACACCTCGGAGCAGGTCGTCGAACGCCCCGACGAGTGCCCCGTCGAACACAGCCCGGAGGTCGTCAGCCCGCAGTGACAGCGCGAAGCCGGGGTCGGCGGTGCCCCGGGTTTGGCGACGCGCGGGCCAACGGGCACCATCGGCGGTGCGATGACCCTCACCGAACAGATCCCCGCGACCGCCGACCCGGATGCGTTGTACGACGCCTTCACGCTGTGGACCACCGCGCAGGGGCTGACCCTGTATCCGGCCCAGGAAGAGGCGTTGATCGAGCTGGTGTCGGGCTCGAACGTCATCCTGAGCACCCCTACCGGCTCCGGTAAGAGCCTGGTGGCCCTGGGCGCGCACTTCGCCGCCCTCGCTCAGGGCATCCGCAGCTTCTACACCGCTCCGATCAAGGCACTGGTATCGGAGAAGTTCTTCGCGCTGTGCGACACCTTCGGCGCCGAGCGGGTGGGCATGATGACCGGGGACTCCAGCGTCAACCCGGGCGCCCCGATCATCTGCTGCACCGCCGAGGTGCTGGCCAACCTGGCACTGCGCCACGGCGGCGCCGACCCCGGCAAGGAGGCACCCGGCCAGGTCGTGATGGACGAGTTCCACTTCTACGGCGACCCCGACCGCGGCTGGGCCTGGCAGGTGCCGCTGCTGGAGCTGCCCCGCACCCAGTTCCTGCTCATGTCGGCCACCCTCGGCGACGTGAGCCGGTTCGAGGAGGACCTGACGCGCCGTACCGGTCGCCGCACGGCGGTGGTGGCCAGCGGCGTGCGGCCGGTGCCCCTGTTGTTCGAGTACTCCACCCAGGGCCTGCACGCGCTCACCGAGGAACTGGTCTCGACCAAGCAGACCCCGACCTACATCGTGCACTTCACCCAGGTCGCCGCGATCGAGCAGGCTCAGGCTCTGACCAGCATCAACGTCTGCACCCGGGAGGAGAAGGACCAGATAGCCGACCTGATCGGCGGGTTCCGCTTCACCGCCGGCTTCGGCCGCACCCTCTCCCGACTGGTCCGCCACGGCATCGGGGTCCATCACGCCGGCATGTTGCCCAAGTACCGCAGGCTCACCGAACGGCTCACCAAGGCCGGGCTCCTCAAGGTCATCTGCGGTACGGACACCCTCGGGGTCGGCATCAACGTGCCGATCCGCACGGTGGTGTTCACCGGATTGTCGAAGTACGACGGCCAGCGCAACCGGCTGCTCAACTCCCGGGAGTTCCACCAGATCGCCGGGCGGGCGGGCCGCGCCGGCTACGACACCGTCGGGACCGTGATCGTGCAGGCGCCCGAGCACGTCATCGAGAACGAGAAGGCCCTGGCCAAGGCGGGCGAGGATCCGAAGAAGCGTCGGAAGATCGTCCGCAAGAATCCGCCGGAGGGGTTCGTCTCCTGGGGAGAGCCGACCTTCCACAAGCTCGCGGAGTCCCAGCCCGAGCCGCTCACGTCCAGCTTCAAGGTCACCCACGCCATGATGCTGAACGTGATCAGCCGCCCCGGCGACACCCTGGCCGCGATGCGCCACCTGCTCGAGGACAACCACGAGCCCCGCCCGGCCCAGATCCGTCACATCCGGCGCGCCATCGCCATCTACCGGGCCCTGCTGGCCGGCGGGGTGGTGGAGCAGCTGCCGGAACCCGACGCCGACGGGCGCCGGGCCAAGGTCACCGTCGACCTCCAGCAGGACTTCGCCCTGAACCAGCCCCTGTCCCCCTTCGCGCTGGCCGCAATCGAGCTGCTGGACCGCGAGAGTCCCGCCTACGCCCTCGACGTGCTGTCGGTCATCGAGGCGACCCTGGACGACCCCCGGCAGGTGCTGGCCGCCCAGCGCAACGTGGCCCGCCGGGACGCGGTGGCCGCGATGAAGCAGGAGGGCATCGAGTACGACGAGCGCATGGAGCTGCTCGAGGACATCACCTACCCGAAGCCGCTCGCCGAGATGTTGGGTGCCGCGTTCGAGACCTACCGGCGTGGTCACCCGTGGGTCGGGGACTTCGAGCTCTCCCCGAAGTCGGTCACCCGCGACCTCTACGAACGCTCGATGACGTTCGTCGAATACGTCGGGCACTACGGGCTGCCCCGCTCGGAGGGGCTGTTGCTGCGCTACCTCACCGACTCCTACAAGGCGCTGCGCCAGACGGTGCCCGAGGAGGCCCGCACCGAGGAGCTGGAGCACCTCATCGAGCTGCTGGGCGAGCTCATCCGGGAGGTCGACTCCAGCCTGCTCGACGAGTGGGAGAAGCTGGTGAACCCCGACCCGGAGATCCGGGGCGACGACCACCCGCCCAAGGTCACCGCGAACCCCCGCGCCCTGCGGGTGCTGGTGCGCAACGCGATGTTCCGGCGGGTGCTGCTGGTGTCGCGCCGCAAGTGGGAGGACCTCGGCGAGCTGGACCCCAGCGGGCTGTGGGACGCCGACCGGTGGCAGCTGTCGCTGGAGCCGTACTGGGAGCTGCACGACGAGATCCGTACCGACGCCGCCTCACGCGGCCCGGACCTGTTCATCGTCGAGGAGGGGCCGGGCCGTTGGGACGTCCGTCAGATCCTGGACGACCCGGCCGGGCACCACGACTGGGCGATCTGCGCCGAGGTCGATCTGGACGCCTCGCACCGCAGCGGCACGGCGGTGCTCAAGGTGACCACGGTGGAGCCGCTGTACCGCTGATCCGGTCCTGGTCCGGTCGCCGGGATGTCAGATCGGTTGCAGGGCGGAGATCAGCCACTGGCCGTCAGGTGTCTTGGTCACCGTGACCTTCACCTGGATCGTGCCCTCTTGCGGCGGCTGGTTGTTGCTGGTCACCACCTGGTGCATCAGCAGCAGCACGTCGGCGCGGTCGGGGTGGGACTCGATCATCGCGGAATGCGTGACGTCCACCTTCGACGACAGACCCTGCTGCTTGGTCGCCGGGAGCACGACCGAGTTGACCAGCTGGTCGAACTGGGCCGCGAACGTGCCCGAGAGCTGCGCGCGGGCCTTGTCGATGTCGGCGTCCACGGTGGCGGGGGCGTAGCTCAGGACCAGCGGCGACCGGGTGCGGGCCGCTTCCAGCGCCGCGTCCGAGTCTGACTTCGCGTGGGCGGCCGCGATGGCCTGCCAGCTCAGCAGGCCGACGACGACGGCGGCGATCACGCAGAGCGCCGCGAGGACGATCGGCAGGACACGGCCCTTCTTCCCCCCGGTGGCCGACCCGGACTCGCCCGGTGAGGCCGGGTCCTGCTCGCCCTTGTCCTGCTCGCTCAAGTCCGTGCCTGGATTGTCCGGCCCCGTCTCGTCCGGCGCTCTGTTGCCCGGCGCTGTCTTGTCCAGCGCTGTCTTGTCTGCCGACGGCGTGTCCGCCACGGTGTCCTCCGGCTCGTTCTCGGTCGGCACTTCGGAAACCTCCGTCGCCTCGCTCACTGCACGAAGTCCACGTTCGAGGCCAGCCACTGGTCGCCGCTGCGCTGCAGCGAGACCAGCAACCGGTAGGTCCTGGGCTGACCCTGCGGGACCTGACCGCTGGTGATCAGCGCGGAGACGGCGACCAGCGCGGACGCGGCGTCACCCTCCATCTTCTCGATCCCGGCGGCGGTGATCGTCCCCCGGGATGCGACGTTGCCCTGCTTCAGCACGGCCTGGAACATCGCCGAGTAGCCGCCGATCTGCTCCTTGAAGGATCCGGTGGACTGCTTCTGGAGGTTGTCCAGCTGCCCGGATGCGTTGTCCGGAGTGATCGTCGTGAGGCTGGTGGCGACCTGACGGGCGGTCTCGAGGGCGGCCGCCTTGCTGGCCTCGGCCTCGCTGACCCGGTGGTTGTGGACGAACAGCGTCACACCGGCCACCAGCAGGACCACCAGCAGGAGGCTCAGTGCCGCGACCAGCGGCCGGGGGCGGGGAATCGGCTTGCGCGGCTTGCGTGGCTTCCGCGCGGTGCCGGAAGCGGCTCCGCCGCTCTGCTCGTCCTCGCTGTCACCCGCGGCGATGTCGTCCGCGGTGTCGGACGTGTCGCCCGCGCCCGTGATGGTGTCGACCGCTCCGGAGTCCGACCCGGTGGCGGCGCCGCCGGCGACGATGGAGGCCGGGAGCACGGTCGTCTTCGCCGAACCGGTGCCGGATGCCGGCTCGGACTCGGCGGCCTCGGGCTTGGCGTCAGCGGGCTCGGCGTCAGCGGGCTCGGCGGCCTCGGCGTCAGCGGGCTTGGCGTCCTCGGGCTTTGCGTCAGCGGGCTTGGCGGCCTCGGCGTCAGCGGGCTCGGCGGCCTCGGCGTCAGCGGGCTTGGCGTCCGCGGGCTTTGCGTCAGCGGGCTCGCCAGCTTCAGAGCCGGCGGCCTTCGCGTCAGCGGGCTTCACAGCGTCGGGGGCAGCTGCGTCCGGCTTCTCGGGCGCCGCGGGCCTCGCAGCCTCGGGCTCGGCGTCCGCGGGTTTGGCGGCCTCCGACGTCGCGGACTCAGGCTTCGCCGGCTCGGGCGTCGCGGACTCCGCGGTCGCCGACGAGGAGGGCTCGGCCGCCTTCGCCTCGTCCCCTGCCGGAGCGCCGTCCTTCACCGGGTCGCCTGCCTTCGCCGGATCCACGGCGTCGTCGAGATCAGCCATCGGCCGACTCCTCACTTACTGCGGCCCCTCAGCCACACCGGTGCTGGCGCACAGTTCCGGGATGACGTCGTCGCCGCGGTCTCAGCCGGGAGACGGAAGATTCCGAGAGCAGGTGCCGCCGGTAGTCCGCCAGGCGCAACCGCCTCCGAGCGCTGACAGTTCGTGCGGCGATGGTAGGGGGCGGCCGGTGAGCACCGTGTAATGGGGTATCGATCACCGCCGGCCGCTGCGCGGGGGTGATCGACTCAGGGTGACGCGGTGGCGATCAGCCTGTCCCCGGCAGCTCGAGCTGCTGCGCCAGTTGCGGCGTCATCACCTGCGGAGACTCGAAAAAGCGCAGCTCGGCGTAGGTGACGGTGGTGACGCCGACCGCCCCGATCCCCATCGGTATGGCCATCGCCGCCTGCAGCGCCGCCTCCGCGACCGACTGGGGGGTGCTCAAGGCATTGACGACGAACGCGCTGACGACCGAGTAGATCCCGGCCACCACCACGGCGACCATCATCCGCCCAACGGTCGGCCACAGTCGGCGGTTGACGAGTTCGAAGCAGCGCAGGATGGGCATGCGCTCGACCGTCAGCACGCCGATCAGCGTCGATCCGAACACCACGGCGAAGTAGAGGCCCGGAATCACCAGGATGAAACCGACCATCGTCAGCGCCCCGGCGGCGATGCCCCAGGGGATCAGGATCGGCGAGAGCCGGGCGGCGAACCGCATTCCCTCGCTGGCGGTCGTCGGCCGTCCGGCGGCATCCCGGATGGCGACGTAGGTGGAGCCGCTCTGGGCCAGGATCCCGATCACCACCGCCGCCATCAACCCCAGCATCGCCACCAGGGAGGCGGCACCATCCGGTTGAGCCCCGGGTTGAGCGCCTGGTTGGGCAGCACCGCCCGGGACAGGCCCGGGTGCGGGCAACAGTGGGCTGACCGCGAGTGAGATGGCCATACCGACCACGCCGACACCGACCTGGATGGTCAGCAACGGCACCAGGCTCCGGCGGGCGACCCCCACGACACGCTCAGCCCATCCGCGCAGGTCCGCCGGTACGAGAGGGTCGTCCAGCGGGGCGGCCGGGTACCCATGACCGCTGCCGGCACCGTACGCGCCGAACCCGGGCTGCGGGTCCTGACCGAACGGATCCGGTGGAGGAGTGGACATGGGACGACGGTATCGCGGTCTGCCAGCATGGCTACAACGCCGGGCCGTGTCCGGAGGGCGTGCGGTACCGGGAAGACCGGGAAGAACAGACCAGGGGGAGCAATCATGAAAGCCATTCGGTCGAGCACCGTCGACGACGTGGTGCGCCGCAGCGCCCGCCGGACCCCGGACCGGGTGGCTTTGCGCTTCGCCGACCGGGTGTGGACCTACAGCGAGCTGGACGACGCGGTCACCCGAGCGGCCGGGGTGCTGCTCGATCTCGGGCTGGCCAAGGGCGACCGGGTGGCCGCCTACGGCACCAACTCCGACGCCTACGTCATCGCGTTCCTGGCGGTCGCGCGGGCCGGGCTGGTGCACGTCCCGATCAACTACAACCTCACCGGGGACGAGCTCGCCTACCTGTTGGAGCAATCCGGCAGCCGTGCGGTGTTGGTGGACCCGAAGCTGGCCGGCCGACTCGAGGCACTGCCCACCCTGCCGGAGCACGTGCTCACCCTGCGCGATGCCGACGGCTCGCTGTTGGCCGAGGTCTCGTCCGGCCCGCTCCCGGAGATCGACGTCGACGTGGCCGAGACCGACCTCGTGCAGCTGCTCTACACCTCCGGCACCACCTCCCGCCCGAAGGGCGCGATGATGACCCACCGCGCTCTGGTGCACGAGTACGTCTCCTGCATCCTGGCCATGGGCTGCCACGCCACCGACGAACCGCTGCACCCGATGCCGCTCTACCACTCCGCCGGCATGCACGTGCTGATGCTCCCCTACCTGTCCGTCGGGGCCAGCAACCATCTGATGGAGACCCCGGACGTCCCCGAGATCCTGCGCCGGGTCGAGGAGGACCGGATCGGGGCGTTGTTCCTGGCCCCGACGGTGTGGGTTCCGCTGTCCAACCACCCCGACTTCGCCACCCGCGACCTGTCGTCGCTGCGTAAGGCCTTCTACGGCGCCTCGATCATGCCCCAGCCGGTACTGGAGCGGCTCCGGAAGGCGTTGCCCGAGCTGGGGTTCTACAACCTCTTCGGCCAGTCCGAGATCGGTCCGCTCGCCACCGTCCTCCAGCCGGACGAGCACCTCGAGCGCCCGGAGTCGTGCGGGCGCGCGGTCCTCTTCGTCGAGCTGCGGGTGATCGACGACGCCGGCAACGATGTCGCACCAGGTGAGCTGGGCGAGGTCGTGTACCGGTCCCCGCAGCTCTGCGACGGGTACTGGGAGAAGCCGGAGGAGACCGAGGAGGCGTTCGCCGGCGGCTGGTTCCACTCCGGTGACCTCGTGCGGATCGACGACGAGGGGTTCATCACCGTCGTCGACCGGATCAAGGACGTGATCAACACCGGTGGCGTGCTGGTCGCCTCCCGGGAGGTCGAGGACGCGCTGTACACCCACCCCGGCGTGGCCGAGGTCGCGGTGATCGGTACGCCGGACGACCGCTGGATCGAGGCGATCACCGCCTTCG
>Ga0070741_10014924_pt1 | contig 13311 bp, 16 predicted proteins | sample Coa_R1_4_FD_66440 | JGI IMG/M metagenome (GOLD analysis project Ga0070741, IMG submission 66440) | Surface soil microbial communities from Centralia Pennsylvania, which are recovering from an underground coalmine fire - Coalmine... | ecosystem: Environmental > Terrestrial > Soil > Unclassified ... | reverse complement strand
TTTGAATTCCGCTGGGAAGATCAATTCAACCTCAGCCTCGACCCCGTCACCGCGCGCGAATTCCACGACGAAACCCTGCCGCAGGAAGGCGCGAAGACCGCGCATTTTTGTTCAATGTGCGGCCCGCACTTCTGCTCGATGAAAATCACCGAAGACGTCCGCAAATACGCCGCCGAACAAGGCATCGCCGAGGAAGAGGCGCTGAAAAAAGGAATGGAAGAAAAGTCGAAAGAATTTGTCGAAAAAGGTGCGGAAGTTTACGCGAAGGCGTGAACTATTTCAAAGTTCGAAGGTATGCGATGATGCTTTCAATCTCCGTCGTTTGAAGTTTTCCGGCGAACGCCGTCATCTGACCTTTCTTGCCGTTGCGAATGCGCATCGCAATTTGTTCATCCGTCCAATCCAGATTGTGCAAGTCAGGTCCATCATCACCGTGCGCGTCCGCGCCATGACAATGTGCGCAATTTTTCAGAAAAAGCGCGCGGCCAGATTTCGCGCTGACAACCGGCGCGTTGGTCAACATTTGTGCGTTGGCAATTAATGTCGTCGCCGCGAATGTGAGAACTAAAATAATTTTCTTCATCACAAATCAGGCGAGCGTTGAATCCACGACCGCGAGCGAGGATTTGCCTTCGGTGTAAGTTACGTCGGTGATGCCGAGAAAGTCGCGCAGCTTTCCGGCTTCAACCTTCATCGGGCCGGGCTTGGGCGCTTTGCCGGGTTCCGGCTGCGGAAATGCCGTGGACATCGCAGTGTGAAACGTCACGCGGCCTTCGACTTTTTTCAGCGTCTGATGGATGTGACCGTTCAGCACCGTGACCGAGCCGAAGCGTTTGAGAAAGCTTAACGCCTGCGCGCCGTCGTCCGTGCCCCAACCCCATTGCGGATAAACCGACCAGAGCGGAATGTGCGCGAAGACGACGATGGGTGTTTCGCTGGAGCGGTCGTGCAAATCCGCTTCGAGCCACGCGAGTTGTTCCGCGCCCAACGCGCCGAGTCCGTTTTGCTGGATGTCCACGACATTGACGAGGCCAATGAAATGGACGCCGTTATGGTCGAAGCTATGCCAGCCGCTGCCTTTGGAATTTTTGCCGAAGCGTTCGAGATACAATTTTCCGTTGTCACCGGTAACGTCGTGTTCGCCGGGCACATAAAAAATCTGCTGCGTTTTCACGCTCTTGAGCAATTGGTCGAGCGTGTCGAATTCATCCGCAGCCGCCAGATGCGTCAAATCGCCCGTGTGCAAAATAAAATCCGGCGGCTCTGGCAGCGCATTGATGCGCGCAATCGCTTCTTTCAACGTGCCCGCGACGTCGGTGTTGATGCCTTCCTTGTTGAAGCCAATGTGCGAATCACTGATTTGCACGAAGCTGAAACTGCTCTTCGCAATTTCCGCCGCACTCGCGCGATTTGACAAAAGCGTCGAGCCGAGCAATCCGCCGCTGACGGTCCAAAGCATTCCGGTTCCCGCCCACGCCATGCATTCGAGAAAGCCGCGGCGGTCGAGTCCATCTTTGTTGTGGTCGTGCAAAATGAATTTTTCTTTCGTTTTCATGTCTTTGATTTGTGATTACTTTTCGGAAGTCCAGACTCGCGGCAAAAAAGTTTATTCCGTCGGGAATAAAATTCTGCGCCGCGCAGTCATCAAATGAATGAGAACAACACTTGAGCGCGACTGAATCACAATTCGAGCAAATCGTGATGCCGCACCTTGACGCGGCTTACAACCTCGCGCGCTGGCTGGCGGGCAACGACCACGACGCCGCGGACATCGTGCAAGACGCCAGTGTGCGTGCGTTTCGGTTTATCGGAAATTGTCGCGGCGAAAATGCGCGTGCGTGGCTGCTCATGATTGTGCGCAACACGGCGTTCACGTGGCTGAAGAAAAACCGGCCGCAGGCGATTGTTTCCATTGACGACGATGAACTTGCAGAGATTGAAGATACAAACAGCGCCACCAATTCGTTTCGCGGTGCCGATAAAAATGTTTTACGCGCCGCGCTCGAAGAATTGCCGCTCGAATTCCGCGAGGCGCTCGTGTTGCGCGAACTTGAAGGTTTTTCTTACAAGGAAATCGCCGAAGTCGCGGACGTGCCTGTCGGCACCGTCATGTCGCGTCTCGCCCGCGCGCGACGCCAATTGCAAAATCATTTTGCGCAGAAAGGAAATCTATGAACTGCGCTGAAATCCGCAAATTGCTCCACGCTTACGCCGACGGTGAATTGGATTTGGTCCGCAACCTCGAAGTCGAACAACATTTAAAATCCTGCGCCAAATGCGCAGCAGAGAAAAATTCCATCCAATCGTTGCGCGATGCGTTGCGGCAAAATGATTTGGCTTATCGCGCGCCGAATGCGTTGCGAAAAGAAATTCAAAAAATGGTTCGCACGGCTCGCGAGGACGCTCGCCCCACCATTAATCCGTGGTTTTGGAAATTGCTCACCGCCGGTGCGACGGCATTCGCTGCGCTTGTCATTTTTTTGCGGCCCGCTGGAATTTCCGGCCACGACCAATTGCTCAACGATGCCGTCGCCAGTCACGTCCGATCGCTTCAAGCAAATCATTTGACCGATGTCTTGTCGTCCGACCAGCACACCGTCAAGCCGTGGTTCGACGGCAAAATTGATTTTGCGCCGGACGCGAAGGATTTCGCGGCACAAAATTTTCCGCTCGTCGGTGGGCGACTGGATTATCTGGACGGCCGCACCGTGGCCGCGCTGGTTTACAAGCGCAACAAGCATTTCATTAACGTCTTCGTCTGGCCGGAGAAAAATGCGGGCGCGGGAGAAACTAAAAACCTTCGCGGCTATTCCATCATCAATTGCGATGCGAACGGGATGCATTACTGCTTGGTTTCCGATTTGAATGCGACCGAATTGAACGAGCTTGCCCGATTGCTTGCACCGTGAATAATTATGGGTTTATAAAACCGATATATGAGCAACATCAAGAGCAATAAAAAGGAGTTATCCCCCAAACAACGCGAAGAATTGCTCAAAGTTTTGAAAGCGCGGTTCGAAAAAAATCCGAGCCGTCACAAGGGGCTTGATTGGACGAAAGTGCAGGCGCGATTGGAGGCCAAGCCGGAAAAATTGTGGTCGCTCAATGAAATGGAACGCACCGGCGGTGAACCGGATGTCGTCGGTCATGATAAAAAGTCGGGCGAAATTATTTTCTTCGATTGTTCGGAGCAGACGCCGTCGGGTCGCGGCAGTCTTTGTTACGACGATGAAGCGTTGGCATCGCGCAAAGAACACAAGCCCAAAGGCAGCGCGGTGGGATTGGCCGCGGCGATGGGTGTGGAGCTTTTGACGGAGGAAGAATATTTGTCGCTGCAAAAGCTCGGCGAGTTCGACACCAAACGGTCGAGTTGGATTCAAACGCCGCCGGAAATCCGTAAACTGGGCGGCGCGCTTTACGGCGAACGCCGTTACAACTGTAACTTCATCGGTCACAACGGCGCGGAATCATATTATCAGGGCAGAGGGTTTCGCGGTTCGCTCAAGGTTTAGATTGGGTTTCTGACTTAACTTTTTTGCCGTTTTTATATTCCAGAATGTCGCCCGGCTGGCAATCCAATGCTCTGCAGGCAGCTTCCAACGTCGAGAAACGGATCGCTTTTGCTTTGCCGTTTTTCAAAACAGAAATGTTGGCCATGGTGATGCCGACTTTTTCGGCGAGTTCGGTGACGCTCATTTTTCGTTTCGCCAGCATGACGTCGAGATTGATGATGATTGCCATATTGGTTGGTTATACGGTCAGGTCGTTCTCGGATTTTATATCCACGGCTTTTTGTAACGTTCTTTCAAACACGGCCGCGGCAGTGGCGATGACGATAGAAATGAAAGTAGCGACAACGCACAGAGCAATAAACCCCGCGGGGTCGTCCTCTGCAGCGTGAAACATCCTTATGTAGAGTGCGGCCATCACAATTAAGATGCTTTGGATGATGGCGCAGTATTTTATCGTCCGTAAAGCGTTCACGGCAGGTTGCGAAAATACTTTATTTTGCCGGATGTAATCCAACAGCTTGAATGCTTGAAACAGCGCCATGAAAAATGAAATGGATGCGATATACACATACGCCAAAAAAGGGTCGTGGAAATAAACCTCAAAGAATGTGACATGCGCGTTTCTGCCTTCAACGTGAGGTTCCCAAAGCAAAAGAGCCAGAACGCCGATGCCGATCAGCACAATGACCACCTGAAGAAATATTGTTGAGCTTTTTTTCATAAAATATTTCACCTAAACTAATGCCGCAGCTTAAGCGGCTGTTTATCGTTTGTCAATAAATAACTATTGATAATTGGAAAACAATTATTGTATATCAAATTGTGGGAATTGTCATTGCGGTGGTGATGCCGCAGCCTCGCTCAGGCTCTAAGTGGTAAAAAATTAACTGGCGGATGCTTCAAACATGGCACGCATCACTTTTTTCCAGTGCGTTCGTTCGAGGTCCTCATGTCGGAAGTCAATGGCCTGGGCTTGCGCCTTCATCCAAAGCGGCATCGGGTTGCCTCGATTCAGTGAGAATCGGTTTGTTTTCCGGTTAGCTTTCATGGCGTGAAGAATAAATCTGAAAATGGTTCACCAACCATGGGGTATTTCATTGATGTGAACGTGATTCAACTTATCCCCACGGCAGAGTGATGCCGGCAACCAACGCCGGACGGTCTCGCATTTCTATCCCCGCGTTAAAGATGCCGCCGGACTTAAACGTTTTAAGCAACTTAAGCACCGCCTTTTTTTCCGATGCGTGTTGTCCAAACTGATAAGACGTGCCGAGTTCGATGGAAATAGAAGTCGTAATCGGCGCGGATAAAGTCAGTTCGAAACAATGGTCGCCGAAATTTTTGAAATAATATCGCGCGTCCCACAAGAACAACACGTGCGCCATGTCTTTAATTCTTCCGCCTACATACGCATACGGGTCGGTGCGGAACGGGCGCACGCCGTAACGCAGATGGCCTTCTTCCAATTGCGTCTTCCACCAGGAATATTCCATTGACCGATAGGACGGATCGAGAGGTGAAACACTTTCTTCGTCGGAATTATCCAGCGAGTTCCAAAGTAGACGCGCAAAAAATCCGTGTTGCTGGCGTATCCACGACAAGACGGGCAAGTCCAAAGTCAGCAGCGTATCTCGCGCGCTTGTGCGAAAGGAATCGGCGAACGCATGCCGCGCCACGATGGTATCGTAATTGCGAATGTCATTGAAATCCTGGCCTGTCCATAAGCCATTCACGTTGCTGAAATTATATGGTTGAAACCGGTCGTTATTGATACTCGTGGCACGCCGGTCAAACGCCGTCTGGAATTGTCCCCAGAGCGAAGCCGGTTCCACCTCAATCGGAGTGCCGTATAAGTCTGAATTTTGCTGATATAAAAAATTAACGTCTAAATCGCTCGCCTGCACTTCTGTTTCCAGAACCGCCGCCGCGCAAATCAACATCAGCAAATGAACACGTATCCGCATCGGCTTTCGCTGGCGGACGGGCGCAACGAACCGAAGGTCGCTGCGACGCCGCGCAGATTGATTCCCCTGATGCCTTCCAATACAAAACGGCAAGTGCTCTTTTGCGGCACCTTCCGTCCGGAAAGCATTACAATTTTCATAGTCACAGTAATAGAACCCGAGAATCTGTCTGATACAACGGAGGTATATCCCGCATCCTACAAATTGCCGCTGTAAGAAGGATTACTCGCTTGCTCGGCGCGCCCAGCGCAATTTTGCGGAAGTGGAACGTGGATTAGAATTTTGTTCTTCGGCGGTGGGGCGGATGACTTCGTGGGAAATTTCGGAATAAATTCCATTCTGGTGGCCGCCTGCAAAGGCTTTTTTCACGCGGCGGTCTTCGCCGGAATGGAACGTGAGAATTGCCACGCGCCCGCCGGGATTCAGGCACGCGGGCAGATTGCGAAGAAACGAATCGAGCGCGGAAAATTCATCGTTCACGGCGATGCGCAACGTCTGGAAGACGCGCCGGACGGAGAGAGCGCAATCTTCTTTGTTCAAACGCGGCAATGCGGTGCGGATGGCATTGGCGAGAGATTTGGTGGTGGCGAAATTTTTTCCGGCGATTTCCGGAGCAATTTTGTCGGCATGCGGTTCATCGGCATATTCGACGAGCAATTTGGCGAGCGCATTGGAATTTATTTTTTCCAGAAAGGCGGACGCCGGCTGGCCGCGTTGCGGATTCATGCGCATGTCGAGCGGACCGTCGAATTTTATCGAGAAGCCGCGCGCGGGATTGTCAATCTGCATGGAGGAAACGCCGAGGTCGGCGAGAATCAAATCCGCTCCGGCAATTTCATTGTCTGCGAGAATTTTTTGCAGTCCGGCGAAATTGCTGCGATGCGCGGTGAAAATTTCCGCGCCAAAACCAAGTGCGCGGAGACGAGATTCGGTTTTGGGAAGTTCAATCGGGTCGGCGTCGAGGCCGAGCAATTTTCCGCCGGGCGTGATTCGTGAAAGAATTTCCTGCGCATGACCGCCGTAACCGAGCGTGCAATCCACCGCTATTTCACCCGACTTGGGCGCGAGCACGTCAAGAATCTCTACGACCATGATGGGGCGATGCGTGCCAGCGGGCGTTTTGCCGGACGCGATAACTTTTTCCACCGTTTCCGCGTAACGCTCGGGATTGTGCTCCTTATATTTATCTTCGAAGCGGCGTGGATTTTTGCCGCTGTAACGCGGACGGCGTTTGTGCGGTGTTGGCGTGAGGCTGTCGGACATGCGTTAAAGCGTCGGCGTTTCTGAAGTTTTGGGCTGCAACTGGTGCGCGCCTTTGAGCAGACGGCAGAAATCTTTTTTGCTGGTGACAATTTTTGAACCGGACTTGTCGCCGAGGTTCTCCATGGATTTGTATTCCACTTCAAGGCGTTCGAGGCGCACGATGCGAATATATTCTCCGTCTTTTTTCCAGACTTGTCCCTGGCAAAGTTTCATTGCGCGATTATACGAGCTGCACGGTCACTGGCGAGGATTGTTGTCAAAATCATCCTAATTTGTAGCGGCGCATTTTTGTGTCTACTTCCTGCGCCCACGCGTCAATGCCGCCGCGCAAGCAGCGAACATTTTGCAAACCGTGCCCCATGAAATACGCCGCCGCGTCGAGACCGTTCTTGCCCGCGTGGTCAATCACCACAATCGGCTCGGCGTTTGAACCGCTGGCCATGAGCTGTTGTATCACCGGCTGCGAAAGCAAAATCGAGCCTTCAATTTTTACGGCTTCAAATTCTTCGCGCGAGCGCACGTCAATCAACTTAACCGATTTGTCGCGCTGCAACAGTTCGGCGAGTTCACGCGGGGAAATTAAAATTTTTTCGTCCTGCGCATGGCTCGATTGAATGTGCGCCAGCACTTCATCGGAATTCAAATTGCCGTTGCGCGCGCAAACCTGCGCCAGCGTTTCGTCGGGACTGAACCCGCAACTGCTGCAGCCGCCGATGTGATATTTGCGGAACAATGCGCGTTGTGCGCCGGGAAATTGCGCCAGCAAATCACGCATTGGAGAATCTGCGCCAATTATTTTTTCGACGCTCATCGGGTTAATTCCTTCGCATACGCGCAACGCACCCAGCGATTCGGTTCGAGTTCAATTAGCTCCGGCATTTTGTCCGCACATTCCGGTTTCGCACTTGGACAACGCGGATAAAACCGGCAGCCTTTCGGAAAATTGCCGATGCGCGGAACATTTCCGGGAATTGCAGAGAGCCGGTCGGCGTCGCCATGCAATTTTGGCACAGAATTCATCAGTGCTTTGGTGTAAGGATGAAACGGCTTGCGCAATAATTCCTTCGCGGGCGCGAGTTCGACAATCTGCCCGGCATACATTACGGCCACGCGGTCGGCCATGTCGCCGACAATTCCCAAATTATGCGTGATGAGCAAAATTGCCATGCCGAGCCGTTGCTTGAGGTCGCTTAACAAATCCAGAATCTGTGCCTGAATCGTCACGTCGAGCGCAGTCGTCGGTTCATCGGCCACGAGCAATTTCGGTTCGCTTGCCAGCGCCATCGCAATCATCACGCGCTGTTGCATGCCGCCGGACATTTCAAATGGATAATTTTTGATGCGCGATTCCGGCGCGGGAATGCCGACGAGTTTCAGCAGGCGAATGACTTCGGCGTCGTTCGCTTTTTCCGGGCGGTGCAATTTCAACGATTCTTTAATTTGATTTCCAATTCGGAAAACGGGATTCAGCGATGCGCCGGGTTCTTGAAAAACGTAGCTGACCACGCCGCCGCGGATTTCGCGCAATTCGCGCGCGGGCATTTTCAAAACGTCACGGCCATTGAGTAAAATTTCTCCGCCAACGTAATTGGCCGGCGGGGTTGGAACCAATTTACCGATGGAAAGCGCGGTGACAGTTTTGCCGCAGCCGCTTTCGCCGACGAGGCAAACCGTTTCGCCCGCGCCGATGGAAAAGGAAACGTCGTCAATGGCGCGTAGCGCTTCGGAATTTTTTCCGAAATCCATTTTGAGGTTTTTGATTTCGAGCAACGGCATGGCGTCGGTTGACTTGTTGAAAAATACTATCCCGCAAATGCGCGCGCTAATCAATCTTCGCCTGCAAATACGGCTTCAATTTTTCCTTGAGCGTTTCGCGCCCGCGATGAATCAACGATTTCGTCGCCGAGAGGGAGCATTTCAAAATTTTTGCAATTTCTTCGTAACTCAATTCTTCCTGCCGGCACAATAAAATCGCGCTGCGCTGATTTTCGGGCAATTCCGCGAGGGCTTCTTCGATTTTTTCCTCCAATTCGCCGTGTAATAATTTTTCCGGCGCGGAAACAATTTGTTTGTCCTCGAATTGCTGGCGCGGCAAGTCTTCGTGTTCCGCATGCGCTTCGTCCAGAGATTCCGCCGGATGCCGCGAACGGCGGCGCAATTCGTTCAGGCAAAGATTTCGGGCGATGGTAAAAAGCCACGTGGAAAATTTTGCGGTTTGTTTGTAGCGCGCGCGGGATTTGTAAGCCTGCAAAAAAACATTTTGCGCGAGGTCTTCGCTTTCCGCCTCGTCGCGCAGCGTGCGAAAAATAAAATTCACGACTGGCTGCTTGTATTTCTCGACCAGTTCCGAAAAAGCCGCGCGGTCGCCGCGCCTGGCGCGCAGCATCAACGCAGCATCGGGGTCGGTTTGAACTGGCATCGCGGAAATTGTAACAGACGCGACATTTGCGAAAAGGTTTCGCTGGCCATGCCGGCTTAATTTTTTGTCATGCCCAATTCATTGTTGACGCGAACAAGAATTTGTTTTTCTTCGCGGCCTTTGCGCGACATTCTATCGTTGTGCAGGGTTTGCTCGAAAAAATGGAATCTGCCGCGGAAGCGAAATTATCGCTGCCGCCGGATGCGACTGCCGCGGAAAAACTCGCGGCTTACAAAAGTTTTCTTAAAGTCGAAACGCATCGCCTGAAAATCCAGCATCGCGCCGGAGCGAGCGGCACGGAAATTTGCGCCGCGCGCGCCGCGATGCTCGACGTGCTGCTCAAACATTTGTGGGCGTCCGCAAAAAATAGTTTGTCGCCACAAGCACAAAAAGAATTTCCGCCGCTCGCGCTCGTGGCCATCGGCGGCTACGGCCGCGCGGAATTGAATCCGCACAGCGACATTGATTTCATGTTTTTGCACGACGGCCAAATCGCCGCGAACAAACCGTTGCCGCATCTTTCCAAATTGATTGACGGCGTGCTTTATCCCCTTTGGGATGTCGGCCTGAAAGTTGGTCACGCCGTTCGCAGCATTGACGATTGCGTGAAGGTCGCGAACTCGGACATGCAATCTAAAACGTCGCTCATCGAATCGCGGCTCATCATCGGCGACGAAAAATTGTTCGCAAAATTTCAGAAAGCGCTCGTCGCCAAATGCGTGGACGGTTACGAAGAAAAATATATTGCCGCGCGAATGGAAGACCAGGAAGCGCGCCGGACGAAATTTGGAAATTCCGCGACGATGCAGGAGCCGAACATCAAAAACGGCTGCGGCGGCTTGCGCGATTTTCAAAATCTCCTGTGGATGACGTTTTTCAAATATCGCACGCGCTCGCTGCATGAATTGGAGCAAAAGGAATTTGTCAGTGAAACCGAGCGCAAACAATTGGAAGCCGCTTACGATTTTCTGCTAAAGGTGCGGACGGAATTGCATTATCACGTCAATCGTCCGCTCGACGTTCTCGGCAAAAATCTCCAACCCGCCGTGGCGCTGAATCTCGGCTACACCGAACGCTCGCCGAGCAAACGCATTGAGGAATTCATGCGCGAGCTTTACACGCACACGCGAAATATTTTTCTCATCACGCGCACGCTTGAGCAGCGAATGGCGCTGATTCCGCCGACACTTGGCGTGCTGTCGCTGAAACGCTGGCTGCCGAAGCGTCGGGTCACGACGGAACCGGTGGACGGATTTATTTTTGCTGATGGAGAAATCCGCGCGGCGTCGAACAGAATTTTTCGCGATGTGCCGGCGCGGTTGATGCGCGCTTTCCTGCACGCGCAAACGAAGCAATTGCAATTGCATCCTGATTTGGCGCAATTGATTCGCAATCAGGTGTCGCTCGTGGATAGAAATTTTCTGAACGATGAGCACGTGCGCGAAACTTTTTTAACAATTTTGGAACGTCGCGGCGAGGTTGCGTGGATTTTGCGCGCGATGCACGAAACGAATCTCCTCGGCAAATATATTCCCGAATTCGGCAAGCTGACGTGCCTCGTGCAACACGAATTTTATCATCAATACGCCGCAGACGAGCACACGCTGGTTTGCCTCGAACAATTGGACAAAACGTGGGAGGCGAAAGATTCGCCTTATGCGAATTACGGCCCGCTGTTTCAAAAAATCGAGCGGCCCGGCATTTTATATTTGGCATTGCTGCTGCACGACGTCGGCAAAGCCGAGGAGCACAAAAAAGGCGGGCATTCGGAAGTCAGCGCGGAAATGGCGTTGCGCGCGGCAAAGCGACTGAAACTCGACAGTGCGGCGATGCACACGCTCCAGTTGCTTATCGAAAACCATTTACTCATGGCCATCGTTTCGCAACGCCGCGATTTGGATGATGCGTCAGTCATAAGAAATTTCGCGCAGCAAATTGAAACGTCGGAAAATTTGAATTTGCTCACGCTGCTGACGTTTGCCGATTCGATGGGCACAAGCGACAAATTATGGAACGGCTTTAAAGATTCGTTGCTCTGGCAATTGCACTCGCGTGCGATGCCGTTGTTGATGGGCAGCACGGAATTTGTCCGTGCGTCGGAAAAGCAACGGGAATTGCTGGCCGGCGAAGTCCGCGAGCTGGCGTCCAAACGCATTTCCGAAGAGGAAATCACAACGCACTTTACATCGCTGCAGCCGCGTTATTTTGAGATTCATACGGCGAAGGAAATTCTCGACGACATCGAATTGACACACCGCTTCATGGAGCAATTGATTCACGAAGGTGAAAATACGCTATCACCCATTATCGCGTGGAGCGACGAGCCGGACCGCGGCTACAGCGTCGCCAAAGTCTGCACTTGGGACCGCGCGGGGTTGTTCAGTAAAATCGCCGGCTGCTTGAGCGCTAGTGGATTGAACATTTTGAGTGCGCAAATTTTTACCCGCAGCGACGGCATCGCGCTGGACGAATTTTTTGTGACGGATGGTCGCACGGGAAATCTGGCAACGAAGGACGAGCACGAAAAATTTGACGCGCTGATGGAAAAAGTTTTGACGGGCTTGGATGTGGATTTGTCCGCGCTCATCAAGAAACAAATTGCAACCCAGCCGCAGTATTTGCCTTATGCCGGCGAAAAATTGCCGACGAAAATTCATTTCGACAATACCGCCTCTGAAATGCGCACGGTCATCGAAATTGAGACCGAGGACCATCTTGGTTTGCTTTACGCCATTTCGCAGACATTTGCGGAAATGGAGGTGGACGTGACCGGCGCGCGCATCGTGACGGAGCGCGGCGCGGCGATTGATAATTTTTACGTGCGCGAATTGGACGGCGGCAAGATTGAAGCGCCTTCGCGCCGCGTTTTGATTGAAAATAAATTGCGCGAAGCGATTAAGCAATTGGCCGCGGCTCCGTAAATTGCTGCGACGCACCGCTTGACACTTAAAATTTAAAATTCAAAACTCTTGAAAATGCGGGTGTGGTTCAATGGTAGAATGTGGCCTTCCCAAGGCTGAGACGAGGGTTCGATTCCCTTCACCCGCTCCAATTTGCTTTCCGAGCAAAAATTCGGCGTCAACGCGTATGTTGTTAAACCCGCCGGTTTTGAACAATTTACCGAAGCTATCAAACAATTGGGAATGTTTTGGATGATATTTGAATGAATCGCCGGCGCACTGCGAAGCGCCGTTGACCTGATGCGACTCAATAAATCACCGCGTTCGACACTCGATTGGAATCACTGATGGCCCAAAGGCTAATGGGGTCAATCGCTTGGGGAAATTTGAGGTATCGCGCGCTGCCATCGGACATCGCATAGTTAGAACCGCCTGTGCTGCCCGCACCCATCGCCGCACCGCTGGTGCGACCACTGTTGTCGTGGCGACCTTGCTCGACAACGCCCGTGTAATCGTTGCCGCCATTTTCATACAAATCCATGTAAAAGTCCCCGTGGATATGCCCTTTTTCGCCGAGCACAATCGTGTCGCTGACATGGATGATGGCGCTTTCTTTCATGGCGTCGCCCTGATTGAGTCCGCCAAAAAAGTCGTTCCAGCCGTTAATCAAATAACTGCGCGGCGAAGCATCGGCGACATTATTCGACGGTGAAATGCCAAGCGTATGCGGGTCGTCACCGGGATTTTGCGCTACGTCCGTCGGGCAAATCAGGACTTTTATGTTCTTGCCGTAATTGTCGTAAATTTTGTCCGTCCAGCGGTCGGTTTCACTGCGTGGCGGATAAGTGCCCTGGTTGTCGTTGACATACATCAAGCTCGCGAGGCTCACTTGTTTAAGATTGTTCAAACAGGCGATGCGCCGGCCTTCTTCTTTGGCACGCGCCAGCGCCGGCAGCAGCATTGCCGCCAGAATTGCAATGACGGCGATGACCACCAGCAATTCAATCAGCGTGAACGCGGTGCTTCTCGACTTTTGATTCTCAACTGTTAATTTCATAACCATTCTATTTGCCGCTGCGTCTAATCGGTTGTTCGACATGCGGTTGGTCCGCGTCGTTCACTTTATATGAACAAAAAAAATTTATTTCTCGTTGCGCTGGTATTGGTGTTGCTCGGCGTGTATGCCGTCTATTTCACCAATTGGTTTCGGTCCAACCACGTCATTCAAATTTCACACACCACACGGCCGGAGC
>Ga0070741_10014923_pt1 | contig 13311 bp, 7 predicted proteins | sample Coa_R1_4_FD_66440 | JGI IMG/M metagenome (GOLD analysis project Ga0070741, IMG submission 66440) | Surface soil microbial communities from Centralia Pennsylvania, which are recovering from an underground coalmine fire - Coalmine... | ecosystem: Environmental > Terrestrial > Soil > Unclassified ... | reverse complement strand
CTCCCCCCAGGTGATGGCCCCGTCGCCGTTGAGGTCGAGTCCGACTGCGTGCTGCAGATCGCGTAGCGCGATGTCCCACTGGCCCTCGAGCAATTGGCCCGCTCCGGGCTGGCGCAAAGTGAGGTAGCTGTCGCTGGGCTTGTGCGCCTCGGCCGCAGCTCCGTAAGCAACCATCAGGACCAGCGCAAGGATCATCCATGAAGACTTCACCGGGCAGCCGTCCTGTTGGCGAGAGGAGTATTCTCGAGCCTGCGGTCCTCATAGTGCATCTGTCGCATCCAGTCTGCCGCTGTGCGTTTCGCTTGCTCATCTCCGGCAGCGCTGGCGGCGGCGACCAGGATGTGCAGATCGGCCGGCTCTCGCTGTACCTGCCAGTTCCGTACGGCAAGGGCCGCAGCCGCAGACGGCTCGCCGCGGACCTCCAGGAGAAACATGGCCTGCTCGCGCAGGTGGGTGAAATCACCGTCCCGGCGTGCCGCCTCGTAGCGTGCCTGGAACATGTCACTCAGCCGTGATGCCGAGGATGCATGGGTATCTACCGCGGCGATCGCCAGGCGCAACAGTAGATTGTCCTGTTGTTCATCACCCTGAAGGAGCTGCATCACCTGTGCCGGACGCTGTTCCTGCAACAAGAGATCCGCGTAGGCGGCCTTGGTAAATCCGTTGCGTGGTTGAATCTGCAGCGCCTCAACCAGGTATTTCTCCGCGGCGGCCGCATCTCCGGCACGCTGCGCCATGTCCGCGAGCTCATTCAATATCCATACGCGGATAGCGGGATCGAGACGTGAATCGTCGAAGAAGGCGGTCCGCAAGGCGGCATAGCTGCCCGCCAAATTTCCCGTCAGGCTGTTCACACTTGTCAGGCAGGTAATCGCGACCAGCTGGCCGTTGATCTGGATAAGGGGCCGACAGGCAGCGCGCGCTTCGGGGAATCGACCCTGTACCTGCAGAATCGTCGCTTTGGTCAGCCAGGCCTGACCGTTGAACCATTGCAACGCCAGGGCGCGATCAAGGAGCTTGAGAGCATCATCGAATCGATGCAGATATTGCAAGGCTGTCGCCGCGAGAGTCAGGACTTCCGGATTCGGGTGAGCACGTGCCAGCCATGGAGAGAGGGTCGCCTCGGCGTAGGAGACGAAGCGAGGATCTGCTTCGTCGCGGCCGATCTGCAGGTACCCGCGCGCGAGCGCCAGCGCACTCTGCAAATCACCGGGATGCGAACTGACCTGCGCTCGCAACGGGTCCAGCTGTCGTGTCGCCGCCGCCGCTGGGACACGTTCCAAGACTGTGGCATCGCTGGCCGGCACATGGGGCGAGGCTTGGGCCAGGACTGCGACGAACGCGAAAACGGCGCCGAGCAAGACTCCGACAGGCCCGCGAAGATGCGGGCCTGTCGGATGCGTCCATCGAGAGAATACGCGCACGATGACGGTCGCCCTGAATCAGTCCTTGGCGATCCCGTTCACCCCGTTTGGCGAGCCCGGAATGGGCGTGTTGAGATATGGGAACTGATCGAGATAGGTATCTGCAGGATTGATCTGACCCGTTACCCTCACCGTTGCCGCGTCGGGGCCGGCCGCCCGAGCCCCATCCGTGTACGGCTTTCCGTTGTTGGGATCGGTCATCTCCTTCCCGCACGAGCCGATCTTGCCGCACAGCGCGCCCATGGCGACGCGCAGCTCAATGTCGGTCACGTCGTCGTAAGGACGTCTGCCATTCGGGAAACCGGCCAGGTCTCCTGCGAGTACACCCAGATCGTTCTGGGCGGCCGGTACCGTAGGCGCAATGGAGGTATTCAGACGCATGAGCTCGGCTGGCCGCACCTTGAGCGGTTGATTCAGTCCCTTCACTCCCGTCAGGAAGGCTGCAACCAGATCGTTCCGCGGCGTCCCCGGCACCAGTGCCGCATTGCCGAACAAGGTATTCAGCAATACGGGCAAGGTCGGATTGGTCACATACTTCAGGAATTGTGCATCCTCGTAGGGTTTACTGGCGTTGAAGCGATCCTTGTCGGGCAGTCCGATAATCACCTCATTGACCAGCGGATTGCCCAGCCGCGACACCTGATCGAAGGGCTGTACAGCCATGCTGGCCGTGGTCCACGCTCCAATGACCGGATCCTTGCCGCTGGTGAGACAGCTGATGGGCACTTCCAGAGCAATCGAGGTCACGTTCTTGTGGGAGAGGCTGTTCGGCTCGCCATCCCGAGAGCCCAGTGGATTGGTGTTCACGAGATCGAAGATCTCTCCGACATTGACCACAAACCCTTCCTTGCGCTGACCGACGAACACGCGGCCTGGAGTCGCACACCCTGGAATCGCAAGGTCATAAATGAAATTATCGGCATAGGCCGCGTAATCCGGGATGGACTTATTGCCGATGTCGTCCACCGGCTTGTAGAAAGTCGTACCCCCCAGCGAGGCATTCTCGGCCGTTTGCACTGAGCTCTGCGCGCCGTTGCGCACGACGGTCACGGTATAGCTCTCGTGCACATTCAGCGTCCTCCCGTCTTTGTCGACCGGCCCGATATTCAGCAGCGGCACGGCGACCTTTGCTCCGCCGGCTGGCACCGCCAGACCCTCGAGTGTGTTCGTAAATCGGAATTGAAAGGAGATGTTGGCAATCGCACCTCCGGTGTTGTCCACGTTGATCGCGTAGACCGCGCGCGGCTCCATCTGGTAGAAGTTGGGGCCCCCATCGGGGTCCTGGAACGGAATATAGTTGGCGAGGAGGGTCACGAACCCTTGCCGCCCGGCTTCGTAGCTACGGAACAGGTATAAATCCGTTCCATCCATTCGCGGTACGCCCGCGACGTTTGGCGCCTCACGGTGGCTGGACCCGAAGCTGAGCACCGGAATGCTCGCGGCGGCCAGCACCACTGCAATTCTGGCAGAGCGGTTCATGGGTATTCTCCTCACGGTATTTGAGCAGGGCAGTCACCAAGCCAACGGTCGCTCTCATTACGGGAGGCAGACCCGGTTGGATGCGCCAGGAACGAAAAAGAAAATGGAAATGACCCGCGCGCCTCTGACCCGGCAGCGCAGTGCAGTTCAGCGCCTGGGCCGCCTGCTCACCCTCGACGCAATTTCAATGCAAAGGCACCGGTCAGCTCCGCCTCAGCCTTATGGTGCCCGGCGGCTCCCGCGTTAGCTTCGCCGCACACCGGGTGCCGAGCTCGTGACGATAGGGGCACCTCAAGGAAAATACTGAAAATGGATGCGCACGGTACGCGGAACGCCCGGGTGCACGATGAAATCCGGGCTCGGCGCAGCTTCGTTCTGGAGGCGCGACACGTAGTAGTACTCGATGTCGTTCCATCTGACGTTGGCGAGATTGAAGATGTCCACCGCGAAACGGCATTGCCCCGGCCGCTGGTAGCCGAATTGCACGTCCAACGTCGTATATGCCGGTGACTTCGCGCTGTTGTCCTCGACCAAAGGGGACTCTCCGAAGTGTCGCACCTTGATAGCCCCGAACCAGCCTGTGGGGTGCTGCGCGGTTACTCCTGCATCGATGACGTTCGTCGGGCTATTGGGAATGTACCGGCCGGTGATGCCGATCGGTCGGATGCAGGGGAAGCTTGGTGCGGCCATTGCACAGCCGAGATCGTCTGGAGCCACGTTGCGATCGAACCGCGCTCTGGAAAAGGCTGCGTTCAAATCCGCGCGCAACCAGCTATTGATCCGGTAGGTGTTACTCCATTCGGCACCCGCACGTGTGGTGGACCCGCTTGGGGAGGTCACACCCGCATCGCCGTCGAAGACCAGCTCGCTCTGCAGCGTCAGGAGGAACGCATCGAGCGTCGTTTGCCAACCGGGGAGTGCCTCCGTAGCCAGACCGAGCTCCGCACTCCGGGCACGAGTCAATGGCGTCACGGGGGGCGCATCCGGACTCTCACCGCTGCGGGTAATGCCACGCGCATCATTACTGTGGTATCCCTCGGCGACCGTGACGAAGTAGGAGGTCGTGTCCCACGGACCGAAAATGATGCCTAATTTGGGGCTGAAGATAGCCGCGCGATCATCACCGGTATTGCAACCCAACGGGTCGCTGTGGATGTCGCAGCTCCCGTCGCGGTTGAGCATCTTGTCCCTGACATTGAAACTGAATCCGTCCTCACGGAGACCGAAAACCGTGCGGAGTCGGCTCTCCCACTGCGTGCTGTTCTCGAAATACAGCGCGCCATTGGATTCGAGTACGCCCGCATCCTGCTTCGTCGAAAGGTATTGCCTTTGGAATGTGGCATCGATGGCGACGTCGCGGATGTCATCCACCCGTGCCTGAAGGCCGATCAGGTTCGAGCTCGACAGGCCCCAAAGATGGGTGAACCAGGTTTTGGAGCTGTTGAAGCCATATATCATGCGATCATCGTGCTGCAACATCTGATCGCCGTGGAGAGGGTCCTGCAGGTAATAGGTAAAGGTGGAATACAGATCGAGCTTGTAGGCAATGGCATAGGCCGAAAACTGCATCTGATCGGACCCGGTGCGCTCGACACGGTTGAATGAGAGGCTCGATCGGCTCGATATTCCCCCATCTGACGGATTCAGGCTGCCAAAGCGGCCGATCAGTCCGCTCCCGATTGCCCGCTCGGGTACCTGATCCGTGGAATTCCACTTTCCCGAATAGCTCATGGCGGTGACGGTGAAGAAATCCTGAACCGTCCCCTGGTGATATCGCAGCACTCCGTTCAGACGGTTGTAATCATCGGGATGATCGAACGGCCCGTCGTTGTGATAAGCCTCCCCAGCACCCAGAAGCGTCCCGCTACCAAGGACGAAAGAGCCGAGCAGCAGGGCACGACGATCTCCATATTCGCCAAGGCCCACGATCACCGACTCCGGAATCTCATTCACGAGATCCATGCGTACGGCGCCCGCGGTCGCGAAATCGCCCTCATCCGCGTAATAGGGACCCTTCTTGAAATGAAGGTCGCTGATGAGCTCCGGAATGAGGAAATTGAGGTCGGTGTAGCCCTGACCGTGGGCATGGGTCGGCAAATTGACGGGCGTGTCGTCGACCTGGGTCGCCAGATCGGTTCCATGGTCCAGGTTGAAGGCCCTCAGGAAGTACTGATTCGCCTTACCCTCGCCCGAGTGCTGGGTGACGATCAAGCCCGGGACACTTTCGAGCACAGCACCGGGCCGCAGCAACGGCTGGCTCGACAGCTCATCTTGGCTCACATCGCCGGCCGAGGCGGCGTCCATATTGCTCACGCCGGTTGCCACGACCGTCACGGATTCGATCTTCGAGGCGGCGAGATCGCCATCGGTCAAATCGGCAGGCTGCGCCGCGAAGCTTGCCGTGAGCATTGGCACGAGCGCCAACCGACGCCAGGCTTTACTCCCCCGCCGCACGGAAACGGCTCGCGCCGTTCGGGCCTTGGAAGCCTTAAATCGAGGAGTTGCCTCGCCGCGCTTTCTTCGTTCGTTCCGATACAGAGCCTGGCGGCCGCCATGGCCAGCGTCCGGTATCCAATTTGTGATAGGGCCATACTGAGGGTACGGTCCGCGCATGGCGAAGCTTCAAATCGTCTGACGGCAGGCCCAATACGCGCGTGCCGGCAGGACAGATGCACGGCCATGCGAATTCGTTCGGCCGCGTAGCCGTTCTCCATGCACGCCCCTGCACTATTGGTGCAGAGGCTTCGACCCAGGGCCGGCGCCGACATCGGGTGCCCTTCAATCGCGTTCGTCCGAGCGATCGACGCGGCAGCCTTCACAATCTCCTCTTTCATTCACACGCTCAGTGGCCTACCGTACGCGCCCATTGCGCCTGCCTTCGTCGCGGTAGGCGCCCAGAACAAATCGAGAGGTGAGCGACATGAGCATGCCCCGGTTCCTGGCTGAGGTCACTGCAGTTGCCCTGCTTTGTTGCTCGACCGTCCTCGTCGCAGAGGAAGGGCCGACGAAGCTGCTGCGTCAGCCGGCGGTTTCCAAGGATCACCTGGCGTTCGTCTATGGTGGGGATATCTGGGTGAGCGATCGCGATGGCCGACATCCGGTGCGCATCACCGGCCATCCGGCATCCGAGTTTGCACCGCACTTTTCGCCCGACGGCCAGTGGATCGCTTTCTCGGCGAACTACGACAACAACATCGATGTCTATGTCATCCCGGTTACGGGCGGCCAACCGCGCCGCCTCACCTGGCATCCCGCGGCAGATGTCGTCACCGGCTGGAGTGCAGACGGCCGGCGCGTGCTGTTTGTCTCCAACCGCGAGATCGCGAATAGTCGCAGCAGCCAGTTCTACGAGGTGCCGCTCGACGGGGGCTACGAGCAGAAGGTGATGAAGGCCGTAGCGGTCGAGGGCGCCTGGTCCGGAGACGGGAAGCGGCTGGCCTATCGCCCCTACCTCATGGCTTACTCCGGCGCAAGCGGCTGGCGCCAGCATCGCGGCGGTGATACGCCTCCGATCTGGATCATCGACCCGGCCGGCAAAATGCTCGAAAAGATTCCGCACGAGAACGCCTCGGACAGCAATCCGATGTGGGTCGGCGAGGACGTGGCCTTCATATCCGACCGCACCGATCACAGTGCCAATCTCTTCCTCTACGACACCAAAACCCATGCCGTCCGGCAATTGACTCACGAGAGCCCATGGGACGTGCGCAACGCGGATGCCTACGGCACCATTGTTGTTTACGAGGTGGGCGGCGAACTCAAATCTATCGACGTCTCAAGCGGTCAGAGCCAGTCCATTCCCATTGATTTGGCGGTGCAGTCCCTGCAGGCGCGACCCCAGTGGAAGGATGCTTCCAAGACCATCAGCTCCGCGCAGCTCTCCCCCAGCGGCAAGCGCGTGTTGATCACTGCGCGCGGCGATGTATTCAGCGTCCCGGTAAAGGATGGTTCCGTGCGCAATCTCACGGCGACTTCGGGCGTACGGGAGGCGGATGCTTTGTGGAGCCACGACGGCCAGCAAATCGCGTATATCAGCGACGAAGGGGGAACTCAGGCGCTGCTGATCCGGGATGCAAAGGGGCTCGAGGCACCGAAGCGCCACTCGCTCGGCACGCAGAAAGCCTATTTCAGCCTGCTCGACTGGTCGCCCGATGGAAGGCGTATCGTCTTCCAGGACAATCACCTGCACCTTTATGCCATTGAGCCGGCGAGCGATCAGGTGAGTCTGATCGATACAAGCCCGAGGCGCGGCCCGTTTGCTACCGCGATTTCGCCCGATGGCCAGTGGATTGCTTATACCGTCATTGGCGCTAACTATTTTACGACGGTCAAACTGCATCATTTCGCCGGCGGGCAGACGGTCGATCTGGCCGATGACTTCATCCAGACCGATAACCCTGTCTTTGCAGATAACGGGCTCCTTTACTTCACGGCATCGATCGATGCGGGCCCCACTCGTGTCGGGCTCGACATGTCCAGCCAAGAGCGTCCGCTGCGCAAAAGCATCTACGCTGCTGTGCTTGCGAAGGACGGTAAGTCGCCGCTCGCGCCCCAGAGTGGAGACGAGGAGCCGAAGGGTAGCCACGCTAAGGACGCCGACCGGCACGGGGACTCGCAGAAGGGCGACAACGGCAAAGAGGACGAGGAGGACCAGGAGGCCGACAAGGCCCAAGCCGACCGCAAGAAGAATGGCGAGCACCAGAAAGCGGGTAAATCCGCTCGTAGCGACAAGGCCGCGAGCGCTCCATCTCCCACGCGGATCGATCTAGCGGGATTGTCGGAGCGCTTCGTGCCGATCCCTGTCGCCGAGCGCAACTACGATTCCCTGATCGTGGCCGCCGATGGCGCGCTCTTCTATCTATCCCGGCGGCAGGCCGGAGCCATCACCGAGCCGCCCGGACCCCAGCCTGCCGCGGACGCCGAGTTGTTTCGGTACAGCTTCAAGGACCGTGCGGAGAAGTCCGTCAGGCAGCAGATCGTCTCGGTTTCTGGCAGCGCCGATCACAAGAAGCTGCTGCTCACCCTGGCGGAGGGCAAGATGGAGGTCGCCGATGCCAACGAAAAGCTGGAGGCCAAACCGGTTGATCTGAGCGGCATGCGCGTGCGGGTAGATCCGCGCCAGGAATGGCATCAGATCTTCGACGAGGCCTGGCGCATGGAACAGGAGTTCTTCTACGACCCCAACATGCACGGGCTCGACTGGCAAGCGGTGCGTGCGCGCTATGAGCCCCTGCTAAAGTATGTGCAGCGTCGCGAGGATCTCAACGACCTGCTCGTGGAGATGATTGGCGAGATGCAGGTCGGTCACAACCGCATCAGGGGGGGTGACCTCGAGGAGGAGCGACCCGCAGCGGCCGGTCTCTTGGGTGCGGACTTCAAGGTGGAGAAGAATGTCTACCGCATCCAGAAAATCTACCGCGGCGACCGCTGGAACCCCTTCAGCGTCGGTCCGCTCGCGGCGGCCGGGGTCAACGCTGTAGAAGGTGATGCCATCCTGGCCATCAATGGTCACCACCTCGACGGGACCATGAACATCTTTGCCCTGCTCGAGGGCACCGCCGACAAACAGGTCGCGCTCACTCTCAGCCGCGACGGCACCTCGAAGTCCGCGCGCACGGTTACCGTAATTCCCATCGACAGTGAGACCGCTCTCAGGCAGTGGGAGTGGGTGGAGCACAACCGTGAGTACGTGGAACGAAAGACTCACAACAAGATTGCCTATGTCTACCTGCCGGACACGGCGGATGACGGCTTCACATTCTTCAATAGGATGTTCTTTTCCCAGGTGGACCGGGACGCCCTCATCATCGACGACCGTCGTAACAGCGGCGGCCAGGCAGCCAACTATGTCCTCGAGGTACTGAATCGCAAGTACCTGTCGAGCTGGAAGGACCGCGACGGGCTGACCTTCACCACCCCCGGCGGCGCCATTTACGGCCCGAAAGTCATGCTGATCGATCAGGATGCGGGCTCAGGCGGCGACTTCCTGCCCTGGGGATTCAGGCACCTGGGCCTCGGCAAGCTGATCGGCACTCGCACCTGGGGTGGCCTGATCGGCATCGCCGCCAATCCACCGCTGATAGATGGGGGTCAGCTGAGCGTACCCTTCTTCCGCTTCTATACGCCCGAGGGCGAGTGGCACGTTGAGAATGAGGGCGTTGCGCCAGATGTAGAGGTACCGCTCGACCCACTGGCCGTAAATCAGGGCGACGATCCTCAGCTGGATGCGGCCATCGCAGCAGTGACTGAGCAGCTCAAGAACGCACAACCCGTCGTGCGCAAGACGGCGCCCCCTTATCCCACGGAGCTGCGCAATCCGCATTAACGGATCACACTTCTCGAATTCGGCTTGGCCTGTCAGTGAAGAAGGCATCATGAAAGCGAACAAGACTTTTTCGCGAGAGGAATGGCTCACAGCGCGGAAGATTTTCCTGGAGAAGGAGAAGGCGTACACGCGCGAGGGTGACAAGCTCGCCGCGGAGCGACGAGCGCTTCCCTGGCTGAAGATCGAGAAGAGCTACGATTTCGATACCGAGCAGGGTGTCAGGACGCTGGCAGACCTCTTTGGCGGTCGCAGCCAGCTAGTCGTCCATCATCTGATGTACGCGCCCGAGTGGAGCGCCGCCTGCCCGGGTTGCTCCTTTCAGGCCGAGCACATCGATGGACCGGCTCAGCACCTCCCTCATCACAACGTGACAGTCCTAGCCGTCTCGCGTGCGCCGCTCCCCAAGATACTCGCCTACAAGAAGCGCATGGGCTGGCACTTCGAATGGGTGTCGTCCTTCGGTAACGATTTCAACTTCGACTTCCATGTCTCGTTCACGAAGGAGCAGATTGACCAGCGCCGCGTCGACTACAACTTCGGCACGATTACAACGGAGAATCGCTACATAAGCGAGGAGCTCCCCGGTCTGAGCGTTTTCTTGAAGGATGAAAGTGGCGAGCTCTGGCTGACCTATTCCACGTATGCCCGCGGGCTCGACACGTTGATCGGAACCCACCACTCCCTGGACCTCACACCCGAGGGCCGCAATGAGGCCGGCTACCCCGGATGGCCGCGCCGTCATGACGAATACCCGGTTCCGGGGACGACGTAAGGCAGCTTCGACCCTTGCGCGCGCAACGCTGACGAACCCGAACGCGGTTTGCAGGGCCGGACGGCGGCATCCGATTCGGGAGTCGCAAGCTCTTCCAACCGCTCGAGCGCTCACGAGTCATCCACGGAGAAGGAAATACTCGTATGCGCGATCACCACCTTTGCACCATCCGGCACCACCGTTTGAGCGCACGCGGGGAGCCTGAGTATGGGAGGTGTCGGCCATCCCATTTCGCGACCTACGATGGCTCCGAGCGCCAGAATGGCGTCCGGTGAATCCAGAATGATGGCTGCGGGTGCCAAGCGACGATAGATCAGCTCCAGAAGAACAGAGCTCGCAGATGAAGAGCCACGCAGCTCACGGATGAAGAGTGCCGATCCGCCGACCAGGCGCTCCCGATCATTGCACGGCGAATGCTGTAACAGCCGCCCATCGGTCGATGAAACATCACCCCAGAAGCTGATGGGCTCGGGCAGAACGAGGGCTTTAGCCCGAATGACCTCCACCTCGGGAAACCCGGCAAGGATGATTTCACACTGCATGCGGGAAACTAGGCGTCAGTTGGAGTGAGCCCGTCACTGCACTTTCGATGCAGTCCCTGAAGTTTGCGAATACCACGTCATACCCGGTATTCGATGGCGTGTAGTGAGCGAACTTTCCTGAATTCGTCACAACCACACCGCTGCTCCTGGGCAGAATCGGAGTGACTACGATGCAGGTATCGGCCACGAGAATGACTCCCCGGTCCACGAAGCTGCGCAGATCCTCGGCCGAGAATTCATTCACAACGTGTCGACCGGTACAGGCGTAAAGTGGAATAGCGCATTGTCGATTGCCGAGGAGCCGATCGAGTAGGAGAAGCTCGGCCTTGGAAAGGTGCGGACTTCCGACTGCCACTGCATTCACTGCGTCACCGGCTTCAAGCCGAACGCTCGAGAGGGTCAGTCTCACGTTCTCGAGCGTACTTGGATCAAGTCGAATAACCTCAGAGGGCGGCCTGTTTCCGAAGGCTACCTCGAGCGATGGGGCCTCAGGAGTAGTGCCGATCACATGGAACAGCCCTACCGCCCCACTCGATGCCGCAGCCGCTCCGAGAGCCTTGAGTTGGTCCTCGCTTGGGTGACCGATGCCCTCAATAGCCGCGACTCTTTCTCCAACCACGTGGCCCAGCCAGGTACCCAGCACCGGATACGCGATATCCTGATTCCAGTACGGTTGCGGAATACCGGTCGCGTCAACGAGCACAGTCGCCACTCGGTTCTCCGGCAAGTGCAGCCCCGTGCGAGGCGCGCGACCGGTGATGGCAGCACAGATATCAAGAAAGTCTCCGTATCGGTTGGTTCTAGCTCCAAGGACTGAATTGCAGAACGCCACTGCATTACTCTCGCCCCACGCAACGTCCTCACCACGTCTCGGGCGATGCCCCGCCTGATAGGGCGCACAGGTCCAGGTCGGCTTGGCCCCCATCGCCACATAGGCGTTCATCAAGCGCCGCGCCATGTCCTTCGCCGCGGGCTCCAGACGATCCCGGTCACCATGCAATAGATCGATGGCGCCCACGTTTAACGTCGTCGGAACACGGACTCTGGCTCCCAGTGCAACGAGCCGCTCCGCGAATAGCACGCCGCTGTCGCCATGATAGAGGCAACCATCGATGTGAGCTGCGTGGATCGGAGTCAGATTTTCTGCCTGCAGCACCCGGGCGGCACAGGCCACGATGCGCATTGCGAGGGCCGTACCATCGCCCTCTGCCCCACTGAGCAGATGCTGCTCCTCCCGGTCGAGATCCAGACTCATTGTGCTTCTAAATGACCGATAGCGCGCTGCTACGGGGGTGATCGGCAGATCGAACATCAGCTCCCGCACGAAGCGTACGGAAATGGAGCCGTAGCTGATGACCAGGTCATTGTACTGCTTCGGGTTGAAGCGACCACCCCGTCGCCGCTTCGCCTTGCGGCGGAGCTGGGTCCGACTCATCGGCCAATGCTGGCCAATCGAACAGTTGCCGTAAACGTTGCGGCAAACCTGTCGCGAACCGCCGACGCAAGTTCCCCGAGAAGCGCGCATCAGTTCACATTATCAGTCTGATGCTAAAGCCCTCCGCACGGGTGCCGACAACGTAGTACTTTCCGGAAGATAGGCTGGGTCCGGAGGTCGACCGGCCCTATGGTGATTCATTTTTTAATGCCTCTTTCGTTCGCCCTGAGCGCGGGTTGTGGAATCGCCCTGCGAGCTGCTTTCCGGAGGGCGGTTACCACCCCACAAGAGACAGCGGCACCAGAAGTAGCAGCACCGCCTGCTCCCCTTACCCTCGAGCTGCCTTCAGAACTGGAGCATCTCCCCGAGCCACCCGTGCTCGAAGCAGCTCCCGTTGAGATTCTCGAGCCACCCGAAATCACCAAGCGGCTTCGGCAACTGCAATTGGGTGTTCAGGAATTGGGACCGCCTCTGCGCGACGATCATCCCGTCGTCGCGTCGGTGCTTGCCGCGATCAGCGATCCGGCGACTCAGAAGCGCCTGACGCCGCGCCGTCCCAACCTGCTGCCGCAGCTGATGCGCGCCATCAACGACGAGGAGGTCTCGCGCCGTGAGCTGTCAGCCATTATCGCGCGCGATCCCGCTATGGTGGGCAGTCTGTTGAAGATGGCGAACAGCGCCTACTACCGGGTTGCCGCCGGTCGGGTTGAATCGGTCGAACGCGCGGTCGTCATATTGGGAACGGATGGCTTGCGGTCGCTGGTGGCGAGCTCGATACTGCAACCGATTTTCCAGATCAACAGCGCGAAAGTATTTTCGCGCTTTCCTGAGATCGTCTGGGAGCATGCGCAGAGATCAGCGCACGCTGCCATTCCCCATGCAGCGCTCGTCGAGCGAGCAGATGCGTTTGGTGCCGAACTGCTGTGCCTCATCAGCGGACTGGCGGAGATCATCTTGTTTCGCGCCACCATCGATCACTGCCAGAACAATCCCGAGCAGAAAAAGCATCGTCCCACCCCTCAGTTGATCGCCGCCCTCCTCGCATCGCAGGCGGCGGTGTTCGCCTGGCGACTCGCCGCCGAATGGGAGTTGTCCGAGCTGATGCTGGCAGCTCTGGAAGAGCAGACGTTGACAGCCGAGCCCACCACACGGCTAGGCCGATCACTTCGTTTCGGCCGCATCGCCGGCGCGTTGGCCGTACTGCATAGCAATTCGATCATTGATGATAAGACCGTTCGACTCTCGCTGCCCGAAGCGGGACTGTCGCCGGCGCACCTCAAGTGCATGTGGACGCGGCTCCTGCACGAGCTCGAAGATCCGCGTCTGGCCCGCCG
>Ga0070741_10014922_pt1 | contig 13311 bp, 7 predicted proteins | sample Coa_R1_4_FD_66440 | JGI IMG/M metagenome (GOLD analysis project Ga0070741, IMG submission 66440) | Surface soil microbial communities from Centralia Pennsylvania, which are recovering from an underground coalmine fire - Coalmine... | ecosystem: Environmental > Terrestrial > Soil > Unclassified ... | reverse complement strand
CTCGCTCCAGGAAGGACAGATCCTCGGCTTGATCGGGCCGAACGGCGCCGGCAAGAGCACCTGCTTCGCCATGCTGGCAGGCTCGATCCCGCCGACCTCCGGCAAGATCTTCGTCGGCGACCGCGAAGTCACCGGCCTGCCCGGCTTCAAGGTCGCTCGCGCCGGCGTGGTGCGCACGCACCAGATCGTCCGGCCGTTCACCAACCTCACGCTGCTGGAGAACTGCACCGTCGCGGCGGCGCAGTGCTCCGGGCACGCCGAAGCCGGCTCGCGGGAGCTGGCGCGCGAGATGCTGCAGTTCGTCGGTCTCGACAAGCGCCGCCACGAGTATCCGGGCGGCCTGACGCTCGCCGGACGGAAGAAGCTGGAGATGGCGCGCGCGCTCTCCTGCATGCCCAGGGCGCTCCTGCTCGACGAGGTGATCGCCGGCGTGAACCCGTCGGAGGCGCGCGACATGGTGACGCTGATCCGGCGCATCCGCGACGAGCGGAAGATCTCCATCCTCATGACCGAGCACGTGATGGCGGCGGTGATGAGCCTCTGCGAGCACGTGGCGGTGCTGGAGGCCGGGAAGCTGATCGCCTCCGGCTCTCCGCGGGAAGTCGTGGAGGACCCGGCCGTGGTCGAAGCGTACCTGGGGAAGAAACATGCTTGAGGTGCGCGGGATCGACGCCGGATACGGCGACGTGCAGGTGCTCTTCGGCCTCTCCCTCAGCGTGCAGGAGAAGGAGATCGTCACGCTGCTCGGCAGCAACGGCGCGGGCAAGACCACCACCCTGCGCTGTGTCGGGGGGGTGGTGGCCCCGCGCAAGGGCGAGGTGTTCTTCAAGGGAAAGTCGCTGGCCCGGACGCCGCCGGCCGATCGCGCAGGCCTCGGGATCGCCCAGGTCCCCGAGGGACGCGAGCTGTGGCCGCAGCTCACCGTCCGCGAGAACCTCGAGCTCGGCGCCTACCACGGCCGCGCGCGCGCCCGGGTGAAGCAGAACCTCGACCACGTGCACTCGCTCTTCCCCCGGCTGCTGGAGCGCAAGTCGCAGATGGCGGGCAGCCTCTCGGGCGGCGAGCAGCAGATGTGCGCCATCGGCCGGGCGCTGATGTCGGAGCCCAGCCTGCTCCTGCTCGACGAGCCTTCCCTGGGCCTCGCGCCCATCGTCGTCGATCAGGTCTTCGAGGTGATCCGCCAGCTGCACGCGACCGGGATCACCATCCTCCTCGTCGAGCAGAACCTGGCCGCAGCCCTGGAGATCGCCACCCGCGGCTACGTGATCGAAACGGGCCAGGTCAAGCTACAGGGCACCGCGGAAGAGCTGCGCAACGATCCGAAGATCCGCAGCGCCTACCTCGGACTGTAGCCGGGGACAGGATCCCCGTTCTTCTGCTCGCGTCCCTACTGCGCGACGGCGCCGAGCTCGCGCGCCAGCCGCCGCGCGTCGGCTTCCTCGGCGAAAGCGCGCCCCGAGCTCAGCGCTTCGCCGAGCTCCTTCCGCGCCAGCGCGGTCTCGCCCGAGCGCGCGTACGCGAGCGCGAGCTGGTAGCGCACCCCGGGTTCCTGCGGCGCCGCCTGCCTCGCCGCTTCCAGCCAGGGCCGCGCCTGCGCGGGGTCTCCCCCGCCACCGAGGAGCACGGCGCCCATCGCGGCAAGCACGTCGGCGTCGGCCGGCTGATCGAATTCCAGCTCGCGCACGAGCTGCAGCGCGCGCGAGCGGGAGGCCGGATCCTTCCGCGCGCCGGCGAGCAGCCGCGCGAGCTGGGCGGCGGCGATCTCGCTGTCCGGCCGGGCCGCCAGCGCGTTCTCGTACCCCGCGATCGCGCGCTCGCGGTCGCCGAGCTGCAGCGCGGCGCGCGCCAGCAGGAGCTCGAGATCGGCGTTGCCGGGAAACTTCGCCAGCCCCTGCTCGCAGCTCGAGATGGCGTCGCTGGCGCGATCGACCGCGAGGAAGAAGTCCGCCATCTCGCGGAAGGGGACCGGCGACGCCGGCAGCAGGGTGAAGAGTTTGCGGACCGTCGCCTCCGCCTTCGCCGGCTGCGCCGCTTCCAGATAGGCCCGGGCCGCGATCGGGAGCGGGTAGGTGAAGCCGGGATCCTGCGCCGCCAGCGCGACCAGCCGATCGCCGGCGCCCTCCGGGCCGTGCTGCCGGGACCAGAAAGGGATCAGGTTGGTCACCGCGCGGTGCGAGCGGGGAGAAACGGCGAGCGCCTCGAGCAGCGCCTGCTCCGCCCGCTCCGGCTGCCGCTCGCCGAGCGCGAGGATCCCCGCGAACCACGGCCCGAGCATCGTGCCGGGATATCGTTCGCGCAGCGCGCGCACCAGCGCGGCAGCCCCGCTCCAGTTCGACTGCTGGATGAGGGAACGGAACTCGCGCGCGCTCACGCCCAGATCGCCAGGCCAGTTCTCCGTCTGCCCGACTGCGCGCGGCTGCGCCGGGGGCCGTGGCGCCTCGCGCGGCACCGGCTCTTTCGAGAGCGACAGCAGGCGCGGGTCGGGGCCGGCGGCAGCGATCGCCTTGCGCATCGCTTCGTCGCGAGCGCCCCGGCCGCGCATGGTGGCTACGGCCCTGGAGAGGACGACCCACGCTTCCACGTCGGAAGGATCCCGGCGCACCGCGCTCTCGGCATCGGCCAGCGCGCTGCGGATGCGCCCGAGGCCAAGGCGCAGCTCTGCCCGCCTGCGCTGCAGTCCGGGCCGGGCCGGGTCGATCTCGAGCGCGTGGGTGAGCGCCGCCTCCGCCTCCGCGGGCTGGGGGATGCTCGCGTGCAGATCGGCGAGCTCGATCCACCCGTCCGCGTCTTCCGGCGCGAGCTCGGTGTACGAGACGAGATCGAGGAACGCATCCTCGATGCGTCCCTGCCGCCGCTCGAGGCGCGCGAGCGCCCAGCGCGCCTGCCGATGCGACGGGTCGCGCCGGAGCACGACGGCAAGCTCGGCGGCCGCCGCGACGTCCTGGCCCGAGGCGACCATCTGCCGGGCGCGCGCGAAGTGCCGCCCGGTCCACCAGCGCTGCAGAAGCGGGTTGGCGAAGAACCCGCCGGCGCCGAGCGCAAGAGCGGCCGCGACGACGAGCGCGACGGGGCGCCAGGGCAGCTTGCGGCGCGGACGGATCTGCGGCGCGCTCGGCGGCTTCGGCGCGCTGCCCGCGCGCTGCCTTTCCCGCCGGCGGCGGACTGCCGTCATGCCCGATCAGTCCGCCTTTGCCGTGCCGGCGACGGGCTGCGGAAGCGCCGGCCGCACCACCCGATAGCGGCCCGGCTCGAAAGGCCCGTTCAGCTCGGTCTGCACGCCATCCGGCCAGCGCACCGTCATCGAGGCGACCTTGCCCCAATCGCCGAGCCCGAACCGCGCCACCAGCAGATCGTGCGACTGGTTCCCGCCGCTCGCCTTGATCTCCCGCATCTGCCGCCGTCCGTCCGCGGCCCGGAGATCGACGCGCCCGCCCACCGCGAACCGGTTGGGCGTGCGGCGGTCCTCGAGGCGGACCTCGAACGCCGGCCCCGCCTTGGCGTCGTTGCGCCACACGACCGGGGTGAGCTGGAACGGGTATGTGATCACGTCCACCCTGCCGTCGAGGTCATAGTCGATGAAGAGCGACGCCGCGGTGGGCAGGTGATCCTCGAGGCCCGCCTCCTTCGTCTGCTCCTCGAACGTGGTGCCGCCCTTGTTGTGGTAGTAGACGTTCGACGGGTTGTACAGGCGCAGCCGCGTGCCCTGCGCCACGAACAGGTCCTGCCACCCGTCGTTGTCGAGGTCGGCGAACTTCGCATTCCAGGTCCACCCGCCGTATCCCACGCCCCACTCCTTGGTCACCTCGCGGAAGCTCCCCTTCGCGTCGCGGGCGAAGAGCAGGTTCGCGTGGCCGACGGAGGGGATCTCGTCGGTGAACACCTTGTGCGACGTGTTGCCGTCGATGGGGCTCTCGGCCATCGCCGTGCAGACGTCGTGCATGGTGGTGAAGTCGGCCGGGATCTTCTCGCACTCGGCCAGCACCGTCGCCTTGTCGGCGCCCGTCGCCGGCAAGCGGAGAAGGATCCGCGTCCAGTAGTGCGCGGCCACCGCGCAGTCCCGCTGCTCCACCGGATCCGTCAGCTCCTTGCAGAGCTCGATGCTCCAGGTGTCGCGGCCGCGCGTCACCGCCGCCTGGAAGCGCGCCAAGGCGTCGCACCGCGCCAGGTCCGCGACCTCGGTGTACACCCCGCAGCTTCGCACGGGCGGAGCGAGCCGGCGGGGAAGGTCGTTCATCCGGCCCATCGCGATCTGCCCGACGTACAGCTCGGCTTTGCCGTCGTTGTCGATGTCCGCCGTGTCGAACGACATCGTCGTCATCGCCGAGTACGGAAGCGGGCTCTCCTTGCGCGTCACCGGATGGAGGCGGCCACCGCGGTTGAGGAAGACGCGGTCGGGCTCGTCGAAGTCGTTCCCCACCAGCAGATCCGGCTTCCCGTCGCCGTCGAGGTCGGTGAAGAGCAGGCTGAGCGTGTCCCCTTCGGGCCCCGGCAGGGCCTCGGAGGTGAAGCGTCCCCCACCTTCGTTGTGCCAGAGCCGGTTGATCGCCGGCGCCGGGTAGAAGAACCAGGACTCGAACGTCGCCGCGCCGGTGACCACGTCGAGCAGGCCGTCGCCGTCGACGTCCGCGAACGCGGTGGAGGCGGCGCACATCTCTCCCGACCCGGGCAGCTCGGTGTGCGCGGCGGAGGAGAACTCGCCGCCGCGGTTGAAGAGGACGTGCGCGCCGTGCTTCCAGGCGGAGAAGTACAGATCGAGCGCGCCGTCGCCGTCGAGATCGACCAGCGCGACGTCGCAGACGATCCAGTCGCGCATGGCGGGGAAGTCGACCTGCTGCAGGGCGAACTTGCCGCCGATGTTCGCGTAGAGGAACACGCCGTGCGAGGTGCCCGCGGCGACGTCGGGCCAGCCGTCGCCGTTGTAGTCGCCGGCGGCGAGCGCGCTGAAGTGCATCGGCCCGGGCTGCATGGTCTGGTACGGGCGCGGCAGCGGCAGGCGCTTGAACCCGAGGGTAGCGCCGTCGATGCGCGTGAACTTCGCGCCCTGCGCTCCGGCGCTCTCGAAGGGCGTGTACCAGACCTCCGCGTCGGCCGTCGCCGGCCGGCGCTGCGCCGCCGGAAGCGGACGCGCCATCCCGCGCAGCTCGGCGCCGGAGAGTCCGATCGGCAAGGCCGGGCGCTGCGGGGCAGGGGCCGCGAGGCCGGCGAGCTGGGCGGTCTCGCGCGCCTGCCCGATGTCGTGCCAGTTCTCCAGGACCGCCGCCGCGCCGCCGACGCCGAGGCCGAGCACGAACACCGCGGCGGCCGCTGCCGTGGCCACCTTCCACGAGAGCGTCGCGCCCAGCAGGCTCCAGGCGTAGATGCTGTAGATGCCGAGGGTGGCGAGCAGCGCCGCGACGATCGGAACCGGCAGGCCGGAGTTGAGCAGCACCGAGCAGACGATCACGTCGAAGGCGATGGGCACCGGCAGCAGCACCCCGAACGCGGTGGCGACGATCAGCAGCCCCACGAACGGCAGCCAGCCGTGGACGTGCGAGATGCGCGTCAGCATGTCCCAGGGCAGGATCTCGACCAGCACCGCGCCGAGAAATCCGGCGAGCAGCATCAGGGGAAGGGCGATCACCGTCACCCGCCAGAGGTTGCGCGGATAGTGCAGAAGCACCCAGCCCAGCGCGCGGAAGAAGCCTTTCGGCTGCGCCGTCCCGGCGCCCTCGCCCAGCGACGGCGCTCCGAGGAACGATTCGACGCGCTGGAACCAACCGACGCCCGGGAGCTTCGCGACCGCCGGAGCCGGCCGCGTCCAGCCCGGCCGCTCGGCGAGGCGGGCCAGGAGCGGAGCCCCGATCAGGACCATCACCACGCCGGCGAAGATCTTCAGCGCCGCCAGGTACCAGGGGAAGATCGCCACCACGATCCCGAGGACGATGACGTTGAAGCTCGGCGAGCTGAACAGGGCCGCGAGCGCGACCTCCACCCGGCTGCCGCCCTTCAGCATCCCCTGCGCGATCGGAGCGGCGCAGTTGACGCAGACCCCCATCGGCGTTCCCACCAGCATCCCCTGGATGGCGCCCGCGAGCTTGCCGCCGCGCGCGCGGCGCAGCAGGGGAAGGATGGTGAGCATGGCCCCGGCGAGCAGGAGCCCGAACGTCATCCCCTGGCGGTTCGTCAGCGCCCATTCCACGGACGTCCACCAGAGGTGGCGGATCGTCTGGTCGTGCGAGGGTTCGGGGAAGTAGCGCTCGAACCCGAGCGGCGTGGAGAGCGCCTCGTTGGGATCCGCGCTCGCCTTGCCCTGCAGCGACGGGTAGCGCGACCCGATCCAGAACATCCCGCAGAGGACCGCGATCAGTGCGCCGGTGATCAGGATGCGGAAGTCGAACCGCCGTGTCTCGGGGGCGCGGGGAACGGCTTCGAGCTGGATGTTCGACATGGCTGGACCTCGGGGGCCGGCGAGCATACGACACGCCTTCGCGATCCTACAAAGGCGTTTTCTGCGCGCTCAGAGGCTCTCGAGGAAGCCGAGCAGGATGTCCTGCTCGCCGGGATCGAGCGCGAGGAATCGATCGCGCGCCGCCTTGCCCTGGCCGTCGTGGGCGACGATCGCGTCGTGCACGTTGCGCGCGCGGCCGTCGTGCAGCAGGCGGGTCTGCTTGGAGACGCCCCAGAGCGGCGCGGTGCGCATCTCGGACCCGTTCGCATCGCCTTGATCGATGCCGTCGCCGAGGGCGCCCATGTCGTGCAGCAGGAAGTCCGAATAGGGATGGTAGGCGACGCGATCGAGCGCGGCGACGGTGTTCGGGGCGGTGACGAGCGTCTGCACGTGGCAGAACGAGCAGCCGATGGCGACGAACGTCCCCGCGCCGGTTCCCGAATAGGGGTTCCGTGGCGGGGGGCCGAGAAAGCGCACGAAGTCGTCCGCCTGGTGGAGGGCGGTGCCGTCGGGATCGTTCACTCCGGGCGCCGGGTTCTGCAGAAGCGCCGCGCAATTTCCCTGCGGGCAGTTCTCGTCGGGGAAGATCGGCGTCGTGATCCCCATCTCGTTGACGAACGCGTCGGCGTTGAACTGGAGCAACGTCGGCTCCGCCGCCTTCCATCCGAACTTCCCGACGCGCAACTCCGTCGCGCCGACCTCGGGCACCATCGCCGCGCGTCCCGCGGTCGCCGGGTCTCGCGCGCGCTGCCAGGCGGCGACGGCGACGAACGTCGCGTCGGCGGTCGCGTCGACGAGGCCGAGCCCGAAGAGCGGAGTGGTCCTCCGCTGCGCGACGACGTTCGCCTCCGGAGGCACCTTCTCCGGCACCCAGTTCACCCCGTTCACGTTTCCGATCGCCTGGTCCTGCAGGAGCGGACCGCCGAGCGAGAGGAGGGGATCGAAGACGCCGTCGGCGCCGCGGCGCCCGAACCTGAGCTCGAGCCGCTGGTTGGTCCCGCCTTCGGCGGGCGGTCCGTCGTGGCAGCCCTGGCATCCGGTGCCCGTCATCACCGGGCCCAGGCCACTCGCGGGATTGCGATTGCGGACGAACTCCGCGTGACCGTCGAGCTGCCGCTGTTTCAGGTCGGGCGGAAGGTCGGGCAAGGCGTCGCCGTACGCGCGCCCGATCACCTCGCGTTTCCCTGTATTTCCCGCGAGATCCGTGAGATCGGCGCTCGATCCGCCGCAGGCGGCGGCAGTGAGGACGAGGGCGGCGGCTGCGCGGGTCCGCATGGCGGCGCGCAACCTACCGTACCAGCGCGGTGCGATCCAAGCGCCACCGCCGTGAACGCTCCGTGATCGCCACTGACGCGCTGCGACTTGAAATCGATCCGCGAGCGCTAGGACACATTGTCGCACTCGAATTTTACGGATCGGGAGAGGGAACATGACGCGAACGACATCGATGCGAAGTGCGCTGGCGCTCGTGACGCTGTTGCCGATGATGGCGAGCGCGTCCATTCCGATCGCACACTGCCGTCCCGGCGATACCACCGAATCGGGGATCCAGGGATCGGTGACGCAGGCCGAGATCGACAACGGCACGGTGACGAAGGGATTCAACTGCAACGCCGACATCGTCGGCCAGTACCAGGGTGAAGGCGCGAGCTGGCAGCTCACCGCCTGGAAGAACTGCGCGTACTTCGATCAGCGCAGGGTCACCACCCTGGCGCATCCGGGAACCGCGGTCGTGGACGTGACCGATCCGGCGCACCCCGTTCCGACGGTCTGGCTCTCCGAGAACGCGATGCTCGACCCCTGGGAGTCGCTGAAGGTCAATCCGCAGCGCCAGCTCCTCGCCGCGACGGAGCAGGGGCGGAACGGGTTCGCCATCTACGACATCTCCGCTGACTGCAAGAATCCGGTGCTCAAGTTCTCCGCACCGATCGTCGGAAACATCGGCCACACCGGCCAGTGGGCGCCGGACGGGAAGACGTACTACGTCACCCCGCTGCGGGCGAGCCCGAGCGTGATCGTCATCGATACCAGCGACGAGACGAACGCGAAGCTCATCCCCTGCGGCCAGGGCACGCCGGGATGCAACACGCAGGGCTTCTACGTGAACCCGGCCACGGGCCCGAACGGCAACGCGATCAGCCCGGTGGTCCACGACCTCGAGTTCAGCAAGGACGGCAACACGGCGTACCTCGCCACCACGGGCACGCCCAACGGCCTCGTCATCCTCGACGTCAGCGACTTCCAGCAGCGCAAGCCGAACCCGGGGTTCCGCATCATCGGCAGCCTCGGCTGGAACGACGGCAGCCGCGGAGCGCAGAACGCGCTGCCGATCCTCATCAAGGGCAAGCCGTTCATCCTCTTCAGCGACGAGTCCGGTGCGCAGGCCGCCGGTTGTGCCGCGGGGATGTCCGCGAACGGATTCGCCCGCCTGATCGACATCAGCGATCCGACGAAGCCGACCACCACGGCGAAGTTGATCCTCGACGTGAACGATCCCTCGTATTGCACGCAGATGGCGGCGTCGCAGGCCGCCGGGCAGGCGACGCGAGTGACCGCGAACGGACCGAGCTTCGGGTTCTCCTCGCACTACTGCAACGTCGACGACGCCGATGACGCGAAGATCGCGGCCTGCAGCTATTTCTCCGCGGGATGGCGCTTCTTCGACATCAGCGATCCCAACAACGTGCGGGAGATCGCCTACCTCAAGCCGCCCGCCCAGGGGACGAAGGTGCTCCTTGGTTCGCAGTACGCGAACAGCGCAGGAGCCACCTGGGTCCGCCCCTACGACTGGGCGACGTCGAAGGCGAGCTTCCCCAAGGATCGCGGGATGACCAGCGGCGACATCTGGATCACCAGCCAGGACAACGGCTTCATGGTGGTGAAGCTCTCCCCCAACGCCACCGCATCCGTCGGAGGCGGGTGCGCCAGCGTCGATGCCGGCCTCGGAGCTCTCGTCGCTCTCGGCCTCATGCAGCTGCTGCGGCGGCGAAAGGCGCGCGCGGCGGCCTGAGGTCGTCGCAGGATCAACCGGGGTAGCTTGGCATCGCAGATGAAGGCAGCAACCGGGTTCGCTCTGGCGGCGCTCGTCCTCCTCACGGGGGCGGGCGCCGCGCGGGCGAACGGCGCGTTTCCGGACGAGTTCAGCATCCATTTCCCGGCCGGGGCGCCCTCGCGCATCCTGATGGGCGCGAACTTCGGCATGCTGGTGTCCGAGGACAACGGAGCGACCTGGCGGTACGCCTGTGAGCCGTGGGTGGTCCTCGGATCCTCCGCCGCGCTCTCCGATGTTCCCGTCAACTTCTACCAGGTGACCGCGGACGGGAAGGCATTCATCGCCAGCGCCATCGAGATCACGCGCTCGGAGGACGTCGCGTGCACCTGGCCGGTCGCTGGCGGAGCCGCCATCGCCGACCAGATCGTCGTCGACATCTTCGCTTCGCCGGCCGACGCGAGCCTGGTCTTCGCCATCCTCGCCGCCGGAAACAACTCCACCTTCGTCCTCGCCTCGCACGACGGCGGGAAGACCTTCGACGCCACGCACCTGCTGGATACGGTCACCAACGACCTGCTCAGCGGGATCGAGAGCGCTCGCTCGGCGCCGGCGGTGGTCTATGCCACCGCCGTCTCGAATACGGGCGCGAGGCTGCTTCGAAGTGACAGCTCCGGTGCGGCCGGAACCTGGACATCGCACGACATCCCGCAGGCTTTCACGCCCTCGGGAACGCAGGCCCGCATCCTCGCCATCGATCCGGCGAACGCGGACATCGTCTACGTGCGGCTGCTGACCGGGATCACGGACGCGATCATGGTCACGGTCGACGGTGGCCAGACGTTCCAGACGCCGTTCACCGTCAACGGCAACTTCACCTCGTTCGTCCGCGCGACGGACGGGGCGCTCTACGCGGGTACCGCGGCCGGCGCCCTCTACGTTCGCCCGCCGGCCGCGACGCAGTTCCAGACCACCCCGCTGCCGGCTCCGCACCTGCGCTGCCTCGGGCAACGCTTCGGCGAGCCGACCCGCATCTACGCCTGCGGCGACATGGTGCTCGACGGCTACAGCCTGTTCTACACCGACGACGGCGGTCACACGTTCACGCCGGTGATGAAGTTCACCGATCTGAAAGGGCCGCTGACCTGTTCGCCGGTGCAGACGAACTGCGCGGCGCACTGGGAGCGGATCCAGGGCGTTCTGGGGATCGGCGGCGTTCCCGACGCCGGCGGAGGCGGTGGGGGCGGAGGGGGAGGGGGCGGAGGGGGAGGGGGAGGCGGATCCAGCAAAGGATCGTGCGGCAGCGTCGGTGCGGATCCGGCGGCTCTCCTTCTTCTTCTCGCGTTCGCGCTGCGAAAAAATGCGAAACACCGGGGGAAATTCCGCTGGAACATCGCGCGTCGATAACGCGGCGGTGCGTCGTTTTGACGCAGCACGACTTGAAATCGATCATGACGCACTGAGACGGTCCGCGCGCTTCGCATTTTCATCGGGAGGAAGGGCAACAATGACTCTGACGACGTCGACTCGCCATGGCCTGGCGCTGCTGATCCTCATGCCCGTCACCGCCTTCGCGGCGATCCCTCTGGCGCATTGCCGCCAGGGCGACAAGACGGAGGCCGGGGTTCAAGGATTGACCACGCCTGCGGAGATCGCCGCGGGAAAGGCGACGCAAGGATTCAACTGCAACGCCGACATCGTCGGGCAGTACCAGGGTGAAGGCGCGAGCTGGCAGCTCACCGCCTGGAAGAACTGCGCGTACTTCGATCAGACGCTGAACGCGAACGAGGCGCACCCGGGCACGGTGGTGATGGACGTGTCGGATCCGACGAATCCGAAGCCGACCGCCTGGCTGAACGACAACGCGATGCTCGATCCCTGGGAGTCGCTGAAGGTCAATCCGCAGCGGCAGCTGCTCGCCGGAGCGCAGAAGTCGGGGCCGGGATTCACCATCTACGACATCAAGACGGACTGCCTCCACCCCACCAAGGTCGGGGAAATCAACATCCCCGGCGAGTTCGGACACACAGGGCAGTGGGCTCCGGACGGGAACACCTATTACATCACGCCGCTCCTGACCACGCAGACCATCGTCGCCATCGACACCAAGGATCCGGCGCACCCGGCGCTCATCCCCTGCGGCGCCGGCACGTACGGATGCGGAGGGAACGGGTTCTTCACCGCTCCCGTCCCGTCGGATTTCGGCACGGCGAGGTGGCATGACCTGGAGTTCTCGAAGGACGGAAACACGGCGTTCATCAGCATGCTCGCCACGGGCGACCCGGCGGTAGGGAACGGGCTCGTCATCCTCGACGTCAGCGACTTCCAGTCGCGCAAGCCGAATCCGGCGTACCGCGTGCTCGGGAAGCTGACCTGGGACGACGGCAGCGTGGGCGCGCAGAACGCGCTTCCGATCACCGTGAAGGGCAAGCCGTACGTTCTCTTCACCGACGAATCCGGAGGCCCGCTGAGCGCCTGCTCCAAGGGCAAATCGGCTGCCGGCTTCCCCAGGCTGATCGACGTCAGCGATCCGTCGAAGCCCACCACCGTCTCCAAGCTGCAGCTCGACATCCACGATCCGGCGAACTGCACCGCGGCCGCGACCACACCGATCACCAGCCCGGGAACGTCCTCGCCGTTCGGATTCTCCTGCCACTATTGCAACGTCGACGACGTGGACGACGCCAAGATCGCGGCGTGCGAGTGCTTCGCTTCCGGATTGCGCATCTTCGACATCAGCGACGTCACCGCGCCGAGGGAGATCGCCTACCTCAAGCCGCCGGCGCAGGGAACCAAGTCGCTTCCGGGGTCGCAGTACGCGGGGCGGGCCGGAGCGACGTACGTCCGGAACTTCGACTGGGCGACGTCGAAGCCGAGCTTCCCGAAGGATCGCGGCATGACCACCGGCGATCTCTGGACCACGTTCCAGGACAACGGGTTCGCGGTGGTGAAGATCTCTCCGAATGCGACCGCCGATATCGGAGGCGGGTGCGCGAGCGTGGACGCTTCGCTCGGCGGGCTCCTGGTGTTCGGAGTGGTGGAGATGCTGCGGCGCCGGAAGGCGCGCCGGAGCTGAGCCGCCCTCGAGAGAGGCACATATGAAGAACCAGAAGATGTCCGTGGGCCCGGTGGCGGCGTTGCTCCTGCTGACGCCGGCCGCCGGGGCGCTCGCAGCGGTGCCGCTGGCGCATTGCCGCCAGGGCGACAAGACCGAGAGCGGCCTGCAGGGGTACACAACTCCCGCCGAGATCGCGAGCGGAGCGGCGGCGCAGGGCTTCAACTGCAACACGGACATCGTCGGGCAGTACCAGGGCGAAGGCGCCAGCTGGCAGCTCGCCGCGTGGAAGAACTGCGCCTACTTCGACCAGCGGCTGAATGCGGCGGAGGCGCACCCCGGCACGGTGGTGGTCGACGTCTCCGACCCGGCGAATCCCAAGCCGACGACCTGGCTGAGCGACAACGCGATGCTCGATCCCTGGGAGTCGCTGAAGGTCAACCCGAAGCGGCAACTGCTCGCCGGAGACCAGAAGTCGGGTGTCGGCTTCACCATCTACGACATCTCCACGGACTGCCTGCACCCCACCATGGTGGGCCAGGTCAACATCACCGGCATGCTGGGCCATACGGGGCAGTGGGCGCCTGACGGGAACACCTACTACGTGACCCCGTTGCTGCCGACCCAGAGCATCATCGCCATCGATACGACCGACAAGACGGCTCCGAAGCTGCTTCCCTGCGGCGCCGGAACGGCAGGATGCGGCTCGAACGGGTTCTTCATCGCCCCTTCCAATTTCCCCCTGCCGACCTGGCACGACCTCGAGTTCTCGAAGGACGGGAACACCGCGTACGGCACCATGTTCGGCGTCGGAGGCACCGTCGGGAAGAACGGGCTCTT
>Ga0070741_10014921_pt1 | contig 13313 bp, 12 predicted proteins | sample Coa_R1_4_FD_66440 | JGI IMG/M metagenome (GOLD analysis project Ga0070741, IMG submission 66440) | Surface soil microbial communities from Centralia Pennsylvania, which are recovering from an underground coalmine fire - Coalmine... | ecosystem: Environmental > Terrestrial > Soil > Unclassified ... | reverse complement strand
ACCGATGAATAATGGAGATCCAGTGGAGGTTTCTCGCTCATCCTGAGCGTAACCGCGAAGCGGTGGTCGAAGGACTAGAAAGGGTGCGATCGCATCCGCAACCAATATGAAACCCTCTCGTCCTACCTCCCGCCAACTTCCTCACTGGCCGCGGGCGAACCGGGCGGAACAGATTGCTGATCGGCAAACTCGGCTGCGTACTCTTCCGCATTGGCAAACCACTTCTCATCATGTGCTTGAATGGCCCGTCGCGGCCGAGGTCTTGGCAAACTTTCAAGAGTGCCTCTCCGGGCACCTGGTGTTGCCCGTGGGTGTCGTGGGACCACTGTCCGTCAATCTCGGTCAGTATTCGTTGACCGAGGATGGGACCGTGCGAGAGGACTCGCGCCAGGACGACCAGGTGTTTGTTCCGCTAGCGCACACAGAAGGAGGACTCTCGGCGTCGATCCAACGTGGGGTGAGTGCCGTCGCCCTTTCCGGCGGAGTCAAAGCTCATGTTCTTGCTGATCGTATGACACGCGATTCGTGCTTTGTCTTTCGCTCTACTGAAGAAGCCTTGGCCCTAGCACGCTGGGTTGAGGTGCGTGTAGCGGACATGGGGGGATGGCTCAGAGCCGCTGCCGAAGTAGCACGCCCCACGCATCACGCAATGGAGGCAGAAGAAAAAAGAGCGACCGCAGTGATTAGCTCACACGCTGTGCTACGCGAGGTGCAGACGCATGTCATTGGTCCAATGTGTCACCTGCTGTACCGCTTTACCACCGGAGACGCGAGTGGGCCGAACATGATGACGCGCAACGCCTACGCGTTAAATCAACAATTCGTGCTGGGGCGATTTGTTCGTGAGAGAGGGATTGCCCCGTTGCATGTATTTCTGGAAACGAACATGGGGGGTGATAAAAAACCCAGCCACGCGTTCTTTCAATTTCCCGGACACGGGAAAGTCGTCGTTGCTGAAGCAACGATTCCTGGAGCGGTATTGCGGCGGGTCTTGCGCGTGAACGCTGACGACGTGGTCGCCTTAGAGCACGCCGGACTCCACGGCGCCCACGCGAGCGGCATGCAATCGTTTGCCTTTACCCCGGCCTCTGCCGTCGCGGCAATCTTCGCGGCGACCGGGCAAGACCTCGGCATGGTCGGCACCAGCAGTATGGCGCAGGCGACGGCTACGCCTGTCGACGACGGTATTCATCTCACTATTCGTTTTTCTGGGCTTGAAGTCGGCACCGTTGGCGGGGGGACAAGTTTGCCGCACGCGCGTTCGTACCTTCAACTGATGGATTGTCTTGGGGCAGGGAAAGTCTACCGCTTTGCGCAAATTATTGCGGCGACCGCGCTCTGCTTAGAATTGTCCGCCGCCGCCAGTATGGCAACAGCGGGCAGTGAGAACTTCCTCCAGGCGCATTTCGAGCGAGGGGGAGTACGATAAGGCAGTTGAGTTGTTGGGTGATTGAGCCCTTTGATCATTGATTTCATTATGCAAGACCTTAACGGCCGCATTTTAGTTTTTTCACTGCCGTCACGGCCGAGTAACTCGGTGGCGCAATAAAGTAATGGCGTAATGACGCGATCACTCAATGGTTCAATGTATCTGATCGTGAACCCGGTGTCCGGCCGCGGGCGCGGGGCGAAGGTCGCCGAGCGGATTAGCCGCATTCTCGCTGCGCGCGGTGTCGTGCATGATCTCCGCTATAGCACTGCCCCGCACGAACCGACTGAACTGACACGGACCGCTATCAAAGAGGGGAATACCCATATTGTCGCGATCGGCGGCGACGGGCTCGTTCATCAAGTTGCGAACGCCCTGGTGAGAACCGATGCGACACTCGGCATTATCCCGGTAGGGGTAGGCAATGATTTTGCTCGCGGCTTAGGGATTCCGCTCGATATCGAAAAAGCCGTTGATGTGATTGTGGCTGGAGTCGAACAACGGGTGGACGTCGGGCAAGCCAACGATCGCTATTTCTTTTCTATTGCCGTTCTTGGGCTTGCTGCCGCGGTGAATAAGCGGGCTAACCGGTTCAAGCGCTTGCGCGTCAATGCGCTCTATACGGCAGTAACTGTCGCGTCGGTATTTCTCGACCGCCCGCTACAATTCACCATTCGGTATGACGGGCAGACACGGCAATGCTACAGCTGGCTGATTGCGATCGGCAACACCTGGAGCAGCGCCCGCGGCATGGCGCTTGTGCCTGCCGCACGGCCCGATGACGGCGTGCTGGACATGTGCGTGGTGAATGGGATGGGAAAGATTGAACTGCTGTATACGTTCCCCCGCGTCTTCGCCGGTAGGCATATTTATTCGACGGGCATTGATACGCTGCGCGGGCGAGAAATCACTATCAGTGCAGGGTCTCCTTGTGAACTCTTTGCCGACGGTGAGTACGTTGGGACGCTGCCGGTGACCTTCAGGGCCGTGCCACAGGCACTGAAGGTTCTGCTCCCGCGGGAACGGCGTCGGTAGGAAAAGGCACTAAGATGTGGTACAGCAAGGCCGGCTGTTGCGAGTGAGGAATGAAGAATTAAGAGTTAAGAACGGAGGTCGTAGCGAATGTCTGTGTACGTGTTGCGTGAAAACAAAGGATAATGGTGACGTCTTATGCCCTCCCCATTTACCCCCGAGATGTTCGAGCGCATGGATGACGGCGACGACGCGCTGTTCTACGCGTCCCCGCGAAAGGTCGTCCATATCGATGACGGTGCCATTGCCGCCGCGGGTCAAGCGATCGCGGCAATACTTCCATCGCACAGTGTGTTACTTGATCTCATGAGCAGTTGGAGGTCGCATTTCCCCGCCGGTTTTGCCAAACAGGAACTTATCGGCCTTGGTCTTAATGCCGAAGAGATGGCCGACAATCCTGACCTTGATACTTATGTCGTCCACGACCTGAATGCCAATCCTCGGCTCCCGTTTGCCGATGCGACCTTTGACGGGGCCGTGGTGACGGTGTCGATTCAGTACATGATCCGCCCGTTAGAGACGTTTGCGGAAATGGCTCGCATCCTGAAACCCGGCGCGCCGTTTCTCGTCCTCTTCTCCAATCGCATGTTTCCGACCAAAGCCGTGCGCATTTGGCAGTCGCTCCGGGACGGGCAACGGGCGAGCCTGATCCGTGCATATTTCGAGCACGCCGGCGGCTTTGGCGAGCCGCAATTTCGTGACTTCAGTCTCCAGCCCGGCATTTCCGATCCGCTCTTTGCCGTGTGGGCACGAAAAATAACCCCGACTGAGTGAAGTGAGGCCAGCATTGGCGACGCGCGTGATTCTGCCGCGACTCGACCAAGAACGTGCCCGGTGGCGGCAAGGGCTGACCGCCGTTGCCGGCGTGGACGAAGTCGGCATGGGGCCGCTCGCCGGACCGGTCGTCGCCGCGGCGGTGATTCTTCCGGCTGACCTGAGTTGTCAGGACGGCCTGCCGGCGACTTTTCCGCGCGGCGTGCGCGATTCAAAAACTTTGACCTTAAAAGCGCGGGAGCGACTAGAGCAGGAGGTCCGCCGCGTCGCAGTGGGGGTCGGCATCGGCGTTGTGGAAGTCGAGGAGATCGACCGGATCAACGTTTATCAAGCCGGACTGAAAGCGATGCGGTTGGCGCTTGCGCGGCTTTCGGTTACGCCAGAGCACGTCTTAATTGACGGCCGCGCGCTCAAGGACTTGCCTATTCCCCAGACAACTTTTATTAAAGGCGACCGTGACATCTACTCCATTGCCGCTGCTTCGATCGTGGCGAAGGTGTATCGTGATCGTCTGATGTCGTCACTTGATGTGCAGTACCCGGGCTACGGGTTCGCGCGTCACAGGGGGTACGGCACTCCCGCGCACCGAGAGGCGATTCGCCGTCTTGGTCCCAGCCCAGTCCACCGGCGCTCGTTCCGGCTCTCGTAGCCTGCAGCCGTCAGCGCTCAGCTTTCTTTTGTCCGCCCTTTTTCTCCATTTCGCCCTTTGTCAGGCTGACGACTGAAGGCTGAATGCTGGCCGCTTCCCCTGGGGTTTTCACCTTCTACAGCCGCGATATACTGGCGACGGGAGGACGTGGGTATGGCCATTGAAATCGTCATGCCAAAACTGAGCGATACGATGGAGGAGGGAAAGATCCTCAAGTGGCTCAAAAAAGTTGGCGACAAGATTGACCTCGGTGACGTTATCGCCGAAGTCGAAACCGACAAGGCTGACATGGAGATGGAAGCCTTGGACGCCGGCGTTCTGGCGGAAGTTCGCGTGCGTGAGGGAGAGTCGGCGGCGGTTGGCGCTGTGATCGCGGTCCTGAGTGAGGACGGTGCTGGCACCACACCCGCGACTCCTAAAAAAGAGGAAAAAACAGCACCGGCAGTGACTGCGCCTCCGCCGGCGCGCAAAGATATACAAGAAGAGGCGAAGCCCGTTGCCGCCGCGCCACCTGAACACACACCGGTATCGCCGCCGGTGGCAACGGCCGAGCGAAAAGTGCGCGAGCTACGCGAGTCTCGCCCCCGACGTGACTCGCAGGAGGAGGCCGGAGATGGCGGGCGAATTCTCGCCTCCCCGTTGGTCAAGCGGATGGCCGAGGAGCACCGCATCGAACTTGAGCAGATCCACGGCAGCGGGCCGGGCGGGCGGATCATTAAGCAGGACGTTGAAGCGTATCTAGCAAAAGCCCCGCCGTCGGCGGCTCCAGCCCAAACGTCTGAAGTCCAGGCGCCGTCCGCGCCCACCGCGGCGGGCGCGGCTGCTCCGGGTGGGACGAAACAACCCTTTTCGCGCATGCGGGCGACGATCGCTAAACGCATGGCCGACAGCATGCGCGAGGTCCCTCACTTCTATGTGACCTGCGAGATCGATATGTCCGAAGCCGTCCGCTTACGAGCGGCGCTCAAAGCGAGCGATCGTGTACAAGCGGATGTCACCTACACGCACTTTCTCATTAAGGCGGTCGCGGTTGCGCTCGAACGTCACCCGCGGCTAAACGCGGCGTTTGTCGAGGACGGCCGCGAGCTCAAAGCCGAGGTGAATATCGGTATCGCGGTGTCACTCGATGACGGCCTGATCGTGCCGGTCCTGCACGACTGTAACAAATTGTCATTGTTGGACATCGCCGCGCGGGCGAACGCGCTCGTTGAGCGCGCCCGGACGGGAAAGCCGACCGGTGACGACCTTTCTGGCGGGACATTCACGATTTCCAACATGGGGATGCTACCGATTGAACACTTCACGGCCATTATCAACCAACCACAAGGCGCGATCTTAGCGGTTGGTGCCATTAAAGAGCGCCCGGTCGTACGTGACGGGAAGGTCGCGATTGCCCATACGATGATGGTGACGCTCTCAAGTGATCATCGTATTCTCGACGGAGTGACCAGTGGGCAGTTTTTGGCCGAGGTGAAGAAACTCCTGGAAAATCCGGTGGGATTGATGGTCTAGGCTCGGCGCAAGCGACGAGGTGAAAGAAAGGATGTGAGGCGGCATGAATGGCAAGATGATCCATGGCGATAAAGCCGATCGCTACGACCTGGTCGTGATTGGTGCAGGACCAGGGGGATATGTCGCGGCGATCCGCGCGGCACAGCTCGGCTTGAAGACGGTCGTCGTCGAAAGAGATCGGCCCGGGGGGGTGTGCCTCAATTGGGGCTGCATTCCCTCCAAGGCGATTCTTACTTCGGCGGAATTGTATGAGGATCTTAAGGAAGGGGAACGGTACGGTATTAAGGCGCACGGCTTGTCGGTCGATTACGCGCAAGTCATCAAACGGTCGCGGGAAGTCGCTGACCGGCTAGCGAAAGGGGTGGAGTTCTTACTGCGCAAGAATAAGGTACAGTTGATCACCGGCACGGCTCGCTTGGAAAGCAAGAACCTCGTAGTGGTGGAGATGCCGGGGAAGACGGCGCATCAACTTGAAGCCGCGCACATTCTCGTTGCCACCGGCTCGAAGGAGCGGACTCTTCCAGGGTTGGACATCGATGGAAAGCAAATCCTCACGAGCTATGAGGCGCTGGTCGACACCGACGTACCCAAAGATATCCTTATTGTCGGCGGCGGTGCCATCGGGTGCGAGTTCGCCTACGTCTACAGCGCATTCGGAAGTCGCGTAACCGTTGTCGAAATGGAAAAACAGTTGCTCCCGGGCGTTGATATTGAAGTGGCGCAGGAACTGGAGAAGGCGTTCAAGAAGAAGGGTATCGAAGTCCTCACCGGCACCAAGTACCAGAGCATCAAACAGTTTCCCGGCCGGGTAGAGGTAGCGCTCGATAATGGCGGTAATATCAAAACACGTACCGCAAACAAAGTGTTAGTTGCCGTGGGGCGGGCCCCGCTCAGTGCCGGCCTCGGCCTGGAGGCACTGGGGGTCGAGTTGGACCGGGGCTTCATCAAGGTGAACGAACACATGCAGACCTCGTGTGACACGGTCTACGCGATTGGTGACGTCAACGGTCCGCCGTTGTTAGCGCATGCGGCCTCAGAAGAGGGTATCGCGGCAGTGGAGCATATGGCGGGTAAAGTCGGGAAAGGGATCGATCACCTGAAGATTCCGGCCTGCGTCTATTGTCAGCCGGAGGTCGCGATGATCGGCCTCACGGAGGAACAGGCGAAGGCAGAGGGCTACGAGGTCTCGATTGGTAAGTTCCCGTTCATGGCGTCGGGAAAGGCCATTGCCAAAGGGCACGACGAAGGCTTCGTTAAACTCGTCGTTGATAAAGAGTATGGCGAGATTCTCGGCTGCCATATTATAGGTCATGGCGCGACCGACTTGATCGCGGAGATTGGTCTGGCGCGCACGTTAGAGGCCACGACCGCAGAGCTCACTGGGACCGTCCATGCCCATCCGACACTCTCTGAAGCGATTATGGAAGCGGCACTAAGTGCGGAGGGGAGGGGGATTAACTTTTAGGAGGAATGAAGAATTAAAGACTAAGAATAAACAAAAGTGAAGGAGGAAAAACCGAGACCCTTTTGCTTTTTGTTTCCACATTCTTAATTCTTCACTCTTAATTCTTAATTCACATGCTTCTTCATTGTACTGACCTTGGCCTCATCGAGTATTCTCAGGCGCTTCGATTCCAAGAAGACCTGCTCAGGCAGCGATACCGAGGTGAGATCGAAGACACGCTCTTGTTGCTCGAACATCCGCCGGTGTTTACGCTTGGGCGTGGCGGCAATGAGAAAAATCTCCTCACCCCTCGTGAAATTCCGGTACACCGCGTTGGCCGCGGTGGGGACGTGACTTTTCACGGACCAGGGCAACTCATCGGCTATCCGATTATTCACCTCGGCCCCCACGGGCGTGACGTGCATGCCTACCTGCGGGGGATTGAAGCGGTGTTAATTGAGGTCCTCAAGCGGCATCGGGTGCACGCTCAGCGCCAGGACGGACGCACCGGCGTATGGGTCAGAGAAGAGAAGATCGCTTCAATCGGTATTGGTGTGCGGCATTGGGTGACATATCATGGCTTTGCCTTAAATGTGGCGACGGACTTGAGCTACTTCAGCGATATTGTCCCGTGCGGCATCAGTGGGGTACAGATGGTTTCGATGAGTCGTATTCTCGGACAGTCCGTGACCGTCGAAGCAGTAAGGCCCCTTGTCGCAGAGGCGTTTGCCCGGTACTTCGGGTACAAGGAGATCGTGTGGCAGACTACGTAGAAACTTCGGACCTCGGGCCTCGGACCTCGGACCTCGGCAATCCGCGTGAACCAATCGCGCGACGTCATCCCGATTGGATCAAAGTGCGGATGCCCAGTGGTCCGGTGTATGCGAAAACGAAAGCCATCGTTTCAGCGTTCAAGCTCAATACCGTCTGTCAGGAAGCCCAGTGCCCTAACATCGGCGAATGCTGGGGGCACGGAACCGCGACGTTCATGTTGATGGGCGACGTGTGTACACGCAACTGCCGTTTTTGTGCGGTGTCGCACGGTCGTGTGGTGACACTTGACCCTGAAGAGCCACGTCACGTTGCCGAGGCGGCGTTGAAGATGGGACTGTCACATATTGTGGTAACGTCGGTGAACCGAGACGACCTCCCCGATGGCGGGGCGGGACATTTTGCCGCGACTGCGCGAGAACTCAAGCAGCTCAATCCTCAATGCACGATCGAAGTCCTCACGCCAGATTTCCAGGGGAATGAAGAAGCAGTGGCGATGGTTGCTTTATCACCGATTGAGATTTACAACCACAATACCGAAACCGTGCCGCGACTCTACAAACGTGTCCGTCCGGGCGCAAAATACGAGCGGTCGTTACGGGTCTTGCAGAAAGCGAAAGAAACGCGGCCTGGTCTGAAGACCAAAACTGGCTTAATGTTGGGGCTTGGTGAGGAGTATGGAGAGTTGCTCCAGGTCTTTGGCGATCTGCGTGCGGTTGACTGCGATATCTTGACGTTAGGCCAATACCTACGTCCGTCGAAAGACCAATTACCAGTAGAGCGCTATGTCCATCCTGATGAATTCGCCGCCTTGCGGACGGAAGCATTGGCCTTGGGGTTCCGCCATGTCGAGTCAGGTCCGCTGGTACGCAGCTCGTATCACGCGTGGAAGCATGTGGAGTAATACGCTTTTATTGTAAGCGAAATAGTTCTTCTCTCGCCAGACTTCAGAAATTGTATTCCAAACCGACGGCTGGAATCAGATCAGACCGTAGCCCTTCATCGTTGAGTGGGAGCAAAACGGTAAAGAACCCAACCATCGATTTTACAGGATGTATTTTGAAGCCAATTGCTAAATCAAGAATGTCAACGTTGAGGCGTTGGGAGACGCGGGTAAAGCCGGAGGGAAGCGGGGGGGAGTCATCGAGGGAGGGATTGTTGAATTCGGGGACCTTGACCGAGATGCGATCGGTTTTGAGGCTTGAGCTGCCGATCACATCAACGAGAAGAGCGAGCTGTTCGATAACCTGAAAGGTGAGGCCTCCGGCGTAGCGCACGCGGCTCCGGTCGGAATCATCGACATTATACTCAATCCCACTGCTCACATGGGTATGGAAACGACCATATTCTTGGGAGAGAGTGAAAAACGTCGTCAGGGTCGTATCCCCAATGCCTTGAAAGTTTTTCTCTTTCCCTGTGGGTACTCGTAAGGCAAAACCGGACGCGAGGTTAAAACCGTCAGCAGACAAGAAGTGATATTTCGTTCGCAGGAGGAGGTCGCCAACCCCGAATTTATCATCTCCCGCAGAAAACATTCGTTCGGTGCTCTGTAGGCCATTATCAAAGAAATAGACTGGCCCACTCTCATTGTTAATACGGGCGCGCGACCGCATGTCCCAGTGTGTGTAGACTACCGGGAGCAAGATATTCACATCCCATCGATTTGTGATGCCGTAGGTGGCGAAGAACGACATCACATGTGACTGCAAAGTGAATTTGTTAAAGCTGAGCGAGATCGTGTCGTTCCCCAGAATAGGATCTGGACGATGTTGTGCGGCGAAACCAATCCGGTCTAACCTACTGCCGTTTAATTTGTCGAAATCGATAAACAGATAAGAGAACCCTCCTTCCAGCTTGCCCCGCCCTATAGTCTGCGCTCGTTCGACGAATACCGGTCCCAGCGAGTTGGACGAACGTTCGAAGAGCTCAACGTCGGCATTGTAACGAAAAGTCAGACCCGGGGCCGTAGAAGTCGCAGGAAAATCGGCAGCACGAGGAACAAACTGTTGTATGACCAACCCTAACGTCGTCAGCGCGGAACTGCTGAAGGGAGAAGCGTTACCAGTGAGACTCGGATTTGCAGATTTGACCTCTAGCGCAAGCCCGCCTGGACCGAAGAATGAATTGACCTGGTTCGCAAGACTACGGGCCTCCGCATACGGTGCTGCTCCGACAACAAACGCCACACACACGAGGCGAGAGAGGGTGCTTATTGCGTTCATGATTGTCTCCGTTCGTTTTTCTGCACTGGTTTCTCGACGGTTCAGCGAGCGAACCCAAACGGACTCTGCTATGCGGCCAGATGCCTTTAGCATAATAAAGCCCATTAAGGAAGAGGGTAAATTCAGCATTAAGGAAGAGGGTAAATTCAACCCACCCTCACGACTTTGTCTAAGTCAAATAGTCTCTCCGGCCCGTGGAGTTCGACTTATGCCCAGATCGCTGTGTTGATATGATCGTGCATGGTGTTCCTTGCCAACAAGGCGAAACTGCGCTGCTTCTTTCGGCATCTGATCAATTACAGAAACAAATGGGAGGAACTCGCGATGTCAGAACTGGTGGTAAAGACGCCAATAGCAGAGGGAGAGATGGGCAACAAAAGATTATCGCTTGGGCGTATTGCGCTTCTGGCCGCAGCGGTAGCAGGGCTAATTTTTATCGGTCGCTCCCTAGGTGGCTACCTGCCAACCTTCGTTGCCTGGGTCAATAGCCTGGGCGTGTGGGGAACGGTAGTCTTTATCGCCGGGTACATTGTTGCGGCAGTGGCGTTTGTGCCGGGTTCGGTACTCACGCTTGCTGCGGGAGCCATTTTTGGTCTGACTAAGGGAGTTGTGATTGTCTTTATTGCTGCCGTCTTAGGCTCAGCCGCGGCATTCCTAGTCTCTCGCTACGTGGCGCGGGGAGCGATCGAGCGTCGGCTGGCAGGTAATCCGCGCTTTGCCGCGATTGACCGAGCGGTAGGCACTCAAGGTCGGAAAATTGTATTTTTGTTGCGCTTATCGCCGGTGTTTCCGTTCAATCTACTGAATTACGGACTCGGCCTGACGCGAGTCAGTTTTGCAGACTTCATCATCGCTTCGATCGGCATGCTGCCCGGGACATTCCTCTACGTTTACTACGGTAAACTTGCCGGGGACGTCGCCGCTCTCGCCGGCGGGTCCGCAGTCGAGAAGGGCACAGGCTACTACGTAATCCTCCTTCTAGGGCTTGTGGCGACCGTAATGGTGACGGCCCTGGTGACCCGCATTGCCCGCCGCGCGCTTGCTGATGTTACAAAAGAATAGAGGTTTCCCGTATTTAGTGTGATGATTCGGGTACCGAAGGGGCAATGGTATTAAGTCAGTGAGGGGTTGTCGTTGCGAGGAGCCCTTCGACTTCGGCGCTACGCGCTTACGCTCAGGACAGGCTCCGCGACGAAGCAACCTCTGCAGAAAACAAAGATTGCTTCGTCGCGCTCGCAATGACAGAATCCTTTCGGCCCTGCCTCTATGGAACTCGGCGCGATTTCAAAATCGCTTGTACGAGATCTCCCGGAACGTCAGAAGGAACCTGGGCAGCAGAACTGATAACAGCCTGTTTGCCCATGCGCACAGTGTCGTGATACTGCCGCAAATATCGTTTACAGTCTGGACAGTTTGCAATGTGATCGTCGAAAGTGCTGCGTTCGGCAGGGGACAGTTCGCCTTCTACATAACGCCACAGAAACTCAACAAACTCGCGACACGTCATGCTGGTTCGGTCCCTTCGTGCATAGGTGATCACCAGGTATGGTGCCAGCAGGGTCTAGCGAGTCCACGACAGCCAATGTTGGAAAGCGCTCTTTACGAACGGTGTCAACCGTGTCCGGTTATAAGCATCTCCCACTTTACGAATCGCTTCTGCTTGGGTCGGATAGGGATGAATGACTGACGCCAACGTCTTCAAGCCAAGCTTGCCGACCATTGCCAAAGTAATCTCACTGATCATCTCGCCGGCATGCCGTGCAACAATCGTTGCCCCGAGAATCTGATCGGTGCCTTTCTTGACGTGGATTTTGACAAAACCGTCCTCTTCTCCATCGATAATTGCGCGGTCAACCTGGCTCATGGGGATGGTAAACGTATCAATCGCGATTCCCTTTGCTTGCGCATCGCGTTCGTACAGACCAACATGGGCAATCTCCGGGTCGGTGTACGTACACCACGGCATAGTCAAAGCGCTGAGCTTCTTTTTTCCACGAAAGAGCGTGTTCTGAATCACAATCCGTGCGGCAAAATCGGCGGCGTGGGTAAATTTGTAGTCCATACAAATGTCGCCTGCCGCGTAGATACGAGTATTGGTAGTTTGTAACTGATCGTTTACTGCCACGCCACGCTTCTTGTCATACTGCACGCCGACAGCCTCCAAATTGAGGCCTTCGACGTTTGGTGCCCGTCCGGCGCCAACCAAAATATCATCAACTGTGAGTGTGTCAGCCTTTCCTGCCGACTCAAAGTGCAAGACCTTCCCCTCCGCAGTGCGTTCGACTCGCCTCACGTCCGCATTCAGTATCAACTGAACCCCTTCGCGCATGAAGGTCTGTTGTACGATTTCTGCGGCATCGGCATCTTCACGGTTGAGAATGTGGTTCGCATTGTGGAGCAATGCCACTTCACATCCCAGACGACGAAAGGCTTGAGCCAATTCGCAACCGATCGGACCGCCACCAATCACGGCCAAGCGACGCGGTCGCTCGGTGAGTGTGAACACCGTCTCATTGGTGAGAAATCCCGCCTCGGCCAAGCCTGGTATATTAGGGTGGGCAGCGCGTGCGCCACTGGCGATGACCGCTCGCTTGAAGCGCAAGGTCTTGCCGCCGACTTCGATCGTATCCGATCCAGAAAAGCGGCCATCGCCGAGAAAGACATCGACGCCTAACTCTTCGTGAAATCGCCGCGCAGAATCATGATGACTGATGCCAGCGCGCAGCCGCCGCATCCGTTCCATGACCGCGGGAAAATCGATTTCAACGTCACCACGAACACGGATACCGAAGCATTCGGCGTCGCGGATCTCGCCGACGACTCGCGAAGAGCGAATCACACACTTCGACGGGACGCAACCGACGTTGAGACAATCGCCGCCCATCAGATGTCGTTCAACTAAGGCAACCTTGGCGCCCAGGCCGGCGGCTCCTGCGGCAGTGACTAATCCGGCAGTGCCGGCACCGATCACGACCAGATTGTAGCGAGGTGCCGGTTCGGGGTTAGTCCAATCTGTGGGGTGGACATTGGCGACTAAGGTGCTGTCGTATGGATCGTGAGGCAAGACTTGGGCTCTATGACCATTGCCGTGCATTGGTGACCATCCTTTGGCGAGGCCGTTGCCGACCGGTGCAACTGGCGTCTTCGCATGGGTCTGTTGGGCTTGGTTCATAGCGAGCCTCCGATTGCGAGAATAGAGGGGCACGCTGTCGTAAAGACGCTGACTACGGCAGGATATTCCCCTCGAACTTTCAGATGTTCGGAGGGGGGAAAGGTTTCAGGCTAATGGTTCCCCACTAATGATTGGGAGAGGTCATTGCGAGGAGTAGAGCGACGAAGCAATCTCAATGATATTCTCAATGGTGAGAATGGCAATGATCGCCTGATCGGGGGCCCTGGGCTGGACACGCTTGATGGCGGCAACGGCAATGATGGCCTGGAAAGGGGAAGATGATAATGACTCGCTGAATGGTCGCAACG
>Ga0070741_10014920_pt1 | contig 13313 bp, 13 predicted proteins | sample Coa_R1_4_FD_66440 | JGI IMG/M metagenome (GOLD analysis project Ga0070741, IMG submission 66440) | Surface soil microbial communities from Centralia Pennsylvania, which are recovering from an underground coalmine fire - Coalmine... | ecosystem: Environmental > Terrestrial > Soil > Unclassified ... | reverse complement strand
CCACTATCGCGTCGCGGCCGAAAATCCGAAGACGCGGCTTGGCTTGCCTGAAGTGAAGGTCGGGCTGTTTCCGGGGGCCGGCGGCACGCAGCGCGTGCCGCGCCTGGTCCCCCCGCAGGATGCGATGGGCATCCTGCTCAAGGGTGATCCGGTCACGGTCGACAAAGCCAAGGCGCTCAATCTCATCCACGCCATCGTGCCGGCGTCCGATCTGATCAAGGCGGCCAAGGACTGGATCAAGGGTGGCGGCAAGGCGGTCGCGCCCTGGGACGAGAAGGGGTTCAAGCTACCGGGCGGTCCGGTCTATTCCAAGGCCGGCATGATGATGTTCCCGGCAGGCAATGCGATCTTCCGCCGCGAGACCTTCGACAATTATCCGGCCGCGCGCGCCATCATGAGTTGCGTCTATGAAGGCTTGCAGTTGCCGATCGATGCGGCGCTGCGTGTCGAGTCGCGTTACTTCACCAAGATCCTGCGTTCGAATGAAGCGGCGGCGATGATCCGCTCGCTGTTCATGTCGATGCAGGAGTTGAACAAGGGCGCGCGGCGTCCGCAAAACGTGCCGCCGACCAAGGTCAAGAAGCTCGCCGTGATCGGCGCCGGCTTCATGGGCGCGAGCGTCGGCTATGTCTCGGCGCGCGCCGGCATCAACGTGGTCCTGATCGATCGCGATCAGGCCAGCGCCGACAAGGGCAAGGCGCATGCGCAATCGGTCATCGACGACCTGATCAAGAAAGGGCGCGCTAAGGAGAGCGACCGCGACGCGATCCTGTCGCGGATCACGGCAACTCCCGACTACAACGCGATTTCGGATTGCGATCTCGTCATCGAGGCCGTGTTCGAGGATCGCAAGGTCAAGGCCGAGACCTATGCCAAGGCACAGCCGCTCCTGAAGGCGGGTGCGATCTTTGCCTCCAACACCTCGACGCTGCCGATCAATTCGCTGGCCGAAGAGTTCAAGGACCAGGGCAAGTTCATCGGCATTCATTTCTTCTCGCCGGTCGAGAAGATGATGCTGGTCGAGGTCATCCTTGGCAAGAACACTGGCGATGTCGCGTTGGCGACCGCGCTCGACTACACGCGCCAGATCGGCAAGACGCCGATCGTGGTCAACGACAGCAGAGGATTCTTCGCCAATCGCTGCGTGCTGCGTTTCACCGCCGAGGGGCTGGAAATGCTGATGGAGGGCGTGCCGCCGGCGATGATCGAGAACACCGCCAAGATGGCTGGCATGCCGGTCGGGCCGCTGTCACTGTCGGATGAAGTGGCGCTCGATCTTGTGCTGAAGATCATGAAGGCGACAGAGGCCGATCTCGGTCCGAACGCCATCGATCAGGCGCAGAAGAAGCTGCTGGTCGAATTGGTGGAAAAGCAAGGCCGCTTCGGCCGCAAGAACGGCAAGGGCTTTTACGACTATCCCGAGAAGGGCAAGGGCCAGAAGAGCCTGTGGCCGGACCTCGGCGCACTCCAGCCGAAGCATCTCGACCCCGATACGCTCGATGTCGAGGAGTTGAAACAGCGCTTCCTGGTGGTGCAGGCGGTGGAAGCCGCGCGGACCGTGGAAGATCACGTCATCGTCGATCCGCGCGAGGCCGATGTCGGCTCGATCCTCGGCTTCGGCTTTGCGCCGTTCACCGGCGGCACGCTGTCCTATATCGACTTCATGGGAACGAAGAAGTTCGTCGAGCTGTGCCACAAGTTGGAGGCCAAATACGGCTCGCGCTTCACGCCGCCAAAGCTTCTGGTCGAGATGGCGGCAAAGGGCGAGACGTTCTACGGCCGCTTCCCGCCGAAGAAGGTCGCAGTGCAGGCTGCGGAGTGACGCTTTACCTCCCCTTGAAAAGGGGAGGTCGCTTTGATCGGAGATCAGAGCGGGAGGGGATCAACTATCTCACGATGACCCCCACCCCGACCCTCCCCCTTTCAGGGGGAGGGAGAAGACAGTGGGCGCCTTACGCCGCCTTGACGAGGCCTTCCTTGACGAGCGCTTGCTGCACCTTCGGGCGCGCGGCGACGCGGTCCTTGTAGGCCAGCAGGTTGTTCAGCCCCGAAAGGTCGAACTTCATCCCGTCGGCCCAGCGCAGCATCACATAGAGATAGCCGTCGGCCACCGTGAACTGCTTGCCCATGAGGTAGTCGTGGCCGGCCAGCTGGCTGTCGACATATTTGAACTTGCTCGTCGCGCGGTCCTTGAAAACGCCTTTGGCTTCGTCGGACAGCATCGGGTTGAACATCGGGCCGATGTTCTTGTGCAACTCGCTGTTGATGTAGGTCAGCCATTCCAGCAACTTGTAGCGCTCGGCGCTGTCGCGGGCTGGCGCAAGGTTCTTGGCAGCCACCTTGTCGGCGATCCTTTGCACGATGACCGGGCCTTCGGTGATGAGTTCGCCATCATCCGTCACAAGAGCCGGCACCTGGCCCTTCGGGTTAACCTTCAAGAAATCGTCACCATTCTCGAGCTTCTTGGCGCGCAGGTCGACCTTGACAAGATCGTAGGGCAGTCCAGCTTCCAGAAGCGCGATATGGGGGGAGAGCGAACAGGCTCCGGGCGCATAATACAATTTCATTAGGGTTTCCTCCGGTAGGTGGTGCTAAACGGTCGCACCATGACTAAATGCATTTGCATGGAGTAGTCAACATTGATGCATGTGCATCAAGTGCGCTAGTGTAGATATGACGTCTAGGTGTAGGCCGGGATTATGAAGCGCAAACCGTCGACGGAAGCGACCGCGTGCTGGATTCGTCTGATGCGGGTCCAGAGCCGGGTGTTGAACGCTGTTGAGCAGGACTTGAAGAAGGCCGGTTTCCCGCCGCTCGCCTGGTACGACGCTTTGCTGGAATTGTCGCGCGCGCCAGCCGGCGAGCTTCGGCCGGTCGAACTTGAGAAGCAGATGCTGCTGCCGCAATATTCCACCTCGCGGCTGATCGAGCGCCTGGTCGACGAGGGCCTTGCCGTTCGCCGCGAATGCAAGATCGACAAACGCGGCCAGTTCGTCGAGATCACGGACGCCGGGCGCGAACTGCAAAAGAAAATGTGGAGCGCTTATTCCGCAGGCATTGAAAAGCATGTCGGCTCGAAATTGTCGGACGCCGATGCGGTCAAGCTTTGCGGCCTGCTCGACCGGCTCGGCTGTTCCTGCGGGGAGACCGCATCGCTCGTCGCAAAAGACGGTGCGGCCGCCCGATGATATCCTGCATTCCCTACGTCACCGCGAGCGTCACGGTCCGCGGAAGTTTTTGCCACCGCGCGCGTTTGGTCGCAGCGCCTCTTATCCGGAACTTGCATGGCGCGTGACCAGATCGATATGACGCCCCTTCAGTCGCGCGACGAACTCGTCGCCTGGCTCGAAGCCGGCGTGAAGCCTGTTTCCGAGTTCCGCATCGGGACCGAGCATGAAAAGACGCCGTTCACGCTGAACGGCCATCAGCCGGTGCCTTATGAAGGTGCGCGTGGCATCGGCGCGCTGCTTGATGGCATGAAGCTCCTGCTCGGCTGGGAGCCGATCATGGAGCGCGGCAATATTATCGGACTTTACGACGTCACCGGCGGCGGGGCGATCTCGCTCGAGCCTGGCGGACAGTTCGAATTGTCCGGCGCGCCGCTGGAGACGGTGCATCAGACCCAAAGCGAGTTGATGGCGCATCTTGCACAAGTGCGCGAGATCGCGGCGCCTTTGGGAATTGGCTTTCTCGGCCTCGGCATGACGCCCTCCTGGTCGCGGGCGCAGATTCCGGTCATGCCGAAGGGCCGCTACAAGATCATGTCCAACTACATGCCGAAGGTCGGCCGTTACGGCATCGACATGATGTTCCGGACCTGCACGGTGCAGACCAATCTCGATTTCTCCTCCGAAGCCGACATGGTCAAGAAACTGCGAGTGTCGCTGGCCTTGCAATCGGTCGCGACCGCACTGTTCGCGAACTCGCCCTTTACCGAAGGCAAGCCGAACGGCTTTCTGTCGTTCCGCTCGGAAATCTGGCGTGACACCGACAATGCGCGCTCCGGCATGCTGCCCTGGGCGTTCGAGGACGGCATGGGGTTCGAGCGCTGGGTCGACTATGCGCTCGATGTTCCCATGTATTTCGTCAAGCGCGGCGAAGACTATATCGACGTGTCCGGCTCTTCGTTCCGCGATTTCTTTGCAGGAAAGAATCCGGCGCTTCCCGGCGAGCGGCCGATGCTGTCCGACTGGGCCAATCACCTGTCGACGATATTTCCCGAAGTGCGCTTGAAGCGTTATCTCGAAATGCGCGGGGCCGACGGCGTGCCGTGGGGCCGCCTGCCGGCTCTGCCGGCGTTCTGGGTCGGATTGCTTTATGACGACACCAGCCTCAATGCCGCCTGGGACATCGTCAAAGGTTGGACCGCCTACGAGCGGCAATCGCTGCGCGATGATGTTCCACGTCTCGGCTTCAAGGCCAGGGTCAAGGATCGCTATATTTTCGAAATCGCCAAGGAATGTCTGGCGCTGGCGCATTCGGGATTGCGCCGTCGAGGCCGTGTCGATCATTACGGGCGGGATGAGACGCGCTATCTGGAGCCGCTGGATCGCATCGTCGATGCCGGACAGACCCCGGCCGAGGAAATGCTCGCCAAATTCAATGGCCCGTGGGCCGGCTCGGTCGCGCCCGCCTACGACGAATACGCCTTTTAGATCAGGCGCAGCCTTTCAATTTGGATCAGGCCCAGCCGGATAACGGCTTGCGGCCGTTCATCAGCCGTACAGGTTCATGGCGATCAAATGGCGAGTGCCTGCTTTTGCGGGTAACTCCAATCGGTTGAAGGCATCGCGTATGTTGGGAGGCCGCCTGCTGCTAGTGCCCACCTTCCGAAGTTCGTGCGCCGCCGCAGCATCCACCTTCACGAACTTCGGAAGATCATGGGCACTGGCAATCTTATCCATTCCAGCATCGCTTTATCGATCCGAAGTCCCTGATCGAATTCGCCGCTTGTGGCGCAGGGACTTCAGATCGGCGGTGCTGGCGTGTTTGGGGACACTTGTTCTCCTTGCTGCCATCACCTCTCGGCAACCGGCGATGGCGCAGGCCAATTTTGATCGGCCGGGCGGTGACTATCTGAGTTCGCCGGTGCCCTCGGGCGATCCGGCCGAGTGTGCCTTGCTGTGCGAGCGGGACCGGCGCTGCCGCGCCTGGAGTTTCAACTATCCGAATGAAGTGTCCCACACCGCGGTCTGCTGGCTCAAGAACAGCGTGCCGGCCCGCGTGGCGGATGATTGCTGTGTGTCGGGCGTGCGCGGCGCCGGTGTGCTCGAACTGCGCAATGGCGGAATCGAGACTTCGATCGATCGCGCCGGCGGCGACTTTCGGACTTTCGAACTCAAGCGCGGCGAGCGCGACGAGATCTGCAAGGCGGCTTGTTTAGCCGACAACAAATGCCGGGCCTGGACCTATGCGCGCGCGGGCTATGTCGGCCGGGAACCTCACTGTTTTTTGAAGAAGGAGATCAAGCCGCCGCGGCGCAGACCGGGCTTTATCTCCGGGGTCGTCAGGTAACGTTCGAGCTCAGTTCTGCGTAATTGCGCTATCGCCCCGAAGCGACCGCGGACGGGCTGACGGGCGGAACGCTAACCATGGAGCTGACGATGATGTTGACGCGCAGGTTTTTGAATGGGGCACTGATCGCAGGCGCTTTGGCAGTTGCCGCGCTACTTTCGCCCTCCTGGGCCAATTCGGCCGTGCCGTTCTCAACCGAGGCCTTCAAGGCGGCGCAAGCGTCCGGCGCTCCCATTCTGGTTGAAATCCACGCCGACTGGTGCCCGACCTGCAAAGCGCAGAACCCGATACTGGACAAGCTGACCTCGGCCGAGAAATTCAAGAACCTGAAGATCTTCCGGGTCGATTTCGATGCCCAGAAGCCGGTGGTCAAGGAATTCGGCGCGCAGATGCAGTCGACGCTGATCGTCTTCAAGGGAGCCGCCGAGAAGGGACGTTCCGTCGGCGATACCAAGGAAGCCTCGATCTCGGCTCTGCTCGACAAGAGCCTCTGACGTCCAGGTTACGGCCGCATCCAAATGACCGCGCTTGCGCTGGCCTTTGTCGCCGGGATCCTGTCGATCCTGTCGCCTTGCGTGTTGCCGCTGGTGCCGATCGTGCTCGGCGCGGCGGTGACCGCCCATCCGCTCGGCGCCGTCGCTCTGGCGGGCGGGCTGGCGTTATCCTTTACCGGGCTTGGTCTGCTGCTCGCTCTGGTCGGATTTGGACTCGGCATCGATGCCGGCACGTTTCGCCTTGCCGCGGCTGTCATCATGGTCGTGCTCGGTGCAATCCTCGTCGTGCCGTCGTGGCAGGCGCGGCTCGCCGGAGCCGGCAGTCCCGTTTCCGCCTGGGCCGACCGGCATTTCGGCGGCTTTGCCGCCTCAGGTCTCGCCGGACAATTCGCTATAGGTCTTCTGCTCGGCGCGGTCTGGTCGCCTTGCGTCGGCCCGACGCTGGGAGCGGCGTCGCTTCTGGCCTCGCAAGGCCAGGATCTGCCGAGAGTCTCGTTGACGATGGTGATGTTCGGCATCGGCGCGGGCCTGCCGCTGGTACTTCTCGGGCTTTTGTCGCGCTCGACCTTGATGCGCGCTCGCACCAAGCTGATGTCGGCGGGCCAGCTCGGCAAGGGCCTGTTGGGCGCGGCCTTTATCCTGATCGGGGTTGCGATCATCTCAGGCGCCGACAAGCGGATCGAGGCCGCGCTGGTCACGGCTTCGCCGCAATGGCTCACGGAATTGACGACGTCGTTTTAATCTGTGCCGTCGGCAGACAGGATGGTCAGCTCCGGCCATGCTGTCTTCCAGCGCGTCGCCTTTGCGGCGTAGCTGGCCGCGGAAAAATTTGGACCGGGATTGGGGCGGACAATCATGCCGGCGATATCGGAAAAGCCGTTCGGTGCGTGGACGTCGTGGCCGGAATGATGGCGGCGAAGTCCGACTTGCGTGGTTTTGGTCAGGAAGCGGTCGATGCCATCGGCCGAGCAGGTGAGGGCCGGATAGGGAAGACCATGTTTTTCCGGGTACCAGAGATGAACGCGCGCCTGGTTGCGAACCTCGACCCTGGCCCCGAGGCGAGCAAGCCGTTTCGCCAACTGCCGGATGACCTTGTTCTCGGCCCGCCACGACGTATCGGAGTCGAAGTAGAAAACATCGTAATCGTTGATGCCGTGGTTGATGGCGCGGCCGGTCAGAACGTTCCAAACCGTTTGCACCAGACATCCGGAGACGAGCCACGCATCCGGCAGCGCGAGGCGGAACAATTCGTCGACAATGGCTTCGTTAACCGGATTGCGAAGTGCAGCGGCGAAAAATGCGTCGCGGTCCATCGGTGGGCAGCCTGAGGTTCGACCGGTATCAAATAGTTGAGGTTACGCCATGCAACTTGAATCGACGCTGACATGCCCGAAATGCGGCTTTCAGGCCACCGAGCAAATGCCGGTCGATGCCTGTCAGTTTTTCTATGAGTGCAAGGGCTGCGGCGAACGGCTGAAACCGAAAGCAGGCGATTGCTGCGTGTTCTGTTCCTACGGCTCGGTCCCGTGCCCGCCGGTTCAACAGCATGGCAAGGGATCGTGCTGCAATTGAGGTGCAACGTCGATCGAAAAAGCCCGGCGCCATATCGGCGCGGAGCTATTCGTTGACAGGCAGTCAGCCTCGGGCAAGCGCGGCCTTTGACGCCAGCGTCTGCCATTGCCGCCGCAATAGCGGCTCGATTGTCGCCCGCGTGGCTCTGGATAACCGGGCCAGGACGATCGGATAATCCTTATAGTGATCTGTGAAGTAGAACACCTTCGGATCACGCTCTACGAGCATGTCGCGTTCCTCTGGCGGCACGCCGGGGATCACCATGCTGCCGCCGTCTTCCTTGAGCCGCGCCAACATTTTCTTGCGGACCTTGAGCGCAGTCGTGCCGTAGGACGTGCCTTGCTCGACTTCCGGCCAGGTCAGCGCAAACGTCGTGACCTCGTCGAAAGTCATCGGGCGGTCTAATGCACCGAGGTGAAGAACCGCGCGAGGCGGAAGCCGGACAGCCAGGTCCAGACCGGCTGTTCGCGGATGCCGAGATCCCACGATCCGATTACCGCATCGGCACGGCCGACCAGATCGTCGATCGGCAGCATTCCGACGCCACCGTCGCGCAGCGGCACGCGGCTGTCGGCGGAATTGTCGCGGTTGTCGCCCATGACGAACAGATAGCCCGGCGGCACCGTCACTTCCTGCGTGTTGTCGAGCCGGCCATTGTCCCTGATCTTGAAGATCGCGTGGCTGACGCCGCCCGGCAGCGTCTCGATGTAGCGCCGCGCCGGCTCATATTCGCCGCGCTCGTCCTCGACCTGGCCGATGCCGTCGGCTTTCAGCGACGCCGCACGGTCGTTGATGAAGAGCTGACCCTGACGCATCTGGATGCGATCGCCGGGAAGGCCAACGACGCGCTTGACCCACGCCTGCGAGCGATCGCCGGGCCAGCGAAACACCACGACGTCGCCGCGTTTGGGGTCGCTGCCGAACACGCGGCCCGTTTCGGGCAGATTGATCTGGATCGGCAGCGAGGCCGTGCCGTAGCCATAGGGGAATTTCGACGCAAGCAGAGCATCGCCGATCAACAGCGTCGGCTCCATCGAGCCTGACGGGACATAGAACGGCTCGGCGATAGCGCCCTTCGCCAGAAATACCAGACCCAGCGCCGCCGCGAACTGAAGAAGCTGAGCTCCCCAACCCCGCGCACGGGTCGCGATCGTTTGCCGTTCCATCGTCATGAACCGGTACCTCCAACCGTAATACGTTCCATCCGCAGCGTCGGCTGGCCGACGCCAACCGGAACGCCCTGACCGTTCTTGCCGCAGGTGCCGATCCCGGTGTCGAGCGCGAGATCGTTGCCGATCATGGTGATGCGATGCAGATCGGTCGGTCCGTTGCCGATCAGCATCGCGCCTTTCAATGGCGCGCCCACCTTGCCGTTCTCGATCCGGTAAGCCTCCGTACACTGGAAGACATACTTGCCGGAGGTGATATCGACCTGGCCGCCGCCGAAATTGGCGGCAAAGATGCCGTTCTTGACCGAGGCCAGAATTTCAGCCGGGTCTCGCCCGCCGGACAGCATGTAAGTGTTGGTCATGCGCGGCATCGGCACATGGGCATAGCCCTGACGGCGGCCATTGCCGGTCGGCTTCATGTTCATCAGCCGCGCATTCTGGCGGTCCTGCATGTAGCCGACGAGGATGCCATCCTCGATCAGCACGGTGCGGTTGGTCGGCGTGCCTTCGTCGTCGATCGAGAGCGAGCCGCGGCGCGAGGCCATTGTGCCGTCATCGACCACGGTAACGCCCTTGGCGGCGACCTGCTGGCCCATCAGGCCGGCAAAGGCGCTCGTTTTCTTGCGGTTGAAGTCGCCCTCAAGCCCATGGCCGACGGCTTCGTGCAGCATCACGCCGGGCCAGCCGGCCCCTAACACGACATCCATCTCGCCGGCAGGGGCCGGAACTGATTCCAGATTGACCAGCGCCTCGCGGATCGCGCCATCGGCCGCCTCGCGCCACGCTTTGGTGTCGATGAAGCGCGCATAGCCTTCGCGGCCGCCATAGCCGCGGCTGCCGCTTTCCTGGCGGTCGCCCTGGCCCGCGACGACGGAGATATTCACCCGCACCAGCGGGCGGATGTCGCGATAGCTTTCGCCATCGGGCCGCAGGATTTCCACCACCTGCCAGGTGGCACCGAGACTGACTGTGACCTGCCGCACCTTCGGCTCTTTTGCGCGGACATAGGCGTCGATTTCGGCGAGCAATTTGACCTTGGTCTCGAAACCGGGCGCGTCCAGCGGATTTTCATCGCCATAGAGGCGCACATTGGTGTGCGGCGGGGCTGCGGCAAACGTTCCGCTATAGCCGCCGCGCACGGCGGCGACGGCGTCCGCGGCGCGGATCAAGGCCGGTAGCGAGACGTCAGAGGAATGCGCGTAGCCGACCGCGTCGTCTTTGACGGCGCGCAGGCCAAAGCCTTGGCTGGTATCGTAAGTCGCCTGTTTCAGCCGGCCATTGTCGAACATCAAGGCTTCGGTCTGGCTGTATTCCAGGAACAACTCGCCGTCGTCGGCGCCATTCAACCCGCGTGTGATCTGTTGCCGGACCGAATCACGATCGAGGTTGGCGCGGTCGATAAGCGAGGTTGGGGCTGTCATGCGTACTCCAATTTCGGCGTCGTCCAGTAAAGCAAAAACCTGCGGAGCGGTCGCCTTACATCACCGTAATCCGGATCTTCTCCGATGCGCATGACTCAAGCGAACTACTCCAAAATAGGGGCCTTGGTCTGCGAAAGGGAGGGGCAAGGCATGCCACAAAGCGAGGCACAATGCCTCACGGCAATTTGTCATAGCCCTCGCCGAGCCCGTTCAGGCTGAGCGGGAAGCCGATGCCCTCTTCCGGCGTCTCGAAGATGATAAAGGTCGCGGTTTTGGCGCTCCTGAGCTGGCCCAGAAGTTTGTCGTCCATGACAACTTCCGCGACGCAGCCGTTGGGCAGGCAGCGAACGAAGCCGGCGCGGCCGACATCGACATTGTCGAGCTTCAACCCAAGGCCGGAGGGCAGCAGCACCCCGAGCGGCGCAACCACCCGCATCAGCTTGCTCTTTTGATCGGCGGTCTTGAGCACAATGACGGTGAGACCGGCGTTGGAGCGGTCCTCGGCTACCACGCTCTGGATCAGCGCGCATTGCTCGCTTTGCGCGCCGGGCGGGGTGTCACAGCGGATTTGCCAGTCGCCATGGACCGAACGCACCGCGCCTTGCGCGTTCGCCGGCGCCACGAGGCCAAACCAGCAAAGAACGGCCATGCCTGCCGCTATGCCGCCGATCGATCGGAGGCCTGCGGAACTGGCCGGGTATTTCGAAGGCCCCATCAGGGTCGATCCCTTGCTATGTCTTCAGTCTATTCGTTGCCAAATTGACCGCGACGCGACTGATACGGCAAATGACGGCGCCATGAAGGCTGACCCATGCGCCACGGGAAACCTATCCACCAACGAATCAGGTCCCCTCAGGCGCAACGATCCTGTGCCTACATCCGCCAATCCGGGTGTCAAGCCGTGGCCGGTCTCAAATGGCGAGTTTAGGCCGATTTCTCGCGAAAATGCGGCATCCGGATAATAGCCGGTGATGCGCGGCCTTAGGCCGTACTACTGCATTGCGATGCCCTGAGAATTATGGTTTGAGAGGCTGGATTTTTGACGCATTCCAGTGAACTGGCCCCGTGCGCTTCTTGGGTGCACGCCCAGGCCGTTCGTCGGGCGTCGGGTTTGTCGCGCCATTCTTCGCCATCCGGCGGAATGCGCGAGGGGATTTGCTTTAAGGGAGCGCGAGCGACATGACGATGTCGAAGGGCCAAATTGGCCGTCGGTTGCTGGGTTTGGTGGTCGCCGGGGTGACGGCTTTAGCCAGCGGGACGGCATCCGCCGAATTGGGCCAGCCGGCACCGTGGGAATTCAAGCTGCAGGGGTCGGCAACCGAGGTGATGGACTTCATCACCGCCTTTCATAACGGCCTTCTGGTGGTGATCACGCTCATCACGCTGTTCGTGCTGGCGCTGCTCGTGATCGTCGTCGTCAAGTTCAACGCCAAGGCCAACCCGGTTCCCTCCCGGACGACGCACAACACCCTGATCGAGGTGGCGTGGACGCTCATTCCGGTGCTGATCCTGGTCGGCATCGCCATTCCGTCGTTCAAGCTGCTGTTCCTGGAACTCGATATTCCGAAGGCGGATCTGACCATCAAGGCCACCGGCAAGCAGTGGTACTGGTCCTACGCCTATCCCGATAACGGCAAGTTCGAGTTTGATTCGCTGCTGGCGCAGGACAAGCAGCCGCGGCTGCTCGGCGTCGACAACGAGATGGTCGTGCCGGTGAACAAGGTGATCCGCGTCCAGACTACCGGCGCCGACGTGATCCATTCCTTCGCGGTGCCGGCCTTCGGCATCAAGATCGACGCCATTCCCGGCCGCCTCAACGAAACCTGGTTCAGGGCTAACAAGACCGGCATGTTCTACGGACAGTGCTCGGAATTGTGCGGCAAGGACCACGCCTTCATGCCGATCGCTGTCAGGGTCGTCAGCGATCAGGAATTCGCGGCGTGGGTTGAGGACGCCAAGAAGAAGTTTGCATCCAATCCGGCGAATTCGTTCGCCTCGATTGGAACGGCGGCGCAGTGAGCCGGTCTCAAGAAGGATTGCAAGGCAGGGTTTGAAAAATGGCAAGCACCGCAGCGACACACGATCACGCTCATGACGATCATGCCCACGACCATCCGACCGGCTGGAAGCGTTGGGTATATTCGACCAACCACAAGGACATCGGCACGATGTACCTGGTGTTTGCGATCATCGCCGGCATCATCGGCGCTGCAATGTCGATCGCGATCCGCGCCGAGCTGATGTATCCGGGCGTGCAGATCTTCCACGAGACCCACATCTACAACGTCTTCGTGACCTCGCACGGCCTGATCATGATCTTCTTCATGGTGATGCCGGCGATGATCGGCGGTTTCGGCAACTGGTTCGTTCCGCTGATGATCGGTGCGCCCGACATGGCGTTCCCGCGCATGAACAACATCTCGTTCTGGCTGTTGCCGGCCTCGTTCTCGCTGCTGTTGCTGTCGACCTTCGTCGAGGGTGAACCCGGCGCCAACGGCGTCGGCGCGGGCTGGACCATGTATGCGCCGCTGTCGACCTCGGGTCATCCCGGTCCGGCGGTCGATTTCGCGATCCTGTCGCTGCATCTTGCCGGTGCGTCGTCGATTCTCGGCGCCATCAACTTCATCACCACGATCTTCAACATGCGCGCGCCGGGCATGACCCTGCACAAGATGCCGCTGTTCGTTTGGTCGATCCTGGTGACGGTGTTCCTGCTGCTGCTGTCGCTGCCGGTTCTGGCGGGCGCCATCACCATGCTGCTGACCGATCGCAACTTCGGCACCACCTTCTTCTCGGCCGAGGGCGGCGGCGATCCGGTGCTGTTCCAGCATCTGTTCTGGTTCTTCGGCCACCCCGAAGTGTACATCCTGATTTTGCCGGGCTTCGGCATGGTCAGCCAGATCGTGTCGACCTTCTCGCGCAAGCCGGTGTTCGGCTATCTCGGCATGGCCTATGCGATGGTCGCGATCGGCGGCATCGGCTTCGTCGTGTGGGCTCACCACATGTACACGGTCGGCATGTCGTCGGCGACGCAGGCCTATTTCGTCGCCGCCACCATGGTGATCGCGGTGCCGACCGGCGTGAAGATCTTCTCCTGGATCGCCACGATGTGGGGCGGCTCGATCGAGTTCAAGACGCCGATG
>Ga0070741_10014919_pt1 | contig 13314 bp, 9 predicted proteins | sample Coa_R1_4_FD_66440 | JGI IMG/M metagenome (GOLD analysis project Ga0070741, IMG submission 66440) | Surface soil microbial communities from Centralia Pennsylvania, which are recovering from an underground coalmine fire - Coalmine... | ecosystem: Environmental > Terrestrial > Soil > Unclassified ... | reverse complement strand
GGCCGGACGAGCCCGCCCGGCACCTTGATCCGCACCATGAACGTCCCGACCTTGGGCTTGTCGTGCGTGAGGCCCCACCAGTTCAGCCGCACGATGTCCTCCTCGGGCACGGCCTCGTAGCCTCTCGCGATCATCTCGGGGATCTCGTCGCGAACGTCGAGCGGGAAGCGCTGGTGCTTCAGGCGTTCGATCGAGTTACGTCGCAGCACGAGGTCCCAGTCGGGCTGCCGACTGTCGGGTGCGCGCTCAGGGATGGCTGCCATCGCCTCCTCCAACGGACGGTGCGAGAACTCGCAAACCGCGACGGTTTCGATGTTGACCTGCTCGCCATACAGGACGGCGGGCCGGGCGGCCGGAGAGCCTGGCGGACTGCCGGAGGGCCGGGCGTGCAGACGTCGGGACTAGGCCGGGTCCCGCATCACGCGCGCGGTGGCCGCTGCGGCAGGCCGACGCCGGGCCGACAGCCACAGAGGCGTGCGGGGATCATCATCCCCACGAGCCCCGCGCACCGCGTGCGGATCATCCAAACCCCACTGAGGCGATGGAAATTGCAGGTGCAAACGCTACGACCCGCCGGGGGCGGGTGTCAAGGCGCTCGCCGGTTGCAGTGACCGCCGGCACCCTCGGCCTCCGCCCAGTCGCAAAGCCGGGCCCGGGACGCGTCCGATCCCCGACATACGGCTTGGGCGGCGACCACGTCCTGGGGAGTCAGAAGGAACCGAGCTCGACCTCGCCTGCTCGCTCGTAGGACGCGATGATCACGCCGCTCGGTATGGCGCTCGAGTCCTTCAGCCGGACGCCAAGACCTGAGCCAGACTCACGCTGCGGCCTCCGGCCGACCACCGGGAAGGGAGCACATCGCGACGTGGCGGGAGAGCCACCCAGAGGAGGCCGCCGAGCAGGACCGCTCCGGTCGTAGGCAGGCCGGGCGGCCCGCCGGCCCCGGGACCTCCGGCCGGGTCCAGACCTCGGATCTGCCGGGACACTGGCCCCGATGAACCCATCAAGGATCGCTGTTGATTCGCGAGGCGCCGCCGAGGGGTTCAGCGCCCTCGGAGATCCGGCGCGCCTTGCCATCCTCGCGGCGCTCTCGGGTGGCACGAAGTGCGTATGCGAGCTCGTCCCTCAGCTCGGCATCGCGCAGAACTTGCTCTCCTACCACCTCCGGATCCTTCGGGAGGCCGGGCTGGTCAGCGGGGCGCGCCGGGGGCGGCGGATCGAATACACGGTTCGGCCGGATCGCCTGCGCGAGCTCGGGCAGGAGCTGAGCGGGCTGGTGCATCGAACGGGGGGCCGAGACCGATGAGCGTCCGGACGGCCCGCGGGCGCGCGGGGCCCGACGTGCGCCTATGGGCCACCCTCGGCGCGTCCGCTGCCGCCTGGCTTGCCCTGTATCGGGTGAACGGCCCGTTCTGGAACTGGCTCCTGTTCCACCCGTTCGGGCTCGATCCCGCAAGCCGGCTCGGCGAGACGATCCGCTTCTTCGTCTTCGACACCACGAAGATCCTGCTGCTGCTCTCGGGGATCATCTTCGTCGTCACGATCCTTCGCTCGTTCATGAGCGTGGAGAAGACCCGGGCGCTGCTCGGAGGGCGGCGTGAGGGCGTGGCGAACGTCGCCGCCGCGCTGCTCGGCGTCGCGACCCCGTTCTGCTCGTGCAGCGCGGTGCCCGCCTTCATCGGGTTCGTTTCGGCCGGCGTTCCGCTCGGGGTGACGCTCTCGTTCCTGATCGCAAGCCCGCTCGTGAACGAGGTCGCGGTGGTCCTGCTGTACGGGATGTTCGGATGGAAGATCGCGCTGCTGTACGTGTCGGCCGGGCTCCTGGTCGCGATCCTCGCGGGCTTCGCGCTGGGGCGTCTTCGCCCCGAGCGATGGGTCGAGCCGTTCGTGTTCGACGTGCAGCTCGGCGAGGGGGTCGAGATGAGGATGCGGCCCCCCTGGCGTGACCGCGTGCAGATCGCTCGCGACGAGGTGGTGAGCATCGTGCGCAGGCTGCTGCCGTACCTGCTCCTCGGGATCGGGCTCGGCGCGGTGGTGCACGGCTGGGTCCCGCAGAGCTTCTTCGAACGCTACGCGGGCCCGGACAACCCGCTCGCGGTCCCGTTCGCCGTCCTGCTCGGAATCCCCCTGTACTCGAACGCGGCCGGCGTGCTGCCCCTCGTCGAGGCGCTGTACGCCAAGGGTCTCGGGATGGGGACGCTCCTCGCCTTCATGATGGCGGTCGTCGCGCTCTCGCTTCCCGAGATGATCCTGCTGCGCCGCGTGCTCAAGCCCAAGCTCATCGCGACGTTCATCGCGGTGGTGGCGGCCGGGATCTTGCTCGTCGGCTACCTGTTCAACCTCGTGCTCTAGAGGGGAGGCGACGTGACCCATCAGATTCGCGTCCTGGGGCCGGGGTGCTTCCGGTGCCAGGCGCTGTACGAAAACGCGCTCATGGCGGTAGACGAGTTCGGCCTGGACGCCGAGGTCGTCAAGGTCGAGGACATCGGGGAGATGCTCCGCCGCCGGATGATCGGCTCACCGGGACTCGTCGTGGACGAGAAGCTCGTGATGGAGGGCAACGTCCCCACCGTCCGGACCCTCGGTGAGTTCCTGGCGGAGCTCATCGGCGCGGAGGCCGAGTCCTGACCGTGAGCCTGCCAGCGCTCGTCATCTAGCAGGGCTTCGGTGTGCTGATCGTGGCCGCGACCATCTACAAGGTCGCGACGGTACTGATCTGAAGAGGAGGGAGTCATGGAAGACCGAGAGATCCTGCTCGATGCGCTGAGGTTTCACGGGCATCGGTGCTGGGCCAGCACGGCCGGGGTGCGGGCCGGGCTCGCGGCTCTCGAGGCCCTCGGCGTGGAGCGTAGCGGCGGCAAGTCGCTGCACGCGATCGTCGAGCTCGGAGACGACCACGGCGCGACCTGCTTCGGCGACGGCATCCAGTTCACAACCGGGTGCACCTTCGGCAAGGGCAACATCGAGAAGGACCGTCGGGGCAAACTCGCGGTGACGCTCATCGACAAGGACTCGCAGCGGGCCGTGCGCGTCTCCTACAGGCCGACGCTGCAGCCGAAGATCAAGGCATCCGCATTCATGCAGAAGCGAACGGCCGGCGTGGCGCCCGACCAGATCCCCGAGGCCGAGCAGTGGGAGGTCGTCGACCTCATCTGGAACGCTCCGGACGAAGAGATCCTCTCGATCGGACCGGTGGAGCGGCGCGAGTGGGCCGGGCGAGAGGAGCACGTGAGGTTCGCGATCTGCCCGAAGTGCGAGGAACTGGTCGCCGAGCCGTACCTCCGCGTCGTCGATGGCGACTTGCTCTGCATAACGTGCTCGGGCTACGGCCGCTAGGCGGCCGAACAGGAGAGGTTCGATCATGGTCCTGTACGTGGTGAGCGGTATCGCGGTGTTCGCCTTCTCCGGCGTCATGGCGATGGCGGGGCTCGGGGCCGCGTTCCTGTTCGTCCCGATGTTCCTGGCGTTCGGGGTCTCGCTTCCGCAGGCGACGTCTACCGCCCTGCTGCTGAACGTTGTCAGCCTCCTCTTCGCGGCGACCGCGTACGCGAGATCCGGGCTCGTGGACTGGCGGATCGGGGTCCCGATCCTGGTCGCCGCGGTCGCGCTCGCGCCGATCGGGGCGCGTCTCACGGCGGAGGTCGACAAGAACCTCCTCCTCGGGCTGTTTGCCGGGTTTCTCGTGTTCGCCGGCGCGATGATGCTTCGAAGACGCCGGCCGGGCGGCTCGCGCCGCCTCGGCCCCGCGGTGCAGATCGGAGCGGGTGTGTCGATCGGCGGTGTCGCGGGCTTCCTCGGTGGTTTGCTGGGCGTCGGCGGCGGCAACTTCGTGCTCCCGGTCCTCAATTGGTTCGGGCTGGACGCGAAGGTGGCGGCGGGCACCACGGCCCTGGTCGTCGTGTTCTCCTCGCTCTCCGGATTCCTCGGTCATGCCTCCGTGGGCGGGCTCGATCCGGCTCTGCTCGCCGTAGGGGCCGTCACAGCCGCCGGTGGCTCGCTGCTCGGCTCGTACCTGGTTCGCAAGCACGTCCCGAGCACCGTGCTCAAACCGATCATGGGGATCCTGCTATGGGTGATCGCGCTGAAGATGCTGTGGGACCTGGTCTTCTGATCGGCGACCAGGTGGCCGTGAACGGATCAACCAGACCGGTGGTCGCGCTCGCGCCCCCACCGGTACCGGAGGACCGGGGCCGGTCACGGCGGCCCCTGTGGATCGCGTTCGCGCTGAACACCGTCCTGCTCGTGGCCGAGATCGTCGGCGGGATCGCGGCGGGATCGCTCGCGCTGCTGGCGGACGCCGCCCACCAGACCTCATCGGGCGGCCCTGCGGTCGAAGGTTGCCGTCCGTGGTTTCCAGCGTTCGGAGCTGGGCGAGCTCGCGAGGGGACCCGCCGAGGATGTGAGCCTTCTCCTGCATCCACGGGCACGTCTCGTGGAGAGACGTGCCCGGCGACGCTCGCTCAGGTGCCGTAGGAGTCCACGAATATCCTCTCCGGGTGCACCCCCCGCCGCTGGAGCGCGGCAACGATGTCGACCACCGTGTGCCGGGGCCCCGCCACGTACGCGTCATGTCCTGCCAGATCCACATCACAAGAGGCCACCGCGTCGGAGACCCTCCCATCCACCGTCGCGGCACCGTCGGGTGCCCGGAACCCGTCGAAGCGACGGGCCACGAGGGTCATCCGCAGGTTCGGATCTTGCCGGAGCCACTCCCCCAACTCGTCGACGGCGTAGAAGTCCTCCGAGCTCGTCACGCCCCAGAACAGGACCATGGGCCGCTCGGGGAACATCTTGAGCTGCTGCTCCATGATCGCCTTGATCGGCGCGAACCCGGTCCCTCGGGCGACGAACACCAAGGGTCGATCGCCGGGCGATCGCATCGTGAACGCGCCGGCCGGCCCCCTCGTGGTGAGAACGCCTCCGACCCGAGCCCGCTCGAAGGCCCACTCCGAGAACCGCCCGCCCTCGACCCTACGGATATGAAGCTCGACGGCGCCGTCCTCGTGCGGAGCGTTGCCAATCGAGTACGCGCGGGACATGTACTCGGTTCCCGGGATCCAGATCTCCAGATACTGGCCCGGGGTGAATTGGCACATGCAGTCCTCGGGGCGGTGAGGCGCGAGCGTCATGAGCCTGGTGCCCTCGCTCACGTCCAGGATCGATCGGATCTCCATCTGGACGAGATGATCCGAGTCCGGCAGCAGATCTCCGAACGCGAGCTCTTCGCGTCGCGCGATGAGCGCGTCCTCGATGGAATGCCGCACCTCGGGACGATCCGCGAGCCGGAGCACGACATCGGTCGGAGGAAAGCTGATCGCGCTCGTCGGGCAACTCACCAGGCAGGTCGTGCATCCCACCATGCAGTTCAGCGGCTCGTCGACGACGGCCTTCTTGCGCTGGAAGTCGAACCGGTACACTTGCCGCCCACATCCCACGACGCACGTCCCGCATCCGATGCAGACGTCCTCGTTCACGGTGGGCCACCACTCGATCTCCTCGCGAGGGACCCCGTGCCATGGCTTGGCGAGCTTCGGATCAGGCATTCGGACTTCTCCTTCCACACGAACGACGCATCCGGTTCCTCCAACGTCCGGTCATGCCGAGCCCCCCAGCACCAGGTAGATGCCCCACGCGGCGAGCCCCGCACCGAAGACCGCGAGCAGGTTCCACTTGAAGCTCCGCACGGCCACGAGGGCGGCGGCCGCGAGGACCAGGGCGGCCGGGACGGGAAGCACCTGCCGCCCGAGGCTGAGCACGACGGTGGCAAGGAGGCCCACGAACACCGCCATGATCCCCCGGATCGCACCTCGAACCGGCGCCAGATGGCGAAGGCTGGGATAGACCTCGGCGGCCACGAGCGTCATCGCGACGCTCGGAGCGAAGATCGCCACCGCGCCGAGGATGCCGCCCCACCACCCGGCCACCTGGAACCCGACGAAGGAAGCCGTGATGAGGAATGGTCCCGGCGTTACCTGTCCGAAGCCCACACCGGCCCCGAACGCCTGCTGGCTGAGCCAGTGGTGGGCTCCGACCACGTCCTGCTGGAGCACCGGCAGGATCGTCGCTCCGTTGCCGAAGGCCACCGTCCCGATCTTGGCCATGTCGGCCACCAGCGCGGCGAGGGCTCCCGAGGCCAGGGCCGCGACGATCGCCCCCGCCGCCACCACCAGGCCAGGTGACAGCGCCAGGCCGACGCGCCGCCAGGACACACCAGGGACCTCACCCGGCGCGCCACCCGCGGCCCTCCCGGGGTCCGGATCGCCACGCAGGAGGGCGGCGCCGGCCACCAGTCCCCCGAGCACCGCCCACAGCAGGTTCACGCCCTCGACCCCGAGCCCGAAGGCCGCGAGACCCAGCACGGCCTCCACCCTGCCCCGGGAGTGCCGGGCCGCGAAGTCGAGCGCCACGCTCGTTACGACTCCGACCACGATGGCGTCCAGGCCCACGACCAGCTCCTGGACCCCGGCCCGTCCCCCGTAGGCGCGGTACAGCCAGGAGAGCCCGAGCATGAGCACGAGCGAGGGGGCGACGAAGCCGGCCGTTGCCGCGAGCGCGCCACGGAGCCGTCGCGTTCGGTACCCGACGTAGGCGACGAGGTCCACCATCATCGCTCCCGGGTACAGCTGGACCAGCGCCAGACCCTCGTCGATGTCCTCCGGGGCCATCCACCCTTCCTTCACCGGCACCGAGCGGATGTTCTGAAGGATCGCCATGCCGAACGCGGTGAGGCCGATCACGAAGAACGCCCGGAACAGCTCGAGCGCGTGGGGGGAGTTCTCGCGCGAGCTCACGCCGCCCACTTCCGTGCCAATACTGGCGTGCCTGACATCGATATCGCAGGAGCGTCAGCCACGGCGGATCACCCCACGTCCACGGGCTGGAGGCGTTGCATCTCGTCCGGTGCCACGGCGCCCAGCCAGGCCACCGCTTCCGTGAGGGGTGGGGCGTGGTGCATGGCATGCGTCCCCACTTCCTCGGTCCCGGTACGCGCGCGTTCCGCCGGGCCGGCACTCGCAACAGGGCTGGGCCGCCGCCGGAGCGACCGCCGGCAGCGCGGCGTGCAGCCGATCCAGCGCGTCCGGAGCCAGGCAGTAGTCGATCCACCGTCCCCGCCGGGAGCTCCGGACCAGACCCGCGTCCCGGAGGATCCGCAGGTGGTAGGAGAGCAGGTTCATCGGCAGGGGGAGGATCTCCTGCAGGTGGCTCACGCATCGCGCCTGGGCGACGGCCTCCAGGATCCGGAGCCGCACGGGATCGGCCGCCGCGGCCAATACCGCCGCATTGGCATCGACGTCCTTCGACACTTCAGCCGGATTTGAAATGTGCTTCACGGCCCGGAGGTTACGGGCGGGAGATGCCAGGCCTCAGGGTGGAAGGTCCCGGGTCCTGAGGCCCGAACGGCCCGTCCTCGCCTCAGCGTGGCTGCGGGGCCGGCGGGGCTGCGAAGATCGAGCCCGAGTAGGCGGCGGCCAGGGTTCGGACGAGGACCACGACCCAGAAGGCCACGAGCAGGATCCACAACCCGAACGCGAAGCCGGTCAGGTACCCGGCTTCGTAGGCATCGCCCAGCAGGAACGTGGCGACCGTGTAGGCACCCAAGGGGAACGTGAAGGCCCACCAGCTCATCGCGAACGGGAATGGCTCCCGCAAGTACCGGAGCGTGAGCACGACGGCCATGGCGAGCCACCACAGCCCGAACCCCCAGAGAGCCAGCGCGGCCAGGCCCAGCAACACCTGGGCCTCGGCCACGTAATCACCGAACACCGGGGAGGCGGTCATCGACAGCCGAACGAGGGCCAGGCTGCCCACCCCGATCGGTCCGAGGCCGATCCAAAGCGTAGGCGCGAGGTGCGCCTCGGGGATAGGTCCCGCGCCCGGCCAGGACCTCAGACGTTCGTCCCGCTCCCGACGGGAAGGTGGACCCGTGGCCAGCGGTCTACCGGGGAAGCAGCTGCACCCTCGTATCGTAGAAGGAGACGCTTCCGCCGATCGGATCGGTCACCGGCCCGGTCTTCATGTAGTCGTCGAGGCGAAGCAGGGCGTTCACCGGCAGACCATTGCCGCGACGATCGTCGCCCCTCACGACCTGCCCGTCGACCACAACGTCGGTCGAGCCGTACGCCCAGTGCCCGAAATGGTGCGAGACCGCGATCACGCCGGGACGCAGGCCCTGCAGCACCCTGACCTTGCCCTCGATCGGCCTCGTCCTCCCGCCTCCGAGATCGAGCACCCCATCGGGCAGGGTGCGCGAGGTCAGACGGACGATGTCCCCATCGGAAAGCCCCAGACGCTCGGCGTCGGAGGCCGCCAGGAGCACGAAGTTCTCCGGCGCGAGCGAGTCCTGAGCCCAGTAGTTCCCCGCCGTCCGGCTCTGCGTGGCGAAGGACTCCTTGTAGGTGATGAGCCTGAAGGGGTACTCGGGGTCCTCGAGCGAGCTTCCGTCGGCGGCCACCGCGGGGTCCCAGCGCGGGAGCCCGTCGAACGGTTGACCACTGAACGGGTCTCTTGCCGCCGCCACACGCTCCAGGTACAGGTGCCAAGTCCCGCCGAAGACGTGCGACATGTGGTCGCCCGCGTACCCATCCTCAAGGCTGCCGAAGCGCCCTCCCCGGTTCAGCACGTAGACGACCCTTCGCCACAGACGCTCGTCGCCCACGGCGCGTCTCCACTTCCCCTCGTCGAACACGCTCGGCGGGAGATGCCTTCTCGCCGCGCGGAAGACGTCGAGCTCGGTGGCGTCGGCTACGGGGACGGCGTCGGCGTCGCTTCCGTCCTCCGCATCGCCCCAGGCGAGGTTCGCCACGATCTTTAGGTAGAAGTCCTCGGGTCGCTTCAGGTCCGAGCCCGGCCCGAACCCGCCCGCACCGAACAGCGGCAGGCCCATCTTGTCGGCGAGCGCGAGCATCACCGCTTCCATGCTGATCGGCATCTCCTCGCCTGCCACCGTGACGACCTCCGGGACCGGCGCTGCGGCCGGCTGACGGATCGGGCTCGTCTTGAAGGCCGGCTGCACCACGTCGCCGGGGCTGGCCCAGCGCTCCAGGTAGGTGAGGTCGGGGAAGATGTAGTCGGCGTACATCGAGGTCTCCCCGATCACGATGTCGGTGGCGATGAACAGCGGGATCTTGTTCGGATCCCGCAGGATCCGGATCTGCTCGGCGCCACCGGGCACCGAGTAGCCAGGGGTCCCCATGTGCAGCCACAGCGCCTTCACCGGATACGGGTAACCGGCCTCGGCCGCGGGGATCACGTCGTGGTACATCTCGTAGGCGAAGGGGTACCAGGGACGCTTGGCCGGGTAGCCGTCGGAGTCGAACAGCGTCGTCGACTCGTACTTCATCCCTTCTCTCGACATCTTGGCACCGAAGGCAGCCAGCTTGCCCGGTGACATCCAGGCGAACACGTAGGGGTGTGGGTACTTCTGGGCCATGTCGTCCCAGGACCCGCCGGCGTCGACCAGGCCGCCCTTCCAGTCCTGGTTGCCGATCAGCACGTTGAGCGTGTTGATCGCCTGCATCGCGTGGAACCCGCCGGGATGCTTGGCCGGGCCCCGGTACACATCGATCGCGGCCCGCTTCCCGTGCGAGGTGAACTCGTCGGCCAGCTCAACGATCGTGTCCGTGGTGACGCCGGCGATGTCGGCGTACTCGGCGAGCGTTCGCTCGCGGGCACGCTCCTTCAGCAGGGTGAACACGCTCTTGACCGGAATACCGTGGAGGGTCGTGTCGACCTCGAGCGCCCCAGACTCTGCCAGGTCGTGCCGCCGAGGACCAGCGCCGGTCATGACGACGAAGTACTGGGGCTGGGCCGGCGCCGGGATGACGGGCTGACCGGGCTCGGCGGGGGGCGGCGGGGGCGGGGGTGGGGGGACCTCGAGACCGATCTCCTCCGCCCGGAGCAACATCATCGTGTCGGTCCGGACCAGATGCGTGGCATCCGTCGAGGTCGTCTCGCCGTCGGCGGCTGCGGCAGCGAGGTTGGGGTTCTCCAGGTACCGGGCGTCGTAGCGCTCGTTGTCGATGATCCACCTGATCATCCCGAGCGCGAGCGCCGCGTCGGCCCCGGGCAGGATCGGCACCCATCGCCAGGCCTTGGCGGCGCTCTTCGACAGGCGCGGGTCGATCACGGCGAACTTCAGTGCGCCCTCCGTGACGCCCTTCGTTACCAGCTCGGCCATCGGCGTGAGACCGAAGTTCGCCTCGGCGAATCCGGTGCCCCAGAAGATCACGAACTCCGAGTTCAAGAAGTCCGGCATGAAGTGCTTCTTCGTGCTCCCGGTCACGAAATCGCGCGTCATCTCGCCCGTGTTCACGAAGATCGAGAGCTCGCATATCGAGGTGTGCGGCTCCAGGTTCACGGAGCCGAAGGCGTCGGTCACGAACCTCTTGGCGAAATCGACCCGCGTCCGATTGATGCGACCCGCCAGGAAGACGAACTGGTTGTTCCTCGGACCGAGGTCCGGGTGATCGGGATCGATCAGCACGTCTAGGTGATCGGCGTGCTTCTTCTTGAACTCCTGCACCGTCATCGACTTGGCTTGGACGAGAGCCACGTCGGCCGCCATCGCCGCCGCCGCCTCCGCGTCGGTGAGCGCGCGGATCGAGGCGAGACCCTCGACCGGCCCCTCACCGAACAGGTCACCGCCCTCGACGATCTCGCTGATCGCCTGATCGAAGTCGATCGTCTGCCATCTGCCGCTCCCGCGCGGGCCCACACGCTTCAGGACCTTGCGGATTCGGTAGGGGTCGGCGTAGGTCTGCACCCCGGCCTGGCCCTTCGGACAGAGCTTCCCGTCGATCGCGGCCGCGACCTCGAGCGGCGTGTCATACGGAATGTTCGGGAGCACGTGCTTGGCCGAGTATGGGTTGCCGTCGATCTTGACCAGCGCACCGTCGACGAACTTGGCCTTGATGGCACAGCGGACCTGGCACTGCAGGCACGTGGTGTAGATCACGTTCTCGGGCTCGGCCACCCTGTACGCGATCTCCGGACTCAGGTACGGGGGGAACCCGTGGATCGATCGCGCCACCGCGATCCCGCCCCCCGCGAGCAGCGCCGTCCCACCGAGGAACGCGCCCCCCTTGAGCAGCTCGCGGCGGCTCAGGCCTTCACCCTCCTTCGGAGGGTGCTGGCCGGCGGTCTCCGACTCGGTCGGCGCCCCCCCTGCGATCGGCAGGAACCGGTGGCCGACATGCTCGATCACCGGGAGGTGCTCCAGCGCGAGGGAGAAGAGAAGAACACCGAGGGCAACCATCCCCACCGAGATGAGCCATTCCATGCCGCTCGGGAAGTAGGAGAAGGCCAAGCGCGGCGACTGGTATGCCCTGTCCAGACCGGGCAGCTCGGGGACGACAAAGGCGGGGATCACGATGTTGAGGCGGATCGCGACGACACCCAGCACGGTGAGCCCTCCGGCCAAACCGACCAGGAAGCGTGAACGACGCCTGACGCCGGCCCACACGAGAGCGATCGCGATGACGCCCGCCATCCCCACCTGGCCGAGCCAGAACACGAACCAGTAGCGGCCGAAGATCACCGAGTGCCAGCCCGCCTGCTGGGACTCCTCCCCTCCATACATCCCGGAGAGGATCTCCGAGAGCAGGAGCAGCAGATCGATCGCGATGAACAGCACCATCATCTCGCCGAGCCGCCGTAGCAAGCCGAAGTAGTCGCGCTCGGCCCGATCACCGAAGAGCGCGAACACGACCGTGACGAGCGCCGCGCCCGAGGCGAGCGCCGAAACGAGGAAGATGATCGGGAAGATCCCTCCGAACCAATAGGAGCGAGCGCCCACCACGCCGAAGATCCCGCCCGTCCCTCCATGGACGCCGATCGCGATCGGCACCCCAACCATCCCGAGGATCCTCACCCAGTGCCCGGCTCGGCGCCGATCGTGGCCGAGCGCTTCCGCATCCGAGGGTGGACGGTAGCCGAGGGACAGCACCGAGGCGACGAGCCGTCTGCTGCCGGACGCTCCCACCGCCATCCGGCCCAGGTCCTCCCGCATCAGCAGCCAGAGTTCGACCGCAATCAGCGCGATGTAGATCATGTACAGCCAGATCTCAATCGCCATCACAGATCCGAAGTGGGGGTAGACCAGCGGGTGCCAGAACCTCCACGGGTGACCGAGGTCGATCCAGATGAACACGAGCGCTCCACCGAGCGCGAACAGCGCTGAAAGGAGCGCCACTCGTCCCACGCGCTCGAACCGGTGCATGCCGAACACGTACACCATGCTGGAGAGCAGGAACGAACCGGCCGACAGGCCGATGAAGTAGATGTACAGGGCCACCCACAACCCCCAGCTGATGGCGCTCGTGAGCGCCGTCACCTTGAGGCCTTCGGCCAGTCGGAAGCCGAGGCCGACCAGCCCCCCGGTGCTCAGGGCCACCAGGCTCCCGTAGTAGATCCGCCTCATGCGATCTCCCTCACCGCAGGTAGTAGACCTTGGGCTCCGTCCCCTTGTCCTCGCGGAGCCGCTCGACGTTCTCGTTCCCGATCAGGTGGGACACGAGGCTCTGGGGGTCGTTCATGTCGCCGAAGTACGTCGCGGCCCCCACACAGGTCGTCGTGCACGCCGGCAGCATCCCGGCGTTCAGCCGGTGCAGACAGAAGTGGCACTTGCGGACGTTGCCGATCGGCGAGGCGCCCGAGCCGGACGCGCGCTTCGGCCACGGCTGACCGTACTCGGGCGGGGGCGAGGCCTCGTAGGCCTCGAAGGCCGGGGTGCCGTCGGTCCAGTTCTCGCCCCAATCGAACGTGCGGGCTCCGTACGGGCAGGCCGGGATGCAGTACCGGCACCCGATGCACTTGTCGTAGTTGATCTCGACGATGCCGTCGGGGCGCTTGTAGGTCGCGGCGACCGGGCAGACGTCCGTGCACGGGGGGTCGTCGCAATGCATGCAGGGTCGCGGGAGGAACTGCCTGGCGACATTGGGGTATGTGCCGACCTCCTGCTCGGAGACCGGCCGGTACACGACCCCGGGAGGCAAATGGTTCTCGGCGACGCACGACACCGTGCAGGCCGAGCAGCCGATGCACTTTCGAAGGTCGATCACCATCGCCCATTTCCGCTGCTCGATGGGTTTCGCGAGGGCCCGCTGGAGGTCCTGCTGCATCCGCACGAGGATCGAGTCGTTGTCGGGCGGGAGCTCGAGATCGGTCCTCGGCGGGACCGAGGTGTCGGACCCGAGCGCCGGACCCGCTTGGAGAGCCGTCAGAGCCGCCGCGCCCGCCGCCCCGAAGACTGCGCCCCGGAGAAAGCTCCTGCGAGGAAGGCCCTCACCGGACGACCAGAGCGTGCCACCCACCGGC
>Ga0070741_10014918_pt1 | contig 13314 bp, 10 predicted proteins | sample Coa_R1_4_FD_66440 | JGI IMG/M metagenome (GOLD analysis project Ga0070741, IMG submission 66440) | Surface soil microbial communities from Centralia Pennsylvania, which are recovering from an underground coalmine fire - Coalmine... | ecosystem: Environmental > Terrestrial > Soil > Unclassified ... | reverse complement strand
CGCACCGGCCGCAGCCAACGCACCGGCCACAGCCAACGCACCGGCCACAGCCAACGCACCGGCCACAGCCAACGCACCAGCCGCTGCCAGCGCACCTGCCGCAGCCAACGCACCTGCCGCAGCCAACGCACCGGCCGCAGCCAACGCACCGGCCACAGCCGGCGCGATCGCATCTGACATCACCGTGGCGCTCGACGCGAATGCCACACCGACCTGGCGTTCCGCGGCCTGGGCGCGCGTGGCTCCCATCTATCTCGTCGTCGCCATCGCTTCCCTCGTCGACAATGCCGTCGGCGCCTGGGCCCCCACTCTTCTCATTCGCGAATTCGCCCGCAACCCCGGCCAGATCGGGATCCAGTTGGGGCTGTTGCTCACAGCCGGATTCGGCGGTGGCGTACTGCTTGGGGGCTGGCTCGCGGACCGGGCAGGTGCGCGCGGTGGCTGGCCTTATAAGCTGCGCGTCTGCCTTGGAGCGGCGCTACTGATCCTGCCCGTGGCGTTGCTGATCAACGCCGCACAGTTCACAATGGTCCTCTTGGCCGTCCCCCTCTACTTCGCGTTATCCGGCATTGTCACCGCCTGTGGCTTCTCCGCGATCCTGGACGTGGTACCCAACCGCTCGCGCGGGCTCGCCATGGCGCTGAGCTTCTTCCTCAACGTTGCTCTCGGTGCGGGGTTAGGCCCCACGGCCGTGGCAGTGGCGAGCGATAGCCTCTTCGGGCCGGCCGCGGGCCTGGGTCCGGCGATTACTCTGACAGCGGCTGCGAGCTACGGCCTGGCGATCCTGACATTATTGGCGACCCTGGCATGTCAGCCGCGGCGATAATCCTGATATTGATCGTGGTCGCCAGCGCGATCGGCCTGTCTTCGCGCAAGCTCCTCAACCTCGCGGTGCTTCGCCCCTACGCGGTGGCACGCGGATCCGGATATCCGACGCTGATCACGAGCGGCTTCGTGCACGCGGACGTGGGACACCTGCTTTTCAATCTCATCACGTTCTATTCTTTTTCGATCCCACTCGAGCACCGGATCGGCACCGGGCCTTTCCTGGCGCTCTACTTCTGTGGGCTCCTCATCAGCGGCATCGGAACTTGCATCAAACACCGGGACGAGCCGAATTACGCCTCCCTCGGCGCCTCCGGCGCGATCCTGGCGGTGCTGTTCGCCTCGATCTTGTATTTCCCGCGGCAGCGAATGCTCATTCTGCCGATCCCCATACCCATTCCGGCGCCCCTCTTCGCGTTAGGCTACCTGGCCTTCAGCTACTACTCCTCCGGCCGCAACGCCTCGGGACAACGGCAGGACAACATCAACCACGACGCGCATATTTTCGGCGCGCTCACAGGAATGGCCTTCGTGCTGCTGACGAACCCACAGCAGTATCTGGCGCTGCTGCACGCGATTACGGGCTAGCACGAATACGGGAATAGCGCAGGTCGGGTGTGAACTATTGCCGTGGTCGCATAGCGGCGAGAATTCCACGTGCTCTGAGTCCAACGTTGAGAAATACGTCGGTTCGCACGTGCGTAGATGAGGCAGATATCGGCAGCGCAATTCAACTGCGGTTCTGCACGTGCTTTGGCCCTCGTTGTTCGAGGCGTCATGAAAGAAGCCGCAAATCTGACCCGCGAACCTCGTTTACTTGCATTTCTCAGTAAGCCCCGAAGCTATTGGTCTAGCAGCCCAATCAACGGTGGCGTAGGCTGACGGGGGCGAGCGGTGAAGGAGTAGTATGATGATTGCCATGGCAATTGGGATCCTGGAAACCCAAATGTCCGCCCTGACTGAGAAGGAAGAGCTGCTGGAGAATTCCGGCTACCGATACCATTTCGATCGAATGATCTACTTCAATCGAGCCGCACGGCGGGCATTCAGCCTCGAGTTCGTTGAGGAGCATTCCCAGCAGGAGATTCAGAAGCTTCTCGAATTACCCTCAACGGATGACTGGGTCTTCTACTTCAATACCTCTCCATCGGATCGCGTGAAGCGAGCGCTGGCCGAGGCGCTCGAGAAATGACACAGCGTACGGTGGAGGATCATCTGCGCGAGGAGTATTTTTTCCTCTCGTCGGAAATCAAGCGCGTCCTCCATCAACTGCAGACCGATGTCGCCTGTTTGTTGCTTCCTGCAACACTCGCGCTCAAGCACCACGAACGAATCCACGTCGAGGACCGCGCGAAAGACTGCGACAGTGCCATTAATGCATTACGCAGACGGGAAGAGGCAAGGCAGTTCGACGAAGACACCCCGAGAAGATGTTCCACCAGTTCGCGTGTGCGAGCAGAACTCCAAGTCGTACCCATGCTAACGGGACTCTTCTGGCAGATAGAACACGATGCATTCTATAAGCCACGCGATCTCCTACTCCGGGGCGCGGCGACCAAGCCCATCATTCGAGAACGGACCGAGCATGTCTACGACGCGTTCGAAGAACTCGAGAATGTGCTGGAACGGGAGCTACAGCGAAACGCTGATCAAGCCTCTGGCGCGCCTCACCCCTGAGTGAAAATGATCGCCGCCTTCTGCACGGTCACCCAGACACCCCAGCCAATCGGAACAACGACAGCGAGCCACGCTGCCCCAACGAGCCACGACGGGGTGAGATTTTCCGGCGCTTCATGCGATGTGGTATCGGCACGCGAAGCTCCCGGGCTCGCGTTGGCCGTGTCGAGTCCCGCGAGTTGCGCGCGACTCATGTAGTATTGCTTCGCGACCGGCTGGATCATCAGGTTGCAGACAAACCCCACCGCGAGCAGGCCCGCGAGAACATACATCGTGAAGCTGTAAGCCTCAGCGCGTGGCACACCATGGTCGAGTTGATATTCACGAACGTAGTTCACCAGCACCGGACCGAGCACGCCAGCGGTCGCCCAGGCGGTGAGCAGGCGGCCATGGATGGCGCTCACCATCTTCGCGCCGAAAAGGTCGGCGAGGTAGGCGGGGATGGTCGCGAAGCCGCCACCATACATGGAGAGAATGAGGCAGAAGAACGCCACGAAGAGCGCGAGGCTGCCATCGTCCGCCGTCCAGGGAATCGCGGCATACAACGCGGCGCCAAACAGGAAGAACACCATGTAGGTCGCCTGCCGGCCGATCAGATCGGACAGTGACGCCCAGAAGATGCGTCCGGCGATATTGAACAGGGACAGCAGCCCCGTGAAGCCCGCGGCGATGGCGGCGATGACACTGAGTTGCGCCGGGGTGAGCTCATCGAACGCCGCTTTCACCCCAATCAATCGGCCACCGAAGACTTCCTGCAACAGCGGGGACGCCATACCCAGGATACCGATTCCGGCGGTCACGTTCAGAGTCAGCACGCCCCAGAGCAGCCAGAACTGCGGTGTTCGCCAGGCCACGTCCGGGTGCACCTGCCCGTCAGTCACCAACGCTTGCCGCCCGGGCGGCTTCCAACCTCCTGGCTTCCAGTCAGGCGCTGGCAGACGATAGCCGAGCGCGCCCGCCATCATGAACACGAAATAACCCCCGGCGAACACCAGGAAAGTCTGCCACACGCCCACCTGCGTGGAGGTGGCGAACAACTTCATGAGTTGGTCAGCCAGCGGCGCGCCGATCATGGCGCCGCCGCCGAACCCCATGATGGCCATGCCGGTCGACATACCGCGCCGATCCGGAAACCACTTCACCAGGGTCGATACCGGGGAAATGTAACCCAACCCCAGGCCGATCCCACCAATCACGCCGGAGCCCAGCCACAACAGCCAGATCTGGTGCACCAGCACGCCGACAGCGGCGATGGCGAGTCCTCCGCACCAACATAGGGCGGCGATCACGCCCGTTTTACGCGGACCCACGCGCTCGACCCAACCGCCCCAGATGGCCGCGGAGAATCCCAGGAAAACGAAGAACAGCGTGTAAGTCCACCCGAGCATGGAGATCTTCCAGTCGCACGTGGTGGCCATGACCTGGTCCATCAGACTGGCATTTTTCGGGCAAGCGATCGTGGTGGTGATGCCGACTGCCCGCGAGAGCGGCAGCCAGAACACCGAGAAACCATACGCCATCCCGATACACAGGTGAATGGCCAGTGCAGCCGGGGGCACGAGCCAACGGTTGAAACCGGGCCCGGCGGTGATGCGCTCCTTGCTGAAAAAACCAGAAGGGGCGATCGCCCCGACATCCACTGCAGACATTGAAAGCTCCATTGGCTGGAGCGCCTGCGCGGCGCTGTTGAGCCAAAGTTTGCGGGCCCCTCCCGATCTTTGGCTGCGACATACGTCCCAGTCGCGGGATCCGTCACAAAACAACAGTGAGGAATGTGCGTTCCGCCCGGCGAGAAACCAACACATCGCGTCCGAGCGAGCCGATGCCCCACTATCGCGCACGCGATGCGGTGGGCTGGTTGCGCCACTGCGGCGCTACCCAGGAAATCTGGCGCGGGCGGCGAGTCCAGGCCCGTTTCCGGCCCTCACCTCAGAGGCGGCTGGCACATGCCGGCCAGCATTCGCTAACCTGCGCCTATGGAATCTGTGATCCGCGTCTTACGCTTCATCTCGGCCGCCACCACGCTGGCGTTGCTGTGCGCCATCCCGACGAGCCAAGCAGCGGGTACTCTCGCCGCCTCCTACGCACAAGTGCGTAAAGCCTTTCAGGAAGCCTACGCGCGCGCGAGCACCAGCATCGTGGACTCCGGCGCCACGGATAGCGAGGATTTGAAGAGCTATCCACTCTATCCGTACCTGCAGGCCGCCCGGATTCAGCAAGCCCTCAGCCTCAGTAACGGGGACTCGATCGACCTGGTCGACAAGCGCGCGGCCGAGTTCCTCGCCCTCTACGGACAATCGGAGAAGCGCCAGGGGCGCGACGCGGGACCGGCACCGGTGACGCGAAATCTGCGGCACGCCTGGCTCGACAGCCTCGCAAAACGCGCGCAGTGGAATCAGTTCCTCGCCGTATATCGCGACGCTGGGGCGACGGACGCCACACGATGCCAAAGCTTCATCGCTCGCATCGAGCTCGGCAAGACGGACGCTCTGGCGCCGGAGATCGCGAAAGAATGGGTTATCCCCCACAGCCTTCCCGAATGCGATCGTCCTTTCGCCTGGCTGAAAGAAAATGGTCTTTTGACCACGGAGTTGATCGAGGAGCGCGCTCATCTGGCGCTCGACAACAATAACGTGTCGTTCGCACGCCAGATCATCCAGCAGCTCCCGGCGGACAAAGCCGCCCCACTATTTCAGTGGGCGGCGCTGCTGGAGAGCCCGCTGCGGACGATTGATGCCCTGATCGCATCACCGGAGACGCCCGTTGAGCCTACAGCCCTCCTTGCGGGCTGGAAGCGCCTCACCCGTACGGATGTCGACGCGGCCAAGGAGCGTTACAAGAAATTCATTGCCGCTCGCGGGCTGACCGCGGAGAGCGCCAGTCCTTATGCGTTGGCCCTGGCGCTGGGACTGGCCTGGAACCGCGATTCCGCGGCCCTCGAATACTTCGACCTGGTGTTGCCGAGCGACCTGGACGATCCAGCGCGCGAGTGGTGGGCACGCGCCGCGCTCTGGGCGAAGGATTGGAAACGGGCCGCTCACGTCATTGCGGGAATGTCGGCAACCAACCGACAAACGGCACGCTGGCGCTACTGGTCGGCGCGGACCGCGGAAGAATCGCGGGATACCCAACAGGCGCATTCGCTCTATGAGGGTCTGTTGGCGGACGATAACTACTACTCGGGCATGGCGGCGGCGCGGCTGCGCCAGCTCGTCACCCCGCACCCGGAACCCATACCCGCGAATGACGAGTTGGTCGCGATGCTCGAGCGAGTACCCGCCCTGGAGCGCGCTCGCGAGCTCTTCCTCTGTGGGATGCGACCGGAAGCCCTCGCGGAGTGGCAGTTTGGTTTCGAAACCTTGTCACCCGAGGCGCGCGTGCAGTCCATCCGGCTCGCCGCGGAATGGGGTTGGTACGAGCAGGCCGTGACCGTGGCCACCGCCCAACATATTTTCAACGACTACTCATTACTCTACCCGAGGCCCTATGACGCGCAGATCAACGCTGCCGCGCGTCTCGCGCAGTTGGCGCCGGAGATCGTCTATGGAGTCGTCCGCCAGGAGAGCCTTTATCGCATCGACGCAGTCTCGAACGCGGGTGCGCGGGGCCTGATGCAACTAGAGCCGGGAACGGCTCGCAGCACCGCGCGCTACTACAAACGCCCTGCTCCCGCACTCACCGATTTGTTCGATCCCTACATCAACACCGCGCTGGGTGCCGCCCGGCTGCGCATGCTCCTGGACGAGTTCGACAATCAGATTCCCGTGGCCCTCGCCGGCTATAACGCCGGAACCAACGCGGTCATGCGCTGGCTGCCGCAAGAGCCGATGGAGTCGGACATCTGGATCGAAAACATTCCCTATAACGAGACGCGCGGGTACGTGCAGCGGATTCTCTGGCACAGTCTCATGTTTACCTGGCTCAGAACCAAGGGTCAGGCGCAAACGACCGAAGCCTGGCTTGCGCCCATCCGGCCCATGCACCACACCGACCAGGCTGACCGCGTGGCCGAGGCCGACCGCGCGACCGCGGACCCGAAACCGCAAGACCCCAAACCACAAGACCCCAAACCACAAGAGCCCAAGGCGCAAGACCTCAAAGCCCAGGATCCGAAGGCGCAGGATCCGAAGGCCCAAGATCCGAAACACCAGGACTCGAAGGCCCAGGATTCGAAGGCGCAGGATCCGCCCGCCGCGGCCAGCGCCCCCCAGCGATAGCGGAGATTCCCTCATCCGGAACTCCACGGACGCGGCCATTGAGCAGCAACTCGGCCCGGCTCGCCCGCTTACCGAACGGCCGGCCGCGTACGGTCCGCCCCCCGGCCTCGGCGCCCCTAACTGGGCGCCCCCAACTAGACGCCCCCGGCTGCGCGCCCGGGCTAGGCGCCGCGGCTAGGCGTTCCGGCTGCGCGCCCCGGTCTAGGCGCCCCCGGTCTAGGCGCCCCCGGTCTAGGCGCCCCCGGCTACGCGCCCCGGGCTAGGCGCCCCCGTCTAATTACCGCAGCTTTGGTGGTATCGTGTAGGGCTCGAGCCTCTACCGGCTCGCCCCCCAAGATTTCGTCCGGAAAGAGAGCATGACCGCAAAGATCATCGATGGTAAGCAGGTCGCGGCGAGCATCCGCCAGGAGTTGAAGGCGCGGGTGACAGCCCTGCGGACCCGAACAGGAGTGACGCCCGGGCTAGCGGTCATTCTCGTGGGCAACGACCCGGCCTCGGCGGTCTATGTCGGCAGCAAGATCAAGGCGTGCGCTGAGGTGGGAATCCTGTCTTTCCGCAAGCAGTATCCGGCGAGCATCGCCGAAGAGACGCTCATCTTAACCATCGAGGAGCTGAACCGCGATCCGGGCGTTCACGGCATCCTGGTTCAGCTGCCGTTACCGTCCCACATCGACATGCGGCGGGTCCTGAAAACCATCGATGCCACGAAGGATGTCGACGGATTCCACCTCTATAACGTTGGCGCTCTGGTTGTAGGGGACACCGTCTTCCCGCCATGCACGCCCTACGGAGTCGTGAAGCTGCTGGAGCATGAAAAGATCGAGGTTGAAGGCCGCAACGTCGTAGTCGTCGGCGCCAGCAACATTGTCGGCAAGCCGATGGCGCTGATGCTCATGCAGCGTGAAGCAACCGTCAGCGTCTGTCACGTCAAGACGCGTGACCTCGCGCAGTACACGATTCTTGCCGATATCCTGGTCGTCGCCGCCGGCAAACCCAACCTGATCATTCCGCAGATGGTCAAACGAGGTGCCGTCGTCATCGACGTGGGCATCAACCGTCTTTCTGACGGACGGATCGTCGGCGATGTCGATTTCGAGGGCGTGCGCCAGAAGGCCTCCTATATCACTCCGGTGCCCGGCGGCGTCGGGCCCATGACTGTCACCATGCTCTTATTCAATACGATCACCTCCGCGGAGCGCAGCGCCAACGTGGCGGTCGGCCCGGCAGTGAATGAAGAGGAGCCCGTGGAAGCGGCGGGATGAAGTCGAGCCATGGGACGTTCGCGGCGATCGTGTGGACCGTCGCTGGCACCCTGTTATACAACTCCGAGCCGGAAGCGAGACTCATCTCGTGGCAGACCCCCGTGTACTTCGTAGTGGGAATGTTTGTCGCCGGCGCACTTTTCGGTAATCTCTCGTACGCGGCCGTGCGGGGCGTCACCCACGCTCTGGTGAGCGCGAAAATCGTCACTGCCCCCACGCGTCGCGCGGCGATCGGGCTCACGGTCACCGGCTACGTGTTGTTTGCCCTCGAGGCCGTGCTCATTTACGTGATCGCACGCTGGACGGTGCGGATGATGTTTTATTGAGAGCGACAGAGTCCGGAACGGTGCGTGATCGGGCGCTCGGCATCATCGCCGCAGGCGTCCTGCTCACCCTGTTGTATTTCGGCCGCGAAGTCCTGATCCCGCTCACCCTGGCCTTGATGCTCAGCCTCCTGATCGCGCCCCTGGTACACCGCCTGCGGCGGATCGGACTCGGACAGACGTTTTCCGTGCTGGTGGCGGTGCTGGCATTGGCGCTCGCGTGTACCGCGATTGCGGTGGTGCTCGGGGTGCAGGTGCTGCGAATGGCTCACAGCCTGCCGCAATACCAGCAGACGATCCAACAGAAGCTGCAGAGCCTGGACGAGCTCACGGTTGGACGACTGAACTCGCTCACCACGGAAGCCAGTCGCTTCATCGACGCCCAGACGGCGACCGCGGTGCCGGCCCTCCCCGGAGTCACTCCCCTGCCGCGCGGAGCTTCCAATAACCCCAACAGCACGCAGTGGCTGACCCCCATTCCGGTCGAGCTGCACGAGCCGCGCACCGGGCCCTTGCAGATCGTCGGCAAAGTCCTCGGGTCGGTCTGGGGACCTATCGAAACCACCGGCATCGTATTGATCGTGTTGGTGTTCGTGCTCCTCGAGCACGAGGCGCTGCGCGACCGGTTCATCCGCATTGCCGGCGGCACCGGCACCGATATACGCCGCACGACTCTCGCGCTGAACGATGGCGCCGAGCGCCTCTCGAGATTCTTCGTCTCGCAGTTTGCCGTCAATCTGGGCGTGGGGGGCGCGATCGGGCTGGGGCTGGCCATCCTGGGCGTCCCGAATGCGATCCTCTGGGCCACCCTCGCCGCGGTCCTGCGCTTTGTGCCCTATGTCGGTGTATGGATCGCGGCGCTGTTCTCCACGGTCCTCGCGCTGGCCGTGGCGCCGGGCTGGGCGCTGGCGGCCGCAACCCTCGGATTGTTCATCCTGGTGGAGATCATTGCCGGACAAGTGGTCGAGCCGCACCTCTATGGTCACACGACCGGGCTTTCGCCACTGTCGGTGGTGGTCTCGGCCATCTTCTGGAGCTCGCTCTGGGGCCCGGTCGGTCTCATCCTGTCCACTCCGCTGACTCTGTGCCTGCTCGTCGGCGGGCGCCACATCAAGGGGCTCGGCATCCTGGACTTGTTGTTGGGAGACACCCAGGCCCTCACGCTGCCGCAAAAGTTTTACCAACGCGCCCTCTCCGGCGATTCCCACGAGATCATTGCGAACGCGCGCACCTTCTTGAAACGCAACTCCCTGGCGGGCTACTGTGATCTGGTGTTGATGCCGGCGCTGCAGCTCGGGCGCGGCGACTACGAGCGCGGTGTGATCGGCGAGGACCAACAGCGCAAGATTCGCGATGTCATCGTGACGGTGGTCTCGGCCATCGGCGGTCAGAAGCTCAGGCTTGCGAGACGTCTGCAACACGCCTCCGTGCTCGATGCGACCAGCTCCGGCCTGACACTGCGCCAGGAGCGCGAGCGATTGACCGGAAAGTGGCAGGGGCCGGTGGTCGTCCCGCCGGGCTCGGTGATCGTCTGCGTGGGATTGGGCTCGGCCGGGGATGATCTCGCCGCCGAGCTGTTGGTCCGCATCCTCCAGGACCAGAAACTGGACGCCCGCCATTTTTCGATCGAGGACGCGGGACCGCCTCCGGGCGCCACCACGGGCGCGGTGGCCATCATCTATCTCGTGACGACCCATCCTCACCAGACCCGCGAGCGTTGTCAGACTGTCGATGAGCGTGTCCGGCAACTGTTCCCCAAGGCGTTACTGGTGCACTTCTTTCTTCCGATGGACGCCTCGCAAACAGAGTCCGTCGAGCACCCCGCCGGCCGTGCCGACCAGACGGTCACCTCCTTCGCCGATGCGCTGCAGATCTGCCTGGAGCGGCGGGAACAGCGGGAACAGCGGGAGCAACGCGCCGCGAGTTGAGAGGAGAGCTGGCGCTCGAGTGTTGCCATCCGAGCGGCGCGCCCAGCGGACCTTGCCAGGCGCGCCCCCAGACCACGTGCGCCCATCAGGCGCTGGTCGACGTGTTCGCTTTCAGATAGTTGGCGAGGCCTCCCAACTCGAGGATCTTGCGGACTGAAGGGGGGATCTGCGGAAAAGAATACTCACGCCCGGCGTGGGTAATCCTGCCCTTTGCCAGGTCGATGTCGACCTGGTCACCTTCCTGCACCGCCGTGTACAACTCCGGACACTCCACGATCGTGAGTCCATCGTTGATGGCATTACGATAAAACGTGCGAGCGAACGAGGCCGCGACCACAGCCTTGATACCGAGCCCCTTGATGGCTGTGGCGGCTTGCTCCCGGGCGCTGCCGCAGCCGAAATTCCGGCCCGCCACCAGGATCGGGTACTCACGCAGCTTCGCCGGAAACCCCTCCCCGAGCATCTCGAAGGCATGCTTCGCCAATTCCTCGGGATCGATGTAGATGAGATAACGGCCCGCGATGATGATGTCGGAGTTGACGTTGTCGCCGAATTTGTAGACCCGGCCGCTGATCGGTTGGCCCATGGCAGACATCACATGAACTCCCGCGGATCGGCGATCGCGCCCTTGATGGCCGAGGCAGCCAGGGTGGCCGGGCTCGACAGGTAGATACTGGATTTGTTGCTGCCCATGCGGCCGAGGAAGTTGCGATTCGCGGTCGACAACGAGACCTCGCCGTCGGCCATCATGCCACCGTCGCCGGCGCAAGCGCTGCAACCCGGGTTGGTCACGAGCGCGCCGCTCTCGATCAACGTCTGCAGCACCCCCGATTTCATTGCCTCCAACAGGATCCGCTTCGAGCCGGGTGTCACGAGCAGCCGTACGCGCGGATCGATGCGCTTGCCGGCCAGAATGCGCGCGGCGATCTCCAGGTCCTCGTACTTCCCGTTGGCGCATGAGCCCAGAAACGCCTGGTCGATGCGGGTCCCCACCACCTCGCCGATCGGCTTGGTATTCTCCACCTGGTGCGGGCAGGCCACCATGGGCTCGAGCTCCGACAAGGCGACGGTCACTTCCTGCTCGTACGTCGCATCCGGGTCGGCGAGGACCGGTTGATAGTTCTCGAAATGCTCCAGGCGCTCGCGTAGATACGCGGCAGTGCGCGCGTCCGGCGGTACAAACACGCACTTCGCGCCCATCTCCATCGCGAGATTCGCGACCGTCATCCGCTCGGAGATACTCATGTCAGGCATGGCATCGCCCTGAAACTCCGCGGACTTGTAGCCACAGCCGTCGGCGCCGAGTTTGCCGATCAGGTAGAGCATCAAATCCTTGGCGCTCACGCCCGTACCGAAGCGTCCGTTGAGGACGAACTTGATGGTGGTCGGCACCTTCATCCACAGCTTCCCGGTCACCCATACCGAGGTCACCTCGGTATAACCGATGCCGGTGCCGAGCGCCCCGAGCGCGCCGTAGATGGTGCAGTGGGAATCGGTGCCCACCACCAGGTCGCCGGGTTTGATATGGCCGTTCTCCATCAGGACCAGGTGTGCGATACCCGCGTCCACGTCATAGAACTTCCTGATGCCGTGCTCACGTGCGAAGTTGCGTGAGGTCTGTTGGTCCTTGGCGTATTTCTCCGTCTTTGCCGGAGAGACGTGATCGAGCACAATGGCCAGACGATCGGGGTCGTACAGCCGGGTCGCGCCGATACGCTTCATGACACTGACCGAGCGCCAGGTTGCCGTGTGGCTCATGACCAGGTCGGGATACGCATCGACGATCTCACCGGGAGCAAGGCGGGCCTGTCCGGACTTCGCGGCAAGAATCTTCTCGGCAATCGTCTGGCCCATCTACTCCTCCAACGTGAACGAATGCATCAGGTCTGCCCCACCGCGAGTGCCGGCGCGGCGGCCTTCTTGTGGTAGTTCGCCTGGTAAAGGACCGTGATGGCAATCGAGGCGATCGTACCCAGCGCCAGCGGCACGGTGGCCCAGTAAAACAACGAGTTGATGGACATGTGCCGTCCCACGAGCACCCCGACCACGGCCGGCCCGATCGCGCCACCGACCCGGGCAAACAACATGAACCAGCCGACTCCAAAGGCGCGGATCGCGGTAGGATAGACACTGCTCACGCACGATACCTGCGCGAAGTGCAGCCCAAGGATGCAGAACCCGGCGAGCGCCACCAGCACCGACATGGTGAGATCCGTATGTCCGGGGATTCCCAGACTGGCCACCACGGGAATGCTGAGAAAGTACAGGAGGGTACAGGGAAGCATGCCGAACCGGTCCAATGGACGGGCAATGACCCAACCGCCCAGCGTGCCCAGGAATTGGAACAACACGACCATGTGCGATGCCTGGCCGAATGGGACGCCAGAGTCGGTCATCAACGTGGGCAGCCAGGTATTGAAGGAGTGAAACACGGTCTGCGCCACGAACGCGCCGAACCACAGCAGCGGCGTCAACAGCGCAAGCTTGCCGGTGAATAGCTGCGCCACGGAAGAACGGGTCGACACGGCTTCGCCGCCCAGTACGAGCCGCTCATCGTCAGCCAACGCGAATTGCGGATCGAGACGACTCAACAACCGCGCCAGCGCGCCGTGCCGCGCACGGTCCAGGCAGAGAAACTTCGGCGTCTCGGGCAGAAACAGGTAGACCGCGACCGCGAGCGCGATCGGCACCACCCCGCCGATGAAGAACAGGGTCTGCCAGCCGTACGCCGCCATGAGGGCTGGAGCGATGAGCCCGGGAAGTCCCGAGCCGATGGTGGTGCCTGAAAAGACGATCGTGACAAAGGTTGCTCGCAAGCGCCGCGGTGCGAACTCGTTGACCGCGGCGACGGTGACCGCAAGCGCGCCCGACATGCCAATACCGGCAATGAAGCGCGTGACGGTGAGCGGCACGAGGGACGTGCAGTAGCCTGAAACCACGCCGAACAGGCCGATCATCAACACGGCGGCGATCATCGCGCTGCGCCTGCCGATCCGATCTCCCAACGTGCCGAACAGGAACGGACCCACCAGGCCGGCCACGAGGCTCGAGCTGAATAGAGGGCCCAAGGCGGATCGGTTCA
>Ga0070741_10014917_pt1 | contig 13315 bp, 10 predicted proteins | sample Coa_R1_4_FD_66440 | JGI IMG/M metagenome (GOLD analysis project Ga0070741, IMG submission 66440) | Surface soil microbial communities from Centralia Pennsylvania, which are recovering from an underground coalmine fire - Coalmine... | ecosystem: Environmental > Terrestrial > Soil > Unclassified ... | reverse complement strand
GCGAAAACGTCAGATTCTCGAATGATTTTGGAGGCGCCGCCCGGATTTGAACCGGGGGTGGAGGTTTTGCAGACCTCTGCCTTACCTCTTGGCGACGGCGCCTTCGGGGTGAATCGCGGGCCGAGATGCCTCGACGCCCACAGCGCTTGTGCGAGGAAGCGCCGTGAGTATCTCTCTCACGGTACCGCAGAACCGGCCTCCTCTGCAACGGACCTGCCGCCGAGTCCGGCTCGCCTTCCTCCCGCCTCGCGGACTCGCGCGGGATCCCTGCTGCCCTCGATGCGGCCGGCGGCTCGGCGTTCACGAGCCCTGTTGCCACTCGTGCACGACTATGCCACGCTCTCTCCCAGAGGCTGTGAAGGGTCGGGCCAATCGTCAAAAGACCGTGGCCGAACAGGTCCGGCCGAGCGGCCCGCGTCGGCCGATCGCCCCGCGGGGATCGACCGGCAGGACGTCCCGCGAACGGCCGCCCTGGCGCGGAAGGCTGCGCTGACGGCGATGACTGCCGGTGTGCGACCGGCCGCCCACGGACGCCGATCGCCCGCGACTTCGGCGAACCGTACGGCCGCGGCGTGCGTCGTCTGCCTGCTCGTTCACGCCTGCGCCCAGGCGCCCGTGCAGCCCGGACCGACTGATCTGCCCGCGGGCCGGTGGTCAGACGGCGGCGCCTGCCTGTCGGTGGCAGCTGACGGATGCGATCTGGTCGTCGGATGTGGACACGGCCGGTTTCCGCGTCCAGTCCTCCGAGCCGACGGCACGTTCGCGGTCGACGGCACCTATCGCATCGAGGCGGGCCCCGTGAGCCTCGACCCGCCGCCGCCCGCCACGTTCTCCGGTGTCCTCCGGGGGCGGACGCTGACGCTCAGCGTGGCTCCCGCCGATTCTCGCCTTCCGCCCGCATCGTACCTGCTCCAGCTGACGAACGCCTCGGGCAGGTGCGCCGTGCCGTGCCTCTGAAAGAGAGGCCGCTCGACTCTTCGCCTTGCCGCCCCACCGGTGTGTCGGGCCCACGGCGGCGCCAACAGGTGATCGGGCGCCAAAGCGCCCGGTTCCGGCCGAACTCCTGCGACCGCGCCCGGCACGGGCCATAATGACGCGCGAGGCCGATCGATGCCTTCCGCGCCGCCCGACGCGCGACGAGAGGTCGCCGAACAGCTGCTCGATATCGTCGGCGGCCTGGTCGCCGAGCTGTCGGGCGGCCCGGCCCGCCGCCCCTCGCCTCAGGACTCGCTCGACCGCGACCTTGGGATCGGCAGCCTCGAGCGCGTCGAGCTGCTTCTTCGCCTCGAGCGCGCCTTCGGCGTCCGGCTCGCCGACTCGGTGATGGCCGACGCCGCCACGCCGGAGGACCTCGTCACGGCCATTCTCGAAGCTGCCCCGGCGCCGCTCGCGCCGACCTCGACCGCCCGCGAGCCGCGTGGACCGGCCGCGCCGGCCGCCCCGGCTCCCACACAGGCGCGGTCGCTCGTCGACGTGCTGCGCTGGCATGCCGACCGGAGTCCTGATCGAGTTCACCTGCACCTCCGCACGGATGAGGGAGCGGAGCTGGAGGTGACCTACGGGGCGCTGGCAGCGGCTGCCGCGGCGGTCGCCGGCGGCCTGAAGGAGCTCGGCGTCGCAAGGGGCGACCGCGTGGCCTTGATGCTGCGGACGGAGCGCGCGTTCTTCGAGGCCTTTTTCGGCGCGCTCGCGATCGGCGCGATCCCCGTGCCGCTCTATCCGCCGGTCCGGCGCGAGGACCTCGTCGCCTACGCCGAACGGCAGCAGAACATCCTGAGGAACGCCGGCGCGCGGGTCCTCGTCACCTTCGGCGAGGCCGAACGCCTCGCCGGCATCATCCGCGGCGAGGTTCCCTCGCTCGAGGCCGTCGTCACGGCCGAACGCCTGCACCGCGGCGGCGCGCCTGTCGGATTCGAGCGCCCGCTTCCGGACGATCCCGCGCTCATCCAGTACACCTCGGGGAGCACGGGCAGCCCGAAAGGCGTGCTCCTCTCGCACGCCAACATTCTCGAGAACATGCGCGCCATCGGCGAGGCGCTCGGCATCGGCGCGGGAGACGTCGGCGTGAGCTGGCTGCCGCTCTACCACGACATGGGCCTCATCGGCCTCTGGCTGGGATCGCTCTATTTCGGCGCGCCCGCCGCCCTCATGTCGCCGCTGGCGTTCCTCTCGCGGCCGGCCCGCTGGCTCTGGGCGATCCACGCCCATCGCGGCACGATCTCGGCGGCTCCCAATTTCGCGTTCGATCTGTGTGCCCGCCGGATTCCCGACGACGAGCTCGCGGGGCTCGACCTCAGCTCGTGGCGTGTGGCGATCAACGGATCGGAGGCCGTCAGGGCCGACACGATCGAGCGCTTCCTCCACCGCTTCGCGCCGTACGGCTTCAGGGCCGAGGCGATGCGTCCGGCGTACGGCCTCGCCGAATCCTCCGTCGCTCTCACGTTCTCGCCCGCGGGTCGCCCGCCGCGCATCGACGAGGTCGATCGGGAGCGGTTCGAGCGGGCGCACGAGGCCAGGCCCGCCGGCGCGGGCGGGCCCGCGCTGCGGTTCGTCTCCTGCGGCGTCCCCCTGCCCCGCCATGCGATCCGGGTCGTCGATCGCGCCGGCCGGCCACTCGAGGATCGGCTAGAAGGCCGAATCCAGTTTCGAGGCCCCTCGGTCACGCGCGGCTATTTCCAGAATCCCGACGCGACCCGCGCCGTCATGCACGACGGCTGGATGGACTCCGGCGATCTCGGCTACGTCGCCGACGGCGAGCTGTTCGTCACCGGCCGCGAGAAAGATCTCATCATCCGAGGCGGCCGGAACCTCTCGGCCGAGGAGATCGAGGCGATCACCTCCACCGTCCCGGGCATCCGCGCCCACTGCACCGCGGCGTTCGGCGTCCCGGATCCGGCGACGGGCAGCGAGCGCCTCGTGGTGGTCGCAGAAACGCGCGAACGCGATCCCGGGCGCCGCGAGGCGCTCGAGCGCGCGGTCCGCGATCGCCTCGTCACCGCCCTCGGCGCTCCTCCCGACGTGGTCGTGATCGCGGGCCCGCGGACGGTTCTCAAGACCTCCAGCGGCAAGATCCGGCGGAGCGCCACGCGCGAGGCCTATCTGAGCGGCACGCTCGGCTCCACCCGGTCCGTCGTCGCCGCCCGCCTGCAGCTCGCCGGCCGGGCCGGCGCGATCCTCCTCCGCCGGGCGGGCGACCTTCTCGGGCGAGCGGCCTTCACTGGCTGGATCGCTCTGGTCGCGCTCGCGACGGCGCCGGCCTTGTGGGCCTATCTCGCGCTTCGCGGACCCGGCCCGCACGCCAACCGCGCGGCCAGGCTCTGGGCCCGCGTCGGGCTCGCGCTGTGCGGCCTGCGGCCGCGCATCGTCGGGCTCGAGCATCTCCGCGACGCGGGATCCGCCGTCCTCGTGGCGAACCACGCCAGCTACCTCGATCCGATCGTGCTCATGGCCGCCATTCCCGGCGACTTCCACTTCGCCGCAAAGGCCGGCCTGACCAGATATCCGCTGATCGGCGCCGTGATCCGGAAGGCCGGACACATCGCCATCGAGAAGACGGCCCTGAGCGATCGCCTGGCGGGCGCCGACGAGGTGGCGGCCCGCCTCCAGCGCGGCGATCGACTCGTGATCTTTCCCGAGGGCACGTTCGCCCGCGCGCCGCGGCTGCTCCCGTTTCGATTGGGCGCGTTCCGCGCGGCGGTGGAGGCGCAGCGGCCGGTCGTCCCGCTGGCGATTGTGGGCACCCGCCGCGTCCTGCCAGATGGCGCCCGGCTGTTCCGACGCGCGCCCGTAACGGTCGTCGTCGGGCCGCCCATGCCTCCGCGAGGATCAGGCTGGCCCGAGATGGTCCGCCTGCGGGATGCGGCGGTCGAGTTCATCGAGCGCGCCACCGGGGAGAGCCGGTCGTAGCGAGCGCTGACCGGCGGCGGCGTGGAAAACCCCCTTCGGGCAGATCGCGCCGGCCGTCGGGCCGTCGCTCCGCGCCATCGAAGAGGGTTGTGTCAGAAAGCGGAGAGATGAATGGAGCGGGAAACGGGATTCGAACCCGCGACTTCGACCTTGGCAAGGTCGCACTCTACCACTGAGTTATTCCCGCCCCTGCCACATGGTACCGTACCACACGGGCGGGCCCGGTTCAACCGGTGCCCGCCTCAGGCCTTCACGGCCCGCAGGACGCGCGCCGCCTCCTCGGGCGACGTGGGATTGATATAGAAGCCGGTCCCCCACTCGAAGCCGGCGACCCTCGTCAGCCGGGGCATCAGCTCCACGTGCCAGTGATAGAAGTCGCGCGTCTCGTCGGTGAACGGCGACGTGTGGACGATGAGGTTGTAGGACGGCGATTCCAGCGCGCGGTTCATCCGCAGCAGCACCGCCTTCAGGAGCCGGGCCAGGCTCCGGTACTCGTGCGGGGCCGCCTCCTCGAACCGCGCCCCGTGCCGCCGCGGCACCAGCCAGGCCTCGAACGGAAAGCGCGGCGCGTACGGCGCAATCGCGACGTGGTCGGCGTCCTCCAGGATCACGCGGCGGCCGAAGGCCAGCTCCTGCCGCACGATGTCGCAGAAGACGCAGCGCTCCTTGTCGGCGAAGTGGTGCCGCGCGCCGTCGAGCTCCTCGCGGACGAAGTCGGGGACGATGGGCAGCGCGATCAGCTGGGAGTGCGAATGCTCGAGCGTCGCTCCGGCCGGCGCCCCGTGGTTCTTGAAGAGCACGATGTAGCGCAGCCGCCGGTCCTGCCGCAGGTCGAGCATGCGGTCGCGAAAGGCTGCCAGCACGCGCTCGATTTCGTCGTCGGACATCGCGGCAAGCGTCTTGGCGTGATCCGGCGTCTCGATGATCACCTCGTGTGCGCCGACGCCGTTCATGCGATCGAACATTCCCTCGCCCTCGCGATCGAGCGCGCCCTCGACCTTGAGGGCGGGGAACTTGTTCGGGACGACGCGCAGGTCCCAGCCCGGCGTGTCGCGGCCCGACCCGTTGGTCCGGTAGGCCAGGATCTCGGGCGGCGTGAGGTCCTCGTGACCCGGGCAGAAGGGACAGTAGCCGTCGCGCACGACCGCGTGCGGCTCGAGGTGGAAGTCGCTCGGCCGGGCGCGCCGGCCGGTCGAGATGATGACCCAGCGGCCGGTGACGGGATCTCTGCGGAGCTCGGGCACTCTGTCGGCTCTCCTCGAAGGGCGGCGGCGGCGCGCCGCTCACGGCCACAGCGGAACGTCGAACGCATTCTGGAACACTTCGACGACCGGGCGGCCCTGCTTGAACTCGACGGCGACGACGTCAAACCGGCAGGGCGAGCCTGCTAGGCGGTGCCGCGTCAAGTAGTCGAGGGCGACGCGCGCCATGCGGCGCCGTTTCACGCCGCCCACCGCCTCGGCCGCCGCGCCAAACGTCTGCGCGAGCCGCGCCTTGACCTCGATGAACGCGACCGTCGCGCCGTCGCGCGCGACGATATCCAGCTCGCCTCCGTGCCGGCGGTAGCGGCGGGCAAGAATTGCGTACCCGCGGCGCTCCAGCTCGCGGCAGGCGAGGTCTTCGCCGATTTTTCCCAGCGCCGATCGGCAGCGAGACACGATGGCGCCGCGTCGTGCAACCGGCGGGCCAGTGGCGCGCTCCAAGGGCCGCGCGCCGCCGGGCGACGCCAGGGCGTAGGCGCCTCGCGTCGCCCCGATCGGGCGCCGGCCCTCCACCCTCTAGGTGAATTCGGCCTCCACGTCCGTCAGCGCCTGGTCGAACAGCTCGACGGCGGTCTCGGCCTGTGCGCGCGTCAGGACGAGCGGCGGCGAGAAGCGGATCGTGTTCGGCCCGGCGCCGAGCAGGAGGAGGCCGCGCCGGAAGGCCGCGGCGACGGCGGCATCACGCTCGCGACCGGCGCGCTCCTTCGTCTTCCGATCCCGGACCAGCTCGACGCCGACCATCAGCCCCCGCCCGCGCACGTCGCCGATGAGGCGGTGTTTCTCGGCCAGAGCTTCCAGGCCCGCCCTCAGATGGGCGCCGACCTCCGCGGCATTCGCCACGAGCCCGCCGACGAGCAGCTTCAGCGTCGCGAGGGCAGCGGCGCAGGCCACGGGATTTCCGCCGAACGTGCTCGCGTGGGCGCCAGGCGGCCAGACCATCGCGTCGGCGCGGGCGATGGCGACGCCGAGCGGGAGACCCGACGCGATGCCCTTCGCGACGGCGACGGCATCGGGCTGCACGCCGGAGAACTCGATCGCGAACATCCGGCCCGTGCGCCCCATGCCGCACTGGACCTCGTCGACGACGAGCAGGATGCCGTGCGCCCGCGTCAGGTTGCGCAGGCGCTGCAGGAACTGATCGGGCGCCACGAGGTAGCCCCCCTCGCCCTGAATCGGCTCGAGCACCACCGCCGCCACCTCGTCGGGCGGCACGAGCTGCGCGAAGAGCGTGTGCTCCAGGTAGTCGAGACACTCGGCGGCGCACCGATCCGGCGAGAGGCCGAGCGGGCAGCGATAGCAGTCGGGGAACGGCGCGTGGAAGACGCCGGGCAGCATCGGGCCGAAGCCGCGGCGCTGCACCGTCTTGCTGGCGGTGAGCGACAGCGCGCCGAGCGTGCGGCCGTGGAACGCCCCCAGGAAGGCGACGAGCCCGGCCCGCCGGGTCGAGAACCGCGCCAGCTTGATGCACGCCTCGATCGCCTCGGCCCCGGAGTTGGCGAAGAACGACCGCACCTCCCCCTCGATGGGTGCGAGTCTTGCCAGCGCCTCGCCGACGCGCACCTGGAGCTCGTAGTAGAAGTCCGTCCCCGACATGTGCAGGAAGCGCCCGGCCTGCTCGACCACCGCCTGCACGACCTCGGGATGCGAGTGGCCCGTCGAGGCGACCGCGATCCCCGCCGTGCAGTCGAGGAACACGTTCCCGTCCACGTCCTCGACCACCGCGCCCGAGCCGCGGCTCATGACGAACGGGTAGCCGCGCGTGTACGAGGGCGAGACAACCAAGCGGTCGCGCTCGATGATGGCCCGCGCCCTGGGGCCGGGCAGCGGCGTCCTGATCAGGGGCACGTCGCTCACTTCCGCTTCCATCGCGTGCCGGCCGGCGTGTCCTCCAGCAGCACGCCGCGGGCAGCCAACTCCGCCCGGATCCGATCGGCAGCGGCGAAGTCGCGGCGCCGGCGCGCCGCCTGGCGCTCCTCGATGAGCCGCTCGATCTCCTCCACCGGGACGGGCGGGCGCTGGTCTTCCGCTCGCCGCAGCGCGACGACGCCGAGGACGCGGTCGAACTCGTCGAAGGCCCGGCGAATCTCGGCGGCGTCGCCAACGCCCACCTGGCCCGCGTCGATGGCGGCGTTCATGGCGCGCACCAGCTCGAACACGGCCGCGAGCGCGGCCGCCGTGTTCAGATCATCGGTCATCGCCGCGGCGAACGCGCGCCGCGCCTCGGCGACGCGCTCCAGAATCTCGGGGTGCGATCCGCCCGCCGTGATCGTGTCGAGCCTTGCCAGGAAGTCGGTGAGCCGGCGAAGCGACTCCTCGTGCGCGGCGAGGCTCCCCCAGGTGAAGTTGAGCGGCTTGCGATAGTGCGCGGACAGCAGCAGCAGCCGGAGCGCAGACGGCCGGAAGCCGCGCTCGACGATGTCGGGGACCGTGTACGTGTTGCCGAGCGACTTCGACATCTTCTGGTCGTCGACGTTGAGGTACTCGACGTGCACCCAGAAGCGCGCGAACGGCTTGCCGGTCGCCGCCTCGCTCTGCGCGATCTCGTTCTCGTGGTGCGGGAAGATCAGGTCGATGCCGCCCGCGTGGATGTCGATGGGCGGATCGTCGAGCAGTCGGAGGGCCATGGCCGAGCACTCCAGGTGCCAGCCTGGCCGCCCCGGCGGATCGACGAAGTCCCACGATGGCTCGCCCGGACGGGCCCCCTTCCACAGGACGAAATCGCGGGCGTCCTCCTTCGTGTAGGTGTCGGCGTCGATGCGGGCGCCGGGCTTCATGCTTTCGAGGCTCAGGTGCGCGAGCCGCCCGTAAGTCGAGAGGCTCGAAATGCGGAAGTAGACGGAGCCGTTGCTCCGGTACGTATGGCCCTTCCGATCGAGCGCCGCAATGAGGTCGGCCATCGCGCGCAGGTTCGCCTCGTCGGTGGCACGCGGCGATTCCTCGACCTCCTCGAGGCCGAGTGCCCGGGCATCCTCCCGAAACGCCGCGATGTACTGGTCCGTGTACGACCGCAGGTCCATGCCGGCCCGCTGGGCGCCGAGAATCGTGCGGTCGTCGACGTCGGTGAAGTTCATCACCTGGCGCACGCGGTACCCCAACAGGTACTTCAGCGTGCGGCGCAGGACGTCGATGCACACAAAGGTCCGGAAGTTGCCGATGTGGCCGCGAGCGTACACGGTGAGGCCGCAGGTGTACATACGGACCGTGTCGCCCACCGAGGGGGCGAACGGCTCCTCGCGCCGCGTGAGGGTGTTGTACAGGCGCATCATGTGATCGGGGCGATCCCAGGATGTTACGGGATCGGGCAGGACGCACGCCAGATCTCTCGGCCGGCGGCCGAGACCGTCACGTCGCAGGCGCGCCGGCGCACGCGAAACTCGACGTCGAAGCCCGCCCCTTCGTCGGCGCCTGGCGCGAGCACTGCGTCGAGCCGCTCGAGGACCTCGGCCGCCCGGTCGGCTGCGCAGCCGATGTGGCGGAGCAGCGCGGCGGCCACGGCGTCGACGACCCGGTTGAACTCGTCGCGCCCGGCCACCCGCATGCGGAACACGAATGGGGTCCGGGGCACGCGCGCCAATCCTACAGCGAGAGCTGGCTGAACAGCAGGCGCGCGCGGCTGCAGTCGACCGCGACCTGCGCCTTGAGCGCGTCGACCGACTCGAAGGCGCGCTCATCGCGCAGCCGCAGGACGAACCCGATCCGCAGGCGGGCGCCGTACAGGTCGCCGTCGAAATCGAACACGTGCGTCTCGATGTGCGTCGCCCCGCTGCGATCCACGGTCGGCCTCACCCCGATGTTCGTGATCGATGCCCGCACTAGCCCGTCAATTCGCACCGTCGTCGCATAGACGCCGTGCGGCGGGAGCAGCTCGTTGTCGGTGCAGAGGTTCGCGGTCGGGAATCCGAGCTCGCGTCCGCGCCGATCGCCGGCTATCACCTGGCCGTCGATGCAGTAGGGATGGCCGAGCAGCGCGCCCGCCTCGTCGACGCGCCCCTCGCTGATCAGGCGGCGGATGCGCGTGCTGCTGACGACGAAGTCCTTGTAGCGGACGGGGTCGATCTTCTCGGCCCGAAACCCGTAGCACGCCCCGAGGGTGCGGAGCAGCGAGAAGTTCCCCGTCCGGTCGTGCCCGAAGAGGAAATTGGATCCGACCCAGACCTCCGACACGCGCAGCCAGTCGACAAGCACCGTCTTCACGAAGGTCTCCGGGTCCCAGCGCGACAGCTCCGGCGTGAAGCGCACGATCGCGGCGCCCTCGACACCGGTCGCCTCGAACGCCTCGAGCTTCTGGCGCTTGGTCATGAGCAGCGGAGGCGCCTTGTCGGGCCGGACCACCCGGGGCGGGTGCGGGTCGAAGGTCATGACGACCGAAGTCGCCCCGTGCTCGCCGGCGACACGGCAGACGCGATCGAGAATCTTCTGATGGCCCCGGTGCAGCCCGTCGAAGTTGCCGAGCGCGAGCACCGGGCGCGTCCACCGCAGGGGGCGCGGGTCGTCCGGATAGTGGATGATCTCCATCACACGTCCAGCACCAGCCCATCATAGGCCAACTCCACGCCGGCCGGCAGCCGCGCGCAGGTCGCCGCATGCGGCAGCTCGTGGCAGATGTGCGTGAAGTAGGCGCGGGCAGGCCCGATCCGATCGACCACGCGGAGCGCCTCGCCGACGCTGAAGTGCGTCGGATGCGGGCGGTCGCGCAGCGCGTCGAGCACGAGCGTCTCGACGCCGTCGAGGAGCGGCCAGGAGGCGTCGGGAACGGCGCTGCAGTCCGTGAGGTACGCGAACGGCCCGATCCGGTAGCCCAGGATCGGCCGCGGTCCGTGCATCACCGGAACGGGCACGATCTCGCGGCCGCCCAGCGAGAACGGCCCCTTGATCTCGAACGGGGTGAGCTGCGGGATGCCGCCGCCCGCGCGCGGCCGGCCATCGAAGATGTACTGGAACACCCGGCGCAGGTCGGCCAGCGTCGCCGCATCGGCGTAGCAGCCGATCGCCGTCTGCTGGATCGCGTTGAAGCGCCGCATCTCGTCGAGGCCCAGCACGTGATCGGCGTGGCTGTGCGTGAAGAGCACGGCGTCGACCCGCCGGATATTGAAGGCGAGCGCCTGTGCGCGCAGATCCGTGGGCGTGTCGATCAGGATGTTCCGGACGGCCGAGCCGATGGGCGACCGGGCGGCGGCCGGCTCCGCCGGCCCCTCGAGCTCGATGAGCGCGCCGGGACGCAGCCGACGGTCGCGCGGGTCGGTCGACCGGCAGACGGCGCAGTCGCATCCGATCGCCGGGACGCCGTGGGAGGTGCCCGTGCCGAGCAGTGTGACGCGCATTCCCGATCGCGAGGCTCAGGATTGCGCGGCCGGCTTCCGATCGCTCACGGCCTGGACGTACCGCAGCCGCAGCTCGTACAGGACCTGCTCGAGGACTTGCCGCTCCTCGGCCGTCAGATTGCCGCGCGTCTTCTGGTCGAGGAGCGCGAGAATCTCGATCATCTGGCGGGCACCCTGCAGGTTCGGCTCGCCCTTGCGGCCCGATGCCGGGTCGGCCACGTCTCCGAAATGAATCGCCGCCGTGCTGGCGAGCGACAGGACGAACGCCGTGAACGACAGCTCGGATTCCGGGTCAGGCATGGCCCCGGCGGCTCATGGGACAATCGACACACCAGATTACCAGATCCGCCAGCCGGCCCGAGCGACCATGACCAGCCCCGCCGCCCGTGCATTCCAGCGCCTCGTCGAGATCGTCGCGCGCCTCCGCGCTCCCGACGGATGCCCCTGGGATCGCGACCAGACGATCGATTCGCTCAAGCCGTTCGTCCTCGAGGAGACCTATGAGGTGCTCGAGGCGATCGACCGCGGCGATCACGCGGCGCTCGCCGAGGAGCTCGGCGACTTCTTGTATCAGGCGGTCTTTCTGGCGCAGCTCGAAGCGGAGGCCGGCCGCTTCACGATTGCCGACGCGGTGGCGAGCATCGCGGACAAGCTCGTGCGGCGCCATCCGCACGTCTTCCGCCGGGAGGAGGGAGAAGCCCCCCTCGAGACCGCCGGCCAGGTGCGCGCCCGGTGGGAGGAAATCAAGGCCGGGGAGCGCGGGAACGAGCCGAAGACGCTCCTGGGCGGCATTCCGCCCGCGCTCCCGGCGCTGCTGCGCGCCTACCAGATCGGCGCCCGCGCCGCATCGGTCGGCTTCGACTGGGACCGCGCCGCCCAGGTCGTCGACAAGATTGAAGAGGAGGTCGCCGAGCTGCGCGAGGCCGTTGCGGGGGACGCCGGCCTCGACCACGCCCGCGCCGAAGAGGAGATGGGCGACCTGCTCTTCTCGATCGCCAACCTCTCGCGGAAGCTCGGAATCGAGCCGGAAACCGCGCTGCGCAAGGCCAACGACAAGTTCACCCGCCGCTTCGCGGCCATGGAGCGGGCCCTCGCGCAGGCGGGCCGCTCGATGAGAGACCTGAAGATCGACGAGCTCGAGCGCGAATGGCAGCGGGCGAAGGACGAGGCGTGACCGGCGTGAAGCTCGGCCCATCCGCCGCGCCGGCGTCCCTCGGGTCGCTCTCAGGGCAGGTCGAGGCGCCGGCCTGTGAAGGTCGCCACCGACACCGATGTTCCGTCCGTCTCCACGGCGACCGCCCCGTCGCTGTCCGTCCGAAAGATGGCCGCGCCGACTCGCCGGTACCGGTCCAGAATCTCCGGCACCGGGTGACCGAAGCGGTTCGCGCGCCCGGCGCTCACGACCACAATCGCCGGCGCCAGGCCTTCCACGAACGGCGCCGAGCTCGACGTGAGGCTGCCGTGATGGGGAACCTTGAGAATCCTGATGGCGGCGGGCGTCGTGCGCGCGAGAATCGCGGCCTCGACGGGCGCGCCGATGTCGCCGGTGAGCAGCACCGAGACGCGCTTCCAGACGAGCTCGATCACGATCGAGTCGTCGTTGCGAACGCGCTGTCGCTCCCACTGCGGCGGATCCGGATGCACGACCCGCACGAGCACATCGTCGACTGACCAGCCGTCGCCCGCGTGGACGTTCGTCCACGCCGCGCCGGCCGCCGCGGCCTCGGCGCGAACCAGGCGAAGCGGCTCGAACCGCGGCACCGGCACGCCCTCCCAGATCCGGCGCGGCCGGAACTCGCGCACGATGGAGACGGCGCCGCCGATGTGATCCGGATCGCCGTGGGTCAGCGCCAGCGCGTCCAGCCGGCCGACGCCCGCCTGCCGCAGCACCGGCGCCACGACCCGCTCGCCGATGTCGAAGGCGGTCGATCCGACGAGCCCGCCGGTGTCGACGAGCATCGCCCGACCCTTCGGGAACCGGATGAACGCCGCATCGCCCTGCCCGACATCGAGGAACGTGACATGGAGCCGCCTGTCGCCTCTGGAGACGACGGCTCTCCAGGGCTGCGCGCCGATCCAGACGCCGCTGCCGAGCGCGGCCGCCAGCGCGGCCCGCCGCATGGCGCGTCCCCGGCAGCAAAGGGCCGCAGCCACGCCGGCGTAGTAGGCCGCGACCACCCACGCGGCCGGCGGCGCGACGCGAAAGGTCAGCCACGGTGCCAGGCGGACGAGCGCGGCGCTCTCGATCAGGCCGGTCGCGGCGAGGTGGGCGATGTAGCCGAGTCCGATGGCGGCCCGAGCCGACACGAGGGCCGCTGCGGCCAGCAGCATCCCGGACACCTCGACGACGGCCGTGAGCGGGATGGCGGCGAGATTGAGGAGGAGGCCTGCGAACGTGATGCGCGAGAAGACGATCGCGCCAACCGGCAGCAGCAGCGCCTCTGTGGCCGCGGACGCCGCCATGCCTGCCATGGCCGACGCCGCCACGCCGAGGAGGCGCGGCACGGGTCCCGCTCCCGACAGCCTGGGCGGCAGGATCCAGGGACCGACGGCCGGCGCCACGGCGACGAGCGCCAGCGTCGCGCCGAACGTCAGGATGAAGGCCGGATCCGCGACCGAGAGCGGCTGCACGGCCACCAGGCAGGCGGCCACGAAGGCCAGCGTGTTGATCGATTCGCTTCGGTGATCGAGGAGCCGGGCGCCGAGGTAGACGGCGGCCATCACGGTCGCGCGCTCCACCGACGCCGAGCCGCCCACGAGCCGTGCGTACGCCACGAGCACGGCCAAGGCGGCCATGAGCGTTGCGCGCCCGAAGAGACCCGCGAT
>Ga0070741_10014916_pt1 | contig 13315 bp, 7 predicted proteins | sample Coa_R1_4_FD_66440 | JGI IMG/M metagenome (GOLD analysis project Ga0070741, IMG submission 66440) | Surface soil microbial communities from Centralia Pennsylvania, which are recovering from an underground coalmine fire - Coalmine... | ecosystem: Environmental > Terrestrial > Soil > Unclassified ... | reverse complement strand
GGGACGCGAACAGTGGGAGAAGCAGTATCAGGCGTACAAACACGAACAGGAAACCGTCTCCCAAGAGCAGCGCGTGCTCACCCTCCCAAACGCCTTCGCCCTCAAGAAACAGTTCAATGCGATGCGGGAAGAAGCCTATCCCTGGACGTATGACGTGACCAAGTGTGTGGTGGAAGGAGCCTTCGATGATCTGAAGAAGGCCTATGACAACTTCTTTGCGGGGCGAGCAGCGTACCCGAAGTACAAGAAAAAAGGCCGATCACACGAATCATTTTATCTTTCCAACGATAAATTCACGATAGGGAGTCACTGGATCTCCATTCCCGGTCTTGGCCGCTTCATCCTCGATCAACGTCAAACTAGCAAGGATCGCGGCAAGCTCTTGCGCAAACTGGGAACGGTGAATCTCTCCGAAAAGCTCCGCTTTGTGGAAGAGCAGAAGGCACCAGTCAAGAGCAAACATCGTCACCAGCGGAAGCAGGTCCTCTGCCAGCAAGTCAAGATCCTGGGGGCAACCGTCTCCTGCGAGGCAGGACACTGGTATGTGAGCATCCAACTCGATATCAAGAAGCCATGCCCTCTTCCTGCCACTCCTGTCGTTGGGGTGGATGTGGGCTTAAAGCAAGCTGCTGTTGTTTCAGATGGACGACGACTTGAGAACCAAAAGCCGTTAGCGTCCCATTTGAAGCACCTCGGCAAGCTGCAACGCAAGCTCTCCAAGAAGCAGAAAACCAAAGACCCCGAAACAGGGCAAACCATCTTTAGTTACAATTATGAGAAACAGCGGCGCAAGGTGGCACGCAAGCATCAGCAGATTGCTCACATCCGTCGGGATATCCAGCACAAGTTCACGACTGAACTGGCGCGGACCTGCGGGGTCGTCGGCATCGAAGACCTCAATATCCTGGGGATGATGGTCAACCGCAAGCTGGCGCGAGCGGTCGCTGATGCGGCAATGGGGCAACTGTTACAGTTCTTGAAAACGAAAGTCGCCAATGCGGGAGGGGAGATCTTTATCGCTTCGCGCTGGTTTCCTTCGACCAAACGCTGTTCGTGTTGTGGGCATGTCAAAAAGCGTATGCCCTTGAAATACCGAACCTATCAGTGCCAGATCTGTGATCTGGTGATCGACCGGGATTTGAACGCCGCTTTCAACCTGGCCTGGTTCGCGACAGACATGCTTCGCCAACTTCACGCGGGAGGAGTTGGCCGTCCTGGGTAGTGGCTACGACCGATGACGTAAAAGCGCCTGTGGAGCCAATGTGAGACCGAAACGAGGGGGCTGATCCAAAGGTCCTCGTGCTATGGCAACTGGCTGTGAAGCAGGAACAACTGACCGTTCAGGCGTGTCTTGCACACGTTTGAGTATGAGAAAGGTAGCAGATTACTAGATGCGTCGCTTTGGCCAACTCATCAAAGTCAAACCAGAGTGTATTGCAGATTATGAACGGCTTCATGCGGCGGTATGGCCCGAAGTGTTGGCGACGATTCATGCATGCAATATGCGCAACTATTCTATTTTTCGCTATGAAACCTGGCTCTTTGCCTATTTTGAATACGTGGGTGATGATTTTGCCGCCGATATGAAAAAGATGGCTGAAGATCCAAAGACGCAGGAATGGTGGTCCTATACCGATCCGATGCAAGAACCTTTGCCCGTTCGTGAACCGGGCGCGTGGTGGACCACTATAAAAGAAGTGTTTCATACGGATTAATAGTAGAACGTAGCTACAGCTTGCATAAAAATCTGGTCTCAATCCTATTTTCTGATATAGTGTGAGAAAAGGAGATTGAGGCCAGATTTTTGTGCACGTCATAGACATGTGCTTCGATCACAAGCTACTCTTGAGTGAAAGTGATATGCTATGCTAAAGAATAAAGTAGCTCATGCAGTAAGCGAGCTGAAGGGGTAAACAGCGATGGTTCGTGTTCTCTCCTATAATATTCGTCTAGGTGGCACTGGACATATCGAGCAATTGAGTAAGGTGATGCAATCTGTAAACCCAGATGTTGTTGGCCTGGTGGAGGCGACAGATACGAATATCGTCAAGGATCTGGCAAGCAGGCTGGGTATGCAGTTCCGTCTCACTGGAGAAGGAATGAGGGAAAGAGATTGGCAGGTAGCCGTTCTCAGCCGCTTGCCGATTATCCAGAGCAACATTCATACGCGCCCGGCGATACTGACCCGTCGGCATCTGTTGGAGGTACAGGTAGAGGGTACGGATGGGCACCCGCTGACGGTCTTTGTTATTCACTTAACGGCGCAAATCTACAGGGGCTCAAAGAGTAATCTCATTCGCCGTGCCGAGGTGCGGGAACTGCTCAACATCATGGAAGCTTCCGCAGGGAAGCCACACCTGGTGATGGGTGACTTTAATTCGCTTGCACCGGGCGATTCCTTTCAGGCCAGCACGTTGATACGTTATTACATTGATATGATAGAGCAGAAGGTTGCCAAGAGGTCGCGCCCCTCTTTTCGTCGGCGTGCTCTATTGGCGACAGCTCACGCTATTGCCCATAGCAAGGGTGGTGGCTTTCTTATCGATACAGTTGGACCATCCTATGCGCGCGGAGGGATTGATCTCCTGTTGAAAGCTGGTTATGTTGATTGCTTCCGACAGCAGCATCCGCATGAACAAGGGTATACCTTTCCAGCGGCTACACCTGCGACCCGCATCGATTACATTTTTGCCAGCCCAGAACTGGCGGCGAATCTTGTTGCTTGCGAGGTGAGTACGGGCGTGGAAGGAGTGAGTGGTGATGATGCTAGCGATCATTTGCCCCTGTGGGCAGATTTTGGAGTTGTAGGTTAAGCCAACAAGAGACAGAGCTACACGAACCCCCTGGTAGGTTCGTGTAGCTCTGTCTCTTGTTGGCGCTTGGACCTGATACGTTACCATACTACTTGATGTTTTGTTGGTCACCGTATTGGTCCTGGCTGCCTCTTGTGCCATATTGATCTTTATCACTGCCGGGTTGGACCAGGTCGTGATCGTTGCCATATTGATCCTGGACATCATAGAGACCTAGACCACCGGGAGTATCAGGCTCGTCGGCTGAGCCAATAGGATTCTGGGGGCCGTACTGATCCTGGGCTTCGGCGTCAGGATCGCTATAACGGGCCATCTCCTGCTCTTCCAGATCGCCGTACAGGTCCATTTGCGGTTCATCCAGATTGCCATATTGATCCAGATCGGGATCAGGGTCTGGCTGATCCAGACTGCTATCAGGAATCTGACTGTTCTGATTCGTCTGATCGCTAATCTGGTCGTTCTGGCGACCCTTGCGACCATACTGGCTACGATTGGTCGGGTTATCGTTCTTCTCTGTCATGATTTACTAACCTCCCATCTTTTCTAGCTCTTTCCCGGCCCAGACTTGTTCAGGCTATCGATGTGTGTTCCTGCCTATGGGACACGACAGGGGACGACGAAACGTTTCATGCTGAATGAGTAGAGCGCATGCCTGTCCTGCTGCTAAGACACTTCTTGCCAGGAGGCATGCAGGTAGCTCTCATTATCCTCATATCGGGTGATCTGGCCTTGAGCAAGTTCCCATACTTGTCCGCCGAAGCGTTGAATGAACCAGCGGTCATGAGAAATGGCTATAACAGGACCTGGAAACTCGATGATGGCGGACTCGAAGGCTTCGAGCACGTCGAGACTGATATAGTTCGTCGGCTCGTCGAGCAGGAGCACGTTGGGGCTGCGGGCCATCATACAGGCAATCTCCAACTTGCGCCTTTGTCCGATACTCAGCTGGCTTACTTTTTTGGTCATATCTTCCAGACGGAACAGGCCGTAGCCGATGAGCCTGCCGATAAATTCTGCTTCATAGCCTACCTGATCGTAGCGATAGGTTTCGATCACTGTCTTGTTCGGGTCGAGCGTATCCGGTTCCTGGGGCAGGTAGCCAATGCGTGCACCATCCACGATATGAACCTCGCCCGTGTCGGGCATCTCAAGGCCCATGAGCAACTTGAACAGTGTTGTCTTACCTGCGCCGTTTGGCCCGACGAGCATGATGCGTGCTCGCGCCGAAACCATCAGGTTCAGGTCATGAAACAGACGGCGCTCACCAAAAGATTTTGTGAGCTGTGCGATATTGATTACGACCTGCGATTGCATTGGCTGCGTATTGAAGTGCGAATTCACGCGCAATATTTCGGGCGGCTTAGGAAGCGGGTCCGCTTCGATACGTTCGAGTTGCACCTGGGCTGCCCGGAGGTTGCTAGAGATAGCACTCTGCTGATTTTGCTCAAAAAAGTAGCGAGCAAATTTATCGTTATCGCGCGGTGCACGATTGGTATGCCCAATCTGCTTTGCGGCACGAATACGCTTGCGCAATTCTTTGATTTCTTCCTGTTGCCGTTCATAGTCCTCCTCCCATTTTCTGCGCTCGGCCGCTTTGGCCTCAACATATGCGTCATAGTTGCCCGTGTATGTTTTGAGATGATGGGTATGTTCATCGATCTCGAAGATGGCATTAACGGCCCTGTTAAGGAACTGCCTATCGTGTGAAACCATTAAAGCCGCCCCGCTGTAGGATGCGAGGTAGGTTTCTAACCACTCCATGCTGGCGAAATCCAGATGGTTAGTTGGTTCGTCGAGCAAGAGGATGTCGGGTGAGCGCAGCAGCAACGTAGCAAGCCGTACGCGCGCCTGCTCACCGCCTGAGAGCGTATCTATCCCCTGAGTGCGCGGCAGGTATGCAATATGCAACCCCTCCAGGATGCTGTCTATCTTATAGTCAATCTCGTAACCTCCACGTTCCTGAAAGCGCGTAGATACGAGATTATACTCCTCCAACAGTTCGGGAAGTTGTTCCGTGCTGGCTGTTGCCATTGCTGCCTCAAGCTGATGCATGCGCTCTTCTAGCTGCCGCAGATTGCCCACTGATTCAAGGATCAAGTCCTGTATGCTGCGACCATAAAATGTGGGCGTCGATTGTGGCAGGTAGCCGAACTCAATCCCTGGCGCATAAGCAACTATACCTGCATCACGTTCTTCCTGAGTGACGAGCAGCCGAAGCAGCGTTGATTTACCTACTCCATTGGGACCGACAATGCCTACGCGGTCCGAGGCATTGACGACGAAGGATATATCCTCTAAGACGGTAATCGCGCCATAGGCTTTTGAAAGATTTCTTATAGCCAATAACATATATGTACCTCATGTGTCACGATGCTATGTCAACGTCTATTTCTGCAAAAAAGCAGATTGCCGGATGGATGTTGTGCTTATGAGGTACAGAGATCACTGGAAGTGGCTCCGGGTGGGTAGCAATAGATGCTGACTGGTATGGGGTGAGGGTGCTACCGGATCATGAGCACAACATACGGCAGTAAAGAGGTAACAAGATGCAGATCATTAGCAGGTAAAAAACCTCGCGTCTGGTGAGGGGAATGCTTAATGATGATCCTGTTACTGCCTGTAGGTTATGCTCATAGTTACAAGTTAGAATTCTCCTGGTAGGTGAGTGGGTATGAAATCTTTATGAATCCAGTATACACGAGCCGCGCAAAGAAGTCAATGATAGCTCTATGTATATATTTAAGTTTATAAAATGTTTTTGGTTGATTGTGCTCAGAAGATATGAAATACGTATCATATGATACTTGCCTGTTGTACATGTAAGCTATACTGACAATAGGGAGAGCTATATCGGTTGTTTGTGGAAGAGGAGGAGGATATGGTGGAGAATCATGCCGATGTGACATTGAAGCTTCCGAGCTGGTTGGTCAGGCTATGCAAGTGGTTTTGGGGGCAACGTATTCTGGTGTGGAGCACAGTCGGCCTCAATGCTCTGGTTGGAGCGACAGTTACCCTGACTTTTACAGACCCTACGACGCTGACGAAACTGCCAGTAGGATTCATTTTTCAGCATCCATTTGTCGCGCTTTCATGCTTCATTATTTTATTTTCATGTACCATCGTTTCCAGGCTTGTGAGTTATCTGGCGGTGCCTTTTTCGGATAGGGAGCTGAAGCGGCTTTATCTCAGTCGCATCGCGCGCGATACGGAATTGTTGACACTTAAAGGTATTCCCGCCGGGCTGATTTCCGAAAGCGTGCATCTGGATAAAGTGTTCATCCCCATACAACTGCGCTTCAATCGGCCGCGAACGGACTATCCACTGACCGATAAAGAATTGGAGTACTATCGCTGGTGTGTGAAGCAGGGCATGTATGCCAGAGACCTGGATCGGATCGTTATCGATGCCGAAAAGAACTGGCAACATATCCTCAAAGAGAGCGATAGAATCAGTATGGCTGATCTCTGGCAACGTATGAGCAAGTTGCCTGTCGTCGTTATTCAGGGGTATCCCGGTGTGGGCAAAAGTACGCTGATGGAGCGCCTGACCCTGCATATGGCGCGCCACATTCTGCGTCAGCCCGACCCCGACATGCCGGAGGCCGAACGCTTTGAACCAGTGCTCATTCCCGTATTGTTGCGCCTGGGCCTCTATGCAGATGCATGCGCGAAAGCTCCTGGCCTGACGCTGTTTGAGTATCTCACGCAGGCTATCGGAGAGTTACATATCCCGGAAGTGGCCGGTTTTGTCCAGAGAGCACTGGATGCTGGCTCGTGCCTGGTGATGTTCGACGGCCTGGATGAGGTCAGTAATCCGAGCATGCGTGAATATGTGCAGGAGGCAATCAACACCTTCATCCGGGAACGGAGCGAGATGGTGGAAGAGAGGCGTAATCGCTTTTTGATTACATCGCGTGTGGCTGGCTATGATGTGGCGGCATTTCCAGACTACCCGCACTATACAATTGCCGAGTTGACTTCTGAGCAGATCGACTACTTTTTGCCGCGCTGGTGCTGGGCTAATGTGAGTCGTGATCGAGGCTTCGTTGTTGATGGACAGGAAGAAGGCATCTCCAGGGAAGTTGAGCGGCGTGTCAAAGAACTGAGCGCGGCGATCAATGATAATCGTAGTGTACGCGAACTGGCGGAGATCCCGCTATTGCTCACGCTACTGGCGGTTATGCAGCAAAATAGCATCGAACTGCCGAGACAGCGTGTAGAACTCTATCGTGTCGTAACCTGTACCTTGCTCGAAAACCGCAATATTGCCAAAAAGCTGGAACCTATCCCTGAAGCACAAGCTATCCAACGCCTCGGCCCGCTTGCCTTCCAGATGCAAGAGACGGGGAATAGCTTTGCTCGCTATAGAGATGTGCTTGATTCGTTGATGCAGACTATCGGGGCAGCTGGTGGGACTCCAGACAGTATTGGAGAGGAGGCCGAACGTTTTCTCAAGCGTATCCGTGAGCGCGGAGGACTTTTTGTGCAGCGCACGGGCGAATATTTCGGCTTCATGCATCGTATGTTTCAGGAGTACTTTGCCGCACGCTACATGCTTAATCAGATCAAGCTCAAGCGCAAAGAATGGATTGCCGAACTGGTAAAGCGAGCACGTAGCAAAGATGCCTTGTGGCGCGAACCGTTTCTGCTCGCTGTAGCCTATCAAAGCAACGAAAACGAGCAGGTAGCGAGTGAAATCATTCGCGTGCTTCTGGACACACCTCAGGGGGCCTATCCCGAAGATAAAGAGCGCGATCTGCTGCTTGCTGCCGAATGTATCATCGAGGCGAAACCTCTCACGATAGATCCCGCGCTTGAACGACAGGTTGCAGAGCAACTGTTGCACATCTATGAGATGTCACAGAAAAATCACCGTTTCGCGACCTGTGATCATGTGGAAAGCGTCATGCATCATTGGCTCCTCAGTATTCCCAAAGAAGCCTATCGCCCACCACTCCTGGCTGTCCTGCTGGAATCCATCCACGATACCAATCAGGTAACACGCCAATTGACCACTCTGACGCTGCTGACCATGATTGCTCAGAACCTACAATCCTGTGCTCCCATCGTCTTTGACGTGCTCATACCGCCGCTTCTGGCGTTAGCAGGCCTTCCAGCTATTGGAGAATTTAGACCTGTCACCACTTGTTGTGAGCCTGGCGAATCATCTAACCTCGATGTCATTGACCTGGCTTTCTCGGTGCTCTCCTTTATGGAGTGCAGAGGACCAGCAGGTGTCCTGCTAGCGCAGGTGCGTCGGCATTTCGAGGATCACCCTGAGCACCTGTATCATCTTGCGCGCTACTCATTGGAGTGTGGAACCTTGATTACGCCAACGGTTATACCGATGTCGGAGGGAAACTTTGTGGGGTATAGCGTGGCGATTGGACAATGGATAGCCCTGTGTGAGCACTATCAAATCCAGCATATCACGGAACGCGATGTAGATGCCTGTCTTGCTATCCACAAAACACTGCTCGAATGCACCGAAGAGGTGAGTTATCCAACATCCATCCATCTATTAAACATGCTGCAACTAGCCGCCGATCATGATCTTGAGCCGTGGCAAAAAATCTGGCAGCGCTATCTGTTGGATCAACTGAACTCCGGTCGCTACGTCAACTACCAGGAAGTCAGCCTCTTGATGGTCATGCTCTTCCCAGGAGGATACGGCTTGAAATCCTTAATCGAACTTATTCTGCGGCACTACGACAGCAATGATGTTGCTAAGAGGCGCTATGCGAAACGTTTTATCGCGGCATTGGCCTCCGGCGTCATCTACATGAGAGACGCAAAATATTTGAAATACCCGCGAGACATGAAGGACTTACGCTACCTGAGAGACGTAAAAAATCTACGCTACCTCAGAGATATGCGCAATTTGAGATATCTCAGAGACATAAGAAATATGAAAAGCATGAGAGATTTATTATACTTGCGCGATGTGATATATCTGCGAAACGCGAAATATCTCAGAAATGTGATCTATATGAGACATACGGAGAAAGAGATATATAAGAGAGATCTGCGAGAGATAGAAGTATTACGCAAACTACTGCATACTCAGGATGTAGCGCAAAAGGCGAAAAGTGCTCTTCCTTCTGTCGATCCAACCGAATATGTTGACCTGCTCGCTATCCTGCTTGGGCGCATTTTCCAGATACGAGAAGCCAACGAAATGGGCGTCGAGCGTGAAGTTCAACAAATCGCTCTTGTAGCGCGTGATAGTTTCACATGTGCGAACACAGATGAGATACGTGAAGTCGCTCTGGACATTTTGTATTATGTGCCTCTGCGCACTGACGATGAAATTGCCTTTTTGCTGCAACTGGCGGAAGAGGCCAGCGAGAAGCGCATACGTGGAGCCTGCGCCGGAGCAATACGCCTGTTGCAATATGATGATACGCCCATGACGCCGGAGGTGAGGGTCGCATTGGAAGCTGGTAAACAATCGAAAGTCGAGACCATCCGCGATGCTGTAGAGGCGGTGCTGGAACGGAGAAAGTAGGTATCGTGCTATTCAGTGTCCTTTTTAGATAATGAAATTGTGAAACATCATGCAGTTCTACCGCCAGGTAGAACTGCATGATGTTTCACAATTTCATTATCCCAGCTATTCTTCTCCCCGCGCAGCCACGATATCGTTGCGGGCGGCCCAGGCTCCGAGATCTTGCTTTTGGATGGCGGCGGCCATCAGATCGGGGAACAGGTCGGGCGTGCAGGAGAAGGTGGGGATACCGAGCTTTGCCATTTTTGCAGCGTTGTTTCGGTCAAAGCTGGGGGTACCCCTGTCGTCAAGGGCAAGCAGACAAATCATCTGGACTCCGCTGTTTACGATCTCTGCCGCTCGACGCAACATTTCCTGAGAGAGATGGCCCTCGTACAGGTCAGTAATCAGGACCAGGATGGTTTGTGTTGGTCGCGTGATAACTTGTTGGCAGTAGGTCAGGGCACGTGGTGTATCGTTGCCACCGCCCAGTTGCGTACCGAAGAGTAAATCTACCGGATCCTGGAGATCGTCGGTCAGGTCCACGACCGAAGTATCATAGACAATCATACGCGTGCTGATGGCTTTGATCGAGGCAAGCACTGCTCCGAAGATGCCCGAGTAGACGACCGATGTTGCCATTGAGCCGCTTTGATCGACGCATAATACGATGTCACGCAACGAGGAGCGCTTATGCCCATGCCCGACCAGGCGTTCGGCGATAATAGTGCCTTGCTCTGGCAGGTAGTTCTTGAGGTTGACGCGAATGGTGCGGTCCCAGTCGATTTCGTTGGGGCGTGGTCGATAAGTGCGCGTGGCGCGGTTGAGGCTGCCGCGTACAGCCTGAATGAGTGGGTTTGTCAGCTTGCGTTCCATCTCCTCTACGACCTTGCGCACGACTTGCCGGGCTGTGTCTTTGGTTTTCTCTGGGATGACTTTGCTGAGCGAGAGCAGCGTGGCGACAAGATGGACATCGGCATCCACCTGCTCCAGCATCTCTGGCTCCAGAAGCATCTGTGTGAGATTGAGGCGCTGTAAGGCATCCTGCTGCATGATGCGCACGGTTGACGAGGGGAAGTAGGTACGGATATCGCCGAGCCACCGTGCAACCTTTGGTGATGAGCTTCCCATGCCAACATTGCTTTTATCCGCGTCGTAAAGCGCCTCTAGCACGCCGTCCATGCCAAGATCGTGTTCACTGAGTGAGAAACCCTCACCTCCGGCCATACCGTCACTTGCAGCGCCTCCAGCGAACATGCCCATGCCCTCGGCTGAATCTTTGCCTAAAACGAGACGCCAACGGCGCAGGCGCTCGGTTTCACTAATTGCCGCCATATATTACCCCCATAATTTGTGCTAAGATTGGCAAGACTTGATCGGCACGCTCTTGATAAATCGTACTTCGACCGCTGATACCTGCTACGTGCGTGCTGGTTGGAGATGTGCGCAGGTGCTTGACCTTCTCGCCCATCTTACGCCGCTCAGGTGGTTGGAAGTTGGCGAAGGCGCGGCGGAGTATTGGCAGCAGCGCCTCGAATATTTCCGGGGTGAGCTCGCTAAGCCAGCGATCAAGCGCACGCCAGAGGCCGTCCTGGTGGAGCATGAGGAGCCCGCTGCCGTGCAACACTCCTTCGATCCAGGCAGCTGCCTGAGGGGCTGGTGCAGCGGAAGCGAGCGCGAGTCGTGTGAGCCGCTGCAATTCTTCCTCATCCAGCGCGTTTTGCTCTAGAAGCAGACGGCAGCAGCGACCACGTACCAGGCCATGTATGCTCTCTCGCTCCATGAGCCTGCGCAGCGTACCAATCCATTCCGCGCGCTGCTCCTGGCGATCGAGCAGGCTCATGCTCTCCTGTACTTTGTCGATGCTGTTAAGCATCTTCTGTGCCGCATCATCGTCGAGCGAGGCACAGGCTCCCGGTAGACCAATGATGATCCGCTCGAATAGACCGTCGATCACAGGAATAATGCGCTCGGCCTTTGTTTGACGTACATTCCCATAACGGGCCACGCGTGCCAACGGCGGCATTGCATTCATCAAATGTTCTATATCGGCTGAGATGGCAGCACGTCGTTGTATCTCTTGCAAGAGATGGTCGATAGCTCCCGTTAATTCAGCGAGGATTGCGCCATCGAGCAACTCGCTCAGCCTGGGCAATTCCTGCGTTGTATCGGCGACATGGCATACATAAGCTGTAGAGGCCGCTTCAATAGTGGAGCCCCAAATGTTGGCTTCGATCAAAGAGAGGGCAAAATCAACCTTCCATTGGAGTTTCCAGGACTCATGAAAGGTGCCAAGCTTGCCCCTGACGCGTTGTGGTTGGCCCCACGGGATGCCGAGCAAATTCAACTGGTGTAGGAGCTGACTGCGCGCCCTATCGGTATCTTTGCGCAAATCGAGTTCGAGCTGCGTGATTTCTGGTGAGGGCTTGAGGCGCAGCTTGCGCTGTTTGGCCTCTAGATCGCGTTGTAGTGGTACCACAGGAGTGTCTGATGGTACGCGCCCCAGCCTCTCGCCGATTTCGAGTTTATCGCGAATAAGGCTCATAGGAGCATCATTGCCATTGCATAATACCGTCTTGATGGACTCATGCAACTCGGCCAATCCAGGCATAGGCAGGTCGCGCATGGCCGCGAGCGCTTCGCTGAGCCGTACCGCTTCGATGACGCTAGCAGATGAGGCATCGAGTCCCTGCTCGCGCAAAAGATGAGCTGCACGCGTCATCCATCGAATGGTTACACGGTTTCTCGCTGCCCACAAGTGCTCATACCAGCCGGGTGAGGTGACGCCTGCACCGTAGCCCGTGCGGTAGGACAGCCGAGAGTTCGTCCAGGGAATCCAGGTGGCCGCAACTTTGATGCGTTTGAGTCCGCTCAGCAGGGCCGCATCTGCTTTTGCCGGGCGTGGATCGACGAGCATGGGAGCATGCCACGCTCCACAGACAACGGCGATGCGCTGGAAACCCTCTTTCTGAGCAGCATGAATCTCCTGGCGCATGTGAGCTTCGCGCTGCGCTTCCTCCTCGTTTTTGGGAGGCAGACCTGCGCGCATAGCCGTCATAGCTTCCAGAATACCCTCGAACAGATTGGTAATGTTGAGTCGCTGCTCGATTTGTCGTTCCCACCACAATTCGTGGTCAGTATATCCTGCCGCCTGGGCCAACAATGCCAGCGGATCATCCTGTGGCTCCTCTTGTTGAGGGGCATTGGCAGGCGCTTCGGTTGAGGAGACGACAGCGTTTGCTCCACCGGCTGACGTTGTATGATTGCTGTCGTCAGCTGGCTGATTCTCGTTCGGTTGTGGTACGTCGTCCGGCCGCTTTGCCAACGAGATTGCTTGCGGAAGATCTATGAAGCGCGCTGGAATATCGTGCCTGAAGGCGTAACGCAATGCCTGCCACTCTGGCGAGAAGCGGGCGAACGGGTAGTAGACCGCGCGCCTGGTATCGTCCTGTGCGTAGATGAGGATGGCTACCGGCGGCTGCATGTCCCGCTGTGGCAGCAATGGTAAAATCTCCTGGGCATCGGGCGGTCCCTCAACAAGCACGATATCCGGTTGCAGCTTCTCCAGGGCTGCACGCAGGCTGCGCGCACACCCTGGTCCGTGATGGCGTATGCCAAAGACGTGAATGCTCACTTTTAAAGCACCTCATGACATGCTCGGTAGAGATCTTTCCACTCATCGCGTTCTTTGACGACCGTTTGCAGATACTCAAGCCAGACCACGCGATCCTGTACCGGGTCTTTGATGATTGCACCTGTCAGACCAGCAGCGAGATCGCCGGCGTGCAGTTCGCCATCTCCATAGTATCCGGCCATCGCGAGACCATTATTGATGACGGAAATTGCCTCGGCGGTTGAGAGCGTACCGCTGGGCGATTTCACCTTTGTTCTGCCATCCAGCGTCACACCTGAACGCAATTCGCGGAAAACGGTCACCACGCGGCGAATTTCCTCCAGAGCAGGCTTCTCGACGGGTAGTTCGAGCGCTTTGCCCAGGCTGGCAACGCGGCGATCA
>Ga0070741_10014915_pt1 | contig 13316 bp, 20 predicted proteins | sample Coa_R1_4_FD_66440 | JGI IMG/M metagenome (GOLD analysis project Ga0070741, IMG submission 66440) | Surface soil microbial communities from Centralia Pennsylvania, which are recovering from an underground coalmine fire - Coalmine... | ecosystem: Environmental > Terrestrial > Soil > Unclassified ... | reverse complement strand
CCCCCATAGAGCCTTCGAAAACTGCTGCGCTGAGTGACTGCCCAGCCCGGCCTGGGCTGAATAGCAGAATCAAAAGGTAGCTCATGGCCAAGGGCCAAAATGCCATTCGGAACTTCATGTTGCATGATGATCTCCGGCGATGTTCGCGGGTGCTCGGACTTAGCGAACCCAGGGGTGAGTAATATCGTCGGAGTGATCCGCCCGGTCCGTTCTCCTCAAGAAGTTATTGTGCAAACTACAAGTTGAACCGCTTGCGCTCACAGAAAAGTCATAACTGTCCAGGCATGTGCTCGAGTTTCTCGCGGAAATGTAAACAAATTGCTCGCCCGTGTTTTTGATTTCCACGTTAAACAGGACGGGTTCACCAAGCATAAAGTTGTCTTTTTCAGGATAAAACTGCCCCTGCAAGTCTTGGGCTGACGCCCATAACGAAGCGAACCACAAAATGGTCATTATCAAAAAAGAACCGCTGCGTGTTGAGTGGCGGTGCATAGCTGTTAACTTCCGTAAACCGGAGTAAGCCTTTGCAGATTCAAGATTATAGCTCTAAGCAATCGAAAGGGAATCTTGATTGACGCAACCCGGCGATTACACGCATTGACTGGCGGGCAGTGAGTGAAATCGAGATATTACGTCAACTGAGCTACAACGCTATCTCTTCCGTGAAAACTTCCACCATGCCAGCAATAGAAATCCAATGACCATAAACAATTCGGTTACTCGGAACAGAACTTCTTGGATCGTTTGCAGTGGTTCACGTTCGTAATCCGTGTTGAGTTCGTAGAGATGGAGCCTGTAGCGCCAGAGTAAGAAATTGGTGACGACGAGAATGGCCACTATCGCCTGGTAGGCGTAGACTCTGCGTCGAAATCTCATGTCGGCGTTCAATCATATCGAACCCGATGCCGCCAGGGGAGGCAAGTGAGCCTAATTGCGACGGCACGACAACTGTTGTCAGGCGTTTTGTATCCAGTGAATGCGTTTGAATCCGATGAATTGAATCTCGGAGAGGCCGTCAGTCCCCGGCGAGGTGCCCTGTAGGTACTCGGCAAGCGAACCGCCTTCAATCCAATAACCTTGCTGGTCGATTGCACGGATTACCCCTTCTTTCGTGTCAGTGAGTTCGTGCACCTTGAACCGGACACGCTCATTGATCAGCGTGCGGAGCCTGATTCTCTGGCCGGGAACAAAATCGGAATTGTCTGCCATGCGGAGTTTTGAGCGAAATTGCGATTTTACGCCAATCATCGCACGACACGAGCGCGTGAGATTCTAGGGCACAAGCACATCAGGAGAGCAGCCGCAATCGAGGTTAAGGGTGCCACGTCGAGGATAAACGTAAGCCAGTTGTACTCCGCAAAGAAAGTCGAAGGAAAGGCACAATCCCCACCGCTGATGGTCTTATCGCGAATCGCAAGTCGGAACCCAATCACCGCAAAGAGCGTAAGCGTAGCCTGAGTCGCAAGTGCCGTTCGCAGGGTTACTGTTCTCGTCCTTTCTTTGCGACCAGCCGCAAACCAAACCACCACTGTTGAACTGAATGTCGCAATCAGAGCTGTCCTAAAGGCGACGAGGATTTGTTGCGAAGGGCCCTCGAATGGATACCTTATTGAGTGGAACAAGCTATAGAAGTACACAATCGCCAAACCACAAGAAAATCCTGTGCCCAGCCACAGTGTTAACGCAGACAAAACTCCTCGCCGATAGAGTGGGTACACAGTTTGGTTCGAAGGACCTGTGGCAGCCCTAGTTGGCCGGAACCAAATCATTGCACTTTGATGAAGAAGTCATTTGAATTGTGGTCACCTTCTTAGGAGACGCCGAGGTGTCTAAGACATACCTGTAGGTATTGAAGCCCGTCGCACGGATCATTACGACGTACTTTCCTCTGGGAACCCTGACCAAAAATCTGCCCTTACGATCAGACTTCGTGACATAGACAAGTCGGGCCGGGTAATAGACGTTGTGAACGGTGCGACCGGGTAAACCCACCTCTACATTCGCGTCGGTGATCGCCTTTCGGTTCTCGTCAAACAACCGTCTTGCGCGCGCAGAGACGGGCGATCCATCTACATCGATGCACTGAGCAAGCGCTTGCTGATTCAATGAAGGGATTAGGAGGATGACCGCAACCGAAGCGAGGATTGTCGGGGCGCTCGGCACACGAACATTATACGTCTGCCTCCCAGGTGGCAAATTGATGTTAACAGGCGATTACACTCAGAACCAGGTTCAGCAGCCTCAATGCGTGTGATAGGGATCGTTTCAACGCTTAGGCCGGGCTCGACTGTCTATCCGGGCGTAGCCATTCACGACGTCCATTGGGGACATGCCATGATCCCATTCGAGAATGGGGACCGGTTAAACGGGCGCTCGTCCAAGTGCGCCAGTCACCATGAAGAATGATATCCATTGGAGTGCCGTCGCATCATTTAAGAAGTGGGCGACTATTGTGGGAACCAGGCTGCGCCGCCCTAAAAGATAGGCACTCCCCACATCATGCCGATGAATGCCGTGGGCACAGCGATCCCCAGCCACGGGAAGAAACCTTGGTTTATATAACCTGCGTGCGAAAGGCCGAACGCAAGGCCGGGAATCAGCACTTGCCCCACCTTCCCGTAGCCGGCATTCGCGAATTCCGTCATCAAGAAGGCACGAAACAATACTTCTTCACAGAACCCAGCGGTGATTCCCATCATCAGGGCTGCAGCCAGGTGAAATCCATGCGGCAAGAACGCGGCTAAAATTGGCACCCCCATCCGGGGAGGAAACGGAGGTTGCCGTCGATAGCAAGGGCGGCAAAGGCCAGCGCGAACACCCACGACTTCCAGTTACCTGCCCGCCAAGCACCGATGTCCTTGAGAGAGAGTCGACGATGACGTAAGACCAGGACGACTCCGAGCACAAACAGCCATTCGGCAATGTCACTTCGAGTCGTGGAGCTGCATTCCCTGTGCTGGTCGCGTTGGAATTGATGTCCCGCACCATCGATCGCCTTGCCCGCAGGCGTGCCTCTTCACTCGTGCCGCACCGGAAAGGGTGGACCTTGATTTCTGATGAATAACGCCGGCTCCGCCACAGCCACATCGACGAAGCCAACCGTGCTGAACTGCTCGGGATCCTTCTTCGAGGATTCCAAAACTGCTCGCTGGAGCACTACGCGATATCCAGATGCATCGGCTATTGCTTGGCTTATGCCCATCCAAACCTCGAATGGAACGGAACCGTCGACCAAGTCAGGTGAACCCAATTCTGCCACTACTTGGTTAAGCGTCTTTAGGTAGCACTCGTCGTGAACCTGCGCACCGATTTCCTCATGGATCTTTTGCAATTCGGTCGCGACATCGTCCATAGCTCCATAGTAGTCAAAACGGATTGTTCTGCAACAACTTCGTAGTCGGGTACCCAGCTCGTAAATCTTCGAGGTCTACACGTAGGGAGAGTGTCGTCAGGAGATTGACAACAAGAAGAGGTGCGCCCCGCCGCTCGCATCTTCACCTCGACGAACACAAGCGAAGAAGGCGACTCCAGCACCAGGTCGACTTCGGTCGAACCTTCGATCACGCCCTGCGGCTTTGGCTGCTTCTGCCAGAAACCAAATGTCCAACCTGCAGCCTGCGCAAGCGCGCCGTGTGTTATCCGGTTCAGCCACGGATTAAGCACGCTATCGGCGGGAAGATTTTTAACAAGGCCGAGCACATTCGCGAGCACGATGCCAGCACCACACTTTCCACCACCACCATGAGGCGCGCCACGTCATCCGAGTCACCCTAAAGTCACCCTAGAGTCACCCTGGGGTGGGAGGATGGAGGGCAGGTGTAAATCGTCCTGCCCCTTGCAGTTGCGGTCGCGAGGAGACTCTTCGACGGAGTAGTTCCGAATTGATACCTGCACAGCCGCGTGCGCGAGGATCTGACGGGTCTATAGCCGGTGCTGTGAGACTGCCGGTACCTTCCCAGCTCGCGCCCGGAGTCGAATCGGTGGCGTCTGCAGCAGAGCGATCGCTGGTTTGGGTCAGCTCGTCAGAAAAGGGCGGTTGGGGCTGTTCTCACTGTCACTGGTTCTTGTCTCTCCCACCCTTCTTACTGGTGCCGACGGGAAAGCCGCGTATGACCGACTCGCAGCCGCGAGGTTTCGCGATCACAATTGCGAAGTTGAATCCCGGCACTTACCACCCACAAGCGGAACGGAAGCAGACGTTGTTGAACGCGCTCGCATGCTCATCATGCGTGGCTACGTTGTGGTGAGTTGCAGTGAGCCCGGCCCGTGGTGACATACTTTTCAGGTGCACGGAACCATGGAATATCTCCTGCGATAAGCTGGTTTAGGTGTCGGTGGCGATCAGGCGCCGCAAGATGTCGCTTAGATGAGCGGGTCGTTTAAGGGGTGGCAAGGACCTGGAAAACGAGACCGCCTGGACGGCAGCTCCGAAAGCAAGATGATGGCGGGCAGAGACCGTGCGAGGAGTCTCACCTGATCAAAGCTGGCCGCAAGTCTGGCGCGCGATGCGACCGGGGCCTTGCTGCCTAATGCTCCCGATTAAACGGACCCGCAGCCCTTTTCCCGTTCCAGGCTCGGTGATTCACCTACAGCTTGATAGTGCGCAATCTACGTGATGGCACGATGCAGCAATGGCGCGCGGGCCGGGTAAGGTAAACAAGGCGTCTTTCGCCGGAAAGGTAAATTCATGGATAACCTGAGGACATTGCTGATCGACGGCTTGCAGGACTTACTTCATGCGGAAATGCAATTAACCGAGGCGCTGCCGAAGATGGCAGAGGCTGCACATCATCCCAAGCTCAAGGAAGCGTTTGAAAAACATCTCGCCCAGACCGAGGTTCAGGTCGAACGGCTGAAAAGAGCGTTCGAAGAGCTCGGCGAAAAGGCGCAACCCAAGCCATGCAAAGCCATGCAAGGCCTCGTAGAAGAAGGCGAGGAGACGATTGAGGAAAACGAGGGACAGGACGACATCACTGCCGATCTGGCTCTCATTGGCGCGGCTCAGAAAGTCGAACACTACGAGATTGCAGCGTATGGCACCGCCCGTGCTCTGGCGCGGCAGATTGGGGAACGTGAAATTGCGACCCTCCTGTCTCATACCCTGGGAGAAGAAGAGAGCAGCGACTACCTGCTGACCGAATTAAGCAAGCCGCTTTTGCAGGAGGCCACGCTAGGAGGCGAGGCGTCGCGACAGACCATTACGGTCCGGACCGCCGCCATGGGAAAGGCAAGACGGGCATAGCCAGGAGGAATCATGTATCACCATATCAAGAAGCTTATGTACACAGTTGAAATAGGAACGCCTGACCCGAAATTCGGGAACATGCTCCTCGAACAATTCGGTGGCGCGAATGGAGAGCTGGCGGCGGCGATGCAGTACTCCGTGCAAGGTCTGAACTGTGACGATCCGGATCGAAAAGACATGCTCATGGACATCGGAACGGAGGAGCTGAGCCATCTCGAAGTTGTGGGCACGCTCGCGCGCATGCACCTGAAGCCGCTGCGACACAACCGTAACGCCGCGGAAGTGGAGCCGCTCATCGCGATTGCCGGCGGGGGAGGCGTCGCGCTGCATAATTCGATGGGGGACGCGTGGACGGCCGACTATCTCAAGATCACGGGCGAGCTCGATGTCGATCTGCGCAACGACATCGCCGCGGAAGCGCGTGCGAAGATCGTTTATGAGCGCTTGATTCAGTTCACCGACGATCCGGGAACCATTCAGGCATTGCAATTTCTGATGACAAGAGAAATCACGCATATGAAGGCCTTCACGGCTGCCCTGGACAGCATGGGCAAGAAGCCCTTCTCGATCGGCAGCATACCGCCCACGCCGGAGCTGGTGCGTCAGTACTTCGACGATTCAACCGGCACCGGAGACCGGGGCGAGCCGAATGCGCGAGGTCCGTGGAACGAAGGCGAAGACATTGAGCTGGTTGAGGCCCCAGCCTTAAAGGAGTTTGCCTCGCAGCAAAAAGGCACGCGCAGCAATGGAAACGGCGCCAGCACGAGCGCAAAGCCGAAGATCGTCAGGAAACAGCGCTAAAGCGGATCCACCGGACCCGCATCTCCGGTGGACCAGCCCCACCCTCAGACGGCAAGCTGAATCGCCGTTGTGCCACACTGGACGGTAGCACCTGGTTTCAGCTTCCTCTTTTCTTGCGCCGGCTCCGGTTCTCGCATTCCTCGCGCACCCTCTGGTATTTGTCGGCAAGATTCTGCAGCTCGTCATCGGAGAGGTGTTCGATATCGATCATCTCGTTCTGCGCCGCGTCAATCGATTTGATGATTTCATCAAGCTTCAGGTGAATCGCGCGCGCGTCGCGGTTCTGCGTATTCTGAATCAGAAAGACGACGAGGAAGGTGACGACCGTCGTGCCCGTGTTGATGATGAGCTGCCACGTATCCGAGTAGCTGAAATACGGCCCCGAGGCGAGCCAGAGCACAATGATCAGAAGAGCAGCGAGGAAGGCCCACTTGGTGCCCACCCAATAAGCCGCACGCGTTGCGAATACATGAAATCCCTTTTCACCGTGTCCATTGCCCGCCATGAGCTAACTATAAGGGCACCGCCCGCGCGCGCAAGCCCGGGAATACCGTTGATAACCGCACGGGCGTCGCAGGGCAAGGCACGCCCTTGGTTTCGTGGACGGACGCCAACGCTCACCATTCTCGCAAGCGCAGTGCCGAAAACGAGGGAACGGTCGAGGCATGCTGGCCCATGTTCGTCGTCAGCAGGATAAGGGTTTGATGCCACATTGCCAGGTGTACAATCACCCCATTGTTCGGAGGACATAACACAAGGACAACAAGATCTGTTATCCCGGCATTCACCTTTCTCTGCTGTTTTTTTGTGGCGATCAACCTTAACGCTCAAGCGGGCGACATCGAGCAGCAGATCAAGCAACTTCAGGAAGAGGCGACAAAGGCCCAGATGAATAATGATGTCTCGTGGGCGCAGCAGCATCTGGCCGACGGCTTCATCGCGGGCCATAGCTGGGGTCAGTGGCAGACCAAGGATGAGTTCATCAAGGGTCTGCAGGACAAGAGCGCAAAGTGGAAGAGCGGCAACGTCAGCGATTTGCATGTGGCCACGTTTGGGTCAAACACGGCCGTGGCGCATTACAAGTTCGCGTATGACGCGGAGATCGGCGGCACGCACCGTGCCCGCACGGTGATTTGCAGCGACACCTGGGTCAATGATTCCGGCACATGGAAATCCGCCTCGACCCACTGCTCGCTGGTTCAAGGCAAGTAGACGCCGAGGTGTCGGGGATGCTGTGAGCAAAGAACGCGGCTAGCACGTCACCACGCTCCCGAACTGCTTCGCGGCAAATCGCCAGTGCCCGATGTATGTCCTGTTGTTTCCATGCAAGTGAAAACAGAAGAACAACTCGCGCACGCATCCGCATGCGTTTCTTTGCGGGCTCGATGCGGTCCGTTATACCACGCGCTCCCTATTCCACGCGCTCCTGGGGTTTGGCCTTTTCTCGCCATGGCTGGTCAAAAATCATGTCGAATTGAATCTCAATAAGCTCCAAGCACTCGCAAGCACCGGCCGCTTAAACCTTCTGGGTTCGTGATCGTGAGCTTGCATTTACTAATGAGATTGGTACATGGCAGCATGCACAACGTTCAACCATCGAGCAAATCAGCCCGGCGACTACGCTCCGGGCTGACAGCAGGACAATCCGCGCTCAAAACCAAATGATCGTCCATCAACTACGAGATCGTGTGGCCGAAACAACCAGCACGCTGACAAAGGCTCGCGAGCGCTACGAAGCCGTCTTAGCCGAAAGGCTTCTTCGCGCTGACCTCAGGTGCGCTGATGCTCATTTCACTCGCCGGATTCGACCCCCTATCCATCTTTGCGACTGCTTCCAGGATTGCCTTCGGGCCATCTTTGGCGCTGACCGTAGCATCGGGTTCTAGTCGATCATTCGCGCATCCGTTTTCCGATATGGCTATCACGCGGCGGTGACCACAATGTTGACGGATAAGCTCCACCAAACTCATCTGCGGTTTCATTCGAAGCGAATAGCACGAGCGCTACTTCGAAACTGCCTGCCCTGATTGCCTCGACTGCTTCTTGCTTGTTCTTGGAAAGCGGACTTGGAAACCGTCACGTTCTAAAACGTGAACCCTGAATTGCCCGAGTTCCTGATTTGCCCGAGCAGCAATATCCGCATGTCTCTTCGATGGTTTGTCTTTTTGCCATGTTTCCTGCGAGGCGGCACTTGCTTGTATTATTTCTGTGTCGCTATGGATTGGGTCGAACTCTATTCCGACGCACTGCTCGAACGCGATCCAGCGAAGTTTCCGTCCAAAGCCGAGGCTGCGAAGAAGGCAATCAGCGAAGAGTTAAGCGCCCTCTTGCGACGGGAAGACGCATATGCAAACCCCGCGCGCAAAGCTCTCGAGGAAGCCATCCATAATTTGAATGTCCTACTGGCGGAAACGCAGAGGTAAGTGTAAAACCACGCCTATTGCAGCGCTCGGTAAACCAATCCCAGGACACTGATAACGATGAGAAGGACGTACAGCCATACCCACCAATCGCGGTTTGTAATGCCAGGCATGCATTGATTCTGGTGCAAGTCGATTTGGTATCGCAACACTATCGGGCTACGTCGGATGCCGAAAGTAATACCTCGCTCGGAACAACGTCGGCCTTCAGCTATCTTCCCGATTCAAATCCCTCTACTCGCATCCCTTGTTCGCACATCATTTTTGCCGAACTGGCCACCGGGGAACATCTTCGCGAGGAGAATCGAATCTTACCGCTACCCCGGTTGTCTTCCTGGCGGTAGATTCAAGGCGCACAACCTGTCCACTGAGATGGAGTCGAACGCGATTATTTCCCTTCAAATACTCGAGTACGAACTCGATATGTTCGCCGGCCGAAGGAGCGAAATCCGAGTAGAAGAAGATACCGTCGGGCGAGATGTCGCGCACAAATGCGACATGTTCTTTAATCGGCGAAGCGTTAATGGTGATCCATGCGGGGAGCCTGATGAAGGAGCGCGACTTGACGCGTCGTTGCTCCAACATTGGGTCGCTGCTCTCGGCATCCTTCATAGGCGGACACTCCTCTGCAACGCCCCATTAGCATTTCGGATAGTTTTACACAACAAGTGAAAGTGAAGTAGAAAAAAAGCGTTGAAGGGTGAATCGATGCACTTTGACGCTAAGTGCCTGACCGCATTACGTCGCGGTCTGATCGCAATGATTGTTATCATCACTCATCCATCCCTGGACCGAACTCTAATCACGTTGGTCACGTTCGACAATCTTCGCTGTCGCGGTATGGATGTCGCGTAACAAAAAATCCCGTTCCGAGGATTGTAATAGGATTGCAGGGATATCGTCTGGTGGGAGTTGCCGTTCCCAGCCATACCCATTCCAATCTCAAAGAAATTGATGACCTCAATCCATCGCTACTGCGAGAAATTGATCGCTTCTTCGTGAATTACCACCCGCAGTACGGAGCGAAGTTCAAAGTTCTGGGGCACTGTGGTTCAAAGGAACCGTTGAAGATGGTGAAGAAAGCCGAAAAGCGAAAGAAAGCCGCTTGAGTCTCAAGCATAGGTGAATCCGGATTCCCTCCGAGCGATGCTCCACAAGCTGCTCGCGCCAGTTGCTGCCGGTGTGAAGATGACACCGCTGCTTCCGACAAATGTTGAGCGAGAGTTTGCCGCGCTTGATACTCCTCGCAGGTTACCCCCGCGACTTGTTCGGCCGGCTTTTCAAGCGAAAGATGTTGAGGTCTTCGTCGTAGGAAAACTTGTTGCGACTGCCTTTGGCAGTCTCAATCACGACGTGGACGATTCCGTCTTCACCATTGGAAGGCGGCAACCGGGTCGGATTGGCCATTGCTTTCTTGCTCATATCAGCACTAAGCCGCCTGCTTCGATTGACTCCAGCGAATCCGACTTAGGTTTCATAGCAAACCGACAGGGGCGAACGTCGCTATCTTTCCTTCCTGTGTGCGGTTGGGAAGCCCGGCCGGAGGGCTACTTTGCTAATGTTGCTGTCCAGTGGGTGACGAGGTTAATCGGAAAGGTTCGCCCTTGCTCGGCTGTGATTACGAGAAAGCGTTTCCCATCAGGACTGACGTCGTATGGCGATACGAGGCCGCTCAATGTTTGAATGGAATTTGCCAAAGTAAACAGTGGCTTGGCGACCGCGGCTTGCACCGAATCTGGATTCAGCTTAATCGGAACCGACATCAACTTGTCATCTGAGCTCAGATAAAACAGTTCTTTGCCGTCGCGACGCCAAATGGGCTGCTGTCCGCCGGCGCTCGAGACCTGCCACTTGCCCCCGGTTCCATTGGAAGGAATAACGTAAACTTCGTTTCTGCCGGACTCATTCGAGGTGTAGGTGATCCACTTGCCATCGGGTGAGTACCTGGCTTCCATCATAAGGAAATTGCTTGGTAGGATCGGCCGCGGTTTTCGCTCATTTCCGGAGGTGAGCGGCAACTCCCACAATTGCGCAGCGCCGATTAAGTCGCCAGTCTCGAACAGCAGCTTGCTGCCATCCGGAGACACATCAACTGGCCAGTTCTGCACACTCTTGTCATCCCCCCCGAAGATCAGCTCGGGCTGGCCCATTCCGTTCGAAGATTTGCGATAAATATTCATGTATCCGTGCTGAAGATTTGCGTACAGAATCCACTTCCCGTCGCGCGACCAAACCGGGGCGTTCGATCCCGCTGGCCCAAAAGTAAATCGGGTACTGACCCCGCGGTCTGCGTCGTAGATCCATATGTCGTTCAGGGTTTCGCCAGGGTCTGCAGCTACCTTGAGTCCATCTGGGGAGATACGAACGTGGTTGAGATTTATCGCCTTGCTCCCAACAGATCCCAGGACTTTGCCCGACTGGTCGTACCAGGTGAGTTGAGTGGCAACCGCGCCTCCCGAGACGTAAGTGAGCAGGCCATTTTCGTTTGCGGAGACTGCGGCTCGCCACGTACCGGGATCGAATAGTACTTCTTCGGCAACGGGCGCGCGAAATCCCGTCAAGGAACCACTTTTCGGATCAAAGGCCTGCGCCATGAGGACCGCATCGCGCAGAAACAGCAAGTGACCGGCGGAATAAGTCCCCTGGGTGTCACTCTGCATTACGAACCGGCTCTCTTTTCCATTCAGCGATCCAAAGTAGATGCCGTTGTTCGGATCACGAGTGTTGTTATGTGTGATTGCGAGATAGAGAAAGTGTTTTCCGTCGGGCAGAAACTGCGGCCAACGATGACTGTCGTGCTTCGTTTTATCCAGTACCGTAACCGGCTTCGGCGTTCCACCAGAACTCGCCACCTGAAAAAGGCCGCTTTCAAAAGTCGGGGAAAAAAGAATCGTGCCGTCAGAATTCCAGGTTCCGCCTCGGCCGAGTGGTGCGTCACAAACAATGGAAGATGTTCCGCCCTCAAGCCCAGTTGTTTTCAATTTTCCCCCGGAAAAGAAGCCGATTTGCCGACTGTCGGCTGACCAGAATGGAAAACCGGCACCATCGGTTCCAGGGATCGGTCGCGCATGAGTTTCATTCAGCTTTCTCAACCAAACTAAGGTTTGTTCATTCGAATCCATAGCGACGTAGGCGAGCGCGCTTCCATCCGGCGCAAGAACCGCCGGGCCCGCATTGTCCTGGGTAATCAAAGGTGTTGTTTTTTCTTCCGGAAGGATGAGCGCGCGGACCACCGGCTGGGGTTGAGGCTTACTGATGAAAAACAACAATGCAAAAAGAAGTGCGAGGACGGCGCACAAACCAGCGACTCCTAACGTGACATACTCGCGCCGGCCACGTCGCTGGATAGCCGGAACGACTGCCGAGCTATGCGATCCGCCCTCGGCAATCCACTTCAACTCGCGCGCGATGTCGCCAGCACTTTGCCAGCGCTCGTCGGGATCTTTGGCCAGACATTGGTTGATGACCCGTTCGAGTGCAGGCGGCGCTAGCGGCTGTACCGTCGAGAGCGCCGGTGGTTCAGAAGACAGAATCGCCGCAATCATGCTCGCCTTGGTTCTGCCTGAGAAGGCTGGCTTTCCGGTCAGCATTTCATACAGAACTGTGCCAAAAGCAAAGATGTCGCTGCGCGCATCCGGCGGCTTGCCTTCGATCTGCTCGGGCGACATGTATTGGAACGTCCCGACCAGCATCCCTTCTGTCGTAAGCCGCTTCGACTCAACCGTCATCTCCGTTAGCGCCGCTGTCATGACTGGAACTTCTTCCTGCAGCTTCGCAAGACCGAAATCGAGAAGCTTTGCCCCGGGTTTCGTGAGCATCACGTTTCCAGGCTTTAGATCGCGATGGATGATTCCGCTGCGATGAGCCCTATCCAATGCGTCGGCAATCTGCATCGCATATGTGAGCGCCTGCTGTGGCGAAAGCGGCCCCTTGGCCAGGCGCTGCTCGAGCGTTTCTCCCTCGATGTATTCCATGACGAGGTAATCCACCCCGTCATGAGTGCCAATGTCGTGCAGCGTGCAAATGTTCGGATGAGAAAATTTTGAGATTGTGCGGGCTTCGCGCTCAAAGCGCTGCCGCAGGGTAGAGTCGCTCGAATGATGCGACAGGAGAACTTTGATCGCTACTGTGCGATCGAGTCGCGAGTCGCGGGCGCGATACACCTCACCCATCCCGCCCGCACCCACGGCGCTGAGGATCTCATAAGGTCCAATCTTCGTTCCTGATGAAAGCGGCAAATTCCCTCGCGCGACGGCAGCTATTGTACGCGTCAGACCAAGGGCTTGGAAGGAGTACGATTCGTGTGCAGCCTGCACTCGCTTTCTCAGCCGACCTTGCCGTCTTTGTGGACGGGTGCTTCTGGCACGGTTCAAAAAATGTGGTCACGTCCCAAAAATGAGAACCCCGTTCAGGGCTGCAAAACTGCTGTCCTGAACGCGGGTCTTTTCAAACAATGGAAGCAGTTTTCGGAACACAGCCGGATGTTTCAGGCTGAGGATAGCTTCTGGATGCACCCGACACAGCGGCATGGATGGCTCATAGGTACTCATCGGTCGCGCGGAACAGTGTTCCCGTCTACTCAGGTGGCAGATTTTGGCGCATTCCCAATACCCGCTGATAATGCATGATGATCTCCGGCGATGTTCGCGGGTGCTCGGACTTAGCGAACCCAGGGGTGAGTAATATCGTCGGAGTGATCCGCCCGGTCCGTTCTCCTCAAGAAGTTATTGACATGAAGTTCCGAATGGCATTTTGGCCCTTGGCCATGAGCTACCTTTTGATTCTGCTATTCAGCCCAGGCCGGGCTGGGCAGTCACTCAGCGCAGCAGTTTTCGAAGGCTCTATGGGGG
>Ga0070741_10014914_pt1 | contig 13316 bp, 10 predicted proteins | sample Coa_R1_4_FD_66440 | JGI IMG/M metagenome (GOLD analysis project Ga0070741, IMG submission 66440) | Surface soil microbial communities from Centralia Pennsylvania, which are recovering from an underground coalmine fire - Coalmine... | ecosystem: Environmental > Terrestrial > Soil > Unclassified ... | reverse complement strand
AAGGGCACGTTCCCACGTGTTACTCTCCCGTCTGCCGCTCCCCTTGCGGGGCGCTCGACTTGCATGTGTTAGGCCTGCCGCCAGCGTTCGCTCTGAGCCAGGATCAAACTCTCAAATTGGATGAGATTGATCTCGGCTGATCACAACGTTTGACGAGGTCCCACTTCCGATCGTTTGCAAAGCTTGCGCTCCACAAACGGTCATTAGTGTTGACCTAAAACGTCGACCGCCGAAGTCTCGTCCGGCCGCAACCATGATCGAAGCAAGCTTCGACCGCTGGAAGCGGCCCGCAGGGACTCCGCCGTCCACGTTTCTCTTTCTTCCGATTTACCTGTCAAAGAGCCCGGAGCGAAGAATGCCCCCTCCCCAGCGAACTGGGGAGCCGTCGAAGCAAGGCACCGGACCAGGCCGGATGCCTCCCACCGAAGTTCGTGTGGAGCTTCAGAGACGCGCCGCGCCGATCCGCGCCAGCCCGCCGAAGAGACGATATATGGTGCCAAAAGGCCGGGTTGTCAACACAATGAACGTTCAAAAAACGCCCACAGCGTGCCTTCCCGCGAGCGTCGAATTAATGCGGCTTCGCAGCATTGTAAAGGCCGAAAATTCGTAAGCTTTTGCGCCGCACTGAGGCCACATTCCTGCGTCGTCCTTGAGCAACGGGAAGGAAGCCTTTCGGGGGTTCCGCAGGTCGTAACCACTTTGCCAGTCGGAGGGGTCCGGTCGTTGACCGGGCGCGCCCCCCGCGCCATCGTCGGCCGGGGATTTCGGGGCGGGGCTACGGCTGCGAGATCCAAGCAACGCAGGGGGCAGCGGTTTGGATCAAGGCAGACTGCGCGGCGCACATCATCGTGCGGGCCACGAGCCCGATCCCGTCGATTTCGGGAATGAGCCGCCGCTGTCGGTGGACGGGGAAGACACCGTCTTTGTCGATCGCCGCCGCGTATCGGTGCACTGGTTCACCGGCACCATTCTGACCGGCTTTTGCGGCGCTGCCTTGATGGGCGGCGCCGTTTTCGCATCGCTCGACGGCGAGACTAATTTCGCCACCGTGCCCGAACGCGTCGAGCTGGCGCTGCGCGGCGCGGTGAACAGCGTCGGCGAAAGCCTTGGCGTGCGCAAAAGCGACAAGCTCCCGGCGCCAAGCGAGGCGAGCTTTACACGTCAGGTTCTACACGATTCCACCATCACTCAGATTGGCAACCGCGAAGTGGTGCGGGCGCGCTCGCTGATCCGTGTAGCCGGCAATTTGGCCCTGACTGCAACCGAACTCTCCGCCAATATCCCGCCCTTCAATCCGCAACGCATGCTCGCCGAATCCGCCAGCGGCGGCGCCGATACCGCCGAGACTCCGCCCGAGGCGGAACCGGACGCCGAAGTGTCCTTCGTCATGCGTGATCTCGCTCCAGGCCTCGGACGGGCGCGCATCGCGGCGGTGACACCGGTCGATGAACTGGTGATGCGTGTGCGCGAGGTGGCCAATTGGCGTAGCGGAACCCGGCAGAGCGACATCGCCAGCGTGCAAGGCCGACTGAAGCTCGCTTACGCCGTGGAAGGAAATCCGGGTCCCTATGCCAACCTCGAGCCGCGCATCATTCCGGAAAACGTCACGCTGCTCCCCAAGACGCGAACGCAGGCAACCGGCGGCAATGCCTGGAACGAACGAACCATCGTCCTGAAGAAAGGCGACACTCTGGAATCGGTTCTTGGTGAACTCGGCGCAACCGCTGACGAAATCAAGGGCATTGTCATCGCGTTCGGCCGCCGTCCCGGCCAGACTTTCAAGGAGGGGGAAAAGCTGCGCGTGCTGCTTTCACCGGTGGCGGGGACGCAACGGCTGCAGCCAGTGCGCGTCATCGTGGCCAGCGACTCCGCCATTGAGGCCATGGTCGCGCTTTCCGACATGGATAAATACGTGCCCGTCGGCACCGACGATATGACTACGGAGGTCGCTCAAGCCGACGAGCAGCCTGATGACGGTGCGGGCGTGCGGCTTTATCAGAGCCTCTACGAGACGGGACTGCGCAATCGTCTGCCGCGTCCGGTGATCGACAATCTCGTTCGGCTTTACTCCTACGATTTCGATTTCCAGCGCAAAGTGCAGCCGGGCGACTCTTTCGAAGTGCTGTTCGCCGGCCAGGACGAGAATCGGGCCGAGGAAAATCCCGACGTCTTGTTCACCTCGATCAGTGTCGGCGGCGAGATGCGCCGATATTACCGCTTCCGCACGCCAGACGACGGTGTCGTCGATTATTACGATGAGACCGGCAAAAGCGCGGAGAAATTCCTGGTGCGCAAACCGGTGGCCGACGGCATCATGCGCTCCGGCTTCGGATTGCGCGAACATCCCATTCTCGGCGTTTCCAAGATGCATACCGGCGTCGACTGGGCGGCGCCGAGTGGCACGCCGATCTTTGCCGCCGGCAATGGGGTCGTCGAAAAGGCCCAGTGGGAAGGCGGCTACGGCAAATTCGTATTGCTACGCCACAACAACGGTTACGAGACCGCGTACGGCCATATGACCGCCTTCGCGCGCGGGATCGAGCCTGGAGTGACCGTCCATCAAGGTCAGGTAATCGGCTTTGTCGGCTCAACCGGACTATCGACCGGCACCCATGTTCATTACGAGATCCGTATCAATGACCGCTTCGTCGATCCCATGCGCATCAAGCTGCCGCGCGGCCGCGTTCTCGAAGGGCCGCTGCTTGCCGCCTTCGAAAAGGAACGCGAGCACTTGGACGGCCTGATGGCGCGCTCGCCGGCGCGGCTCGCGCAATCGGCCTACTGACGAGCGGCACCGAGCGGAAAAAATGGCCCGCCTGCGCGGGCCATTTCGGACGCGGTGGCGGCCTCATTCTTCCTTGCCGCCCTTGCCTTTGGCTTTCGCCTGGTCGGCCGGAATCTGCTTCAGATCCGGGGTCTCCTGCGCCGCCGCATGCAGCTTATCGAGCAGCGGCTTCGGCGTGGCGAACACGTCAACCAGGATTTTCTGCATATCCTCGCCGTTGGTCGGATTGACCTCCTGCTTTTGCTTTTCCGCGTCGGCCAGAAGATCCTTGTCCTTCATCGCCGCATCGAAAGCGCGGCGAAGCACCTGCACGCGGTCCGCCGGCACGCCTTCGGCGACGAACAGCGGCCGCCCGATCTGGAATGCGGTGAACTCGACGGTGAGCATCTTTCGCTGCTCATCGGTCTTGGCGAGATCGAGTACCAGCGGGACGTCCTTGAGATCGGGATGCTTTTGCAGCCCCATCTGGTAGAGAACGATCAGTTCGCCGCTCTTTACCTCGCCGATATGCGGCTTCAGGCTGGTCCACGAATAGGTCCCGCGGCCGTCAACCTCCCCGCGCTGCATTGCCAAGTTCATCTCGCTGCCGCCGGGATAGCCGGCGATCACTTTGTATTTGAATCCGAGAATGGCGCGCAGGATATAGGGCACGGTGACGCTTTCGGTGCCGACGCCGGTGCCGGCGACGATCACTTCCTTGTTAAGGAGATCTTGCCACTTGGTAATGCCCGATTGCTTGGTCACCACCGCCACGCTGGTATCGGCATTGACGCTGCCGAGCCAGTTCAGCTTCAGGGTGTCGAATTTTGTATGCGAGGCGTCGCCGAGCAGAGGCTCGAAGGGGATCCCGCGCTGAGGCGCGCCGATATGCAGGCCGTCCTTGGGCGCGACATTGGCGACGTAGTTGGTCATGACCAGACCGCCACCGCCCGGCATGTTTTTGACGATCACGTCGGGATGGCCGGGAATGTATTTTCCAATGTGTTTGGCGACGAGCCGCGCGTTCGTGTCGTAGCCGCCACCGGGCGACAGGCCGACGTAAACCGTCACCGTCTTGCCCGCATAGAATTGCTCGGGCGTCTCAGCGGCGCCGGCAGAAATGCCGACCATCATGGCGCCGGCAGCGGCCAATGTGGTAAGCTTGACCATCTTGCTGAACATGTTTCCTCCCTCGAATGGCGACCCTACGCGGCCTGCCTGCCCATATCATGCCGGAGTTCTTCCATGGCTGTCACGGGGGTAACTGTCGCAGGCCGGTAAATAATGGGCCGCGAATGCCGGCATTCCAGTTGCGCGTGCAGGTCTCTGTATTAGGTTAATGACTTGTTGGACGCGGCTGCATGCCGCGGCCTTAGCGGAGAGCGACCGGTGTTTCCTATTCGCACGTCCGTTCCCGCACGCAATCCAGCTCTTGTTACCTGGATCCTCATCGCCGTTAACTGCGCGGTTTTCCTGTTCGAGATCGGCCTCGATCCGTCGGACCAGGAATCTTTCTTTATTCGCTACGCGTTGATTCCCGCTCGCTATTTCGCGCCCGAAGTCCATGGCCTGCCCGCACCGTCGCCGGTCGATTACGCTCCCTTCTTCACCAACATGTTCCTGCATGGCGGCTGGCTGCATCTGATCGTGAATATGTGGACGCTGTGGCTGTTCGGGCCCGCCGTCGAAGACAGGCTCGGATCGGGCCGCTTTCTGATCTTCTATCTCGGCTGCGGCATGGCCGCCTCGGCGGCGCATGCGCTGGCCAACGCGACGTCCGTCGTGCCCGCCTTGGGGGCGTCGGGGGCGATTGCCGGCGTTATGGGCTGTTATCTTCGCCTATTCCCCTACGCCCGCGTCATCGTGCTTGTGCCGATCGTGTTTGTGCCGCTCTTTTTCGAGCTGCATGCCGTGCTTTACGTCGGCATCTGGTTCGTTACGCAGCTGTTGCAGGGGACGGCGGAAATATTCTCGCCGGCGGCCACCGGTGGCGTCGCTTGGTGGGCTCATGTAGGCGGCTTCATTGTCGGCTTTGTCGTCGGTTCAATCCTGCGCCCGACGCTGCAACGCACGCGTCCCTATTACCCCGATCAGGGCGTTTACGGCTTTACCCCGCACGGTCATCGCTGACCGTGCATGAAGGAGCTTGCGAATGTCGCTCGGAGATATCTTTTGGATCATCTTCCTTTTAATGGCGATTCAGCCGGCGCTTCGACAGCGCATGCTCGAGGCGATGCGCGCGCGCAAAATCGGTCAAATCGAGCAGAAACGGAAATCCCGGGTCATTCTTCTCGTGCACCGCCAGGAAACGATGAATCTCCTTGGCTTCCCGCTGATGCGCTTCATTGATGTCAACGACTCCGAGGAAGTGCTGCGCGCCATCCATATGACCGACGACGACGTGCCGTTGGACATCGTGCTGCACACGCCGGGCGGCCTGGTGCTGGCGGCACTGCAGATTGCCCGCGCCATTCGCGACCATAAGGCGAAGGTGACGGTCTTTGTGCCGCACTATGCCATGTCCGGCGGCACCTTGATCGCGCTGGCAGCCGACGAGGTCGTCATGTGCGAGCATTCCGTGCTCGGGCCGATCGACCCGCAATTGGGCCAGTCGCCCGCGGCATCGCTGATCAAAGTGGTCGAGCAGAAGCCGATTGCCGAAATCGACGATCAGACACTGATCCTGGCCGACGTCGGGCGCAAGGCGATCGCCCAGGTCAAGGAAGCCGCGCGCGGACTGTTACAACGCCGGCTGCCGGCCGAGGAGGCGGAAAAGCTCGCAGATAAGCTTTGCACCGGCAACTGGACCCATGACTATCCGATCTTCCCCGACAACGCCAAGGAGCTTGGCTTGCAGGTCAGCACCGACATGCCGAACGAGGTTCTGGAGCTGATGACGCTCTACCCCCAGCCGGTGCGCAGCCACGGCGGCGGCGTCGAATACCTGCCCATTCCGCATCAGAAGAACAGCGGGCGCACGGCTTAGAGCGCAATCCAGCGAAGTGTGAAATGCTCACGCCGCCTCCGCAAGCTGGCCATTGAAAGTCAGCCCCTTCTTGCCCGCCGAGATCGTGACTTTCTCGCCATCCTTGATGCGCCCGGAGAGGATCATCTCCGCCAGCGGATCCTGAACATATTTCTGGATCACGCGCTTGAGCGGGCGGGCGCCATAGGCCGGGTCCCAGCCCTTTTCCGCAAGCCAGTCGCGCGCTGAGCCCTCGAGCACGACCGCGATCTTGCGGTCGGCCAAAAGCTTTGCCAGCCGCCGCATCTGGATATCGACGATGTGGCCCATGTCGGTCTTTTTCAGCCGATGGAATAGAATGATCTCATCGACGCGGTTGAGGAATTCGGGCCGGAAGCTCGCGCGCACGACCGCCATCACCTGCTCGCGCACCATGTCGGTATCTTGGTCTTCCGGCTGGTCGATCAGGAACTGCGAACCGAGATTCGACGTCATCACGATCAGGGTATTGCGGAAGTCCACCGTGCGGCCCTGCCCGTCGGTCAGTCGGCCGTCATCGAGCACTTGCAGCAGAATATTGAACACATCCGGATGCGCTTTCTCGATCTCGTCGAACAGGATGACCTGATAGGGCCGCCGCCGGACCGCCTCGGTGAGGGCGCCGCCTTCTTCATAGCCGACATAGCCCGGAGGCGCGCCGATCAGGCGGGCGACCGAATGCTTCTCCATGTATTCCGACATGTCGATGCGGATAAGCGCATGCTCGTCGTCGAACAGGAATTCGGCGAGCGCCTTGGTCAGCTCGGTTTTGCCGACGCCGGTAGGGCCGAGGAACATGAATGAGCCGATAGGCCGGTTCGGGTCCTGCAGCCCGGCGCGGGCGCGGCGCACCGCGGTGGAGACCGCACGCACGGCATCCTCCTGGCCGACGACGCGCTTGCCGATTTCTTCCTCCATGCGCAACAGCTTCTCGCGCTCTCCTTCCAGCATCCGGTCGACGGGAATGCCTGTCCAGCGCGACACAACCTGCGCGATATGGTTGGCGGTGACGGCTTCCTCGACTAGAGCGCCGCCCGATTTCTCCTCGATCGCCTTGAGCTTCTTCTCCAGCTCAGGGATCTTGCCGTAAGCCAGCTCGCCGGCGCGCTGATAGTCGCCGTTGCGCTGCGCGATGGCGAGTTCGCTGCGGGCCTGATCGAGCTCGCTCTTAAACTTCTGCGCCTCAGAAACCTTTTCGCGCTCGGCTTTCCAATTCGCATTGAGCACGTCGGCCTTTTCCTGAAGTTGCGCCAGCTCCTTTTCCAGCGCTTTCAGCCGCTCCTTCGAGGCGGCGTCACTCTCTTTCTTCAAGGCCTCCTGTTCGATCTTCAGCCGGACGATCTCGCGCTCGAGATTGTCGAGTTCCTCGGGCCGCGAATCGATCTGCATACGCAAACGCGCCGCGGCCTCGTCAACCAGATCGATGGCCTTGTCGGGCAGGAAGCGATCAGTGATGTAGCGATGCGACAACGTAGCGGCGGCCACCAGCGCGGAATCGGTAATGCGCACGCCGTGATGCAGCTCGTATTTCTCTTTCAAGCCGCGCAGGATCGAGACGGTGTCTTCAACCGTCGGCTCGTCGACATAGACCGGCTGAAAGCGCCGCGCTAGCGCGGCGTCCTTCTCGACATGCTTCTTGTATTCGTCGAGCGTGGTGGCGCCGATACAATGCAATTCGCCGCGCGCCAGTGCCGGCTTCAGCAGATTGGAAGCGTCCATCGCCCCCTCGGCCTTGCCGGCGCCGACGAGGGTATGCATCTCGTCAATGAACAGGACAATCTGGCCTTCCGAGGAAGTCACCTCCTGCAACACGGCTTTCAGCCGTTCTTCAAATTCGCCGCGGTATTTGGCGCCGGCGATCAATGCACCCATGTCGAGCGCGAGCAGTTTCTTGTCCTGAAGGCTCTCCGGCACGTCGCCGTTGACAATGCGCTGGGACAGACCCTCGACAATCGCGGTTTTGCCGACGCCGGGCTCACCGATCAGCACCGGATTGTTCTTGGTGCGGCGGGACAGCACTTGAATGGTCCGGCGGATTTCCTCGTCGCGGCCGATGACCGGGTCGAGCTTGCCGTCGCGCGCAGCCTGGGTGATGTCGCGGGCAAATTTTTTCAGCGCGTCATAGGCGCTCTCGGCCGATGCGCTGTCGGCAGTGCGGCCCTTGCGCAGCGCGTTGATGGCGGCGTTGAGGTTTTGCGCCGATACGCCGGCGCGGCTGAGGATTTTGCCGGCCTCGCTCTCCTTATCCATGGCGATGGCCAGAAGCAGCCGCTCGACGGTGACGAAGCTGTCGCCCGCCTTTTCCGCGATTTTTTCGGATTGATCGAGGATGCGGGCAAGCGCGGGCGCCAGATAGATTTGCCCGGCGCCGCCGCCGCTAACCTTGGGAAGCTTGGCGAGCGCGGCCTCGACGGCGCTCAGCGCCTCCCGCGAGCGGCCGCCGGCGCGATCGATCAGACCCGCAGCCAGACCCTCCGGATCGTCGAGCAGCACCTTGAGCAGATGCTCGGGGCTGAATTGCTGGTGGCCCTCGCGTAGCGCCATGGACTGGGCGGATTGCAGAAAGCCCTTCACGCGGTCGGTATATTTCTCGATATTCATTCCGTGGTTCCTCTCGGCCTGCTCCTTCCGCCCTGGCGGCACGGTACAGAAGCATCCATCGGTGTCCCGCTGCTTGACCTATGTCAGTAAACGGACAGCATAACGTTCGGACATGAGCCAGTCAGGCCCGGTAGCCGGCCGCGTTTTTGAGATGTAGGGCGGCGCCCCGAGCCCGAAAAGAGGCCAGGGAGGGTTCATTTGCCATGGACGACGGGACGGCGACGATCGAGGGCATTTACCGGTACCCGGTAAAGGGACTCTCACCGCAGCCCCTGGAACGCGTGGCCCTGGCCGCGGGGGCGACTCTGCCGGCAGACCGGATTTACGCCATCGAAAACGGTCCTTCGGGCTTCGATCCGCAGAATCCGGCCTATTTGCCCAAGCAGCGCTTTCTCATGCTGATGCAGCAGGAGCGGCTCGCGGCCCTGCGCACCGACTTTGATGAAGCCACCCACCGGTTGACCGTGACACGGGGCGGCCGCGAGGCAGCGCGGGGCGATTTGCGCGATCCTGCGGGCCGTGCGGCAATCGAGGCTTTCTTTGCCGACTATTGCGCCGACGAACTGCGCGGGCCGCCGCGCATCCTGACGGCGCCGGCGCACTCCTTCGGCAATATGAAACCCGGCCACAGCTTTTCCGACGTCGCGCAGAAGGCGGTATCGGTTATCAATCTCGCCTCGCTGAGGGAGATCGAAAAGGCGGTCTGCGCGCCGGTACATCCCTTGCGCTTTCGCGGCAATCTCTATGTCGCCGGCTGGCCGGCCTGGCGCGAATTCGATCTGATCGGGGAGGAAATTCTTGTCGGCTCAGCGCGGCTGAAAGCGGTGCGCCGGATCAAGCGTTGCGCGGCAACCAATGTCGACCCGCAGACCGGCACGCGCGATCTCAACATCCCGCAAACACTGATGCAGACTTTCGGTCACGCCGACTGCGGCATCTATACGGAAGTGATCGGCGCCGGAGAGATCGCGCGCGGCGACAAGGTCGAGGCCGCGGCCTGAATGGCGGTTCTGGGGGCCTGGAAGCGCATGAGGGGACCGGCGGCCGTTCAGCGCGCCGGTCCCCTCATCGCATTTTTGCCGGGCTTATTGCGTCGGCATTACGTAGGCGATGACGCGGCTGCGCGGATAGACAGCCTCGGCAACGTGATCATTGAAGTTGCCGGAGATGACGATGGGATCGCCATTGTCGGCAACGCCGGATACGACGCCGACATGGCCGCCGGAGCCGCGTGAGAAGACGGCAATGGCGCCAACCTCCGGGCCGGAAAGCCGCCGCCCATAGGAGGCGAAGGACCGCGCCATGTCGGAACCGCTGCCGGGATGGCCGGTCTCCTTCAGGACCAGATTCATGAAGGCACCGCACCAGAGCGTGCGGCGGCGCGTCGGATTGGTCCCGATATAGCGCCGGGCTTCAGCGACGAGCGGCGACCAGGAGCCTTCGCTGTACTTGTGCAGTTCGTGCGCGGCGCGACCACGCCGCACGGTGCTATCCGCCGCCGCGCTCTGCCGGCGCACACCGTGGCCGCCAAAGTCGGCGGAAGTTGCGGCCAGTTTCTGCGGCCCAATCGGATCTCCATCCTGACGAAATGCAAAAACAGGAGTTGCTGCAAACGTGAACGCAATGGAACACACAGCAAGCCATCGACGTTGTGGTGGAAGCATTCTGAAGTCCCCTTCATAAGGCAAGAGTATCAATTGACCGCGCCGACGAATCGGCGTGCCCCGGGGACGCAAACGCAAAGACAATCATGACGGTTTCTTGGCAGAGGGCTGTATAGCTGCCCTGCAATATGATAAACTACTGTTACGGACACAATTTTTACTCAAACCAGCCGCAGAAAATCCATGTAAATCAACAAATTCTTGAAAGGTATACTGTTGAACGCTTCCACCGGCAGTCACGGAAAAGTGCTCACCGCAGAGATGGCGCGCTGTTTTGCGCCGATGCGAATCCCTCAAAACCGAGGTCAGGACTTACGGCTGAGCAGAAATACCGCTTGTTCGCCGAACAGGTTCCAGAACCACCATGGCGCGTTGAGCCGCAGCGGCTTGCCCCAGGCGTTCAGCGCCACCGCCTTTTCCATCTTGGCACCGACCTCGACGCAGAGATTGCGGAAGTCCTTGATGGTGCAGAGGTGGATATTGGGCGTGTCATACCAGCTGTAGGACAGGTTCTTGGTGCGCGGCATGTGGCCGCCGAACATGATCTGCAGACGAATGCGCCAGTGGCCGAAATTCGGGAAGGACACCACGGCGTGGCGGCCGATCCGCAGCATGTGTTCGAGCACCTGCCGCGGCCGCCGGGTAGCCTGGAGCGTCTGTGACAGGATCACGTAGTCGAAGGCGTCATCCGGATAATCCGCAAGGTCGGTATCGGCGTCGCCCTGCACCACCGCCAGTCCTTTGGCTACGCTTTCGTTGACGCCCTCGCGCGACAATTCAATGCCGCGGCCGTCGACGCCGCGGGTCTCCGCAAGCAGGCGCAACAGCTCGCCGTCGCCGCAGCCGACGTCGAGTACCTTGGCGTGAGACTCGATCATCTGCGCCACGACCACAAGGTCGACACGGGCACCACCCGGCGCCGCCGGCGTCTCCGCCATGGTGAGATCGCGCTGGAGCATCGCTAGCCTGCCGCCAGGCCGCGCGCCTTGCCGGCCGAATCGAGAAAGCCGCGCACGATGGCGAACAATTCCGGTTCCTCGAGCAGGAAGGCGTCATGGCCCTTGTCGGTGACGATTTCGGCAAACGAAACGCGCGCGCCACTGGCGTTCAGCGCATGCACAATGGCGCGCGATTCCGACGTCGGAAACAGCCAGTCGCTGGTGAAAGACACGACGCAGAACCGCGTCTGTCCGCCCTTGAAAGCGTTAGCAAGCACGCCGCCGTAATCGGCGGCCAGATCGAAATAATCCATAGCCCGCGTCAGATAGAGGTAGCTATTGGCGTCGAAGCGCTCCACGAACGAGCTGCCCTGGTGGCGCAAATAGGATTCGACCTCGAAATCCGCGTCGAAGGAGAAAGTCGGATTCGAGCGATCCTGCAGGCGGCGGCCGAATTTACGATGCAGAGCGGCGTCGGAGAGATAGGTGATATGCGCGCCCATGCGGGCGACGGCTAGGCCGCGCCGCGGATTCGTGCCTTCGAGCAGATAGCGCCCGTGCCGCCAATCCGGATCCGCCATCACCGCCTGCCGCCCGACTTCATGGAAGGCGATGTTTTGCGCGGAATGCCGCGTGGCGCAGGCGATCGGCAGCGCGGCAAAGACGCGCTCCGGATAGCTCGCCGCCCATTGCAGCGCCTGCATGCCGCCCATCGAGCCGCCGGCGACCGCGAACAGCGAGCCGATCCCCAAATCGTCAAGCAGCATCGCTTGTGCGCGTACCATGTCGCGCACGGTGATGACCGGAAAATCCAGTCCCCAAGGCTTGCCGGTCGCCGGATTGATCGATGACGGGCCGCTTGAGCCCATGCAGGCGCCGACCACGTTCGAACAGATGACGAAATACCGCTCGGTATCGATGGGCTTGCCCGGACCGACCATCGTTTCCCACCAGCCCGGCTTGCCGGTGACCGGATGCGTGCTGGCAACGTGCTGATCGCCGGTCAGCGCGTGACAGACCATCACGGCGTTGGTGCGGTCGGCATTGAGCGTCCCGTAGGTCTTGTAGGCGATCTGGAACGGCGAGAGCTCGACGCCGGCATCGAGCTTCAACGGCTTCCCGGGGCCGAAGCGCGCAACAAGCGAGTCGCGCGGATTGTCGGCGGCGGCTTGGCGCGTCTCGTCCTGGTTGTCCAACTGAGCGTCGACCATCTCGCTCCCCGGCGCATCGGCCATCCTTGGCCGGCCTGTTCCGCGGAAACTGAGGAGCCGCGGGCGGCTGTAGGTAGGGATTGGTATGAGAGCCTGTCAATGTTTTCTTTGATTTCGGCGGCCGGCGCACTAACAATGCCGCCCCCTGTGCCCGACGACCCCGATTGCCGCAAGTTGAAGGGCTGCCGCAAGGTCCTGGCAGGGATATCAGGCGGCAACGTAACGAGCGCTACTTATGCCGGAAAAACCTCTTGCTGACAGTTCGCTGGCCTCGCTCCGCGCCGAGATCGATCAGATCGACGAGGCCATGCATGAGCTGTTGATTAAGCGCGGCGAAACCATCGACCGGCTCATCGCGGTGAAGCAGACGCAAGAAAGCGGCTCCGCGTTTCGTCCGTTGCGAGAGGCGGACATGATGCGCCGCCTCGTGCAGCGGCACCGCGGCATCCTTCCTCTCGACACTGCCGAAAGCATCTGGCGGGTGATCATTTCCACCTTCACTTACGTGCAGGCGCCGTTTTCCGTGCACGCGCATATGACCGAGAGCAGCGCCGCTATGCGCGACTCGGCGCGGTTTCACTTCGGATTCACTGTGCCTTTCGTGCCGCATATGAGCGCCGCGGGCGTGGTCGCGGCGGTATCGGAATCGCGCGGCGATCTCGGGCTCGTCAGCGCCGAAGGCGGTGGCGGCGCCTGGTGGACAGCGCTGGAATTCGACAGCGCGCCGAAGATCATCGCCCGCCTGCCTTTCGTCGACCGCGAGGATCATCCCGCCGGGTTGCCGGTCTTCGTGATTTCGCGGGTGGCGGCCGAGGCCATGGTGCCCGAAGTCGAGGTCTGGAGCATGCGTGTCTCCGGCTGGGGTCAGCAGTCGGCGCGGGCCGTCGCCCAGCTTGCCGAGGTGATTGCGGTGCCGGACAGTGCCTTCGATGGCGCTGCGCTGCTCGTTTCGGTTCCGCAAGGCGCCAAATTCGCAGCGATTGCCGACGCGGTGGTTAAGGCTGGCGCCTCGGTCCGCTCTTCGGCCCTCGTCGGGAGCCACGCGACCCGCTATACCCTCCCCGCCAGCGGCGCACGGCCCGATCCGGCCGGGCGCTGATTTATCCATTTCCCTTTCGGGACGACGACGAGTTT
>Ga0070741_10014913_pt1 | contig 13316 bp, 13 predicted proteins | sample Coa_R1_4_FD_66440 | JGI IMG/M metagenome (GOLD analysis project Ga0070741, IMG submission 66440) | Surface soil microbial communities from Centralia Pennsylvania, which are recovering from an underground coalmine fire - Coalmine... | ecosystem: Environmental > Terrestrial > Soil > Unclassified ... | reverse complement strand
CTCGACTCTGTCGGCGTAAACGAGGTCTCGGTAGTGCTTGCCGCCGGTTTGTTTATCGTCCCAGGATTCGGTGCGCTTGCGGCCTTCGACATAGACGCGACTGCCTTTGTGCAGATATTCACCGATGACTTCAGCCTTTCGGCCGAATGCCTTCACCGCGAACCACTCTGTGTGTTCCTGCGGTTCACCGCTTTTGTCCCTCCACCGTTCTGTGCTGGCAACCGAGAACTGTGCGATGACCGTGCCCTGTGCGCTGTATCTCACTTCCGGGTCACGGCCCAAATAGCCGATTACGAGAACTTTCTGCATGGGTACGTACTCCTTCTTTCGTGGTTTTGCTGCAGGGGGAAACAAGTGTGAAAAACGTCGGAAAGGGATGGAAGCTGAAGTGGCAGCCCGAAGGGATAATGGTTGTTAACTGGAAAGCACTCGAGGTTTAGCTTTCGGATTACTGACAATACGGGGCGTACGCCAGTTTCGGTTCGACTCCCTTCGCCAGCACCGAGGTGAGCGCGCCCCAATGGCCAACGACTAATGATCCGTTCCTGATAAATGGCAACAAATCGGGTTTGGAGCGGTTCCTCTAAGAACAGCCGCTCGTGCTGCCGCAATTCGTGCAGCGATAGCACGAACCGCTCCGCACCATTAGTCCGCCGCAAATATTGCATGCGGGCGAATCCCCGAGTTGAACGAACTCGTCAAGAGACGCTACTTCTGGTTTGTGGGACGGATTTGATAAGAGCGCGTCAGCGGATTTAGAGACCGAACCGAACAGTTCTCCCTGCTCGTTGTTTAGGAATTTCAACTCAAGCCAGCGGGCGATGTAGTCGAGGATCGACTTGGCGAAACCGATCTTGGGATTTCCGGTCCACCCACTGGGCTCAAAACGCATGTGGCTCAGTTTCCCGCAAAGAATTTTTAGCGGGACGCCATGCTGTAGCGCAAGCGACACAACGGTGGCGAGTCCGTCCATGAGACCCGATACCGTTGAACCCTCTTTTGCCATCCGGACGAAAATCTCACCCGGCGAGCCATCCTCATAGACTCCGACCGTGAGGTAACCCTCCTGACCACCAATTGAGAAGTGATGGGTAATTGCACGGCGTTCATCTGGTAAGCGGCGGCGCACCGCATCCGAAGGTTTTGAGGTGTTACACGCCACCTCCTTGGCCGTAGCAGTCTGCCCTACGCTTGACGTGGCCCTGTCGTCATTCATCACAACAACCTGTTCTGCTGTTGACATCACAGAAACCTCGCTATTGTTCTCCTTTGCGACGCACGTTGGTGCCATGCGCGTGAAGTCTTTCGTAAACCTCATACCAGTTCGAGGCGATTTCCTCCTGTGCCTCAGCAAGCGGCAGTGCGCTGGCGCAAACCTGACGGTGTAGGTAGTCCTCAACTTCATCTTTCTCCTTTGCGCCTGGAAAGATGTTTCGGGGTTCTGGCCACAAGTTGCTCTCGCAATCCGGGCAGCCTCCAACTCCAATTGGAATTAAGTGATCCAGTTCATAGTCGTGAATGCTTCCAGCCACGCCGTAAGCCCGCATCAACCTATGCTTCATTGCGTTCGTGTACTTGAACGGAGGCCGTATACTCGCACTGTAGCCTGGCCGACAGATCGTGCTGTCGAGATTTCGTTGCGTCACGCGCGGATCAACTGCTCCCGGCGTGAGATCATGGCGCGGTAATGTTCCACTCGGCGGCTCTTTCAGGTGAGTGACTAGGCTTGCTGAATATCCATCACGGATCTTGCCCGAATCAGCCGAATGTGAGACGCGCGAACCGCTCCTCACACTCCAGAGGTCTCCGTGCGAAAAGAATCGGTTGTATCGCAACAGGACTGACGCGAAAATGAGTAGTAGGAATACACTTCGAAGCCATTTCATAATCGGCTGCGCATTTGGAGAGTAGACCACGTCGAATTCTCTTCTTGAGGCTCCTTACCCTCCACTCTCGCGCTGTACCAGCGATTGTAGGCAAAGATGACCAGTGGCGTGCCTGACATCGCACCGAGCAACGCGCCTCCCGCTCCCAGATGCAATCCGCCACCAATGACCACGAAGAGAAAGACAAAGAGGCACAAGCCCAGGCAATATATCTTCAGTTTCCGCCGCATTGAAACTCCTTCAAGGCCTACCCAATCTGGCGAACACTGCCTTCGTTATCAAACCCTGCCCTGATCCCCAACTCGCTGCCGCTATGGTCAAACCGGCTTGGCTCGCGAGCGTTTGCGGAAGGTCTGGCATCTCCTACAACTACCTCACGCTCGGTCCCTCTTTTCTCACTATGCCGCCGCGCGACGTAATGCGAATGCGAGCATCCCGAGCAGTTTGTGGCATCCACGAGTGATCGAACCGCTGCCTCAAACCTCGGTGGAACTGGGATCTCCTCGCCAGCCAGCGAATAGAACGTCGGGAACGCCGGTCTCGACTGTGCCTGTGCTTTGTTCGTGGGAGTCAAATCCGCTTCCAGCCGCCCGTGTACTCCGCGGAAGAGCACTTCGCTTTGCAAGAGAGGTCGTCGCCCACTATCAGCCGAGCTTGGAGCGTGGCGCGAGATCAGCAATTCGTACGTCCGTCCTTTGCGCAGCATGTCCAGCCTCAGCAGTGTCGGTGCGACAACAACCGCGTGCGGCCCATTCACGCCAATCGATTCCACCGGGTGCAGACATTCGATCGGTTGCCCACCTTCCTCGGCGAATGTCACGTAGCGGCCAATGTCACCAGCCGCACCGCCCGACTCCACGCCGCGCACCACGTACCGCTTTGCGATGTTCTGGTAGTGAAGACTAACCGAGGCTTGTGCGAAAATCCCGCGCTCTCTCAGGACACGCAGCGCGCGCCGAGACAATCGCAGACCAATTGCATTTATGGACTGATCCCTCTTTACCCCACGACCCCTCTTGAAACGTGCTTATTTGCGCGAATAGGATGGCCTAAGGCCGCTCGAATCATTTCTCGCGTGCAGCCCGCCCAACACTTGTAGAACCGAGGGTCCCCGATCAGGATCGCCAAATTGTCGCAACTCCGGTCATGGCCGGCGTCCGCACAGGAAGGACAACGTGCGACGTAGTTCCGGCCAACCCGTCGCACCTTGCCCACGTAATCCAAAATGCAGAATTCCGAAGCTTTGCGCCATTCCCTAGGCCTCGGACCAATATCGCTTTGTGTCCGTCGCTGATCCTCCGGAATCTCTTTGCCCGCGATGAACCGACGCAATTCATCTTCAGTCAATTTCCGCAAACGGTTGAGGTATGCCATCTGAGCCTCCAGGGTGTAGTCGGCGCCGTAAAACCAAAATCGGCGGTTGGCTCCCCGGTGGACGCCCAGGGGCCCCCGAATGGCATTACCAAACTCACCCCCACCAATCGCGTTGTGTCTGGGAAAAACTTCGATCCCGTCGGCTAATCCTGAACCCTTCACCCGGAGCCCAAGGCGGGTGGCGAGGTCGTGAATATAGACCCGACACTCCTTTGCCAAAAGCGGCGTCGCCAGCAAGATCCAGAGGTGGCCTCCACGATTGCTCATTTCGAGTGCCGGCTCCACATTGTCTTGCCAGAGGTGGTATTGGAGCTTAAGGAGGTCTTCGAGTGCGTTCTTGTAGTCGGCATCAATCGCGACCCATTTGCAGCGCTGGGTTGAGGGACTTATCGCGTACAAACCAATTGTGATCTCACCCTCCAGATGCCGCCGAATGGTCTCGGTCGTCAGCTCAATCGGTGCCGCCTTACCTTTCTTTGTGGGACGGAAATAATAATGACGTCCGCTCTCGGGGTGCGGCCGCATGGACTGCATGGTGTAGGCTCGGCGATTGACGAAGAGCCGGAGATAGTCGTTCACGATCTGGGGCGATGCTCTTAACGTCTGACCCATGCAACGTACCTCCTTTCCGGACGCCGAGAGGCCGCAACCGTAACTCACGTCTCAATGTGCGTGTAGGTTGATAACGCGGACGATTTCTTCTGTCAAACGCGGGCTTCGGGCCGTTTGCCTGCTTCCACGTACCAATTCAGACTGCCGCGCCACAGGCCCGGACGCTCTGCAAGGTCGAGGAAGTGGCATTTTTTAAGAAGTTCTTCAAGTTGGCTTACGCTGTACCCGCCATACTGCTTATCGTCGAAGTCGATGGAGTACCAGGCCCCGGCTTTGCGATCCAGGATGTAGACCGCTCCTGATTCGGGATCTCCCGGCACCAGTAGGAACAGCAGGACAGAGTTTGGAAATTCAATCCAACGAACGATATCGGCTTGCTCGGCCGCTCTCAAGAGTGAACTGATTGCAGTTTGCAAATCGGCATCGGTGCCGACCCGCGCAATTGGCGTAACCATCATTCGACCAAACATGACAATGCTCCTTTTCTGGGCGTGTACACCCGATCTGGAAAATTCGTTGATTGTAGAGGAGGGAGTTCCTAGGTTATGCGAGGGGACCGTTATCGGTCTTGGAGATGGCTCGCATTGCGGCAGGCACCCCAGTCAAATCTGCAGTGAACTCACTGCCAACAAATGCCTCAATAACCTGCGTTCGCCTGCCAGATTCCTCTCTCCGCAAAAGCTGGGCTTCAGGATGGCCGACTACTCACTCGGAACGAAAGCAACCCATCGCTAGTAACATTAGTTAACATTCGACAACTTTGAAAGACGGACAGCAGAAGACGCTCGAAGTCAGCAGTCCCCGATCCCACTTCGTCAGAAATGAAAACCAAGCTCAGCTGTGTAGGTCCGCGGCGTCAGGAAGTGCGTTCCACTGAATGTCGACAAGAAGTTGTAAAGCGCAACCTTGTTCGTCACGTTGATCGCAGTCAAACGGAGACTCCACTTGTACTTGTCACCACGAAAAAGATTGTCGTCCCCTACCGCAATATCGAAGACGTGTCTTGGAGCGATGCGCGGGGGATTGTGATCATCGTTTTCCGTACCTGGGGCCGGAATCGTCACACGCGTTGAGCCGTACTGCGATGGTGTGCAGGTCGTGAGCGGGGAGTTCAAGGTTGGGAATGTAGGTCCGCAGAACAAACCGGCCTGCATTTGTTGATCAGCGGTTAAGCCGGTCAAATCCACCGGTGTATTGGGATCCACGGCAAAAGGAACCGCACCTGCAACCATTCCGCTGTCATACCGCCAGTTGAATCCAACCCACGGCCCCGTTTTGCCGATTTGATATTGGAGATGTGTGGTCTGGTTGAACTTCTCGTCATGGTCAATACGAAAAACACCGGCTGGAGCAGAGGGAGTGGCGCCAGCTCCACTGACTTGCGGGAGGAAGAATCGTGCAGCAACACTTGAAAAGACCATCAACGCGGAAAATCCATGAAGATTCGGCACGCTAACGCGTCCAGCGAATCCAGGGATTTTGGAGCGATCCCAAGCAATCGGGAAAAAGATTGGCGTGTTTCCCAAAATGCTGAAGTCATAGGCGTTGTGAGTGTATTTCCAGACGTACTCGCCGGTAAAAACAAGATACTTTCCGACGGTCTGCTCTAGTCCGGCATGAAATTCGTTGCGCCATCCGGGGCTCAGCGGAGTAGAAGTCGATGCTGAACATCCGAGAAGCGGATTCAATACAGGACTGTCACAGCCAACGCTCGCGACGATTAGGTTTTCATTGAAAGGCGTCTCCAGCAGTCGTGCGTACGAAACCCGAAGCACCGTGTTGCTCTTCTTTATGTTGTATGCAATTCCCAGCCTTGGTTCTGCTTCCTTGTGAGTCGTCAGTCCGTTATAGAAATCACCGCGCAAGCCCACATTGAACGACCAAGCGCCCTTTGTGATCTGATCTTGGATGTAGAGCGCGAGTTGCTTTACGTCGGTGTGTCCATTAAACGTGAAGAGGCCTCCGAAAGGGTAATTGCCGCCTTGACCACGGCCTCCTGTCAGGTCATAGGGGGCCAGAGTGGCGCAGACTGTATTGGAAATTGGTTGCCCAGTTGCGTCCAGACACCCGAGCCCAGGCACCAGCGTTGGATCGACGATACCCAAGTGATCGTTCTCGTTGAGGAATGTTTGCTGGTAGGTTCCTCCGATCTTGAGGTTGTGAATCCCTTTCACATAGGAAAAAGCTGTGCGTACGCCCGCATTTGTTAGCGTGCGATCCTGGGCGACACTTTCCTGTTGGATCGGTGACAAATCGTCGAAAAGATTTTGGCTTGGATAGTAATTGTACTGGTCGTGTCTCACGAAAGTCCCAAGCGTGAACACCGCGTTATTGCTCAGCACCCGGTTCCAGGACGGAGCGATATCAAATGTCCTAATTTGTGATCTTTGATCGGTAGGCCCGAGAGGATTTCCTGTTGGGTCTGTTTGTCCAGTGTGCAGACCGTTATCGAAGCTATTCGGATTTTGGAACCAAGAGCGGGTGAATCCGAGGTTTAGCTGGATTGAATCCGCGTTCGACACCTTGTAGTCAACTCTGTCGAATATGTTCTCTTCGTTGCCCTTCGCGTGGATGACAGTGAATTCTGGCGGATCAAGAAAACGGCCTGTATTCAGTCCGTTCGCAGAAATGAAATTTCCCCAGTTCTGACCGCCATATCCGAGGTCGAAGCCGAGACTCGAAGTGCCGAAGCTCCCGTAGCTAGTTGTGACTGATCCCGTTGGAATCGTTAGCCCTTGGCCTGAGCGCGTTGTGGCGTTAATCACTACGCTAGTTTTCTCGCCATATTCGGCCGGAGGGGCACCTGAAATAACCTCCATCGAAGCTATGGCGTCGAGTGGAACTTGGTTCGAGAAGACTTTGCTCTGCTGATCCGTGATTGGCTGTCCATCAACAGAGAATGAATTCTCGGCATGATCTCCCATACCATGAAAAAGGCCGTTCGAGTCCGCCGCAATCCCAGGAGAGGAAAGCGTCACCAGTGAACTTAACGATGACGATTGGCTTTCTAGCGGCAGCTTATCGAAAAGGTCGCGGTCAACATCCGTATGAAATGTTGACGTGTTCTCGATCAGGTCTCCTCCGTTCGCTTCTACGGTCACGCTCTCGGCAGCCCCGCCAACCTTCAAGGTGACACTGAGGGTTACGGGAACCGTTGACCGCACATCGATGTCTGAGGCGTAGGGAGCAAATCCCGCACCAGCGATCGTTAGGTGGTACGGATTAAACGGGACATTTGGAATAGTGAATTTTCCAGAGGCATCGGTCGATGTTGTCCGAGAAAAGCCGCTGACTGGATTGCGGGCCTCGACAGTAGCATTGGGCACAACTGCGCCGGACGGATCAGTGACGACACCAGTAATCGAACCGGAACTGCCGGACTGGCCATATGCCAGGATCGAAAAGAAACCAACTACGAATAAAGTCGCAACACGCGACTTCAAATAAGAAGCCAGCATAAACTCCTCCCAAAATGCGAACAGATTCAAAACGATCGGTTGTGTTTTTGAATGAGTTACGCCGCGGGAGGTGGTCGGACGCTGAGGGCGAACGCCACAAAACGCTCTCTTGCTGGGGCGGGAACTGCTTGAACAACGAATATGGGGCTTATTGGCGCCTTCTGCAGGTGCGCGCTAGCTCTTGGAGCCGCCGTATGGGCGGCGATGCAAACGGTACAGGTCGCTGATTCGGTGCCTTTGGAATGGTGATGTGCAGCAAACGCCACCGCTGACCAAAACGTCAGCAGGAGACAGAATATGGCTGTGCTCTTGACGATGAGCCGCACCTTGCTACCCCACGAATCCGTCTTCTGAATTTACACCGAAACAAGAACCATGCGCAATTCACACCGAGGTCGCTGTGCTTAGCCCGAAGTCTGAGCACAATCGTAACCTGATCGCCAACAACGGAAAGAAGAGCGCGTTTCAGAAAAGCGCGACAGATCTCCGTTCCATGCCCTAGTCGTTGAATTACGAGCAACCCAGAAAGTGATCCCACTGCTCCACAAGTTTCTACCAAATGCCAACCGTTCACGCTCCATCTGAATACCAAATCAGGGGATAGTCAGCCGCTAACAATGGCACAATCAGAAAGTTGCACGGGGTGCGCTCACGCCAATTTCACCGCTATCCCACCACAAAGATACGTCAATAGGTAAAGAGGGCAGGTTGACTGGTGGCGGTGCGCTGATCTTTCGAGTGAGGGGGACAGCCTGCTGCCAGCACGGCACGGAATGCAGTGGAGAGCGGGGAGTGACTGCTGCGAACCGAAAGGCTAAGTGTCTCTGCGAGGAAATCGCTTCGCAATCCGAAGTGAACTTTCCGTGGGCAGTCGCGAAATAGCCTTAGCAACAAAAACAGCAAATCGTGATTTGGAACGAGATAGAGGAAATGGCCAAGGTCAGTCTCCGCCTCGATCCTCCTCCAGATCCTCTGGTAGTGTCGCTTTGTTTTCGCGGTGCGTTCGTATTCCAAGCCAAAGTGGTATTCCCGATTATCCAGGCGGACTGCAATTGTGGCATCGTAATCCTTCACATAACCAATATCTGTGAATTCGTTGCGCGACCGGATGTCGGACTCCGGCGTCCAGCGGACGAGCATACCGGTGCGCTTCAGCGCCAGGTGAATATCGTTGAGTTCCAAAGCGTGTTGCACGTGACCACCGGGAGGTCCGCCGCCTTCCAAAGAACCGGAGTAGTACTCGCCCTTGCCGATCATCTCCGATATGCCGGCTCGGGACATGGAATACACGACACCGCGGTTCATGCTTGGGATTTCTTGCCGCACTAGCAGTTCGTGTACTAACAGGCGCCGCAGTCGGTTGTCGAAGGCGTTGCGTGAAGACGCAGCGTAGTCCAGCTTCATGAACTCGTACAGCTGAGTTGACGTGACAAAGCCACAGTGCAGGACCCGACGCAGCAGAGGGTAATCTTGGGTGTCGCTCAGTGCTATGGTTCCTTTGCGATAGCGCACAGGCTCATTCCTGGTGGGGCGATACAAGCACAAGCCGTGCAATCCATCGCCTGCTGACTTCCGGTTCCAGAACGAAGCGCCCCAATGAAGTACGTATCCAGCCGCTGGCCGGCATCAAGAGCATCGCCTCCTGTTCGTCGGCGCTTTCGCTCAAGGCGATAAGCCATGTATCGGGGGAGCGCCAATTGTTGCTGCCAACGCTCAACACGCCATTGAGCTTTGATGTGACCACGACCAAGAACCGATCCGGGTTTTCTGGCGCAGGCAGAACGCGTTGGAAGAGGAGTTTGTTGTCGCCCTTCCATACACTGGGTTCGGCGCACTCAAATACACGTCCGATTGCCCGTGAAGGATGATGAGGGTCGAATCCTCCACACGCGTGGAAGCGCGCGTAGCCCGTGATTTTGGGACGTTGCCGAACTGTCCCCGCGATTTCAATGCCAGTCGTGTTGTAGTACACGCCGCGTCCAAACCGATGTGAATCATCTGGGTTCCTCTCAAAACGCCGACGCCACAAACTGCCAAGACCTGCAACTGAGACCAACATTGTTTAAGCGCTTTTCAGACGTTTGTTTTCACGACGCTCCGCGTACAGTTGCTCCTGAAGAGTGTTGATATGCTGGACTAGTTTTTGATCGGCGCCCTGGAGTTGTGGGGTGCTGACGGCGTTGCGTCCTGCGTCTGCCTTCTTCACCAAGGCATCGAGACGCAGAGACATATCTGCGAGCACACGTTCTTTTTCTGCGAGTTCTTGCTTTGCTAGGTCTCTCTCACGCCTGTAAGAGTCGCGTTCTGCCGTGACCGACTGAAGCTCGGTCCTCAATCGGTCTGTCTCAGAATCCGTCGTCGACGCACCGTTCTCTGAAGCTTCAATGGCGCGATTGCAGCGCTCGATGTGATCGTTATACCTAGCGATTGCCTCGCGCGCCATTTGTCTCGAATAAGCGTCATGGTTGTAGAGGTCCGTCATCATCTCGGCAGTGATCCACATGGATCGACGATGATCTACCCTTTGCTTTACGAGCAAGAGCGTCACAAACAACAGTGCGAGGGTCAGGCCTGCGCTGTACTTGAAGTACGAATTGTGCGCACTGGCGTCGAGGAGAAGTTTACGGCGCTGCTCCAGCCAGGATCCGTAGTCGAAATCGTCGGGATTGAACTGCTTGAGCAGGAAGTCGTACCAAGTATCACGGCGTTGATAGAGCGGACTTGCCGCACGACCGGCAGACGGTGAATACAATTGCCGGCTGTCGACAGTCGTCGGTTGTGACTGTTTCCCCGGTTGGGTTTGGGGCGTTGTCACAGCCATTGCGATTAACAGGATGCCGGCGATGTTCATAGCTCACATTCGTTCTTTCAGAAGCGACGACCGTAGCGATGCTGGGTAATCAGCTCCGGTGTGGCGAAACGGAGGTTGGCGCCAGCGGAATCAGCACGCGACTGTCGCATGCGTGGGTACAACTCCGGTGCAAAGTTCGGAATCGCGACGTCCTGCGGTGGACGGACGTGGAGCAACTGGTGCAACGTGCCACGCGTGTCATCCGTCATGAGAATCTCCATCTGCCCTTTAGGAAGATTCTTGATGTGCTCATCAAGTGCGCGCGTCTCCCGGTCTTCACTTTCGACAGCACGGTCGGTTGGCTCGTACTTCTCGTAGCCGAATAATCTCCAGCGCTGCATAGAAACGCTGCGCCGCGTGACGGTGTGTTCCGCCGAGGCGCGAAGAAAATAGCGCACTGTTTCCTCATCACGCGTGCGCAACGTCATTGTTGTGTTAGGCGCCGAAGTCACGTCTTCCTTGAAGCCACGGCCGACATGCATGAGTTGCGGGAGGCTCTGCATCGAGAACAGGAATGCTGTGTGCGTGCCACGGGCGGTCTGCAGGATCTGCGCAAAGTTGCGGTACCCAAACGGTGCAAACTCGTCGAGCACTACACTGAACATCGGCCGGTTGGAACGCCGCCGTTGCTCCTCGCTTTCGTAACGCTTGCCGACAACGAGTTGCAAGTTCTGCAACAGCATTTTCCCCAGGGCGCGCACTGGCTCGGTGTTCTTGTTTACGTTCAGTGAGACAAACAGGATCAGCTCTTGCTCGATCACGTCATCGAGTGACAACAACTCTTCGTAAGGACCGGTGATCACGCTCAACTCGTCGTCCAGGAATGTCATGCACTCATTGAGCAGACCTTGAATTTTTGGGACGCGCTCCCTGTCGCCAAATGACTGATAGAGATTCTTCACCGACATTTCGAAATTGAGCCGCCGTTGCACAGGGATGGACGGATCTTGACCCATTCGACGGCGCGCTTTCTCCACCTGTTCCTTCAGGACTTGCTCATCGATTGCCATGACCAGCACGTCGTAGAAATTAAACTTCTGGCCGGTGTGCACCAGCACGCGTACGATATCGGCGAGGTAGTTCAATTGGTGCTTGGCAAAAAACTCGTCGTGCAGGTTGAAGGACCCGAAGACCATATTGACGACTGGCATGTAGTCGTCGTCCGTGCAGTGAAACGGGTTGTAGCGAACGGAGATGTCGGGGCGCGCGGGATTCAGCACTCGGAGTTGATGCAGCCGCCCGGCTCGATGCACGTGGGGCAGGAGATCGTAGAAGAATTCGAGATCGCCCTTGCCGTCGAAGATTACCATGGGCAACCGGCGTGGATCGTCTGGTGTGCCCACAACCCGTGCCAAATCCTGGGTAATGATGTTCCTTAATAAGGTGGTCTTGCCGGAGCCAGTCATGCCCAGCACGATACCCTGCATTACCCGTACCTTGTCCGGCCAGTACCACGGCTGGCCGTGGACGTCGTACCCGAGAGTGACGGCATCTTGCTTCCAGGCGTCGGTCGTGAACCGTTCATCTCGTTTTCTGGACACCACCATAGGAGGATGTGGCCACTGCTTTTCGCGCCGTGAGCGCTGGGTTGCAATCAGGATGGAGAAGCCGACGATTGCAACCAGGCCGACCGCCGCGTAACAGGCCAGTTCGGCAATCTGTCGATTTTCGAGATGATACCGCTCACGAGCCACGAACCAGATGAACCAGCAGGTCGCCATCAACAGTAGGGCAATTACGATTTCCATGCTTTCGAGGACTGGTGGGTGATGCTGCCGGTGGGGATAAGGGTCGCCCATCAGTGCGCTCCAAGAGTGAATCGATCTAGGTACAGCGTGCCGAGTTGCAAGCTCCCCAGGGCGACTGTCCAGCACCAGAGGCGCACAAAAGACCGGCGATTCGATCGCGATTCGGACCGGCCCCAACTTTGGGGCGGTACTACGAGCGCTGAGATGCGATAGAAAAGGACGAGCAGTGCTCCGAGCAGCCAGAACTGAGGCAGTGTCGCCGCTGTCCACTGCCCGACCAAGTTTGCGGGGGGAATTCCCGTGTGCATTGGCGGCACACTTGTCCCAGCGAGCCAATACACGCATGCACCTTCCAAGGTAATGACGAGCAGCATGGCTGCGAAGAAAACAAATGCCTCCACCTGGCTCAGGGCTAACTTCCAGCTTGCAAGTCTTCGCATCTCGTCACCAGAGTCTGTTGAAGTAGACGAAAAGGCCAAGCGCCGAAGTAGCCAGAAGCACCGACAGCACGAACCAGCGTTTGGGCGACCTTATGCTTTTCGGATCGAATGGGCTGGAGGGTTCGAGCACGCAGTCAAGGAGTCCCCTACACACACCAATATCAGAGCGCTCGCTCAGATATTTCCCGAGCAACTCGCAAACGTGCTTGACCTTGAGCGGTTTCGCCATGCCCTACCTCAGGTGTGTCTTGCGATTTAGCGCACCAGAAATGCGTTGATCTGCGGCTGTTTGTTACCGTCTATCTCCTCTCCGGACTGTTTAGGACTGGGAAACTCGAAACGCAGGATCGTGGGCTCAGTGCTTGATGCCATCTGCAAGGTCACCACGCCGACAGCCTCTTCGCCCGGAGCGATGCGTGCGGGATTCGTCTGCCCGTCCAATACCTTGACGGGCGTCTGGCGTTTGGACTTAAGTTTGCCCGCTTGTTCATCGTCAAGCTGGGAGTTAGTCATCCCGTAAAGAGACTGTGGAGAACGTACCCCGCCGAGCTGATAGACCGCCGGCCTATCAGCGAAATATGTTTTGCTGCTGAAGTTGCGAACGGCGTAACGGACCAACAGACTGCCGTCTTTCTCGTAAACGTCACTAATCCACACTTCAACCGGCTTCGAAGCACGTTGTTTCGAGGGCAGCAGCCGAATCGGCGTTCCCGTAAGCAACAGTTCAGTTGTCGATGGCGGAGCCACGGGATGTGCATTTGTCGGCTTAATCGGTTCCACATGAACTGGCTTTTGATCTACGGCAAAATCCATCTCGGTCACCGCGCCCGCCGGCTCCAACTCGTAGTTCAGCCGCTGATTCGCGGTCCATATAAAGAGGTTGGTGGCAGCATCTGCCTCGGTCGGTTGGATAAAGACCTTGTTCTCACGCCACTCGACCTTAAAGG
>Ga0070741_10014912_pt1 | contig 13317 bp, 12 predicted proteins | sample Coa_R1_4_FD_66440 | JGI IMG/M metagenome (GOLD analysis project Ga0070741, IMG submission 66440) | Surface soil microbial communities from Centralia Pennsylvania, which are recovering from an underground coalmine fire - Coalmine... | ecosystem: Environmental > Terrestrial > Soil > Unclassified ... | reverse complement strand
TCCGTCCTCCCAAAGTGGTCCCTTGCAGGGGGTTGTCACTCTGGGAACGATAGGCCAGATGGCCCTCGTTGTTTCTGGTCACAAGTGTCAACACTATTTCGGCTCAGGACAGGCTAGTCGGGCTCCTTCGGGGCCTTCGGCATGATCAGCCAGAGGATCAGGTAGACCAGGATGCCCGGGAACGCCGCCGAGAAGATCGAGACCAGCACGTAGACGATCCGCACCACGGTGGGATCCCAGCCGAGCCACTCGGCGAGGCCGCCGCACACGCCGGCGATCATCTTGTGGCGACGGGAGCGGCGGAGCGGCACGGGTCGGGCCTCGCTCACCGGTCGAGCGGCCGCGCGAAGGACAGGGAGTGTCCGTCGGGGTCCATCACGTGGAAGTACCGCTCGCCCCACGGGGCGTCCCGGGGACCGGCCTCCGGGACCAGCCCCTGGGCCAGCACGTGGCGGTGCATCGCGTCGACGTCGTCCACGTAGAAGATGATACGCACCAGCCCGTCCGTCCTCGGTCGTCCCTCCACCGTGAGGTTCAGGTGCTGATCCACGATCCGGAAGGAGGTGAAGTCCGCCTCCTCGCCCCCGTAGCGCAGGCTGAAGCCCAGGGCCCGATAGAAGCGCACCGCGCGCGCCATGTCGGCGGTGCCGAGCGTGATCGCATTGATGGAGCGGATCACGCCCGCCCGCGGGCCACGTGCGCCTCGTGGACGAGCCGGGCCGCCGCCACGTCCTCGATGGCCAGGCCGACCGACTTGAACACCACCGTCTCCCCGGGCGGCACCGACTTGGTGCCCGCGAAGATCTCGCCCGCCTCGGCGTGCACGGTCGCCCCGGACAGGATCACGTCTCCGGACTCCTGGAGCACCGCCTCGCGCGCGTCGGCCACCAGCACGTTGCGCATCGCCGCGTCGTCCAGCTCGCGCCAGGTCGGCCGCGGCGCGCCCACCGCGTTCACGAGCGCACCCCGCTTGAGCCACGCGCCCTGGAGGATCGGCGTCTGCGCGGCGGTCGCGGTCACGACCACGTCCGCCCCGCGCACCGCGGTCTCGGCGTCGGTGGCGATCGCCCCGTGCTCGCGGGCGAAGCGGCGGGCGTGCTCGCCGGTGCGGCTCCACACCCGCACCTCGGCGAAGCGCCGCACGCGCCCCAGCGCCTCCAGGTGCGCGCGGGCCTGGACCCCGCTGCCGAGCAGGGCGAGCACGCGCGCGTCCGGCGCGGCCAGGCGGCGCGTGACCGCGGCCGACACCGCGGCGGTCCGCATCTCGGTGATGAGGCGGCCGTCCATCACCGCGAGGGGCTCGCCGGTGTCGGTCCGGCAGAGCACGATGACCGCGAAGTGGGTGGGGAGATCGCGGTCCGCGTTGGAGGGGTAGAAGCTGACCAGCTTGAGCCCCATCGCGTCGTCGGCCACCGCGGGCATGATGCCGAGGTAGCGGCGGCTTTCCTCGATGGTCAGCATGGTGCGCACCGGCTGCATCACGCGTCCCGCGGAGAGCGCGGTGAGCGCCGCCTCCATCGCCGCGATCAGCGGGTCCCAGTCCAGCAGCGCGCGCACGCGCGCCTCGTCGAGATAGCTCACCATCGGGCGATATCTTACCCGCCGACCGCGCCGCCCGGTGGAGTAAGATGCCGCCCGGGAGGGCCCCCGATGAAGCGCAGCACCGATCGCATCCTCACCACCCACACCGGCAGCCTCCCGCGTCCCCCCGACCTGATCCGGTCGATGTTCGCGCGCGAGGAGGGCGTCCCCGTCGACGCCGCGGCGCTCGCCGCGCGAATCCGGGAAGCGGTGGCCGAGGTGGTGCGCCGGCAGGTGGACGCGGGGATCGCGGTGGTGAACGATGGCGAGGTCAGCAAGCCGAGCTACGCGACCTACGTCAAGGACCGCCTCACCGGCTTCGGGGGCGCGAGCCACCCGCTCCAGTACCGGGACCTGGTGGACTTCCCGGAGATGGCCCGGCGGGTGTTCGGCGATCCCGGCCGCGCGCGCCGGAAGACGCCCGCCTGCACCGGCCCCATCGCGGTGCGCGACCCCGCGGCCGCCCAGACCGACGTCGACAACCTGAAGGCGGCGGTGGCCGCGACGCCGGCGGAGGACGTGTTCGTGAGCGCGGCCTCGCCGGGCGTGATCTCGCTCTTCTTCCGCGACGATCACTACCGCGACCACGAGAAGTACCTCTTTGCGATCGCGGACGCCATGCGGCACGAGTACGAGACGGTGGCGCGGGCCGGCTTCACGCTGCAGATCGACTGCCCGGACCTCGCGATGGGCCGCCACATCCAGTTCGCGGACCTGGATCTGGCCGGTTTCCGCCGGATGGCGGCGCTGCACCTCTCCGCGCTCGACCATGCAGTGGCCCGCATTCCGCCCGAGCAGCTCCGCATGCACCTCTGCTGGGGCAATTACGAGGGCCCGCACCACTACGACGTCCCCCTCGCGGACGTGCTGGACCTGGTCCTCGCGGCCCGGCCGCAGGCGATCTCCTTCGAGGCCGCGAACCCGCGCCACGCCCACGAGTGGACGGTCTTCGAGCGGATCAAGGTCCCGGCCGGCAAGATCATCATCCCGGGCGTGCTCGACTCGACCACCAACTTCATCGAGCATCCCGAGCTGGTGGCCGAGCGCATCGGCCGCTTCGCCCGCCTCGTGGGGCGGGAGAACGTCATCGCGGGGACCGATTGCGGCTTCGGCACCTGGGTGGGGCAGGCCGCGGTCGATCCCGACATCGCGTGGGCGAAGCTGCGGAGCCTCGCCGAGGGCGCGCGCCTGGCCTCGCAGGCGCTCTGGGGGCGGTAGCCGATCAGTAGCGCGCCGCCACCACCGGCGCCGAGCGCAGCTGGATGCTGATCCGCAGGCCCGCGTGCGCGGTCTTGGGGATCCCGTGCTCCCACGTGCGCTGGCAGGTGCCCCCCATCACCAGCAGGTCGCCGCCGCCCGGATCGAAGGCGCGCGACCGCCCCCCGCCGGCCGGCCGCAGGAGGAAGCGGCGGCGCGCGCCGAGCGCCACGATGGCCACGATCGCGTCGCTCCTCGCCCGCCCCAAGCGATCGCCGTGGAAGGCCACGCTGTCGCGGCCGTCGCGGTACGCGGCCAGCGACACCCGCGGCAGCGGTCGGTCGTAGTGGGCCGCGAGCGCGTCGCGCACGAGGGGGATCAGCGGATGCCCGGGGCCGTCCTCCGGCCACGTCGCGACCAGCCGCGGGACGTCCACCATCCGCTCGTACATCATCCGGCGGTGCGCCTGCCACGCGGTCGTGGTCCGGAGCGTGTCCAGCACCGCCTCGTGGCCCTTGATCCACTCCGGCAGGTAGTCGATCCACGCTCCCGCGCCCAGGTCGGTCCGCGCGAGGCCGGCCAGCGAGGCGTCGCAGCCCGGCGCCTCGGCGAAGAGGCTCGGCTGGTAGAGTGTGGACGATCCCGTCTCGTTCACCCTTTCATGATCCCACGCCGGGGAAGATCTTGTCGGCCCTTGCCTTGCGCATCCTTACACCGGTCCCTATACTGGGTCGGGCCAGGATGAGCCTCGAGTCCCTGTACCGGATCGCGGACCTGGTCGCTCACGTCCGGGACCCGGAAGAGATCTACGAACCCGCGGTCGATGCGATGATCGCGGCGACCGGGGCGAACCGCGCCAGCCTGCTGCTGTTCGATCAAGCCGGCGTCATGCGCTTCAAGGCGTGGCGCAATCTCTCCGACCGCCATCGCGCCGCGGTGGATGGCCACTCGCCGTGGACGCCGGACGCGCGGGACCCGGCTCCGGTGCTCGTCCCCGACGCGGCCGCCGACGCCTCGCCGGGCGCGCTGCGCGAGGCGATCCTCGCGGAAGGCATCCGCTCGCTCGGCTTCTTCCCGCTGGGTCGTCCCGGCCGTCTGCTCGGCACGTTCATGGTGTACTACGACGCCCCGCACGACTTCTCCCCGCTGGAGCTCCAGATCGCGGCGATGGTCTGCCACTACGTGGCCTTCGGCCTGGACCGGGTGCGGGCCGAGATCGAGATCACCGAGTTGCTGGACCGCGAGCGCGCCGCGCGCCACGACGCGGAGATGCTCAACCGGGCCAAGGACGACTTCCTGGCGATCCTCTCCCACGAGCTGCGCAATCCGCTGAACGCGATCGTCAACGCGGTCGGCGTGCTGGATCAGGTGGACGGTCGGCAGCCGATGGCGGTCAAGGCCCAGAACCTCATCCGGCGGCAGACGACCCACCTGGCCCGACTCCTCGACGACCTGCTCGACGCGGCCCGGATCGGCCGCGGCCATCTGGAGGTGCGTCTCGAGACGATGGACCTGCGGGCCGCGGTCGGCGCGGCGGTGGAGAAGCTGGCGCACCGCTACCGCGAGAAGCGGCAGCACCTCGACGTCGCGCTGCCGCAGCACCCGGTGCCGGTGCGCGGCGACGCCAACCGGCTGCAACAGGTGGTGGCGAACCTGCTCGACAACGCCTCGAAGTACAGCCCGGAGAGCAGCCGCATCGGCCTGGCGCTGGAGGTCGACGCCGAGCACGCGGTGCTGCGCGTGCGCGACACCGGCATCGGCATCCCGGCGGACCGCCGGCACACCATCTTCGAGCCCTTCACCCAGGGCCACCCGCGGCACTCCAGCGGGGGACTCGGCATCGGGCTGAGCCTCGTGAAGCGCATCGTGGACCTGCACGGCGGCGCCATCCAGGTGGACGACGGGCCGGACGGCCACGGCAGCGAGTTCACGCTGCGCCTGCGCCTCACCACCGAGCCGCTGCCCGCCGCCGCGGGAGCGACGGGCCCGGCGCTCGGCCGCCGGCGGCTCGTGCTGATCGAGGACAACGACGACGGCCGCGAGGCGCTCGCGATGGCGCTGCGCGCGGCCGGTCACCACGTGGAGGCGGCGGCCAGCGGCCAGGCCGGCATCGAGCTCGCCCTGCGCGGCCACCCGGACTACGTGCTGATCGACATCGGGCTGCCCGACGTGGACGGCTACGTGGTGGCCCAGGCGCTCCGCCCGCGGCTCGATCGCGCGGTGAAGCTGGTGGCGCTGACCGGCTACGGGCAGATGCAGGACCGCGAGCAGTCGGCGGCCGCGGGCTTCGATCTTCATCTGGTGAAGCCGGTCGCGCCGATTGACGTGCTCCGCATCCTGGCCGGCACCGAGCCGCCGCGGCGGGCTCCCACCTACACCGCCTAGCGCGGTCGGCGAACGTTCCGGTCAGATCACGACGCGCTGCGGTTGATGCCGCAGGTCGCGCCGGGCCAGCGCGCGGCGGTGCTCCAGCACCAGGCGCACCGTCTCCTGCAGCACGGTGGCCGCGGGGACCGCGACGATCATCCCCAGCACGCCGAGGGCGTGGTTGCCCGCCACCACCGAGCCCAGCAGCAGCGCCGGGTGCAAATGCACGCTGCGCCCGATGGTGAAGGGCTGGATGACGGTGTCGTCCATCACCTTGATGGCGAGGAACAGCAGCGCCACGCGGCCCACGCCGGCGAGCCCCTGTCCCGGCGTCAGCACCACCACCAGCCCCGCCGCGGTGGCGGACAGCAGCGGGCCCACGAACGGGACCACGTTGGCGAGGCCGGCGAACGCGCCCAGCAGGAGCGGGTACGGCACCCGGGCGGCCCACAGCCCGGCCGCGGCCAGCGCGCCCACCACCAGCCCATCCAGCACGACGCCGCGGATGTAGCGGCCGATGACCCCGTTGATCTCCCGCCAGACCGCGACCGAGGTCTCGACGTGCTGGGGCGGCAACCGGTCCATCGCCAGCGCCATGAGCCGGTGCATGTCGCGCAGGAGGAAGAAGGCGAAGAACGGAACGAGGATCACGAGGAGGAAGAGGTGGCCCGCGCGCTCGAACAGGTCCGCCGGCTCGGCCGGGGTGCGGTCGAGCACGAACCGCTGCACCCAGCCGCCTCCTTCCGGCAGCAGCCGTCGCACCGCCGGGGCCGACTCGGCCAGCTCGTGCACCACCCGGTCCAGGCCCTGGTCGATCTGCCGGGCGAGCCCGGGCAGCCGCTCCAGCAAGGCCGCGCCCTCCGCGAGCAGACCGGGGCCCAGCAGGAAGCCGGCGATGGCGAGGACCGTGACGATGAGCGCGAACAGGGCGCCGACCGCCACGCTGCGCCGGATGGCGTGCGTGTCGGCCCACACCACCGCCGGGCTCAGCAGATAGGCGAGGGCGACCGCGAGGAACAGGGGCAGCAGCAGACCGCGGGCCAGCCACAGCAGCGCCGCGAGCCCGGCCCACCCGAGGAGCCGGGCCGGCCTCACAGCGGCGCGCCCGCCTCGGGGCCGGCGCCGGGGAAGACCGGTGCGCGCCGCGCGTAGAGGGTGAGCTGGCGGGCGAGGTTGCGCATCACCACCATCGCGATGCGCGCGTTGCCTTCCATGAGCGCGTCGAAGTCGCTCTTGTAGAGGATGAACAGGCGGCCGTCGGTGGCCTGCTGAGCGGAGGCCGAGCGCGGGAAGTCGTCGATGAGCGCGAGCTCCCCGAAGGCGTCGCCGGGGCCGAGCGTGTTCAGCACCACCGGCCCCTTCGGGGTGGCCCGGGTGATGGCCACCGAGCCCTCGACGATCACGAACAGCGCGCGGCCCGGGTCGCCCTCCTCGAAGATCACGTCGCCCGCGTGGTAGGTCTTCTCGAAGAAGCGGGTGGCGAGCCGGGCCAGCAGCCGGCGCGGCAGCCCGGCGAAGAGCGGGGAGCGCGAGAGAAAGGGCACACGGCGGGCCTGCTCCGGGTCCGTGGCCCAGGACAGCCACCCCGGGAGGGGGTGCTCGAACATGGCGCCCACTATAGCAGCGATGCCGGAGGGCCCGTCTCTTCCTGCGCCCGTCGGGTCCAGTACTCCATCGCCATCGCGCGATACAGCTCGGAAGCGGTGGCCAGATGCTCCTTCGCCTCCGGATCGCGCTGCGCGCTCCGGGCGAGGCGGCCCAGCCCCAGATGGCAGTGCGCGACCAGCGGACGCATCGCCCGCGCCTCGGCCAGCGCGAGCGCGCACCGGTAGGCGCGCTCCGCGCGGTCGGCGTCGCGCGCCTCGGGGCCGGCCGCGGCGTCGGCCAGCAGGTACCAGGCGTGCGCCTGAAAGCCGGGATGCGCGGGCGCGTAGGCCAGCGCGGTCTCGCCCAGCCGTCGCGCGTCCTCCGGCCGGCCGAGCAGCAGGGCGGCGCGTCCCAGCGCGTGACAGGCCTCGGCGTGGAGCCCGATGATGCCCCGCGTGGCCTCTCGCTCCAACATCTGCCCGCCCTCGTGCAGCCGGTCGAGCGCCACGTCGCGCGGCCCCGCCTGGGCGAGGGCCCAGGCCGCGGTGGCGACCGCGTGCGGCAGGTTCAGCAGGATGGTGCCGCTGCGGTAGGCCGCGATCCCCTGCTCTGCCAGCGCGGCCGCCCGCGCCCAGTCGCCCTGGAGCAGGTGCAGCCAGCTCGCGGCCACGTGCGCCATGCCGACCGGGTAGGCGTGACGCGTGGACTCCGCGAGCCGCAGCGCGTCCGCCTCGTAGCGCGCGGCCTCCGCGAAGCGCCCCAGCTGGGCCAGGCTGCGGATCAGCAGGTAGCGGTCGTAGATCGCGATCGGCATCGCGGCCCCGAACGATTCATGGACCCGGTCCGGCGGCAGCGCGGCCAGATTGTCCAGGGCCAGCGCCGCGGCCCGCTCGTACTCGCCCCGGAAGTAGCTCGCCTGCTCGAGGTACGTGGTGGTGAGCACCCGCAGGCTCAGGTCGCCGCTGCGGCGGGCGATGGCCAGCGCCCGCTCGCCCTGCGCGAACGCCTCGTCGAGCTCGCCGAGCTGCGAGTGGGCGTTGGTGAGCACCGCGCACACGCGGCCGCGCCGGCGGTCGTCGTCGAGGGCCTCCGCGATGGCCTCGGCCTCCCGCACCCGCTCCATCACCTGACGGTACTCGCCCAGCTGGGCCAGGTACGGGCGCAGCTCGAGGCGGATGTCGAAGGCCTGCGCGAGGGTGGCCGGGCTCTCCGGGAGCGCGGCGAGGACGCCCAGCGCCTGCTCGAGCCACTCCCGCGCCTCCGGGAGCGCCGACCGCCCCGCGGCCCTGAGCCCGGCCTGGCGGAGATAGGGCACCGCCCTGCCCCACACCTCGCCGCGCAGGGCGTGGTGGGCCAGCCGCTCGACCTGCTCGCCGGGGCGCTCGCGATGGAACGACTCGATCGCGTCGACCAGGCGGGCGTGGAGCTCGCGCCGCCGCTCCTGCAGCAGACCGCCGTAGGCGACCTCCTGGGTGAGGGCATGCTTGAACGTGTACTCGAGGTCGGGGTAGAGGCGCGACTCGTAGAGGAACTCCGCGGTCTGCAGGTGGTCCAGCCGCCGGCGGAGCTCCTCCTCGTCGAGGTCCGCCACCGCGTGCAGCAGCGCGAACGGCACGTCGTGGCCGATGACGGAGGCGGCCTGGAGCAGACGCTTGTCCTCCGGCGCGAGCCGGTCGATGCGCGCGGCCAGGATCGCCTGGACCGTGGAGGGCACCTGCACGGGGGCGTCGTCGTGGGCGAGGCGGTAGGCGCCGCGCTCGCCGACGAGGGCGCCCGTCTCGGCCAGCGCCTGCACGCTCTCTTCCAGGAACAGCGGGTTGCCCTCCGTGCGCGCGATCAGCGCGCGCTTGAGCGCGTCGAGGCTCGCGTGGGGGCCGAGCAGCGCGGTGAGCAGATCCTCCGCGCTCGCCGCGGGCAGCGGATCGATGCGCAGCGCGCGGACGTGCGGGGCGCGGGCCCAGGGCGGCTCGTACTCCGGCCGGTAGTTGAGCAGCAGCAGCACCCCCGCGCCCGCGAGCGCCGGCACGAGGCTCTCCAGCACCGCCTCCGTCTCTGCGTCGATCCAGTGGAGGTCCTCCACCAGCAGCAGGAGCGGCTGCACCCGGCTCTCGCGCAGGAGCAGGCCGGTCACCGCCTCCAGCGTGCGCTGCCGGCGCTGCGGCGGATCGAGGCGCTGCCACGCGGGGTCGTCCACCGGGACGTCCAGCAGGGCGAGGAGTGCGGAGAGGGCGGGCTCGAGCGCGCGGTCCAGCGAGAGCACCTTGCCGATCACCTTCTCGCGGATGTCGCGGATCTCGTCGCGGGCCTCGATCCGGAAGTAGGCCTTCAGCAGCTCGATGATCGGCAGGTACGCGGTGGTGCGGCCGTAGGAGACCGCGCCGCACTCGAGCACCCGCCACCCCTGCACGCGATGCGAGCGGGCGAACTCCCAGTAGAGCCGCGATTTGCCCACCCCCGGCTCGCCCACCACCGCGGCCACCTGCCCCGCGCCGGCCTGGGCCTGCTCGAGCGCCTGGCGGAGCTGCTCCACCTCGCGGCCGCGGCCCACGAAGCGGGTGAGGCCCCGCGCCGCCGCCGCGTGCAGCCGCGAGCGCGCCCCTCCGGGGGCCACGATCTCGTAGACCTCGATGGGCTCGGGCAGGCCCCGGACCGCGACCGGCCCGCGGGAGGTCACGTGGACGTAGCCCTCCACGAGGGACAGCGTGGTGGGCGTCACGAGCACCGTGCCCGGGGTGGCCAGCTGCTCCATGCGGCTGGCGAGGTACGTGGTGTGGCCCAGCGCCACGTAGTCCACGTGCAGGTCGGAGCCGATGCCGCGCACGACCACCTCGCCCGAGTTGAGCCCCACCCGGATCTGCACCAGCACCCCGTGGGAGCGGAAGATCAGGGCGGCGTAGCGCTTCACCGCCTCCTGCATGCGCAGCGCCGCGTAGCAGGCGCGCACCGCGTGGTCCTCGTGGGCGAGGGGCGCGCCGAAGATCGCCATGATGCCGTCGCCCATGACGTGGTTCACGGTCCCCTCGTAGCGGTGCACCGCATCCATCATGTGCTCGAGCACGGGATCCAGGAGCGTGCGCGCCTCCTCGGGGTCGCGGTCGGCCACCAGCTCCATGGAGTCCTTGGTGTCCGCGAAGAGCACCGTGACCTGCTTGCGCTCGCCGTCCAGGGCGGCGCCCGAGGTGCGGATCTTCTCGGCGAGGTGCCGCGGGGTGTAGGCCGCCGGCGAGGCGAAGCGCGCCGCCGGCGCCGCGGCCGCCGCCGGGCCGCGGACCGGCCGCGCGCACTCCACGCAGAACCGGGCCGCGGGCGACAGCGCCGCGCCGCAGGCCTCGCAGCGGACGCGGAGGGCGGCGCCGCACTCCAGGCAGAACTTCGCACCGGGCGGATTGACGGTCTGGCAGCGGGCGCAGGTCATGGGGGTGCGGCCCAGGCTAGCCGCGCGGCGGGACCCCCGTCAAGCAACGCCCCGCGCCCCGTCCCGGGTTGTGGCCGCCGCGCGGTCGTGGAATGATGGCGCGAGCCGGCTTCGCGGCGACGCCAGGAACGGGAGAGCGACATGGACGTGGGGCTCCAGATGATCTTCGCCACCTACGGGTGGAGCGGCGTGTCCGACGAGCAGGCGTGGGACGAGGAGCTGCGCCTGGCGCGGCTGGCCGCGGACCTGGGCTTCGACGTCCTGTGGTCGGTCGAGCACCACGGCAACGACTACTCGTTCTGCCCGGACAACCTGCAGCTCATGTCCTACCTGGCCGCCGCGTGCCCCGAGGTGGGCCTCGGCACCGCGGCGGTGATCCTGCCCTGGCACGATCCGCTGCGGGTGGCCGAGCGGGTCTCGGTGCTCGATCATCTGAGCCGCGGCCGGCTCCGCCTCGGCATCGGCCGCGGGCTGGCCCGGCGCGAGTTCGAGATGTTCCGCGGCACCATGGACGAATCCCGCGGCCGCTTCGACGAGGCCGCCGCGATGATCCTGCGCGCTTTGCGCACCGGCGTCATGGAGGGCGACGGCCCGTTCTATCCGCAGCCGCGCGCCGAGATCCGCCCACGGCCGACCCGCCCCTTCGAGGGGCGCGTCTACGCGGTGGCCTCCTCCGACGACTCGGTGGTCTCCGCGGCCCGGCTCAACGCCCGGATGGTGATGTTCGCGGATCGCCCGTGGCCGATGCGCATGCCGGCCATCCAGAAGCACCGCGCGCTGGTGCAGGAGATCCACGGGGTCCCGGCGGGCCCGCCGCTCCTCGCCGATTTCTGCGTGTGCACGCCCACCCTGGACGGCGCGGAGGCGCTCGCGCGCCGGTACATGGGCAAGTTCGTGGAGAGCAACTTCTACCACTACGAGCTGCTGGGCCCGCACTTCTCCACCGTGAAGGGCTACGACGCCTACGCGCAGAAGATCGCGCTGGCGCGCGAGATCGGGATGGACGGGATCGTCTCCGCGTTCATGGACGCCGCGGTCTGGGGCACGCCCGACCGCATCCTGCGCACGCTCGAGGCGCGCCGCACCCTCGTGGGCGAGTTCGAGCTCGCCACCTCGTTCCGCTTCGGCGGCACCCCCTACCCGCTCGCCGAGTCCGGGCTCCGCCTCTACGCCAAGGAGGTCCTACCCGTCGTGCGGTCCTGGGCCCCCACCGGGTCCGCACGTGGCGCCGGCGTCGCCGACTAGCCGGTTCGCGCGCGTCGCGCCCTACGTCTTCATCCTGCTCTGGAGCTCGTCGTTCGTCACCGCGCGGGTCGGCCTGCGCGTGATCTCGCCGCTCCTGTTCGTGGGCGTGCGCCTGGTCATCGCCGCGCTCATCCTGGGGGTGGCCGCGCTGCGGAGCCCGGGGTCCCGCGAGGCGCTGCGCGGCCGGTGGTGGCACCTGGCGATCGCCGGCGCCCTCGTCAACGGAATCACCCTGTCCGCCTTCCACGTCGGCATGGTGACCGAGAGCGTGGGGGTGATGGCACTGATGCAGTCGCTGAGCCCCATGCTGGTGGCGCTGGCCGCGATCCCGCTGCTCGGCGAGCGGCTGCGCGCCTCGCAGTGGGTCGGGCTCGTCCTGGGCACCCTCGGCGTGCTGCTGGTGGTGGCCCCGCGCGCGCTCGCCGGCCCGGCCGGGTGGCAGGCGATCGCCCTCGGCCTGATCGGGGTCGTGGGCCTGGCCGGGGGCACCATCTACTTCCGCCGCTACTGCGGCGGCGTGCCGCTGCTGCCCGCCACCGCGGTGCAGATCGGCGCGGGCGCGCTGCTCACCGCGGGGCTGGCGCTGGCCTTCGAGCGCATGCAGGCGACCTGGACCGTGGGCGCGATCACCGCGGTGGCCTGGAACGTGCTGGCGGTCTCGATCGGCGCGATGGCGCTCTACTACTACATGCTGTCCCACGGGACGGCCGGGCGCGCGGCCGCGAACTTCTATCTGGTCCCCGGCACGGTCGCGCTGGTCGCGTGGGCCGCCTTCGGCGAGCACCTCTCGCCGTCGGCGCTGCTGGGCTTCGCGCTGGCCTCCGCGGGCGTCGCGCTGGTGGCGCGGGTCAGGACGGCAGGATGACGCCCTTCCCGGTGGTCTGGGTGTCGAACAGCTCGTAGGCCTCCCTCGCCTGCTCGAGCCGCCAGCGGTGCGTGAAGAGCCTCTCCACGTCCACGCCGCGGTCGGCCACGAACTCCGCGCACTCCGCCTGCCCCTGCCGGGAGAACGTCCACGATCCCACCAGCGTGACCTGCCGGCGCAGCAGGTCCGGGCTCACGTCGAGGGTGACCTGACCGCGCTCGCCCACGAAGCACGCGGTGCCCCAGGCGCGCACCGCGCGGACCGCGGCCGCCCGCGCCTCCGGCGCCGAGGAGGCGTCGAGGGTCTTGTGGGCGCCCTCGCCGTGGGTCAGGTCCCGGATCGCGGCCACCACGTCGCCGGCCGCCGGATCGAGCACCTCGTGCGCGCCGAACTCCCGCGCGAGCGCCCGCCGCTCGGGGGCCACGTCGATGGCGATCACGCGCGCGCCCATCACCACCGCGAGCTGGGTCGCGGAGAGGCCCACCGGCCCCTGACCGAAGATCGCGATGGTCTCCCCGCCCTGGAGCTGCACCCGCTTGAGCGCGCCCCACGCGGTGCCGGTGCCGCAGGAGATCGCGGCGCCGGTCACGAACGACAGCGCGTCCGGCAGCGGCACCAGCGTCGTGACCGGCACCTGCATGTAGCGGGCGTGGCCGCCGTGGCCGCCCGAGCCGTAGACCGTCGTGCCCGCGAGGCACATCTGGGTCCAGCCCGCCCGGCAGTGCTTGCAGACGCCGCAGCCGTCGTAGTGGTGGTCCATCACCCGCTGGCCCACGCGGGCCTCGCGCTCGCTGACGCCGGCGCCGACCGCGGCCACCACCCCGCACGGCTCGTGGCCGGCGATCACGCCGGCCTTCCGCTGGATGCCGCCCGCCACCGCGCCCGCGGGCTGGGCGGGGGCGCGGTAGACGTGCAGGTCGCTGCCGCACATGCCGGAGGCCTTGATCTCGAGCACCACCTCCCGCGGGCCCGGGGTCGGATCGGGGAACTCGCGCAGCTCCAGCTTGCGGTCGCCGAGGAACACCACGCCTTTCATGGTCGCCGCCTCCTCTCGAGAATT
>Ga0070741_10014911_pt1 | contig 13318 bp, 11 predicted proteins | sample Coa_R1_4_FD_66440 | JGI IMG/M metagenome (GOLD analysis project Ga0070741, IMG submission 66440) | Surface soil microbial communities from Centralia Pennsylvania, which are recovering from an underground coalmine fire - Coalmine... | ecosystem: Environmental > Terrestrial > Soil > Unclassified ... | reverse complement strand
GAATCGCGCCGCTTACCATCCGGTGAAGATCGATCCGAAGGGGCCGCTGCAACTCGCGGAGGCGGAGAATGCGGTCGAGATCGCGCGCCTGGCCGGCGCCGATAAATACGCGGCCGATACGTTCCAGAAAGCGCTCATCGATCTACAGAACGCCCAGGATTACATGCGCAGCAAGAAGTCGAAGCCGATCGAGACGAATGCGCGAGAGGCTACCCAGATGGCAGAAGACGCGCGTCTCATTACGATCCGCAAGATTCAGGCGGAGGTGCGGGCCAAGGAGCAGGCGGACGCCGCGGCGGCGAAGGCAGCGGCCGAGCAGTCACGGTTAGCCGCGCAGCAGGCGGAAGCGCAGCGCCAGGCGGAAGCGGCCAGGGCGGCGGAAGCGGCACGCGTGGCGCGGGAGGCGCAGATGGCGGCCGAACGGGCGCGCAGGGAACAGGCCGAAGCCGAAGCTGCCAAGGCCCAGGCGCTGGCGGAGCAGCAGAGAGCGCAGCAGGAAGCCGAGCGTGCGCGCATGGCTGCCCGCGAGGCCAACTCGCAACGCCAACAGGCCGAGAACGAGAAAGCCGAAATGCGCAAGCGGCTCGAACAGCAGTTGAACATGATCCTGGAGACGCGTGAGAGCGCACGCGGCCTGATCGTAAACATCTCCGACGTCCTGTTCGACTTCAACAAATACACGCTGAAAGCGGGCGCGAGAGAGAAACTGGCGAAAGTTTCGGGCATCCTGCTGGCGTATCCGGGACTGCGGCTGCAGCTCGAAGGACACACCGATAGCATTGGGACCGATGATTACAACCTGGTACTGTCGCAGAAGCGCGCCGACTCCGTGCGCGATTACCTGATCTCCCAGGGTGTGCAGCCGGACAACGTGTCGGCGGTCGGGCTCGGCAAAGAGGCCCCGGTGGCGAGCAACGACACCAACGAGGGACGCCAGCAGAACCGGCGCGTGGAAATGGTGGTGTCGGGCGATGTAATCGGCATTCCGGTGTCGCCGATCACAACCCCGCAGCGGTAAACCTGCTACTTAGTCGCCTGAGCGGCCCTGGCTTTATGAGGGCCGCTCTTGCTGGTGACGGTTCCCTCCTTCAGCAGTTTGTCGATCTCCATCCGAAAATTTTTCTCCTGCTCTTCATCCTTATAAAAAGGAGATTCGCCTTCGTACTGTGAGCGGATCATGCGCTGCCGGTCGATGAAGAGCACGGCGGGCATGTGCAGGATCAGCATCGACGGATGTTGGAGGTAATCGTAAACGGACGTCCGCGGGGCATATCCCACCGGAAACGGCGGCTTGAACTGCTGGATGAAGCCGGGAAGGTTTTCCTTTGCGGCATCCTCGATAGCGCACGCGAGGAACTGCACGCCACGTTTCGCGTACTCAGGCTGGAGCTTACTGAGAATACCGATCGTATTCTGGCAGTGGGGGCAGGTGGTGAGAATAAATGCAAAAACTACGGTCTTGCCGTTGTACTGACTGAGCAAAATCTGCTTGCCGTCCGCGCCGGTCATGGCGAATTCAGGCGCATGGCGCGGGATCGTGGCCGCGCCGGCCACCACGGCGCACAGAGAAACGATCAGAATCCACAGGGATACTCTACGGGCTGCCATACCTTTATCTTAACTTGGCGATTCGAGTGCAACTTAGAAATTGTAATGCGATACGCAGCGTCGTGCGTCCTTTTGCTGGGTTCTGTGAGCATGGCTACGGCGGCGACCATTTCGAATCCCGCCGTGAATGAAATCGTGACACGTTCGGTCGCGAATAACGACGCGAACTGGAAACTGGCTCCGCAGTTTCGCTTCAAAGAGCGGGACATCATCACCAAAGGCGGTGACACGTCGAGACGGACCTACGAAGTCGTGATGCTGGACGGCTCGCCCTATAACAAGGAAATCGCGATCAATGGACGGCCGCTGAGTGCGGCGGAACTGAAACATCAAGACGCCAAGCTGCGCCACGAGGCGGAGCGCCGCCGCGGCGAGAGTCCGGCGGAAAGACAGAAGCGTCTCGCCGAGTATCAGCGGGAGCGGCAGCAGGATCACGCGCTCATGAACGAAATGATTCAGGGCTTCAATTTCCGGCTCGTCGGCCACGCGACCGTGAACGGACGCGACTGCTTTCAGGTCGAGGCCACGCCGCGTCCCGGATATGTGCCGCACAGCCGCGAAACCAAAGTCCTGAGCGGAATGCGTGGCACTCTCTGGATCGATTCGACGGCTTATCAGTGGGTGAAAGTCACGGCCAGCGTATTCCGCCCGGTAGCGTTCGGTTTGTTCATCGCGCACGTCGAGCCCGGCACCCAATTCACGTTGGAAGAAGCTCCAGTTGAAGGAAACGTGTGGATGCCTGTCCATTTCCGTACCGATGTGAAAGCGGAAGTGCTCTTCTGGTCGCACAACTCGACGGACGACGAGACCTACTGGGATTATCACCGGATCAGCGCCGCCAATCAGTAAATCATCACTGCGGGCGATAATGAGAGCATGCGGCCGACTGCCTGCTCCAGACGCGCTTTTGTGCGATCGGTGGCCGGCGGACTATACTGCGCGCGCCTGGCTGCGCAATCGGAAGCAACCTTCTCCACAGACGTCAAAGTAGTCAACCTGCTGGCCACCGTCCGAGGAAAAAAGGGCGAAATCATCACCAATCTGACCAAGGACGACTTTCTCCTGACCGAAAACGGCAGGCCGCAGACGATCCGTTACTTTGCCCGGGAGACGGACCTGCCGCTGACGCTCGGCCTGATGGTCGATACCAGCTTGAGCCAGCAGAAGGTGCTTCCCGACGAGCGCGGGGCGGCGCTGGCCTTTCTCGACCAGATGCTGCGCGACGGCAAGGACAAGGTATTCATCCAGCAGTTCGACACCGTCGTGATCATGCGGCAGACCCTGACGACGTCGTTCGGCAAGCTGAGCGAGGCGCTGGCCTGGGTGGACACGCCGACGCGCCGCGAGATCATCGAACAGCAGGGCGGCGGGACGCTCCTGTACGACGCGCTTCTAAAAGCGTCGGCGGTGATGAAGGAGCAGACCGACCGCAAGGCGCTGATCGTGCTGACCGATGGCGTGGACGTCGGCAGCGACTCCAGCCTGGCCGACGCAATCGAGGCCGCACAACGAGCCGACACGCTGGTGTACTCGATCCTGTTCTCGGATCCAGGCGCGTACGGATACCTTTCCTTCGGCCACAAGGACGGGCGCAGCGTGCTCACGCGGTTGTCGCACGAAACCGGCGGCGGATTCTTCGAGGTTTCAAAGAGGCAGACCATCCAGCGGATCTTCGCCGCAATCCAGGAGGAACTGCGCAGCCAGTACAATCTCGGCTTCGTCTCCGATCAGCCGGTGCGGATTTCGGAGTTCCGCAAGCTGCAATTGGCCGCCAGGCAGAAGGGCATGGTGGTGCAGGCTCGCGGCGAGTATTGGGCAAAGCGCTAAACTGAACCTTCTTTATCGATCGCCCAAAGAACCAGCGGCGCGACGAACCGAAACCCTCGACAATCCAGAGATCGAAGCGGGATTGGCCCCGCCGATGTATCAAACGCGGAGCCATCGGGATACGCGCTGAATACCCGTCGTTCCCCGTTTCTTGCCAGAAACTGCTAGTGCGTCATGGCGTAGATCACGTAGTTCACGCCAATCCGGATTCCCAGGGCCGAGAACTTCTCGTCGTAGTGCGGGTCGTCCGCCCATTCCCACGAATCGCCGATGTCGGAATTGAACGTCATCGCCACCATCAGGCGGCCGCGATCGTCATAGATGCCGCGCCAGTGGGCCGGGCAACCTTCGCACTTGTACGTTACTCCAGTCGAGAGATAACGCGCGCCAGGCACCTGCCAGCGGTCGTTCAGATCGTAGATCGTGTGGAAAACGGGGTCGGCGGATTCCAACTCGACGATGGGACGATCCGGAAAAACACGGTGCATCGTCTCGTTAAAGATCTCCCACTGATCCTCGCCCCAGAAGTCGTCGCACATGAAGAAGCCGCCGCGCAGGAGGTATTCCCGAAGCTTCGCGGCCTGCTTGTCGGTGAGGTTCCAGTGACCGACTTGCACCGCATAGAGCCACGGCCAATTGTAAACGTCGTCGCCGTCATCGAGATTGACCGGCTGCTCGACCGAGCGCACGTGCAGGCGTGTCAGTCGACGGATGGCTTGGGAAAAGTGACGATCGGCGCGCGGGTAGTCCTGCGTCCACATCGTGTATCCCTCAAGCCAATTGCCGCCGCCGTAACGGCCCCAGCCGCCCCCGAAACCGCGTCCGTAGCCGCGGCCGGTCTGTGGATACATCAGGCGTGCGAACGCCCATTCGGTCTGTTCCTCCCAGTCCGCCGGTTTGGGGAAATCGTTGTACTCCATGCCCGGATATTCGCGAAACGGCCTTTGCCACGCATACAGACCGCCCAGCAGAACCAGCATCGCGGCACAGGGTCGCATCGCCTTTACCACTCCACCTGCAGCCGCAGTGACACGCTACGCGGCGCCGCCAGCGCGGTTCCGGAGAACAATCCGGCGAAATCCAGAACGTTCAGGCGGTCGGTAAGATTCTCTGCATCGGCTTGCAGGCGCACCGTCTGCTTCTCCTTTGTGCGCAGGGTCACGCCAGCCGAGACGTCCAGCGCAAACGACGGCCGCACCCTGCCGCGATCGAAATTCACGCGGCTCACGATACGCGGCCCGTACTGCTCGAGCGCGTCCTGATATGTTCCCTCGAACTCCACCGGCAGGCCGCTGTCATAGGTGCCGCCGAGCGCCGTCCACACCCGTTTGCTGATTTCGTAGCGGAAGCGCGCCCGTACCGTGTTGCGCTGGTCCTGGGTGATCGGGAAACTCGCGCTCGATTGCAGCAGGCCGGAAGCTTCGTCGCCGAGGAAGAGACCGCCGGTGACCGGCAGATAGCCGCGCCCGATAAGGTTGGAGTAGCTCAGGTAACCCGAGATCGGGCCCCAGCGCGGGATTTCGAGTTTCACCTCCGCTCCGTATATCGTCGCCTGCCGAAAGGCGATCGGGAAGCTGACCCCGGTGTTCAGCAACAAATCGTCATCGGCGAGATTATTGACCGCGCGGCGGAAGTAATTCGCCTCGAGCCGCAACTTGCCGAGGATACCCTTCGCCAGACCGGCCTCGTAAAAATTCCCACGCGACGGACGGACCGGCAGACGAAGCACGCTGTCGTTCAGTGCGTCCACGGCGGCGGAACTCGCCAGCAGCAGGTTTTCGAATGCGGGCGTCTGGAACGCGCGGTCGTACGATACGCGCAGCACCATCCCCGCGGCTGGCCAGTAGTACGCTACTCCGAGGCGCGGGCTCCACGCGCTTTCGTCCACCACCAGGCTGTAGTGATCGAAGCGCAGCCCCGCGCTTAGGGTAAAGTTGCCGGCGCGCATCTGGTCCTGCACGAATCCCGACTGTTCGCGATCCTGCGCGCGGCCGGCGAACTGGAATCGGCGCGGCGTGTCGCGGTCGAACTGAGAGCGATCTGTGATGCGATAGGAAAAATTCTCGTCGATCGAGCCGAACTCTCCATCGGCGCCCGCCTTCCAGTCGTGACGCCCGATGTGGCCCGAGACGGAGGCGCGCACATACGTCTCGCGCAGCCCGCGATCCTGTGCGGCCATGATCGGGGTGGCCAGCGGATTCGACCACAGCGCCGCCGACAAATCGCGCACCATGCCGCGCACATCGCCCACCAGGTTGGGCGAAAAGATGTGCTGGTAAGAGAACTGTCCGGCGGTCTCCTCACTGGTGCGATCCTGCCGCTGCCCGGCTGCCTGCTGCATCTGCTCGTTGGGAACCTCGAAGCGCGATTCCCCTCGCCGCACGATGAACCCCAGACGGTCGCGATCGGTGAGATCGCGCTCGTAGTGCATCGACCCGGTGAAATTGGTGCCGGTGTTGGTGTAGTTCTGCTCCACCGGTGGATCCAGATAACGGTCGGTGCGCGCAACATCGGCGCCGGCCGTGAGAGTGTTGCGTCCCCAGACGTACTGCCCCAACAGATTTCCGCCGGCGGTGTCGAAACTGCCGCCCGAAGCTACCGCCTTGCCGTGAAATCCGGGACGTGAATCGCGCGCCGTCACCACGTCGATGACGCCGCCCAGCTTGCGTCCATACTCGGCCGGATATCCGGCGGTGAGGATGCTCATGGATTGCACGTCGTCGGCTTCCAGCTCCGGCGAAAACGCCGGTGACCGGTTCTCGGTGAGCGGAAGACCATCGATCACGTACTGCGTCTGATACTCGGATCCGCGCGGATGCAGCACGCCGTTGGCTTCGAGCAGCCAGCCGGGCTGCGTGTTGACGAGATCGAGCAGCGAGCGGCCGGGCAGCGACGCCGTGCGGTCGGCCAGCGTCTCCGGACCGATGCGGTCGATGCTGGTGGTGCGATGCGGGTCGAGCAGCGTCTCGGAATCCGTGACCACCAAGGTAGTCTCGACGGCGGCTACGCCGAGCGTGACCCGAAAATCCTTGGGGACGGCGGAACGGATCTCGACCAGTTCGGACAGAGGCGCGAATCCGGCGTGCTCTACCTTGACGCGATAGATGCCGAAGGGCAGCCGCCTAACGGTGAGGGCGCCGGCTGCATCGGTTTCCAGCTGCTGCCGCACCTGATTCACCTGGCTCGTAATCTGGATTGAGGAGGGAATGGCCAGTCCGGCCTGATCGGTAACTTTGATGCGCAACTCACCCAGATTGCTCTGGGCCAGGAGCAGCGCGGAGACGAACAGCAGGGCCAGCGAGCGCATGAGAACCCGTGTCCTTAAGGATAGCTAAATTGAGGCTGTGCTAAACCGCGGACAATTGCTCTGTCTGCCGCTGCCGGCGGGTTGGCCGTCGAGCGGCACCATCGCCGGCAGGCCGACGCCGCGCGCGCCAATGCCATCGCCGCATCGATCAACCGATCCGGTTCGCGGCCATCGATCTGCGCGTAGCCTGCCACACCACCACAGCCGCCCGTCCCGCCGGCGCAGCCCGCCGATCGTTGCGACGCCGGCAAGTTGCGCGTGGCCACTGTCGGCCAATCCAGATTTTTGGTGACGAATTAACGCAAAATCGACGCCGGCCGAAGTCCGCCGAACACATCTCGGTTTTTATTGCGCGCAACGGCGCCCTCTCCCTCCGGGCTAACGCCGGAATGAGAATGATAATAATTCAGCAACTCGGACTCGTCGAAATCAATCGCTTGGGCGTACTGGCGGATGTAGCTTGTATTATAAATGCCACCGGGCAACTTCTTGAATTCTCCGCACTCGATTGCCTTAAGCGAGCGAACACTGATCTTAGTAACCGCAGAGATTTCCTCCAATGAGATCCCGCGGTTCCTGCGAATCGTGCTGAGGCCTAAAATGCTATTTTCCAATTCGGAAGCCCGCCTTCCATAAAGAAGTTCTAACAGAGAAGTTCTAACTGTACCGGTACCGCTGTATATGATAGGTAACTAAATAGCCAGTATACCGAAAATTGCAGATAAGGCTACCCTTTTTTAGTTGGGTTTGTAAGAAAAAAAATGGCCTGAGGCTACCCCCTCAGAAGCGGGTAAGGATTCCCCCAGGCATGCGTCGGTCCAGCGCCGGTTCCACCGCGGTCTCGCGCGGCGGTGCTCGCGCGACTGCTAAACTCGTAGCAATGCAGATTTCGCGAAGGGCCTTCGCCAGTGGCGCCACTGCGATGGGTGCCCTGCTGGCTGGAGGATCGCTGCGGGCGTCTCGTCCGCTGCCGAAATTGCTCGTCTGGATTCTTCTTGAAGGATGCCGTTCTGACTTCCTGGAACGAAACCGCCCAGCATTAAGGAAAGGCGGACTGCGACGCCTGATGGACGAAGGCTGCTATTTTCCCGACTGCCGCATGTCTGCCAGCACGTTCACCGCTCCGGGAGTTGCCACGCTGGCAACGGGTACGTGGCCGCAACTGCACGGTATTGTGGCCGACACCTGGTACGACCCCACAGCGCATCAAGTTGTGCGGGCGACGCCGGAACTGCTGACGGCCACGGGTCTGGCGGAGCAGATCGCGCGCGACGGCAAGAGCCGGCTGTTTGTGGTGGGCCTCGACGATCGATATGCCGCGCTGGCCGCAGGCAGGAATCCGCTGGCCGTGTTCGGCATGGATCAGCGCGGGGAATTCGTGGTGCGCGGCCGCGCGCCGGTGGCGTGGTTCGGTGCGTTTCAGCGCGCCAATCCGGCAGCCAACCTGCACAACGCGCCGTGGCTGGCGCTTGGGGCGCGGGCCGGATCGCAACCCCTGCGCGTGCTGCTTTACGATCAGACGCGTCCGCAGGACTTCGTCTTTCTATATAAGGCGTCGCCTTTCGCGCAATCGATACAGTTCGATCTTGCGCGCGAAGTGATCGTCCAGGAAAATCTCGGACAGGGCGGCGGAGTCGATTTCCTGGTGCTGATGCCGGGCTCCACGTCGTTGCTCGGGTATGACGTGGGAGCCGATTCGCCGCTGATGGACCAGTTGATTCTGCAGCTCGATGAGAAGGTCGAGAAACTGCTGGAACTGCTCGCCAGCCGGACGGATCACGCGGACTGCGTCGTGGTGCTGACGGCTGCGCACGGTGGACCTCCGCAGCCTGCCGCCGCACTTCCCCGCCCCGCGGTTTCCGGCGACGCGCTGGTGCACACGCTCGAAAAGACGCTGCTGGACCGCTTTAAGACCGTCTCCATCGAGCGGTACGTGTACCCGTTCCTCTATCTCAGAATTCCGGCCAACCTCGATCGCCGGCAGGTTCGCGCCGCCGCGGCGCAGGCCGCTCTGCAAGTACCGGGCGTCGCCGGCTACTTCACCGCCGACGGCGACTGCTCCCACGGCGGCGAATGGCAGCGCCGCTTCCGCAACAGCTTTTGCGTGCAGCGCTCCGGCGACGTCATGCTGTCCTATGCGCCGGGTTGGGTGGAGGAGTTCGGCACCGGACGTGGGCTGTCGTACGGCTCTTTCTACAGCTACGACGCGCGCGTGCCGCTCATCTTCTACGGAGGGCCGTTCCGCAGCCGCACCTACGAGGACCCGGTGGAAGCCGTCGATGTGGCTCCCACCATCGCGCGGCTCACCGGACTTACATATCCTTCGTCAACTGTTGGCCGCGTCCTGGGCGAGGCATTCGAGTGACCGACCCGGACTCGCGCCTGGCGACGTCGCTTTGCGGTATCGCCCTGCGCAGTCCGGTGCTGGCCGCTTCCGGAACGTTCGCTTACGGCCTGGAGTTTGAGAGCCTGGTGGATCTGGAGTCGCTCGGCGGCTTCGTGGTGAAAGGGCTGTCGCGCGAGCCGATCGAGGGAAATCCTCCCCCGCGCCTGTGGGAGGCGCACGCGGGCATGATCAATTCCGTCGGGCTGCAGAACATCGGGGTGGGGGCATTCGTACGCGAGAAACTGCCGCGCCTGGCGAAATTGCGGACGGCGGTCTTCGCCAACGTGTTCGGCTACGCGATCGAAGATTACGTCGAAGTCATACGTGTGCTCGAAGAGGCGGGCGGGCTGGCCGGATACGAGTTGAACGTCTCATGTCCGAACACAAAGCACGGGGGCATGTACTTTTCGAGCGATCCGTCGCTACTGGGTGAGGTGACGGCCGCGGTGCGCGTGGTCTCGAAGAAGCCGCTGATCGTGAAGCTATCACCAAACGTCGCAGCGATCGAACCGTTGGCACAGGCGGCGGAGCGTGCGGGCGCCGACGCCATCTCGCTGGTGAATACGTTCGTCTCCCTGGCGGTGGATGCGCGGGCGCGGCGGCCGAGGATTGGCGCCGGCTTCGGCGGACTCTCGGGTCCGGCGATCAAGCCCATCGCACTGCGGATGGTCTATCAGGCAGCACGGGCGGTGAAGATCCCGGTGATCGGCTTGGGAGGAATCGCCCGCGGCGAGGATGCGGCGGAGTTTCTGGTAGCCGGCGCCAGCGCGGTCCAGGTGGGGACGGCAACGTTCTGGGACCCGCAAGCGCCGGAGCGGATCGCGCGCGAACTGGGCGAGTTCCTGGCGCAGGAAGGCGTAAAGAACGTGCGCGAGATCGTCGGCACGCTAATGATGTAGACCTCTATGACGAGGGTGGCGCTTGCAGCCCTGGTTTGCCGCAGCTGCACAGAGAAAATCCACAGAGGAACAACTTTAATGGGCCGAATATTGAGCCTGCGGCGGATTCAACTGGATCTCGATCGTCTTTTCTTCCTGGTCCACGTCGAAGATCTTGCCGAAGGTCTGGTAGTTCTTCGCGATCACCTGAACCTGGATTTTGCCCTGCGGGATCGAGGGGATTTTCGCCAAGCCGTCCTGGTCCGTGCGCAGTTCATACGTCGTGCGGATCTTCTTGCCGAGTTTGGCGTAGGACCGGCCCTCGACGAACTTCACCACCACGGCGGCGCGATCGATGGGCTTGCCTTCGATCGTCTTCACCTCGACAGTCAGCTTCGTCATGGGCGCTGCCCACACAAGCACAGCCGCCAGCGCGATCAAAACCGGCAAAAGCAGAATACGTTTGCGCATAAGCCGATTATCCCACGGGCCGCCCGGAATGCTCCAGGATCGTTGCCAGGATGTCCGGAATCTCAAACACGGCGCGATTCTTCTGCGCCTCCGCATGGGCGCGATACCTCCCGTACGCCGCGGGCTCGAGCAACCGGTTCACCGCATCGGCGATGCCGCGGAAATTCTTCAGCACCAGGCCGACGCCGTGCTCCAGAATCCATTCCGCGTTGTAACGCTCCTGAGGGAGCGTCCAGGCGTTGCACTCCACGATCACCGGCAGCTTCATTTTAAGCGCTTCGCTGATACTGCCCGGCCCCGGTTTGCCGATGAAAAAATCGGAGAGCTGCATGTAGTACGGCACTTCCCTGGTGAATCCTTCGACCAGCAGCGGCATGCGCGTTTGCATCGCCTTCAGGCGATCGTAAAGTTTCTGATTGTGGCCGCAGATCGCGATCAGTTGCAACGGCCGCGCGCACTTCTCCAGCCGCCGCACGATGTCGATCATCACCATGTTCCCTTCTCCGCCGAAGAGGATAAGTCCGGTTGGAAGATCCGGATCGAGTCCGTGGCGTTTGCGTTCGGCCGCACGATCAATTTCGGGCAACTGGTAAAAACGCGGGTTCAAAATCATTCCGGAGGCCCGCGCGATCCGGTCGTCGGTGTGCCCGTGCCAGCGCGCCTGCTCCACGGCACGGTCCGATCCGCAGATGAGATGCTGCTCTTGCCGTTCGATCCAGAAGTGCGGCGGATAATCAGCGATGTCGGTCAGGATGGTCACCAGCGGGACGCCGGGCAGCGCGTTGCGCAGGCTGCGTCCGATCGCCAGGTTGAAATTCGGCACGAGCGAGACGACCATATCGGGACGGCTGTCGCGCCAGAATTTTTCCAGCAGCCGCACCTGCGCCGGACGGTAGAGCGCCAGCACCACGTGCATGCCCGCGGTGAGTTGCGGGGAGCCCAGCGTCCAGCCTTTCTTGAGCATCAGGTTGTAGACATCCTGCAGACGCAGACCGGTCACTTTGCGGAAGATGTCCAGGGGATCGAGCAATTCCTGTAGGTTCACCATCCGGATTTCCCAGGGCCGCTGCTGTTCGGTGATGACCTGCCGCAGTGCGTTGGCCGCGCTGCGATGGCCGCCGCCCGCGTCGAAATAAAGGAAGTCGAGCTTCTTCATCCCCATCCCGATTGTGGCACGCTGCCGTTCGGGATTATCCGACAGTCAGCACCAGCGTCGAGCCATGCGCGGCGTCGGCGTACACACGGTTCGCCGACTTCAGGACGCCCGGATCCTAACGGCGCGTGGCCTGCAGCAGTTTGCGGGCCGACCACGTCACGATGGCGAAGAACACGGCGAAGCTGATCAGGATGACGGCGAGCCGCCGCTCTGGTGAAAGTGTACCGACAGGCGGCACGCCGCCACGGGTGAAATCGACCCACACCCGCAAATGTACGCGCACTGGGGTATCGAGAGCGCGGTTATCCACTACCACGGCATATGCGCCGGCCCGCTGCAACTGGTAGCTCAACGAGCCGGTGGAAGCCGGTTGCGATGCGGCCAGGAACCCGTGAGGCTGATCGGCATTCAGGCGCTCCAGATCCTCATTGCTCAGGAGCGCCACGCGCACGGTCGCATTGCTGCCGACAACCTGAAAGCTGCAATGCACCGCGACCGGCATCTGCTTGAGTTCGACCGGCACGAACCGCCACTTCGCCGGCGGAATGGTGTAGATCTCGTCCACCAGTTCCACCCGCGAACCGGCCAGCAGGAGCAGCAGCGTCAGTAAGGCCATATAGGATGGGTGAACAGACCGCCGTCCACCCACAGGGTCTGGCCGGTGACGAAGTCCCCCGCCTGGCTGGCGAAAAACACCACCGCGCGCGCCACGTCGACGGGTTGGCCGACGCGTCCGAGTGGAGTGAGCTTGGCCCATGTCCCGGCGTAGTCGCCCGCCTCCTGCTTCGTGCGCTCGATCTCCACCGCGCCCGGTGCAACGCAGTTCACGCGAATGCGATATTTGCCCAACTCCACCGCCGACACTTTGGTGAACATCTCGATGCCACCCTTGCTCGCCGTGTAGTCCACCAGATTGGGAAAGGGCACCTTGTTGCAGCCCGAGCCGATGTTGATGATAGCGCCGCCGCCATTGTCTTTCATATTGCGCGCGGCGCGCTGCGTGCACAGGAAGCATCCCTTGAGGTTCGTGTCGATCACGTGGTCCCACTCGGCCTCCTCCAGGTCGAGTAGCGGCTTCCAGGTCTGCACACCGGCGTTGTTCACCAAGATGTCGAGCCGCGGGAATTCCTGCAGGACCTGCTGGAACATACGGTCGATGTCGGCCGAAACCCCCACGTTCGCCTGCACCGGCAGCGCCTTACGCCCCATGGAGCGAATCTCGGCCACGGTGGCGTCGGCGCCGGCGGCGTCGGAATTGTAGTTGACGGCCACGTCGCACCCGTTCCGGGCGAGTTCCAAAGCAATCCCTTTACCCACGCCCTTGCTGGCCCCGGTGACCAGCGCGGTCTTCAACTCGAGAGGAGACGGCATGAAGCGATTCTAGCGCGCCCGTGTATTGGCACGACCTGGCCGCGCTCTTAATCAAATACCACCGTCTTGTTCCCGTACGTCAGCACCCGTCGCTCCAGGTGCAGCCTGACGGCGCGCGCCAGCACCATCTTTTCCAGGTCACGGCCCTTGCGGATGAGATCGTCCACGGAGTCGCGGTGCGTGATGCGCACCACCTCCTGCTCGATGATCGGCCCTTCGTCGAGGTCCATGGTCACGTAATGACTGGTGGCGCCGATCAGCTTCACTCCCCGCGAAAACGCGCGCTGGTAGGGTTTGGCGCCGGAGAAGGCCGG
>Ga0070741_10014910_pt1 | contig 13318 bp, 10 predicted proteins | sample Coa_R1_4_FD_66440 | JGI IMG/M metagenome (GOLD analysis project Ga0070741, IMG submission 66440) | Surface soil microbial communities from Centralia Pennsylvania, which are recovering from an underground coalmine fire - Coalmine... | ecosystem: Environmental > Terrestrial > Soil > Unclassified ... | reverse complement strand
TTCTTCGTGTTCATGATGATGTTGTCGTTGACGTTCTGGTTGGCGATCTGGACGACCAGCTGCGGCACCGCCGCCTTCAGCTGCTCGGCGATGGTCTTGGTCCCCTCGCCCGGGAATCCCGCGTCCACCTTGCCGGCCTGGAGGGCGGCGACCCGGGTCCCCCGCTCCACGATCACGAAGTACTTGAGGCCGTCCAGGTACGGGCGCCCCTTCACGAAGTAGTCGGGGTTGCGCACGAACTCGACGAACTCCCCGCGCCGCCACTCCTTGAGCTTGAACGGCCCGGTCCCGACGCAGCCGGTGCGGTAGGTGGCGACCGGCACGTGGGCCGCGTAGATGGGCGAGTAGCCGGAGGCCAGCATGAGCAGGAGGGAGGGCTGCGGGCGCTTCAGCCGGAAGACCACCGTGTGGGGGTCGGGCGCCTCGACCGCGTCGACGTTCGCGTACCAGTCCTTGCGCGGGTTGATGCGGAGCTTGGCAGCCCCCGGCACCTCCCGGAGCATGTCGAAGGTGTACTTGACGTCCTTGGACGTGAACGGCTGGCCGTCGTGCCACTTCACGTCGTGGCGGAGGAAGAACACCAGGTTCCGGTAGTTGTCCTGCCAGGACCACTTCTCGGCCAGCTCGCCGATGACGGTGTCCTGGCTCTCGGTCTTCTTGAGGGGGTCGAAGAGGACCAGGTTCGACAGGCAGGGCATCGCCGGCCACACGCTGGAGATCGTGGAGGTCTCGTGGATGCTGAACCCCTGCGGGAGGTCCTCGCGCAGGGTCAGGTTGACGACGCCTCCCGCCTTCGGGCCCTGGGCCGCGGCCGGCGTGACGAGAGCCGCGCAGAGCAGCACGAGCGCGACGCGACGGGCGACCGGACGCTTCATCCCTCGGTCCTCCTCCGCCCACCGTCCCGAGCCGGCGGTGGCGAGCGCGATGCGACCGCCCTCCCGGCCCAGACGGCCGCTCGACGCCGTCCGCCGGACCGCCGCGCGCGAGTCAGGACGCGGCGGTCAACCGCGAGGGCTCCGGAACCAGCACCTCGACGCGCAGGGTGAACTTCCGCCCTTCCCCCGGCCGGAGCGCCCCCACCCCGACCACCCGGCGGGCCAGCATCTCGCCCCGGTCATCGCTGACCTCGATCAGGACCGAGTACTCCCAGGGCGCCTCCACGCCCGGGTGCCGGAGGCTGCCGTCCACCGAGAGCGCGCAGACCGACGCCCGCGGCGCGCGGGCGACCCCCACTGCGTCGAACCGCAGGTGCCGCTGGCAGGCGGGGCACGCGGGGGCGCTCCGGAGGATCCGCTCCCCGCAGTGCGGGCAGTTCCACGCCTCGCCCGTCATCGCGCGCGATCAGCGCGCGGGCTTGGGCTCGGCAGGGGGCAGCGCCTCGATCTCGCCTTCCTTCCAGCCGAACTCGACCTTGCCGCGCATCTTCGAGCCGGCGGCCACCGTGAGGCTGCCCGCCTTGAGGTCTCCGATCAGCGTGCCCGACTCCTTGAACTCGACCCGCGAGCCGGCCACGATCTGCCCCCGCACCTCGCCGCCGACCAGGACCGTGTCGGCCTTGACCTCGCCGTCGATCGCGGCGCCGGGTTCGATCATCAGCTCGCCCTTGACGTTGACGTTGCCCTTGAAGCGCCCGGCCACCCGGATGTTGCCGTTCCCCTCGATCTTCCCCTCGATGGTGAGGCCCGCGGAGAGGATCGACTCGGAACCACTCCGGGGCGTCGGCGCGTGCATGGGCGTGGACATCGGCACCTCCTCTGCGCGTCGCGTGGTCACCGGCGGCGGCGGCGCCGGGGCCGGCGGCTCGAGCTTGGGCTCGGACTTTCCGACTGGCGTCGGCTCGTCTCTGCGGGGCTGCTGCTGTCCGAACAGTGCCATCGCGCCTCCTTGGGGCTGGGCGCTGCCAGCCCGCCCGCTGCGGCGAAGCGGCGGACGAGAACGGCGGGGCGGGGACCCACCGCCGCGCGGGTTGCGCCCTACTACACCGCGGCGGGCCGAAGGCTGTCAAGCACGAGATCGCCGGCGGCTGTCGCCTGACCGGGGGCCGGCGCCGGGCCCGGCCGCGACCGCGCAGACCCTCACGACCCGTGGCGGCGTCGACCGGGCGCAGGAGCCGTCAGGCGAGCAGGAGCCGCGCCGCGTGGACCAGGGCGTCGGCGTCGATGCCGTAGTGACGGTAGAGGTCGGCCCGGGCGCCGGACTGGCCGAAGCCGTCGACGCCGAGCGGCACCTGCGGCACGCCCAGGACCGCGCCGAGCCAGGCGAGCGCGTGGGAGTGCCCGTCCAGCACGGTGACGACCGGCACCTCGCCGGCGAGATCCTCGGGGGGGAACAGCTCGCCGATCCAGGCGGGCGCGGCCGCCGGGCCGCGGAGTGCCGCCGCGACCCGGCCGCGCCAGCTCGCGTAGCACGCGCGCGGGCTGGTGAGGACGACGACGTTGGCGTGGACGCCCTCCCCCGCGAGGCGCTGGCTCGCCTCGACCGCCTCCGGCACCATCACGCCGGTCGCGACGAGCGTCACCACGTTGGCCCCGGGCTCGTAGCCGGGCTGATCGGACCGGTCCACCAGGCGGTAGCCGCCGCGCAGCACCGCCGCGCGGAGCGCCGGCGGACCGAGCCGCGTCAGCGCCGGCGCCAGCAGCGCCTGGTCGACGCTCTTCGTCGAGAGCCGCAGGTACACGCTCGGGCCCGCCGGGTCCTGGATGGTGCGCAGCGCGTCCAGCAGCACCCACGCGACCTCCTGGGCGAACGCCGGCTCGTAGGCGCGGAGGTCCGGAACCTCGATCCCGAGCGCCGGCGTCACCACCGACTGGTGCGCCCCGCCCTCCGGCGCGAGCGTGATCCCGGACGGGCTCGCCACCAGGATGAAGCGCGCCCCCGAGTACGTGGCGTGGAGCAGCGGATCCAGGCCGCGCGGCAGGAAGCAGTCGTAGAGCGTGCCGATCGGCAGGAGCGGCCGCCCGCAGAGCTCGGGCGCGAGCCCCAGCACCGAGAGCAGGACGAAGAACGACGCCTCCCCGATCCCGAGCTCCAGGTGCTGGCCGGCCGGCGACTCCCTCCAGCGGACGACCGAGCGGAGCCCGTGCCGCTCGAAGGCATCGTCGCGCTCGCCGAGCGCGTACACCCCGCGCCGGTTCACCCACCCCGAGAGGTGGGTGGTGGTGGCGACGTCCGGCGACACGGTCACGAGGTAGGGGTCCAGCGCCGGATCGCGGGAGAGCGCGGCGAGGACGTCCCCGAACGCCTCCTGGGTCGACGTCGTCGCCCGCGGCGGGAGCTCGATCCCGTCCGGGACGGGCACCGGCCCCGGCCGCTCGTACCGGCGCGGGAGCCCGACACCCCGCGCCATCGCGGCCCGGATGTGGCGCCCCTCGGCGCTGTCCGCCGGAAACGGCGCCCACTCGTCCCCGGGCGCGATCCCGAGCTCGCGGGCGAGCGCCGCCAGCTGGTCGCCGGTGACCTGGGCCCCGTGGTTCAGCGGATCGCCGGCGAACGGCAGGCGCCAGCCCTTGAGCGTCCAGGCGAGGATGGCGACCGGCCGATCCGCCACCGTGTCGGCGTCGGCGAAGGCGCCCACGATCGCGTCGAGGTCGTGCCCGCCCAGGTCCGCCAGGAGCGCGGCGACCTCCTCGTCGTCGGTCCCCTCCAGCAGCGCCGCCGCCGGGGGCGGCGCACCGTCGCCGAGCGCCTTCCGCGCGGCGGCGGGGGGGAGCCGCAGCAGCGCGTGATACTCGAGGTTCGACATCGTCTCGAGGCGCTCCTGCAGCCAGGCGCCCCCCGGGGCGGCGAACCGCGCCTGGAGCCGCCGGCCGAACCGCAGGGAGATGACGTGCCACCCGAGCGCCTGGAACAGCCGGGCGAGCTGCTGGGTGCGCCGGTCCCCGACGACCCGGTCGAGGCTCTGCCGGTTGACGTCGACGACGACGACGTGCCCGGCGAGCTCCCGCATCGGCTCCTCGGTCCAGGCCTCCCACACGCTCCCCTCGTCGAGCTCCGCGTCGCCGACCAGCGCGATGTTGCGCGGGCGAGCCGTCGCGGGCGGCTGGCCGGGGAGAGCCGGCCCGGGACCGCCGAAATGGTCCCGGACGTATCGATCGAGGAGGGCCGCGAACGCCGGCGCGACCGCGCCCAGGCCCATCGACCCGGTCGAGAAGTCGAACCACTCGGGGTTCTTCACCCGGCTGGGATACGCCTGGAGCCCGCCCAGCGCGCGGTACGCGCGCAGCGCGTCGGGCGGCAGCAGGCCCCGGAGCACCTGGATCGCGTAGAAGATCGGCGCGGCCGTGGGCTTGACCGCGATCCGGTCCCCGGGGCGGAGGACGTGGAAGTAGAGCGCGGTCAGGAGCGTGAGCGAGGACGTCGAGCTGGACTGGTGCCCTCCGACGCGCTCGGGCGAGGGGTTCTGGCGGCGGCTGTTCGCGTGGTGGATCGTGGCCGTGGCCAGCCAGAGCAGGCGGTCCTGGATCCGGAGGAGGATCCGGCGCTCCTCGTCGGTGAGCCGGGCGGGGGCGCGAGCTGGGTCCACCGGGCGGTATCTTATCGTGCGGAGCGCGGCCGCGACGACCCGCCGACCGGGCGCGGTCCGCGCGCGGCGGCGGCGGGGCTCCGCCCCGGCGCGGGACGCCGGCGTTGACGCCCGAGACCCTCACGGCGCGGCCGGCCTTTCCGGCCAGCCCGCCCACGCGCGGCGATGCGCGGGAGGAGCGGTGGAGGCGGGCGGCGCGGCCGGCGTCGGCCGCCCGGATGGACACGCGCCCGGTGGCGCGACCCGGCCCGAGAAAGGAGCTCGAGCATGGCGACCCAGCGTCCGCCGGACGCGGCGGCCGGCATCCGGCGCGGACTCACCCACTACGGCGACGCGGAGTTCAGCCTCTTCGTCCGCGGCGCCTATGCCCGCGGCGGCGGTCTCACCTCCGAGGACCTGGCCCGCCCCGTCATCGGGCTCGCCCAGACCTGGAGCGAGTTCAACCCGTGCCACCGCCACCTCCGCGAGGTCGCCGAGGCGGTCAAGCGCGGCGTCTGGCAGGCGGGCGGCCTGCCGCTCGAGTTCCCGACGATCTCCCTCGGCGAGATCTTCCTCTCCCCGACCAGCATGCTGTTCCGCAACCTCATGGCCATGGACACCGAGGAGATGATCCTCGGCCAGCCGATGGACGGGGTCGTGCTCCTGGGCGGCTGCGACAAGACCCTCCCCGCCCAGCTCATGGGCGCCGCCAGCGCGGACCGACCGGCGATCGTGGTCACCGCCGGACCGATGCTGACCGGGCGGCACGAGGGCGCGCGGCTCGGTGCCTGCACCGACTGCCGCGGGCTCTGGGCCGAGCACCGGGCCGGCCGGCTCGACGCGGCGCGGCTGGAGGCGATCCAGGGCGAGCTCTTCCCGTCGGCGGGGACCTGCATGGTGATGGGGACGGCCAGCACCATGGCGGCCCTGACCGAGGCGCTCGGCATGACGCTCCCCGGGATGGCCGCGGTCCCGGCGCCGCTCGCGCGCCGGCTGCGCCTCGCCGAGGCCGCCGGCCGGCGGATCGTCGCGATGGTCCGGGAGGACCTCCGGCCCTCGCGCATCCTCACCCCGCCCGCGTTCGAGAACGCCGTCCGGGTGCTCATGGCGCTGGGCGGCTCGACCAACGCCGTGGTCCATCTGACGGCGATCGCGGGCCGGGCCGGCGTCGCGCTCACGCTCGACGACTTCGAGCGACTCTCGCGCTCGACGCCCATGATCGCCGACGTGCGGCCCTCGGGCGCGCACCACATGGAGGACCTCGCGGAGGCGGGCGGGATCCCGGCCGTCATGAAGGTGCTGGCCCCCCTGCTCCACGCCGACGCGGCGACGGCCACCGGCCAGCCGCTCGCCGCGGTGCTGGACGGCATCCCCCCGCCCGGCGCCTGGCAGGATGTCGTGCGGCCGCTCGAGCGACCGCTCCGCCCGGAGGGCGGCCTCGCCATCCTCCGCGGGTCGCTCGCCCCCGACGGCGCGGTGCTGAAGGTCTCGGCGGCGACCCCGGCCCTCCTGCGACACCGCGGGCGCGCCTGCGTGTTCCGGGACCTCGGCGACCTCGCGGCCCGCGTGGACGATCCCGCGCTCCCGGTCACCGCGGACAGCGTCCTGGTCCTCCAGAACGCGGGGCCGGTCGGCGGGCCCGGCATGCCGGAGGCCGGCTCGCTCCCGATCCCGCGCAAGCTCCTGGCGGCCGGGGTCGCGGACATGGTCCGGGTCTCGGACGCCCGGATGAGCGGGACCGCGGGGGGCACGGTCGTGCTCCACGTCGCCCCGGAGGCGGCGGTCGGAGGGCCGCTCGCCCTCGTGCGCGACGGTGACCTGATCGAGCTCGACGCCCCGGCGCGCCGGCTGGACCTGCTGGTCCCGCCGGAGGAGCTGGCCCGCCGGCGCGCGGCATGGCGGCCGCCCGCGCCGGCGCCGGGCCGCGGCTACCGCCGCCTGTTCGTCGAACGGGTGCTCCAGGCCCCGGCCGGGTGCGACTTCGACTTCCTGGTCGCCGACGCCGGACGCCCGGCCGCGTCCTGAGGCCGCGCCGGCACGGATCCGCGGGACCGCTCCGGTCCCCGCGCGCCCCGCCGGCGGGATCCCGCGCGCGCCGCGGGGCATCCCGCCGGCATCTCGAGGGCCCCTGGGCGCTCCTGCGCCGACTGCCGGGTCCGCTCGCGGCAGGCCACCCGGGCTCGCCCCCGCGGGGACCACCGGCGTCCAGCCGCCGGCCGGTCAGCACCCGTCGGGCGGGACGGCCAGGAGCCGCACCGCGAGCGCACCCAGCCCCAGGAGGCTCACCCCGCAGATCGCCAGGAACGTCCGGTGCCAGCCCGCGTCGACCAGGGGGCCGAAGAGCGCGGCCCCGATCGCGCCGCCCATGAAGAGCCAGAACGCGAACAGGGCCACCGCCGTCCCCCGCGCCGCGGGGACGATCTCGGTCGCCCGCGTCTGGAGCGTCGTGTGGAGGGCGATGTAGCCGAACCCGAGCATCGCGATCGCCGCCGCGAAGACGGCGATCGGCCCGGGCACGATCATCAGCAGGTAGCCGCCGCCCTTGAGCGCCGCGCCCACCGCCGCCAGCGGGCGCTCCCCCACCCGGGCCCGGATCGACGCGAGCGAGATCCCGCCGGCCAGGGTGGCGGCGCCGTAGAGCGAGAGCAGGAGCCCGACCTCCAGCGCGTTCAGGCCGAAGCGGGCGACCGCGACCGCCCCCAGGTAGGTGAAGCCGCCCCAGAGGAACAGCCCCTCCAGGCCGACCAGGAGGTAGAGCGCGCGCGCCGTCCGGTGCCGGAGGACGACCCGGTACCGGCCCACCCCGCGGGCGGCCGCCGGCTCGACCACCTCCCGCTCGGCCCGGAACAGCAGCAGCGCCGGCGCCAGCGCGACCAGCCCCGCCCCGGTGAACAGCACCCGCCACGACACGAAGTGAGCGATGGTGCCGCCGATCGCCGCCGAGAGCCCCTGGGCAACCGAGGTGATCGCCGCGAACCGGCCGATGGTCGCCTGGCGCGCCCCGTAGGGGACGGAGGCGCCGATGTGGGCCAGGGTCAGCGGGATGACCGCGGCGGCGAACATGCCGGTGAGGAACCGCACGGCGTCGAGCACGAGCACGTGGCGCGCCTGCCCGGTCAGGAGCGACCCCGCCGCGAAGCCGATCGCGGCCAGCCGCACGACGGGGATCCGGCCCAGCCGGTCGGCGAGCGGGCCGTACACCAGCTGGCAGAGGCCGTACGGCAGCATGTAGAGCGTCATCGCCAGCCCCATCGCCGCGATGCTGGTCCGGAGCGACTCGGCCATGCTCGGCAAGAGCGGGGTCATGAGCCGCACGTCGACCTGGACGAGGAACGCGAGCGCGGTGAGGAGGAGGAGCGGAGCCGGCCCGGCGCGGCGGCCGGCCCGGCGGCCGGCGGTCAGCTCTCGGGCGGGGGAGCGCCGCTCCTCCCCCCCACCCTCGCGGCGCGATCGGGCTCCGGGCCCGGACCGGGCGTCCCGCGCGCCGGCACCCCCGGATCGACCGGCCGCGCCGCGACCCCGTTCACGCGCCAGGCGCCCCCTTCGTCGACCATCTCGTAGAGCGCCTCGATGGCGTCGCCGTCCTGCCCGTCGACCCGCACCGCGACGAGGCCACGGTGGGGACCGAGTCGCTCGACCCGGCGCACCGTCGCCCGGGCGGAGCGGGCGATCGGCGCGTAGCCGCGCGTGACCATCTCGCGGAACGCGTCGAGCCCGAACTGGGCCTGGATCGCCGACGAGGCGAAGGCGTAGGCGCCGGCCCAGTCCCCGCGCCGGAACGCCGCCAGCTGCTGGAGCACGGCGTCGACCATGGCGCGGTCCTGGGGCGACGCGGGGCCGGCGAGCGCGAGGAGCGCGAGCGCCAGCAGCGCGGCCGCCGCCCCTCGCGCGGCGGACCGGCGGTCCGGGGCGTCGCTCACGCGAGCGCGCCTCGACCCTGCCCTCCGCGAGGCCCCGGCGACGGCCCCGGGGCGCGCCGTCCCCCGCCGGTCGGGCGACCGGGGACGGCCGCGGCCACCTGGCACCATGGGGCGATCAGACGCCCTGGACGGAGTAGCCGCCGTCGACGGGGATGGCCGTGCCGGTGACGAAGTCCGACGCCGGACTGGCCAGGAACACCGCGATCCCGGCGTGGTCGTCCGGGCTCCCCCACCGCCCGGCCGGGGTGCGCGCCACGACCCGGTCGTGGAGGCCGGGGACCTGCTGACGGGCCTGACGGGTGAGCTCGGTGTCGATCCAGCCGGGCAGGATCGCGTTGACCTGGATGTTGTCGCGCGCCCACGCGGTGGCCATCGCCTTCGTCATCTGGACCATGCCGCCCTTGCTGGCGGCGTACGGGGCGGTGAACGGGGCGCCGAAGATCGACATCATCGACCCGACATTGATGATCTTGCCGCCTCCGGCGCGCACCATGTGCGGGTAGGCGGCCTGGGCACACATGAAGGCGCTGGTGAGGTTCGTGTCGAGGACCGTGTGCCACTCCTCGACCGTGTACTCCTCCGGACGCTTGCGGATGTTCGTCCCGGCGTTGTTGACCAGGATGTCGAGCCGTCCGAAGCGGTCCACGGCCTTCTGGACCATCTCCCGGCACGAGGCCTCGGACCGCACGTCCACCTTGACCATGAGCGCTCGCGCGCCGGCGGCCTCGAGCTCCTTCACCGCGTCCGTGCTCTTGCCGACGTTCCGCGCCGCCAGCACGACCGCGGCGCCGGCCCGGGCGAGCCCCCGCGCCATCCCGAGGCCGATCCCGCCGTTCCCACCCGTGACGATCGCCACCCTGCCGGTGAGGTCGAAGAGCTTCATGTGGTCTATCTCCCTGTGGCGGTCCCGACCGAGCCGCGGAGGCGAGGGTCGAGAGTGTCGCGGAGGCCGTCCCCCAGGAGGTTCAGGCTGAGGCCGGCCACCGTCAGCGTGATGCCGGGGAACAGGCTCACCCAGAACGCCTCGCGGATCACGTTCTTGCCGCTGGCGATCACGTTGCCCCACGATGGGACGTAGGGGGGCACGCCCACCCCCAGGAACCCGAGGATCGCCTCCGCCAGCACCGCGTAGGCGAAGATGAAGGTGCCCTGGACCAGGAGCGGCGCCATGCAGTTCGGCAGGATGTGCCGGAGGGCGATCGCCAGGTCCCGGCGCCCGAGCGCCCGGGCTGCCTGCACGTAGTCCAGCTCGCGCAGGCTCAGCACGGTGCTGCGGACCAGGAGCGCGGTCCGCGGCATGTAGACGAGCGACAGCGCGAGGATGACGTTCCAGACCCCCGGGCCGCGGGCGGCCATGAAGGCGATCGCCAGCAGGATCGCGGGGAACGCCATGAGGCCGTCCATGACCCGCATCACGAACAGATCGAGCCGGCGATAGTAGCCGGCCACCAGCCCGATCAGCGTCCCGGCGACCGACGTGAGCACCATGGTCACCCCGCCGACCAGGAGCGACACGCGGCTGCCGTGGACCACCAGGCTGTAGACGTCGCGCCCGAACTCGTCCGTCCCGAGGAGGTTCGCCCGGCTGGGCGGCCGGAGCCGCTGGGCGGGGTGGAGGCGGGTCGGCACGTGCGTCGCCACCTGGTCGGCCAGGAGCGCCGCCAGCAGGAACACGAGGAAGAGGCTCGCCCCGACCACGACGTTGCGATTGCGGAGGAGGCGGCGGACCCAGCGGATCCGCGGCGCGGTCGGCTCGATCGCCGGCACCGCCGGGATCTCGGCCAGCACCTTCTCGACGGCGGCGTCGGTGGTCGCGCTCATCGCGGGGGGCGGCAGGCCGTCAGTCGTAGCGGATCCGCGGGTCGATGAACGCGTAGACCATGTCCACCGCGAGGTTGATCAGCACGTAGGAGGCCGCGGTGACCAGCACGACGCCCTGCACCACCGGGTAGTCGCGCCGGAGGATCGCCGAGATGATGAGCCGGCCCAGGCCCGGGATGTTGAACACGATCTCGGTCACGACCGCGCCGCCGATGAGGATCGCCATGGTGACGCCGACCACGGTGACCACCGGCACCAGGGCGTTCCGGAACGCATGGACGTACGCGACGGTCCGCTGGGGCAGGCCCTTGGCCCGCGCCGTCCGGACGTAGTCCTGGTGCAGGACCTCGACCATGCACGACCGGGCGATGCGCGCGATCAGCGCGGACTGGTTGAATCCGAGGGAGACCGCCGGGAGCACCATGTAGCGCACGGCCGCCCACGGGTCGCTCCACACCGAAGCGTACCCGGCCGCGGGCAGCCACCCGAGCCGCACCGCGAACAGGTAGATGAAGTTCAGGCTGAGCCAGAACCCCGGGATGCACACGCCCAGCAGCGCACCCAGCATCAGCAGGCGATCCCACCAGGAGCCCTGGTGCGCCCCGGCGACGATGCCGGACGGCACCCCGATCAGGACCGCCACCAGCAGCGAGGCGGTCATCAGCACGATCGTCGGCTCGGCGCGCTCCCAGAGGGCCTGGGTCACCGGCCGGTCCAGGAAGTACGAGCGCCCCAGATCGCCGCGGAGCAGGCGGGCGTAGAAGAGGAGGAGCTGCTCGCCGATCGGCCGATCGAGCCCGATCACCTTGCGGGTCGCCTCGACCTGGGCCGGCGTCGCGTCGGGGCCGAGCATCACCGCCACCGGGTCACCGGGGATCAGGTGGATCAGCAGGAAGACGACCGTGACGACCACGAGCATCACCGGGATCAGGGCCAGGAGCCGCCGCACGAGGTAGGCCGTCATCGAACCGCCGGCGGCGGGGGCCGCCTCACCGCCGGCCCCCGCCGCGCCTCGGGATCACCGGGCGATTACTTCTCCAGCCAGGCGTTGTAGATCCGGATGCGCTCCGTCTTCTCGTTGAAGTCGCGGACCTTCTTGGACGCGGCGCGGAGCCCGAACAGGTCGCCGTACCGGATGACCGGGACCTTCTCGTAGAAGACCCGGTGCATCTGCTCCCAGAGGGCGAATCGCTTCTTGTAGTCCGTCTCGCGGATCATCGCCGCCTTGATGCTCTGGATCTGCTCGTCGCAGGTCCAGCCCGGCCAGCTGCAGCTCAGCACGTTGGAGTTGGTGGGGTCGTACTGCGGCCCGATCCCGGTGGTGAACGCGTCGTACTCCTTCGGGTTGTTGCGCCGCTTCACCAGGGTGGCCCAGTCGACGACCTGCAGGTCGATGTTGAACCCGACGTCCTCGAGCTGCTGCTTCGTGACCAGCGCGAAGTCGTACATCCACTTGTACTCCTGCGTGGTCATGAAGCGCACCGGCTCGCCCTTGTACCCGGCCTCCTGCAGGAGCTTCTTCGCCTTGTCCTTGTTGTGCTCGTTCCACGGCAGGCCGGGCACGTTCACGTGCCAGGCCGCGATCTCCTCGTGGATCAGGTTGTAGTCCATCCGGTAGAACTCGGGCCGGCCGGCGGCGACGGTCTTCATGATCGGGTCGATGTCGATCGCCGCCTGCCACGCCTGGCGGAGCTTCTGGTTCGTCATCAGGCCCTCCCGCTTGTTGAGGACCGCGACGAGCCAGTAGTACATCTTCGCGATGATCGGCCGGGCGTTGGGGCTGTTCTTCAGCCGATCGTACGCGTCGGCGTTCAGGTCGTCGGCCAGCTCGAGCTCGCCGGTCTCCATCTGGGCGACGCGCGTCGCCACGTCCGGGACCGGGATCCAGTCGATCTGGTCGATGTAGGCGATCTTCGCCCCGCCGTACCCGTTCCGCTTCTCGCTCCGCGGCTTGTAGTCGTCGAACCGGACCATGCGGATGTAGCGGTCCGGCTTCCACTCGACCAGCTTGTACGGCCCGGTCCCGATGAACTCGGTCACCTTCTCCTGGGGCGCGAACTTCTCGGCGATCTCCTTGGGGTAGATCGCGGCGAAGTTGTTGGGCACCGCCAGGTTGATGTTGACGATCGAGACCTTCTCCTTGAGCTTCAGCTCGACCGTGTACTTGTCGACCCCGCGGAGCCCGGCCACGTAGGTGAAGAGGTCCTTGCCGTAGATCGACTGCTTGCTCCAGCGGTTCAGGGAGGCGACCACGTCGTCGGAGGTCATCTCCTTGCCGTTGTGGAACTTGATCCCGCGCCGCAGCTTGAAGGTGTAGGTGAGGCCGTCGGGCGAGACCGTCGGCATCGACTCGGCGAGCATCGGGATGGGCTTGTTGTCGTCGTCGAGGGTGAGGAGCCCCTCGTAGATGTGGTTCGTGAGCGTCTCGGTGATGCTGGCCGTCGTCCAGTGCGCGTCCAGCGTCGGCGGCTCCCCCAGGTTGCCGACGCGGATCGTCCCACCCTTGCGCTGGGCGTCGGCCACGAGCGCCCCCGAGCCCAGCCAGAGGGCCACGACGGCCGCGCCGATGATCATCCGAGTGATCCGGTTGGTCATGCTCTACCTCCCGCGTGTCTGGAGTGGAGTCGCTCCGCTCGGAACGGCGCGCGGCCGACGCTCCGGCTCGGGACCGGGAACGGTGACGCCCCATCGTCGGGCGACAGCCGGGCTCCCGTCAAGGCCGCTCCCGGTGCGGCCGCCGCCGGCGGACCGGGGCCCCGCGGCGCGGGCCGTCGCGGTCGACGCCGGCGGGCCCTCGGCCCGGGAGCGGTGGACGACCGGGCCCCCGCCCCCGCGCGGGGACGGCCGCGCCGCCGCTACACGCCTGGGCGCACGTTCTCCCACGGCCGCGCGCGCTCGAACGCCGCCGCGGCGCGCAGGACGGTCGCGTCGTCGAACCGGCGGCCGACGACCTGGAGCCCGATCGGGAGCCCGTCCCGGGTGAACCCGCAGGGGACCGACGCGGCGGGCTGCCCGGTGAGGTTGAACGGATAGGTGTACGGGAGCCAGTCGTACCGGCCGACGGTCTTGCCGGCGA
>Ga0070741_10014909_pt1 | contig 13321 bp, 9 predicted proteins | sample Coa_R1_4_FD_66440 | JGI IMG/M metagenome (GOLD analysis project Ga0070741, IMG submission 66440) | Surface soil microbial communities from Centralia Pennsylvania, which are recovering from an underground coalmine fire - Coalmine... | ecosystem: Environmental > Terrestrial > Soil > Unclassified ... | reverse complement strand
GCTGCCGTGGAAAGTAGCCATCATCGGCGCCGGTCCTGTGGGCTTGTCGGCCGCTCACGACCTGGCGCTGATGGGCTACTCCGTGACCATCTTTGAGGCCGCCGCGGTTCCCGGAGGAATGCTCTACCTGGGAATTCCGGAGTACAGGCTGCCGCGCGACGTGGTGGAAGCGCAGGTGCGGGAAATTCTGCAGACGGGCGATATCACGCTGAAACTCAACCAGCGCGCGGGAAAGGATTTCTCCATTGAAGATCTGCGCTCGCAGGGTTTCGATGCTGTCCTGATTGCGGTGGGCGCTCACCGCAGCCGCGATCTCTCGATTCCGGGAGTTGACCTCGACGGAGTGCACAAAGGAATCGATTTTCTCCTCAATGTAAACCTGGGGTACAAATTCACCATCGGCAAAAAAGTCGTTGTCATTGGCGGGGGCAATGTGGCCATGGACGTGGCCCGCTCGGCTGCACGCGAGGTCGTCCGGCAGCACGAGATGCAAACCGAAGAGTGGGCTAAAAATCTCACCGCCGTCGCCGCCCACGAAATGGTGGACATCTCGCTTTCTGCTCTGCGCCTGGGCGCAAGTGAAGTACATACGGTTTGCATCGAACGGCGCGACGAAATGCCTGCTGCCATCGAGGAAATTGAAGAAGCAGAACAAGAGGGCATCACGATTCATGCCGGCTTCGGTCCGAAGCGCGTTCTCGGCGAGAATGGTCGTGTCACTGCCCTGGAGATGCTGCAGACCACGCGGGTATTCGACGAAAACGGCAGGTTCAATCCAGAATTTCAAGCTGGCAGCGAACAACTCCTCGAATGTGACACGGTCATTCTTGCCATCGGGCAGACGACCAATCTCGACTTTCTGGGACCGCAGAGCCAGATCCGTATTTCCCCCCGTGGATTGATCGAAGTAGATCGCAACAACCTCATGACTTCTGTGCCCGGCATCTTCGCCGGTGGCGATTGCGTTTTTGGCCCGCGCCTGATCATTGACAGCGTTGCCGACGGCAAGCGTGCCGCCGTTGGGATTGATGAATTTCTGCGCGGGCAGAAACATTCCGACCCTCTCATTGAAATCGAGGTGCTGGACCGTCATCAGATGATTACCAACTACATGGAAATTGCCCGCCAGGCGGTCCCCATGCTGCCACTGGAACGAAGGACCGGCCTGACCGAAGTGGAGATCGGCTTCGATGAGCAAACCGCCGTGCAAGAGGCGCAACGCTGCCTTCACTGCTGGATCAACACGATTTTTGAGGGTAATGAAGTCGACGGTACAGAATGCGTTTTGTGCGGGGGCTGCGTGGATGTGTGTCCGGAACAATGCCTCGAACTGGTTCCGCTTGAAAGTCTTGAATTCCCTGAGCCGGTGCTGAGCCACATTGCGAGTGGCCGCGATTCCTACGAAGTTGAGCTGCGCGGAGTCGCGCCGGAAGAACTGGGTTCGGCACAGATTACAGGGTCGGTGATGATCAAAGATGAAACGCGCTGCATCCGGTGTGGTCTCTGCGCGCTGCGTTGCCCGGTGCAGGAAATCAGCATGGAATCTTTTCACTTCAAGTCGGCCGAATCCACAGGCTTGATTCCGATTCAATCCTTTGATTTGAGGAGCAATCGATGAGCAATGGAAAAATAGAGGCGCAGAGCAATCCACTGATAGGCCAGCAGTCCACCGCCAATTCCAGTAAAGGTGAGTGTGAAAATTGTGAAAATTGCGGCCGCAGAGAGTTCTTTGCCAAATTGGGAGTCGGCTCGCTCATTGTCGCCGGCATGGGCGCCGGGCTGTTCACCTATGAGTATTTTTCACCCAATGTGTTGTTCGAAGCTCCTCCCGTAGTGAAAGCCGGCAAACCTGACCAGTTCCCGCCAGGTTCGGTCACCCTCGATCCGCAGAGTGGGATCTACATGATTAACGGTCCCAAGGGTTATTACGCTCTGGGCGCCATTTGCACCCACCTGGGCTGTCTTACCGCCTGGAAACCCGACCTCGATCTGATCGCATGCCCTTGTCATGGCAGCCGCTTCAATCGCGATGGCGTCAAGGTTGCAGGTCCTGCGCCGCAGCCGCTCCCGTGGTTGAAGGTATGGTTGAGTGATGACGGTTATTTGATGGTGGATCGTTCCAATATTTTAAAGGCACAGGAGTTCGTAAAGGTATAAGACATGCCCTCAACGATCAAAAGGGAACTGGAGCGGATTAAAGCTTCTGAAGTCTGGCGCTCCATCTTCCGCAGTGGCAACGGACCCAGCAACCTGCACCGCTCGCAGGCAGTTCAGCAGAACGTGTTTTTGCATCTGTTTTCGGTCAAAATCCGCTCGCGCGTTCTTGATTTCAAGCCCACGTGGTATCTGGGAGCGCTGACGCTCTGTACATTTTTTATCCTTTTGGCAACAGGCATTCTGTTGATGTTCTATTACCACCCGTCCGTTCCACAGGCATACTCCGATATGAAGGACTTGCAGTTTGCCGTTTCGTCAGGAGTGTTTCTGCGCAACCTGCACCGCTGGTCTGCCCACGCCATGGTCTTTTTAGTTTTCGCGCACATGTTCAAAGTATTCTACCGTGGCGCCTATCGTCCGCCGCGGCAGTTCAACTGGGTCATCGGTGTCTTTCTTCTGCTTGTGACCCTGCTGCTAAGCTATACCGGATACCTGCTTCCCTGGGACCAGTTGGCGTTCTGGGCCGTCACTGTCGGCTCCAACATTGCGAAGGCGGTGCCGCTGGCTGGGAACAAGATGCGTTTTTTGCTGCTGGGAGGGAATGAGGTTAACGCCAATGCGCTGCTTCGGTTCTATGTTCTGCACTGCGTGATCCTGCCGCTCGCGGCAGTATTGCTGATTGCAATTCATTTTTGGCGTATCCGCAAAGATGGCGGCCTTCATGTCCCGGAGAATAAAAAGCCGTGACCGATCCCACAAAGCCCACGAAGCCAGAAGCCGAACTGCAATCCGACGTTCGCAAGAATCCGCGTCGCATTGCTTTTATTACGCGGCGTACCTCTCCTCACGTGCAAACCCAGGACGATGAGAGAGTAATGACTTATCCGGCAGCGCTGGGGCGCTTCGTCATTGCTATGGAAGTGGCCGCGCTCATTCTTGTCTGGTGGTCGTTGATCGCCAACGCCCCTCTGGAAGGCATTGCCGATCCCATGCACACACCCAACCCTGCCAAAGCTCCCTGGTATTTTCTTGGATTGCAGGAGTTGCTGCATTACTTTCCGCCCGTAGTGGCAGGGGTGCTGATTCCCGGCCTCGTGGTTTTAGCTCTCATTGTTATTCCTTACTTCAACATCAACATCGAAGGCGAGAGCGTATGGGCCAGGCAGCGAGGCCGCCGGCTCGTGATTGCCGCCTCCGTCGTCGTCGCTCTTTCAATTTTTCTGCTGGTCTACGACGTGATTGTTGCCTTGGTCCCGACGCTGGTTCTTGGCGGCCTTATGTTGCTCTCGGGACGTTTTTCCCCGCAATCACCTGGGCCCTTGCAACGCTGGCTGGCTTCTAAGCCACTTTCTTTCTGGATCATGACGTGGTTCTTGACTGAATTGATCGTGCTTACCGCTATCGGCACATTTTTCCGCGGTCCAGGTTGGTCCTGGATCTGGCCTTGGGAGAGCTAGATGGAAGAGAACAACAAACCGGGTCCGCTGCGCAGCCACCCCACACTTCGCGAACTGGGATTGTTCGGGGCTGTCAGCGTGTTGTTGCTGGTTTCGCTCGCCATTGCTCCTGGCAAAGATTATTTCAGCCAGTGGCGCCATTACCAGAAGTCATATCTGAAACTCGCCACCGAGCGCCAGAATGGCACCTTGGTGCGCAATTTTCACGGTGGTATTCAGCAGACCTGGATTCCCAAGCTGGGCGTCACCGACCGTTGCCAGACGTGTCATGTAAACCAGAGCGGTACTTTGCTGGGGACTTCGTCACAACCGTTTAGAAAGCATCCGCCTGTCCCGCACGAGCTTGATGAGTTTGGATGTGTAATGTGCCACCGGGGGCAGGGAGCCGCTACCACAGTTGATGAGGCGCACTATGCAACCGCCGCCTGGGAGCAACCAATCCTGCCCGCTCGTTATCTGGAGGCTTCCTGCGGGCAATGCCATCTTGGGGCTCTGGAAGGAGCCCCGCGCCTGAATGAAGGAAGGCAACTACTCTCTTCATTGGGATGCGCGCATTGCCACTCCATCACACAGCCCGATGGCAATGTCGTTAAACCCGAAGACGATCCGCCTCCGCTGGTTCATGTTGCCGAAAAGACAACGCGGGAGTGGATCTTCGCCTGGATCAAAAATCCTCAAGCCTATGCAGCCTCGGCCACCATGCCCAACTTTCAGTTCAATGATCAGGATGCGGCAGACATATCGGCCTTCTTGATTGCGCAGAGTACGCCTTCTGCCGCCACAAACGATTCTGTGAAGCACGCAACGCCGGCACCGGCGAGCGCTGATGCAGCCACGCAGGCCGCCACCTTGTATGGCAGCTCTTTCTGCTCTTCCTGCCATGCTGTGCAAAACGAGGCCGGCAACCTGGTGGGTGGGAACTTCGGTCCGGAGCTGACGCGCGTTGGGTCGAAAGTCAATCCGGAGTGGTTACAACGCTGGCTGCAAAACCCGCACGGCTATGAACCCGGAACCAGAATGCCGCACTATCGCTTCGATGATCGGCAGATTGCCTTGCTTTCCTCCTTCCTGCTGGGCAAAAAGGACTCTGATTTTCTCGCCAGTGTTCATCTGCCGGCTTCCGATGCCAACAGCATCGCTCACGGCAAAAGGTTAGTAACTGAGAGTGGTTGTGCTGCCTGCCATCAGATCAACGGGGTGAATCCACCACAAAATTTTGCCCCTGACTTATCCCGTGTCGGCAGCCGGGCCCTTTCGCAAGTTGTTTTTGTGACTGGCATGAAACACACGGTGCCGGACTATGTGGCCGCCAAGATCAGTGACCCGCGGGCCTTTGGGCCTGGGCTCAAGATGCCCAAGTTCAGTCTTACGGACCAGCAGGTTGCTGCGCTTACAACTGCGCTGCTGGCCCAGACAGACCGAGCCGCAGCTCTGCCCAGAGAGCTGCTCTTTCCGGCACAACATCGTTCCAACTACCATCCCGGCGGCGATGCTGGAAAACTGATGGAAGATTTGCATTGCCTAAGCTGCCACTCCATCAACGGCAACGGCGGAGATATGGCTCCTGATCTCAGTCTTGAAGGCAGCGCGGTGCAGCGCGTCTGGCTGGAAGACTTTATGAAGGACCCTAATACGTTGCGACCGGCATTGATCCGGCGCATGCCTAAGTTCAATTTGACTCCGGCCGAGATCAAGACACTCTCTGATTACATCCTTTCGGCGTACCAGGCGCCGGGGATCGATTCAGGAATTCTGAATCCTCATGCTTTGAATACGGACGCGGCATCTCGCGGCAAACAGCTTTTTTATTCCAAATATGGCTGCCAGTCCTGCCACATCGCCGACTACAAGACCGATAAAGGTTATGTTGGCCCAGCTCTGGCTGGGGTCGGTAATCGGTTAACCGCAGGTTGGATTTACAGATGGCTGCAGGATCCCGAAGCGGTTCGCCCCGGGACTCTGATGCCGAACTTCAACCTGAAAGAAAATGAAGCGTTCGATTTAGCTGCCTTCCTGATGACCCTGAAAGCCAAACAGAATGGAGGCGGAAAATGAGGCTTACGTGGGTTGGCTCGCTCTGTTTGGCCTTAGTTCTCACCGCATGTTCCGGTAAGCCGGGTTCACAGCAGGCACTCGCTCCGAAAGCGTACGGAACCCAGATTGTGGAAGTAAGCGGCGGCAAGCAGGTTACTGATGTCGGCTCAGAGACTCCGCAGCCGGTTGTGGTTCAGGTGAATGGCGCTGACGGCAACCCAGTCACCGGCGCGCTGGTTTCGTTCCACGGGGAGGGAATCCAATTCTCCCTGCCACAAGCTCTCACAGACGCAAGCGGCCAGGTGACCACATTGCCGCAGCTCGGCTCTTCCTCCGGCTTGTATCAGATTGTGGCTGAAACCCCTAAAACGGGTGGCGGAGCTACGACCCTCAACCTGCAGGAGGTCGCTTTGGGTTATGAGGAGAAGCTGGGAAGAGCGGTGAATGAGAAATACTGCGTGCGCTGCCATGACTCTGAGTCCACGCCGGAGAGAGTTTCAAACTTCGATAATCTTTCCCCGGCCCCGCACCAGTTTTCCGATGGTGCGGCTCTCAACAGTATTCCAGACGCTGATTTGATCAACATCACGACGCATGGTGGTCCTGCGTTGGGCAAGTCAGCGCAAATGCCAGCCTATGGAACAACTTTAAGGCCGGTCGAGATCAAAGCGGTTGTCGCATATATCCGGTCGATTGCAGATCCCCCTTATCAAACGTCAGGAGTGAAATATGGAAAAGAATAAGTTCATCTTCATGCTCATCATCATCAGCGCTATGAGCTTGTGCTGTGCCGCGCAGATACTGCCGGTGGCGCAGGTCGAGGATCCTCGCGCGCGTCAGATGCAGAGAAAATACTCATCGCAACTGCAGCAAATTGCCGCCGCTGATATGAGTATTCACTTTCCCTATCGCTTTTATTTCAATCGAGTGCTGGATGTTGATGAGTCTAAGCAAAAGGAATTGCCGCAAAGCTCCGTCCATTTTGACCGGTTCAACGAACAGATTGTGCTGGAGATCACCGGAAACTACTATGCTTCCTACTCCGCGGCTGCCTTGAACGCAAACCAGAGAGCCCGGCAAACCTTCCAGGATGTCGTGCTCCCCCTGCTGAAAGTTGAAGTAGCTCATATTGACAGGACAATTCCTTTTGGCGCGTATGCGTTTGAAATCGCTCATCATGTGCGCGCGAAGGTAATGGGCATTGACACGGAGAATCCCGAGAACCTGACGCTGGTGGTTCCTCGCAGCGTTGCAGAACGCCTGGTCCTGGCAAAGGACGCTGAAGACCAGCAAGCTTCTGTGCTCGATAGCGAGGTTTATCTGAATGGAGAACCTCTGGCGCTGTGGCTGGTTGGTGATGATGCGCCTGAAGATGTAAAAGACCATTACCTGGCAGAATATAAGCAAACGGCCAAGCCTGATCCCGAGCAATACAGGCAACCGGCACAATCCGCCTCCGAACCGCTTGCGGAGCAAGAAGATCTGGTCAATCCTCGACTGCTGGGGGAACCGCGATTTCCCGCCAATACCAGGCCATTTTCCCACGACCCGCAGGAAGATACTTCGCCCGATCGAATGATAAAACTGCAAACTACGTATCAGAGCACGCTGGAGCACATGGTTCACGATTTAAAACAGCAAGCCAGCTTCGTCGCCTACGCTCCTCCGGTTTTTGTGCCCTTTCATCAAGGCGCATATCTTCAATTAAGCATAAGCACAGATTTGACGCCGGCGGCGGGCGCGTCAGAGTATCGTGTTGCCGCCCTGGCGTTTGATCAGCATATCTCGCACTTGTTGCGGCCCGTTTCCAAATACTTTCATGACGGCCTACGGTTTGAAGGAATTGATTTCAGCACGACAGTTCATCAGGAGGTGCAGCCCAATACCGAATCTGTGGAGTTTGTAGTCCCCTCTGCTGCCCTCTTATGCTACGAAAAATTCGACTGCAGCGGGCAGGAACTCATCAATCGCAGCATCGTTCTAATCAATGGGGAGCGTGTAACCCTCGATTTGCAACGGGCCGAGAGTGATTACAACGCCAGCCTGAGATAGGAATCATGTATGCAAAGCTTCAGAAGCCATATGAACTCGTTAAGGACCATGCATCGAGCCAAGGTCACATCGATGCGGCTATATCTTTTCATTTTTGTACTTGTGTTTCCCGCTGTGATGGCCGCAGCTGGCGGCGTTTCCGGCAGGGTTATCAACAAGACTACAGGCAAACCCGCCGCTGCTGACCAAGTCCTGCTGATTGATTTGTCGGCGGACAGAAAAGAGGCCGGACGCACTCGCAGCGATGCTTCTGGATATTTTCATTTCCAGGTGTCCAGGCCGGGAGTCCCGTGGTTAATCAAGGTCGTTCACGCCGATGTGCTATACGAGTCCACGACTTCTGGAGAGGATGGCCCACTGGAGATCGGCGTATTCGATAAGACTGGTGTACTCGATGTCGTGAAGAGCGGCATACAAGTTATACGCCTGGAAGCCATTGCCGGCTCTCTGCGGGCAACGGAGATGTTTACTCTTATCAATACTTCTAATCCGCCCCGGACTGTGCAAAAAGAAGAACTCTTCTCCATTCCACTGCCGCCGGGCGCGATATTGCTTTCTTCTCTGGCGGAGGGACCTGGAGAATCTGCTGTAAGGTCGATTGCAGTGATGCCTCCAAATGAAAATCGCTGCTATTTTGATTTTCCCCTCCGCCCCGGTACGACCAAGATTCAATTGCAGTACCAGGTGCCCTATTCCGGATCGCTTGCCCTGATTCCGCGTATCCCCTTTCCGGCTGATATGTTCGGGGTCGTCCTGCCGGCGTCGATGCAATTTGAGTCCTCTGAGCTTGGCGCGTACAAACGACAATCAGATGAAGGAGGCGGCATGGTGGAAGTTATTCGAGATCTTCCTGCGGGTAACGCACCCACCTTCACAATCTCGGGGACAGGACCGGCACTCGCAGAGAGCAATGACAGGTCGACCACGCTGCAGGAGTATGTGTATTCACAGAAGACGGCCCCCGTAATCACAACTGGGAATCAACCTGCCAACCTGGCAAATGGATTTACACACGACCAGTTGCTCTGGGCAGGGTTTCTGGCGTTTATCGTCGTGGCCGGTCTAGGAATGTTTTTGTACCAGAGTCGCACGAAGCTTGATCCCGTGAGTGCTCCTGGAAGCGCTGGGCTGTCGAATGAAGCGATACGCGAACAACTGTTCAACCTGGAATTGGACCGCTTACAAAAAAGAATTTCAAAAAGTGGTTACTCTGCGGCTCGCTCTACGCTGGAAAAGAAATTGGCGGTAGCGCTGTCCAGACCGCCAAGCTGTAAGTAACTTCCGCAAGCACCCGCAGGTGTTCTGTAACATTTTTCGATAGGGGCCGATCATCCGCTCAACTCTGATGATCAGCGTGAGTTCCGACAAAACTGCATAGAGGCTGAATTCAGTCATGAGCAACGATCCGATCATCATTCAGGGGGGAATGGGCGCCGGTGTCTCCAGTTGGCGGCTGGCCCAGGCGGTTTCACGGGAAGGACAACTCGGTGTTGTTTCGGGAACGGCCCTGGACCAGATTCTTGCCCGTCGGCTGCAAGATGGCGATCCCGGCGGCCACATGCGCCATGCGCTCGACCATTTTCCTCTTTCCCCAATGGCCGAGCGTATTTGGCAGAAATATTACATCTGCGGCGGCAAACCAGCGGCTCAGTCATACTTGCGCTTGCCTATGCATTCCAAAGACGATGCCCGCGAGCTGATCGAACTCTGCATCGTAAGCAACTTTGTTGAAGTTTTCCTTGCGCGCGAAGGCCACAGGCATGCGGTGGGTATCAATTATCTGGAAAAGATCCAGATTCCGCATCTGTCTTCTATTTACGGAGCGATGATGGCGGGCGTCGGATACATCCTGATGGGCGCTGGCATTCCTCTCAAGATTCCCGGCGTGCTTGATCGTATCGTCCAATACGAGCCTGCAATTTATCCCTTGCACATTAGCGGCGCACTGGCAAATGAAGTTACCAACATGGTCTTTGACCCGAAGGAATTCACTTTGGACTGCCTTCCGCCGCTAACCCGGCCAAAGTTTTTTGCCATCATCGCCTCTAATACCCTGGCCACGACCCTTCAGAAAAAAGCCAACGGAAAGATAGATGGATTTGTAATCGAGGGGCCCACTGCCGGTGGCCATAACGCTCCACCTCGCGGCAAGCTTCAACTCAACGCGGGTGGCGAACCCCTTTATGGAGAACGAGACCAAGTTGACCTTGAGGAGATACGCGCATTGGGATTGCCGTTCTGGCTGGCCGGAGGATATGGCACTCCAGCAAAGTTGCGCGCAGCCATGGCAGCCGGCGCCAGCGGAGTGCAGGTAGGAACCGCGTTCGCGTTCTGTAACGAATCGGCTTTGCGCGAGGATTATAAGCTGGCGCTTTTGCAAAAGGCTGTAAAAGGAACAGCCCAGGTATTCACCGATCCTTTGGCATCTCCCACGGGTTTTCCTCTCAAGGTCGCGCAATTGGAAAATACGATTTCAGACCATGCGGTTCATCTGGAGCGGCCCCGCATTTGTGACCTTGGATATCTGCGTGAAGCCTACAAAACTCCTGAGGGCGCCGTTGACTATCGCTGTCCTGCAGAACCGGAAACGATCTATATCTCCAAAGGAGGTCAACTCCAACAAACGCGGGGTAGGAAGTGCATCTGCAACGCACTCATCGCCAATATCGGACATGCCCAGGTGCGGGCCGGAGGATACATCGAGAAACCTCTGGTCACCTCCGGCGACGACCTGACCGGACTTGCTCGTTTTCTGCCGCCCCATGGACTCCGCTATAGTGCTGCGGATGTAATCTCAAACCTCCTGGGAGATCCGCAATAGAGCTGGATAGCGCTCAATCACTGCCTGGCGTGATGCAGATCACAGAATCAATCTCAGCAAAGCGGCAATATGGGTATGGATGTAAAGGTGCGGCACGCTCGGGCTTCATGGTAGTGCGCCGTCACATAGATTCGGGACTTAAATGCAGACACGGTCTGCTAGACGTCGGCTGGAATTTCTAGTTGTGATTGTTCCTTGCATGGCAATCGCGTTCGTGGCGCCAGCCATTTGAATGCACTACAACGAAAATGCAAACACTCCAGCCGACGTCCCCGGATCGCTCTAGAGGAAGTAAACGAGTTCCAGCTGCAAAAAGAGGGAAGAAATTTACAAGGCTGAATCCATATTGGCCGGTTTCGAAACGCTCATTCCTGCTTGCTTAGATGACATGTCGAACAAAGCTTTGACTGCTTTGATTTGAGCAGGTGTTCCGGCTCGTTGGCGGAGTGTACAGAGTGGCAATCGAGGCAGCCAACCTCGGCTTTGCTATGTTGCAAGTGCAGCGGACTGCCGTGATCCTTGGAAAACAGATGACAATGCGAACAGATCTTTGACGTCCCGCTTTTTGACACACTCTCGAACCGAATTATGTTGTCCGGGTCTCCGCTTTCAGCATGATGCTGTCCAGGTCCGTGGCAGGATTCACACCCCTGCCGATCAGGCCGCTTCTCCGACAATGTTTTGGAATGAGGATTGCTGTCAAAGCTGTCGCCGACGTTCTCGTGGCAGCTTTTGCAAGCCTCCGTGCCTACATATTGGGAGGGATCAACGTTGTTTGACTCGGCGTCTTCCTGAGTGCTGGGTTGGGTCTTGTCATTTTCGACTGGTGTGTCTTCTTTTTTCTTGGGGCTGGCAGCATGTGACTTTGAGTTCTCAGGCTGCAGTTTTGCGTGACCTGGTGTTGCGCGTTGTTGCGCAGCCGAGACTGCAAGGAGCAAGACAAAAACAATCCCTGGCCATATTCCAACGTTACGGGTCTTGCGCATTTTCTAAACTCCGATATTACAAAGATTCCCTGTACCATATCTCGGGTTCCAACCCAGCCAGTACTCGAAAGCTTGGTCTATTTCGTGCTACCAGTTTCCAGTCCTAGCTTTTCTTTGGCTGCTGCCTGCGCTGCTGCCAGGCGTGCCGTCAACACGCGATAAGGAGAGCAAGACACATAGTCCAACCCCGCCGAGTAGAAAAATTCGACCGAGGAAGGTTCGCCGCCATGTTCGCCGCAGACCCCCACTTTTAGTTTCGGTCTTACTTTGCGACCAAGACGTGTTGCCATGAGTACGAGCTGCCCAACGCCCTTGCGATCAAGCGCGCCAAAGGGATCCTGTTTGAGAACACCCTCTTGAACATAGCGCGGCAGGAACTTGTTAATGTCATCACGGGAAAACGCATAGGTCAACTGAGTCAAGTCGTTCGTGCCAAAGGAGAAGAAGTCGGCTACTTCAGCGATATCGTCTGCAATCAAAGCGGCGCGTGGCACCTCGATCATGGTCCCGACCAGATAGTCCACGCGGACGCCCTTGGCGGCGAACACTTCTTCGGCCACCTTGTTGACGATCTTCTTCTGATTTTCCATTTCTTTCGGACCGCTGACCAACGGGATCATCACCTCTGGAAGGACCTCAACGCCCTCCTTTTTCACGGCCACGGCGGCTTCAAAGATGGCGCGTGCCTGCATTTCAGAGATTTCCGGATACGTGATCCCAAGGCGGCATCCACGATGCCCCAGCATGGGATTGAATTCATGCAACTCTTCCACGCGGGCCAACAACTTGTGCAGCTCGCGCAATTTTGTCGAGTGAGGATTGTTTTTTTCCAGCAGCGCGACCTGGACCATCAAGTCTTCGCGGCGGGGCAGAAATTCATGCAGAGGAGGATCGAGCAAACGAATCGTCACGGGAAATCCTGCCATTGCCCGAAATACGCCGATGAAATCGCTGCGCTGCATGGGAAGCAGCTTGTGCAATGCCTCGCGGCGCTCTTCTTCCGTCTTTGCCAAGATCATGGCCTGCATGTGCGGAATGCGGTCTTTCGCAAAAAACATGTGCTCGGTTCGGCATAATCCAATTCCTTCCGCTCCGAAAGCGCGGGCTTGAATGGCGTCACGAGGGATATCCGCATTAGCACGCACGCGCATGGTCCGAAAAGGCTCGGCCCAGCTCAGGATCTTTTGCAGCTCCGGATCATCGGAAGAGGCCGCAATGGTGTTAAGCTTGCCCTCGAAAACGCGCCCGGTGCTGCCATCGAGCGAAATCCAATCTCCTTCCTTGAGAGTTTTGCCTTTCAGCCGAATCTCGCGTTGGCTTTCATCCACGCGAAGGTCGCCGGCGCCCACAACGCAGCACTTGCCCATGCCGCGAGTAACCACCGCTGCATGGCTTGTCATTCCGCCGCGCGAGGTCAAAATGCCGGCCGCCACTTCCATGCCATGAATGTCTTCAGGTGTGGTATCGGTGCGCACCAGGATCACCGGTGTCTTCTTGTCTTGCTCTACTTTCTTCACGGCGTCATTGGCTGAAAATACAATCTGGCCGACGGCCGCGCCCGGCGAAGCCGGCAGACCGCGCGTCAGTTCATGCCGATGGGCATGCTTATCATCGAGACGCGGAAGCAGAAAGTCATAGAGCTGGTTCGGATCCACGCGGAAAATGGCTTCCTCTTTGGTGATGAGCCCTTCTTCAACCATATCAATAGCGATGTGCACGGCGGCGCGGCCAGTGCGCTTGCCATTGCGGGTCTGCAGCATATAGAGCCGGCCTTCCATAATGGTGAATTCGAAATCCTGCATGTCGCGGTAATG
>Ga0070741_10014908_pt1 | contig 13321 bp, 12 predicted proteins | sample Coa_R1_4_FD_66440 | JGI IMG/M metagenome (GOLD analysis project Ga0070741, IMG submission 66440) | Surface soil microbial communities from Centralia Pennsylvania, which are recovering from an underground coalmine fire - Coalmine... | ecosystem: Environmental > Terrestrial > Soil > Unclassified ... | reverse complement strand
GCGCCGCCTCCCCAGACTCCACCGCCGTCACCGCATAGCCCGCCGCCGTCAGCCGCATCGCGATCAGCTGCAGCAGGTCCTTGTCGTCGTCGACGAGGAGCACGCTCCGCTTCTTGTCCGCCATGGTCATCTCCTTCGCCGCAGCCGGTCTTCGCGCTCGAGGATGCCGCGCTCGATGGAGCGCAGCGCCTCGAGCTGCTGGCGCAGCGCGTCCTCGCGCTTGTCGCGCTCCTTGTCCGAGCGCTCGCGGTCGCGCTCGCTGCGCTCCCGGTCCTTCGCGAGCCGGTCGTTCTCGCGCGAGGCGCGCTCGAGCTCGCGCGCAAGCCTTTGCCGCTCCGCCACCTGCGCGGCGAGGAACGCCGCGAAGCGGCTCACGCCCGCGTGGGTCCCGTCCGCGATCGGCTCGAGGAGCTCCGCGGCGCGCGCGTCGTCGCGCAGCGGCGCGGGCAAGAGCGCGAGCAGCGCGGCGAGCCGCAGCCGGTTGAGCGGCGTCTGGGATTCGACGAAACCCTGCTGGGCGCGCGCGAGCGCCGCCTTCTGCTCGCCTGCAGGCGCACGCGAGGCCGCAAGGACCTCGCCCATCACCGCGTCCACCTCGAGCGGCTGCTCGGCCTGGGGATACAGCGCCGCGCAGCTCGACAGCAAGCATGCGGTGAGCGCAATCAGGAACTTCACGCGGCCTCCAGCTGGCGAGCCTTGCGCGGCAGCTTCACCCGGAAATGACCGCCGCTCGTCTCGCTCACCACGCTGATGCGCCCGCCGTGCGCCTCGGTGAACTCGCGCGCGATGGCGAGCCCGAGACCCGTGCCTTCGACCCGGCCATGCGCCTTGGCGCGGCCGCGGAAGAAGGAATCGAAGATCGATTCGCGCTCCTCGGCCGGCACGCCCGGGCCGGAGTCGATGACGTCGATGACCGCCTCGCCCGCGCTGACGCCGGCGAGCACCGTGATCGTTCCGCCCGCGGGAGTGAATTTCACCGCGTTGCCGAGCAGATTGTCGAGGATCGAGCGCAGCTTCTCCGGGTCAGCCTCCACGGTCGCCTTGTCCGCCTTGAGCACGAGCTGCTGCTGCTTCGCCCGCATGGCGAGCTCGTGGCCGACCGCGACCTCCCGCACGAGCGCGTCGAGCGCCACGCTGCGCGGCATGAGCGAGGCGGCGGCGTGCAGCGCGCGCTGGTAGTCGAGCAAGTCCTCGATCAAGCGCTGCAGCTTCACGCTGTTGTCGCGCATGATGCCGACCACCTGGCGCTGCGGCGGCGCGAGCGGTCCTCCCACCTGGTCGTTGAGCAGCTCGGCCCCTTCGCGCAGCGCGGTGAGCGGGGTCTTCAGCTCGTGCGAAAGGTGGCGCAGGAAGCGGTTCTTCTCCGCCTCGAGCTCGGCCAGCCGGCGGCGCAGCCAGTCGAGGCGCTCGCCGAGCGTCTGCAGGTCCTCGGGCCCCCGCACCGTGATGGCGTGCTCGAAATCCGCGCCGCCGAGCTGGCGGATGGCGGCGTCGAGCTGGCTGATGGGGCGGGCGATGTAGCGCGTGAGCGCGAGCACGATGGCGAGCGCGACCGCCGTGCCGAAGATGACGAGCAGGATCAGGCGCCGCTGGACCGTCTCGGCGCTCGCGCGCAGGCGGCCGACCTCGCGGTCGGCGACCAGGTAGCTGATGGCGAGCACCTCGTAGGCGTTCTCGGCCAGCTCGCCGGTCTGGCGGCTGATCGCCTTGGGATCGAGCTTGCGGCGCGGCTGCGCGTTCAGCAGGTCGAAGAGCGCCTGCTCGCCCTCCACGGTCTTGTTGAGCGCCTCGAGCTGCGACTCGTCGAGCGGCAGCAGCAGGAGCTCGTCCGCCACCTGCCTGAAGCTGTGGTGTACCCGGAGGTAGTCGGCCTCGATCTCGGGATCGTCGAGCACGGCGATCTGCTGCGCCATGCGCTCGATGGAACCGATGCGGTTCACGAGCGAGCGGCTGGCGCGCGCCGCCTGCGAGGCGCTGAACACGGCGATGCGGCTCTGGTCGGCGAGGCGCTCGGTGTTCCACGCGGAATAGGCGAGCGCGCCGACGAGCGGCAGCGCCACCACCGTGAATCCGGTCAGCAGCAGCCCGAAGAACGACCGCGGATACGCCATGTCCCTATAATTTCACGCGAAAAAAGACGCAAACGAGGGCGAATGTCACACCCCACCGGCGCGGGCGGGCCGCGCATTTATCTGGTAGCCGCCGTTGCCGCCAATGGAATCATAGGCGCCAATGGCAAGCTACCGTGGCACCTGCCCGAGGACCTGAAGCATTTCAAGCGGCTGACGCTCGGCCACCCGGTCATCATGGGTCGCAAGACGTGGCAGTCGCTGGGCGGCAAGCCGCTGCCCGGACGGGAGAACATCGTCGTCACCCGCAATCCGGGCTTCCAGGCGCCCGGGGCCGCGGTCGCTGCCTCGCTCGACGCCGCGATGGCATTCTGCGCGGGCGAGAGCGTGGCGTTCGTGATCGGCGGCACGAGCCTGTTCGCCGAGGCGCTGCCCCTCGCCTGCGGGCTCGTGCTGACCGAGATCCAACGCGACTATCCCGGCGACACCCGGTTCCCGGACTACGACCGCTCGCAATGGCGCGAGACGCAGCGCGAAGCGCACACCGGTGCGGACGGTGTGCGCTTCGACTTCGCCTTCTACGAGAGAGTTACTTAGACTCGAAGACGCGCACTTCCGGCAGCGGAAAGCCGTTGAACTGGCTCGCGTATGCCGTGGTGTAGGCGCCGGCGTTGTGGATGTAGATGAAGTCGCCTTCCTGCAGGTCCGAGGGCAGCGGCTCGTCGCGCATCACGACATCCACCGAGTCGCAGGTCGGGCCGCCGACGGTCCAGGACACGTCCGGGCCGGAGCGGTCGGTGCGGATGCGGTACTTGAGGCCCTCGGTCGTCTCGATGACGCCGCCGAACATGCCGGCGTCCCAGTGCATCCAGCGCTTGCCGGCGCGCGTCGCCGTGCCGAGCACCCGGCAGACGAAATAGCCGGCATCGGAGACCATGTAGCGCCCCGGCTCGGCGATCACCTGCACGTCATCCGCGAAGGCCTTGAGGCCCTCGTTCACCACCTCGCCGATCACCTCGATCGACGGGATCGGCTTGACGTGCCGCACCGGGAAGCCGCCGCCGATGTTCAGCAAGCGCGGCTTGAGCCCCGCCTTCTGCATCTGCTCGAAGAGCGAGCGCGCCTTCTCGATCGCGACCCGCCAGTTTTCCGGGTTGCGGCATTGCGAGCCGACATGGAACGTGACGCCGGCGAGGTCGGCGCCGAGCTTCGCCGCGAGGGCGACGATCTCGCGCGCCTCGGCCGTGCCTGCGCCGAATTTTCCGGAGAGCGGCCAGTCGCTGCCGATGTTGGGCGCAGCGATCCGCAGGTAGAGCTTGGCGTCCGCCTTCGTGCCATGGATGCGGCGCAGCTCGTCCACGCTGTCCACGACGAACCATTCCACGCCCTTCGCCGCGGCGTAGGCGATGGCCTCGCGCGACTTCATCGGGTTGGAGTAGAACACCTCGGCGGCCGCAACCCCGAGCGAAAGCAGCACGTCGAGCTCGGCCGTGGAGGCGATCTCGAAGCCCACGCCTTCCTGCGCGAGCACCTTCAGCACGCGGCGGTCCGGGTTGGCCTTCACCGCGTAATGCGGACGCACGCGCGGCAGGGCCGCGCGGAAGCGACGCGCCTTGGCGCGGACGATGGCGGTGTCGACGATCAGGAAGGGCCGGGTGTACTTCTGCCGCGCGGCCTGGCGCACGATCTCGAAGTCAAGGCTGACTTCGGGATGCGTGTCGAAGAGCTGTTCTTGCGGTTGCTGCCTGGCTACTGCATTCTGTCTTGTGCGTGCAATGCTGCTCGGGCGCTCGCCCATCAGTGGATTCCCCTAGAGAAATCGATCTACGTTTCAGGAACGTCGCGGACGGAGACGTCGTACACGCGCGAATAGATCCTGGTGCTTGTCATGATGACCTCCTTCTCCTCGCCTTACGCGTTGAATGGCCTGAGAAAAATATCCGAGCCGATTATAGGGTCGACCCCCCTGCAGTCAAGGGCCGCGGGACGTTTTTTTCGAAGAATTTACGCCGGCGCCCCGCGACCGAAAAACCACCGTATCTAGTAGGGCTCTAAGCCCCACCCGCTAGATGCGGGGCAGCGTGACGCCCTTCTGGCCCTGGTACTTGCCGCCGCGGTCGCGGTAGGAGGTCTCGCAGAGCTCGTCAGACTCGAGAAAGATCACCTGAGCGACGCCCTCGTTCGCGTAGATCCGGGCCGGAAGCGGGGTGGTGTTCGAGAACTCGAGCGTGACGTGGCCCTCCCATTCGGGCTCGAGCGGGGTGACGTTGACGATGATCCCGCAGCGCGCATAGGTCGACTTGCCGAGGCAGATGGTCAGCACGTTGCGCGGGATGCGGAAGTACTCGACCGTCCGGGCGAGCGCGAACGAGTTCGGCGGGATGATGCAGACCTCGCCCCGGTAGTCGACGAAGTTCTTCTCGTCGAAGGCCTTCGGGTCGACGATGGTCGAGTTGATGTTGGTGAAGATCTTGAATTCGGTCGAGCAGCGGATGTCGTAGCCGTAGCTCGAGGTGCCATAGGAGACGATCCTGCGCCCCTGCACTTCCTTGACCTGGCTCGCCTCGAAGGGCTCGATCATGCGCTGCTCGGCCGCCATGCGGCGGATCCACCTGTCTGATTTGATGGTCATTCTGTCTCCCGGTGCCGGGGCATTCTAAACTTGATCGCCATGGCGACCGCGCTCGAGAGCTGGCCCTTCTCCGTGCGCGCGCTCGCGCCGGGGCTCGGCGCCGAGGTCGGCGTCACGCTCGATGCGGAAATCGACGAGCCTCTCTTCGCCGCGATCTACCGGGCGTTCCTGCGCTACCAGGTGCTCGTCTTTCCGCCGCAGGACCTGCCGCCGGCGCGGCAGGTGGCCTTTGCGCGCCGCTTCGGCGAGGTGCAGGTGCACGTGATGAACCAGTACCACGCCGACGGCTTCCCCGAGCTCTACCGCCTCTCGAACCTCGGCGCCGACGGCAAGCCGAGCGGCAGCCACCCGGACAAGGGCACGCTCGCCTGGCACACCGACGGCTCCTGGCAACGGGTCACCGGGCAGGCGACCATCATCTACGGTGAAGTCATGCCCGCGGCCGGGGGCGAGACGCACTTCTGCGACATGTACGGCGCCTACGAGCGCCTGTCCCCCGCCTGGAAGGCGCGTATCGCAAGCCTGCGCGCGGTGCACAACCTCGACTTCTCGCGCACTCGCCGCCACGGCGAAGACCCGCTCACCGACGAACAGCGCCGCGCGCGGCCGCCGGTGGACCACCCGGTAGTGCGCACTCACCCCGAAACCGGCCGCAAGTGCCTGTTCCTCGGCGATCACGCCGAATCCATCGTTGGCATGCCCTACGACGAAGGCCGGACGCTGATCGAGGAACTGAACGCGCTCGCCATCCGGCCCGAGCTCACGTACGAGCACCGCTGGACGATGGGGCAGCTGATCCTGTGGGACAACCGCTGCGTGCTGCACCGCGCGACGGCCTACGACGCCGTCAACGAGGCCCGGGTCATCCGGCGTTGCACGGTCCTCGGCGAGATCCCCGCCTAGGTATTCTGGACGACGATGTTGGGGAACTTCGAGGTCATGTCGCGCTGCGACTCGGCGATCTTCACCGCGCAGCGCCGCGCGATGCGGCGGTAGATCTCCGCCGCCGCGCCGTCCGGGTCGGAGACGACCGTGGGCTTGCCCGAGTCCGCCTGGCTGCGGATCGCCTCGTCGAGGGGCAGCTGGCCGAGCAGCTCGGTGCCGTAGTCCTTGCTCATCTTCTGCGCGCCGCCCGCGCCGAAGATGTGGCTCTCGTGCCCGCACTTCGGGCACACGTGGTACGACATGTTCTCGACCACGCCGAGGATCGGGATGCCCACCTTCTCGAACATCTTGAGGCCCTTGCGCGCGTCGATGAGCGCGATGTCCTGCGGCGTGGTGACGATCACCGCGCCGGTGACCGGCACCTTCTGCGCGAGCGTGAGCTGGATGTCGCCCGTCCCGGGCGGCAGGTCGACCACCAGGTAGTCGAGCTCGCGCCAGTTCGTGTCCTTGAGCAGCTGCTCGAGCGCCTGGGTCACCATCGGACCGCGCCAGACCATGGGCGTGTCGACGTCGATCAGGAAGCCGATCGAGATCGCCTGCAGCCCGTGGCCCTCCATCGGCTCGAGGTGCTTGCCGTCCTTCGACTCCGGGCGCCCGGCGATGCCGAGCATCGTCGGCTGCGAGGGGCCGTAGATGTCGGCATCGAGCACGCCGACCGAAGCGCCCTCGGCCGCAAGCGCGAGCGCGAGGTTCACCGCGGTGGTGGACTTGCCGACGCCGCCCTTGCCGGAGGCGACCGCGATGATGTTCTTGATTCCGGGAACGAGCTTCACGCCGCGCTGCACCGCATGCGGCACGACCCGGGACGAGACTTTCACGCTGACCGAGCCGGCGCCTGCCTGCTTGAGGGCCTGCGTCACCTGGCGCCGGATCGGCTCGTGCTGGCTCTTGCCGGGATAGCCGAGCTCGATCTCGAGGGAGACGTCGGCGCCCGAGACCTTGACGTTGCGCGCGGAGCGCGTCGCGACGAAATCCTTGCCGGTATTCGGATCGACGAGCTGGCGCAGCGCCGCCAGCACGTCGGCTTCACTGAGGGGCATGGGCCAAGTCTAAGCTAAAATTTTCGTTTCCCGAGCAGTCCGATGCCCCGAAGTCTCTTCGTCACCACCGCGTTGCCGTACGCGAATGGCCCTTTCCACATCGGGCACATCATGGAGTACATCCAGGCCGATATCTGGGTGCGATTCCAGAGAATGCAAGGCGCGCAGGTCCACTTCGTCGGCGCCGACGACGCGCACGGCGCGCCGATCATGCTCGCCGCGGAAAAGGCCGGCAAGACGCCGGAGGCCTTCGTCGCCGAGATCGCGCAGGGGCGCAAGAAGTACCTCGACGGTTTTCATATCCGGTTCGACAACTGGCACTCGACCCACTCGGCGGAGAATACCGAGCTCTCGCAGGGCATCTATCGCCGCCTGAAGGCAAAGGCCCTGATCTACACGAAGCCGGTGGAGCAGTTCTACGACCCGGTGAAGCGCATGTTCCTCGCCGACCGCTACATCAAGGGCGAGTGCCCCAACTGCGGCGCGAAGGACCAGTACGGGGATGCGTGCGAGAACTGCAGCTCGGTATACGCGCCCACCGCGCTGAAGAACCCGTACTCCACCCTCTCCGGCGCGAAGCCGGAACTGAAAACGTCGGAGCACCACTTCTTCAAGCTTTCCGACCCGAAGTGCAAGGCCTTCATCCGCCAGTGGCTCGAGCAGCCGGGGCGCGTCCAGCCGCAGGTGTTCAACAAGGCGCTCGAATGGCTCGACGGCGAGGGCGACAAGGCGCTCACCGACTGGGACATCTCGCGCGATGCGCCCTATTTCGGCATCCGCATCCCGGACATCAGCGAGGAAAAATACCTCTATGTCTGGCTCGACGCGCCGGTGGGCTACTTCGCCAGCCTGAAGAACTACTGCGAGCGCAAGGGCCTCGACTTCGAGCCGTTCGTGAAGCCGGGCAGCGCGAGCGAGATGGTCCACTTCATCGGGAAGGACATCATCTACTTCCACACCCTCTTCTGGCCGGCGATGCTCGAGTACTCGGGCTACAAGACGCCCGACCACGTCTTCGTGCACGGCTTCATCACCGTCTCGGGCGACAAGATGTCCAAGTCGCGCGGCACCGGCATCAGCCCGCTGCGCTACCTCGAGCTCGGCATGAACCCGGAGTGGCTGCGCTACTACATCGCGGCCAAGCTGAACGCCAACGTCGAGGACCTCGACTTCAACCCGGACGACTTCCTCGCGCGCGTCAACAGCGACCTCGTCGGCAAGTACGTGAACATCGCGAGCCGCGCCGCAAGCTTCATCTCGAAGCAGTTCGGTGGCGCGCTGTACAAGTTCCCGGGCGACCCGCTGGATCCGCAAATGGGCTGGGCCATCGCCCTCGGCGCCGCCGATTCGATCCGGGACGGATACGAGACCCGGGAATTCGGCAAAGTGATTCGCGAAGTCATGCGCATCGCCGACCTGGTGAACCAGCGCTACGACCAGGGCAAGCCCTGGGAACTGGCGAAGGACCCCGCCAGGCGCGAAGAGCTGCACCGGGCGTGTTCCGATGCCATCGGCGCCTTCTACGTTTTGTCGATCTACCTGGCGCCCATGTTGCCGGCGACGGCGTCGCGGGTCGCGCGCGAGCTGTTCGGTCTGGACCGCGAGCTGAAGTTCGATGATTTGAAGCGCAGGCCGGACTCGATCCGGCCTTTCAAGCATCTCCTCACGCGCGTCGAGGAGAAGCAGCTCGATCAATTGTTCGATGTTCAATCCGTACCGCAGCCGAGCGCGCCGCAGCGCCATGCCGAGAAGCAGGAGCACGCGGCGAAGGAGCACACCGTGAGCGAGATCAGCATCGACGACTTCAACAAGCTCGACCTGCGCGTGGCGAAGATCGTGCGCGCGGAGGCGGTCGAGGGCGCCGACAAGCTTCTCAAGCTGACGCTCGACCTTGGCGGCGAGACGCGCACCGTCTTCGCCGGCATCAAGTCGGCTTACGCGCCGGAGAAGCTCGAGGGACGGCTCACCGTGGTTGTCGCGAACCTCGCGCCGCGCAAGATGAAATTCGGCGTCTCCGAAGGCATGGTGCTCGCCGCTTCCGGCGAGACCCCGGGGATCTTCCTCGTTGCGCCGGACTCGGGCGCGCAGCCCGGCATGCGCGTCAAGTAGCCCGCTAGCCCTTCTTCTTCGCCGCCGCCTCGCCGGGCACCCAGGGCTTGCCGGTGCGCTTCTCGATGTAGTCGCGGATCAGGCGCCGCACGACCTGCGACGGCGTCTGGTCTTCCTGCGCGCACAGCTTCTCGAACAGCGCCTTCTTGCGCGGGTCGACGAGGATCGTGAGGCGGGCGGTGCGGTCTTCCATGGGCCGTGGCTGCGTGTTGTATGTGAATACCATTATAATCACATGCCACTCCAATGAATATCCCCGCGCTCGACGCCGCGCTCGCCGCCGCGGCGGCCTGGATCGCCATCGGGCTCGCCGGCACGCTCGCGCCCCGCAGCCTGCGCCTGTCGAGCCGCGTGCTGTTTCCCGCCGGCGCGCTCGTCGGCCTCGCGCTCGCCGCGGTGGCGCTCGGCGCGCTCTTCGCCGCGCCGAGCGTCCGGATCCTGCCCCTGGGCCTGCCCGACCTGCCGTTCCACGCGCGGCTCGACGCGCTCTCCGCGTTCTTCCTTCTGCTTCTTGGCTCGGTGTCGGCAGGGGTTTCGGTGTTCGCCTCCGGCTACCTGCGGGCCGGCGAGACGTCGCCGCCGGGGCTGCAATGCCTGGGGTATCACCTGTTCCTCGCCAGCATGGCGCTCGTGCTGCTCGCCGACGATGCCTATTTCTTCATGGTGGCCTGGGAGACGATGGCGCTCTCGTCCTTTTTCCTCGTGACGAGCGAGCATCGCGACCCGGCGATCCGTCGCGCCGGCTTTCTGTACCTTCTGATCGCGCACCTCGGCGCCATCTCGATCCTCCTGTGCTTCGGCGCCCTGCAAGGCGGAAGCGGCGACTACACCTTCGAGACGATGCGCCTGATGACGCAGCCTCCCGCCTGGGCGAGCGCCGCCTTCCTCCTCGCGCTCGTCGGCTTCGGCGCCAAGGCGGGAATCGTGCCGCTGCACGTGTGGTTGCCCGAGGCGCATCCGGCGGCGCCTTCCCCCGTTTCGGCGCTGATGTCCGCGGTCATGCTGAAGACGGCGGTCTACGGGCTGCTGCGCGTGACGCTGGACCTCATCGGCTTTTCGCTCTGGTGGTGGGGCGTGGTGGTGCTCGCCGTGGGCCTCGTGAGCGCGCTCTTCGGCATCGTTTTCGCCGCAGTGCAGAGCGACATGAAGCGGCTGCTCGCCTATTCCTCCATCGAGAACATCGGCTTGGTGATGGCCGGATTCGGCCTGACGCTCCTCTTCCGCAGCTTCGGCATGGGGACCCTCGCGGCGCTCGCGCTCACTGCGACGCTCTACCACTGCCTGAACCACGGCTTCTACAAGAGCCTGCTCTTCCTTGCCACTGGCTCGGTGCTGCATGCCACGCGCGAGCGCAGCCTCGGACGCCTCGGCGGGCTCATCCATCGCATGCCGTGGGTCGCGTGGTGCGCGCTCGTCGGCACGATCGCGATCGCAGGCCTGCCGCCGCTGAACGGCTTCGTTTCGGAGTGGCTGCTGCTGCAGGCCTTCCTTTTCACGCCGGGCCTGCCGCAGGCCTACCTCAACATGCTCGTGCCGGTGGCCGCCGCCGTGGTGGCGCTCGCCGCCGCGCTCTCCGGGTACGTGATGGTCAAGTTCTTCGGCGTCGTGTTCCTCGGCCGGGCGCGCGAGCCGAAGCTCGCCAGCGCGCACGACGCGGGGCCGTGGGAGCGCACCGGGCTCGCATGGCTCGCCGCCGGGTGCATTGCGCTCGGCCTGATGCCCGCCACGGTCATCGGCATGCTCGATCCGGTCACCCGCAGCTTCACCGGCACCGGGATGGCGAGCCTCACACACGGCTGGCTCTACCTCGCGCCCATCGAGCCTCAGCGCGCAAGCTACAGCCCGCTGCTTTTCTTCGTCGGCGCCGCCCTCCTCATCGTGGTCGCCTGGCTTTCGGTGCGGGCGTTCTACCATGGCCGCGTGCGCCGCGCGGCGCCGTGGGACTGCGGCTTCCCGTTCCTCGATTCGAGGATGCAGGACACGGCCGAGGGATTCGGGCAGCCGGTGCGCCACGTGTTCCAGCCCGCCTTCCGCGCCAGCACCGAGGCGCCGGCGCCGGCGGACGCGCGCCCGCGCTATCGCGAGACGCTCGAGGACCGTCTCTGGTACTGGCTCTACCTGCCGGTGGCGCGCGCGACCGCGCGCGCCACCGCGCTCGTCACCGTCCTGCAGCGCGGCCGCATCTCGGTCTACCTGATGTACAGCTTCGCCACGCTCCTCGTGCTCCTTTTCTTCGTGCGATGAGCACTTCCGGCCTTGCCGCGCAGTTCACCGAGCTCGTCCTCGCGATCCTGCTGGCACCGGTCCTCACCGGCTGGGTGAACCAGTGCCGCGCGTGGCTGCAGAACAAGAGCGCGCCGAGCCTCTTCCTCCCGTACCGCATGCTCGCGAAGCTCTTCGAGAAGGAGGTCGTGCTCGCGCACAACGCGTCGCCGCTCTTCCGCTTCGCGCCCTACCTCGTGTTCGGTTGCCTCGCGCTTGCCGCGGCGATCGTGCCGACGCTCGGCACGGACCTGCCGCTGAACGCCGCCGCAGACGCCATCGCGCTGGTGGGCCTGCTCGCGCTCGCGCGCCTCTTCATCGCCCTCGCCGGCATGGACATCGGCACGGCCTTCGGCACGCTCGGCGCGCGCCGCGAGATGCTCGTCGGCTTCCTCGCCGAGCCCGCGCTCCTCATGGTGCTCTTCACCGCCTCGCTGATCTCCCACTCCACCTCCCTCGCCACGATCGTGGAAACGCTCGCGCACCGCGAGTTCGTCATCTACCCCAGCATGGCTTTCGCCGGCGTCGCCTTCACCATGGTGTCGCTCGCCGAGAACGCGCGCATCCCGGTCGACAACCCGGCCACGCACCTCGAGCTCACGATGATCCACGAGGCCATGATCCTCGAGTATTCCGGCCGGCACCTCGCCATGATGGAGTGGGCGGCAAGCCTGAAGCTCTTCGTGTACTCATGCATGGGGCTCGCGCTCTTCTTCCCGTTCGGCGTCGCGGGCGGCGGCGACTGGCTGGGCATCGTGCTCGCCCTGCCGGCGCTGTTGGCGAAGCTCGCCCTCGGCGGCGCCGGGCTGGCGCTGATCGAGACGGTCAGCGCCAAGATGCGGATCTTCCGCGCGCCGGAATTCCTCGGCAGCGCGTTCGTCTTCGCCGTGCTCGCCATGCTCGTGCATGTGCTGCTGGAGGCCTGATGCTGCAGCACTACGGCCCTCAGCTCATCAACCTCTGCGCCGCGGTGCTGCTGCTGCTCGGCTTCGCCATGCTGACGCAGCGCAGGATCCTGTCGCTCATCAACCTGTTCGCGACCCAGGGGCTCGTGCTGTGCGCGTCCACCGCCCTGGTGGCCCTGCTGACCGGCCAGCATCACCTGTGGGGATCCGCGCTGCTGACGCTCGCGCTGAAGGTCGTCGGGCTGCCCTGGATCCTGCACCGCCTCATCCGCCGGCTGAACGTGAAGTGGGATGTGGAGACGCTGCTCAACATTCCGACCACGATGCTGGTCGGCATCGTCCTCGTCATCCTCGCGTTCAACCTCGCCGCGCCGATCTCGCGGCTCGCCGGTACGGTGACGAGCGCGACGCTCGGCATCGCCCTCGCGAGCGTGCTGCTCTCCTTCCTCATGATGATCACGCGCTCGAAGGCCGTGCCGCAGGTGATCGGCTTCCTCGCCATGGAGAACGGCCTGTTCTTCGCCGCCACGAGCGCGGTCTACGGCATGCCGATGGTGGTGGAGCTCGGCATCGCGCTGGACGTGCTGGTCGCGGCGCTGATCCTCGGCATCTTCGTCTTCGAGATCCGCGAGCGCTTCGACAGCCTCGACACGCGCCATCTCGAGAAGCTGAAGGAGCACTGACCGTGCCGGGCGAGATCGTCCTCCTCCTCCTCTGCCCGCTCGCGGGCGGCGCGGCGCTCGCCCTGCTGGGCCATCGTCGCTTCGCCCCGGAGGTGAACAGCTTCTTCAGCGTGCTCACCTTCGGCGCCGCGGCGTCGCTGGTCGCGAAGGTCGGCGCCGATGGCCCGATCCACGCGCTCCACAATCATCTGTTCATCGACTCGCTGAACGTCTTCCTCGTCGCGCTGACGGCGTTCGTGGCGATGACGACGTCGCTCTTTTCGCGACCCTACATGCGCATCGAGCGCGAGCACGGCAGGGTGTCCGCGGCCGGCATGCGGCTCTACCACAGCATGTACCAGCTCTTCAGCTTCACGATGCTGCTCGTGCTGACGACGAACAACCTGGGCGTCATGTGGGTGGCGATGGAAGCGGCGACGCTGACGACCGTGCTCCTCGTCGCGCTGTACCGGACGCACGCCTCGCTCGAGGCGGCGTGGAAGTACTTCATCCTCTGCGGCGTCGGCATCGCGCAGGCGCTCTTCGGCACGATCCTGCTCTACTTCGCGGCGGAGAAGCTGCTCGGCGCGGGCGGCAACGCGCTGCTGTGGACCGAGCTGAACGCCGTGCGCGCGAACCTCGAGCCGACGGTGCTCGCGCTCGCGTTCGTCTTCCTGCTCGTCGGCTACGGGACGAA
>Ga0070741_10014907_pt1 | contig 13322 bp, 15 predicted proteins | sample Coa_R1_4_FD_66440 | JGI IMG/M metagenome (GOLD analysis project Ga0070741, IMG submission 66440) | Surface soil microbial communities from Centralia Pennsylvania, which are recovering from an underground coalmine fire - Coalmine... | ecosystem: Environmental > Terrestrial > Soil > Unclassified ... | reverse complement strand
CCGCCAGCTTATCCCAGGCGACGACGGAGAACCACTCGGTTTCGTCCTCCGCGCGCTGGCCTGTCTCGTCGACCCGGCCGGGCCGGTTCACCGCGACCGTGAAGTTGCAGACCGGGGTGCCGCGCTGCGTGTACCGCAGCTCGGGGTCGCGCCCCAGGTTGCCGATGATCATCACCTTGTTCAGCGAGCCGGCCATAGCAACACTCCGTACTAAAGGTCCTACACTTAGTACAGATGTTCTAATTCCTGCGCGCCCCCTTGTCAAGCCTCGGCACGCCGGCCGAGGTCATGGCGTCGGACAGGACGCGGTAGATCGCCTCGTTGCTCGCCTTCGGGTCGTAGTCGGCAGAGCGGCGCCGCATCACCGAGATCTGGACGGTGATCCAGCCCTGGTAGCCCGTGTCGTGGAGCAGCCGCAGCCACCTGGGCCAGTCGATCTCGCCCTCGCCCGGGTTGCAGAGCTGCAGATCGCCTGGGTGGCGTCCCCTCACGTCGCAGACGTGGGCGTACACCGCGTGGGGCCCGAGGATCTTCGCGATGCTGCCCAGATCGTAGCCGAGGGCGAACGGGTGGCAGACGTCGACGTTGATCTTGAGAGATGGAAGCCCGACCGCGGCGAGCAGCTCGAGCGCGTCGCCTGGCCGCTCCGCGGCGGCGCCCCAATGCGGCTCGAGCGCCACCGTCACCCCCTTCTCGCCAGCGTACTCGGCGACGACGTAGGCGTTGCGCCGCATCTCGGCCCAGACTTGCTCCCGGTGCCAGTCGGCCGGGGCGGCCCCCGAGCCGATCGCGACGAACGGGGCGCCGAGCCGCGCGGCGACGTCGACGGCCCGCCGGAACCGGCGCAGCCGCTCCTGCTGCTCGGCGACGCTCGGCGCGACGAGTCCGAACAGTCCGCTCACTGCCGTCGGGACCAGCCGGTGCCGGTCGTAGAGCGCCAGGATCTCGTCGACGCGGCGGTCGTCGAGCGTGTCGATCGGGGTCGAGTAGTCGTCGCCCGTCGCGAGCTCGGCGCCCCCGTAGCCGACCGCGGCGATGTGCGCCAGCGACTCCTCGATCGGCAGCTTGCCGTAGCCGTACGTCCAACTGCCGAGCCTCATCGGGGGTTGCGCCATTATACGGAGCGACAGGAGGAAACAATGGCAGCGACGGTCGCGGTAATCGGCCCGTTGTTCGATGACCTGAAGCAGCTCGAAGCGCGTGGCGTCCGCGCGATCCAGGCACAGGGCGGCAGCGAGCAGAACATCGTCGAGAGCTGCGCTGACGCGGACGTGATCATGTGCTTCGGCCTGTCGCCGTTCACGGACCGGGTGTTCGCGAGCCTGCCGAAGCTCAAGCTCGTCCAGCAGTGCACGGTCGGCTACGACTGGATCGACGTCGACGCCGCGACGCGGCACGGCGTGGCCGTCGCGAACAGCCCCTTCTTCTGTACCGAGGAAGTCTCGGACCACGCCGTGATGCACATCATGGCGTGCGCCCGCAAGCTCTCCCAGCAGCTCTGGGCCGCGCGGGAGCACGGCTGGGACCGCCAGGCGGCTGTCGAGCAGATGGGCGAGATTTTCCGGCTGAGGGGACGGACGCTGGGCTTCGTCGCCTTCGGCCGCATCGCCCGCCTCACCGCGCAGAAGATGAGCGGGTTCGGCATGACCTACATCGCCTATGACCCCTACCTGAAGGCGGAGCAGGTGAAGGACGCGAACGTCGAGCTCGTTTCGCTCGACGAGCTGTGCCGCCGCTCCGACGTGGTGTCGATGCATGCCCTCCTGAACGACTCGACGCGTGGGATGTTCGGCGAAGCGCAGTTCCGCGCGATGAAGCCGACCGCCTACTTCGTGAACACGTCGCGCGGCGGCACCGTCGACGAGGCGGCACTGATCCGGGCGCTTCGGGAGGGCTGGATCGCCGGCGCCGGCCTCGACGTGCTCGTAACCGAGCCGCCCGCGCCGGACAACCCGCTGCTGTCGATGCCGAACGTGCTCTGGACGCCGCACACCGCTGGCTACTCGGCGGACGCGATGCGCGATAACCGGGAGCAGACCACCGCGGCCGTTATGCGGTTCCTCGCCGGCGAGTGGCCGGAGGCGCTGGTCAATCCGGCGGTGAAGGCGAACGCACGCCGGGGCGTGCCGGCGTCGGTGTAGCTTCTTCGACCCATAGTTCGACTTCATCTAACATCCTTTCGTGGTCGATGAGCGCACCCGCGCGGTGGACCTGCTGCGCCGCATGAGCCGCTTCTCACGCGCGGGCGACCTCGACGACGCGATGGTCGGCGAGCTGACGATGGCGCAGCTCCGCGTCCTGTTCCGTCTGCGGAACCGCGGCCCGTTGACCAGCGGGGCTCTCGCCAGCCAGCTGGGCGTCACGCTGCCCACGGTGACCAGCGTCGTGGACCGTCTCGTGACGCGTGGTCTGGTCGAGCGGCGCGACGACCCGGAGGACCGGCGCCGGGTCATCCTTGCGATCGCGCCGAACGGGCAGGCTCTAGTCGAGCGGGTGCAGCAAGGCCGGCGGGCGCGGTTGGCCGCGGCGGTCGAAGCGATCGACGACGAGGCGCGCGCCGCCCTGCTGCGCGGCCTGGAAGCGCTGGGCGAAGCTGCCGACAGCATCGACGCGCAGGAGCGACGCGAGGCGGCACGGGACCAACGCAACGCGCTGAAGACGCCGCGCTAGCGCCGCCTGGTACCCTCTGCCCGTCACGCACGGCAGGAGGAGCCGGTGGCCCGCTTCCGCGTCGCGATTACGGATAACACGTTCGCGCCGATCGACCTCGAGCGCCGCCTTTTCGCCGAGATCGACGCCGAAGTGCGTCGTGGCGATGACGCTTTGACGGAGGAGGCGGTCGTGGGGCTCGCGGCCGACTGCGACGCGATCGTCTGCGACGCGGCGTCGATCACCCGACGGGTTCTGGAGGCGCTGCCAGCCGTCAAGGTCGTGTCTGAGTACGGAATCGGCGTCGACAACATCGACGTCGCCGCGGCGACCGCCCTGGGCGTCTGGGTGGCGAACGTGCCGGGTTTCTGCGCGGAGGAGGTGTCGGACCACGCCATCGCGATGGTGCTGTCGTTGGCACGCCGCCTCCCGCAGCTCGACCGCCTCGTCCGAGCCGGCGCCTGGGGCGCGCGCGCGGCCGGCGAGATCCACCGGCTAAACCGGCAGACGCTCGGCGTCGTCGGCTTTGGCCGGATCGGGCGATTGACCGCCCGGAAGGCGAGGGGGCTGGGGATGCGGGTGCTCGCGCACTCACCGCGCTCGGCGGCCCTGCTGGCCGATGAGCTGGGCGTCGAGGCAGTCGACCTCGATCGCCTGCTCCGGGAGTGCGACTACGTGTGCCTTCACGCGCCGGCCACGCCGGAGACGCGTGGGTTGGTCGACGCGCGGGCGCTCGGTCTGATGAAGCCGAGCGCCTACCTCGTGAACGTTGGCCGCGGATCCCTGGTCGACGAGGCGGCGTTGGTCGACGCGCTGCGCGCTGGTCGGCTCGCCGGCGCGGCGCTCGACGTCTTCGCCCACGAGCCGGTCGACCCGGGGAGCCCGCTGCTCGCGCTCGACAACGTCCTGCTCACGCCCCACGCCGGCTTCTACAGCCAGGAATCGCTGGAGGAGCTGCAGAGCGGTGCGGCGAGGAACGTCATCGCGGCGCTCGTCGACGGTCGGCCCAACGCGCCGGTCAACCCGGAGGTCGCAGGGCGGACCCGGTGACGCCCGAGCGCGAGCTACGGCGGCTGCGCGCGGCGCTCGGGGCCTCCGCCGACGCGCTGCTGACCCGTGGCGCGAGCCCCGACCGGCTGCTCCAGGAGGAGGTCACGTTCCTCGCCGCGCTCTACGAAGCGCTCGGCCAGCGAGATGGGCTGGCGCAACTTTGGCGCGACTTGCGCAACCGCTCGTTGGCGGTCGCCGCCGGCCTCGAGCCGACGGAGCACGCGCTGGCCCTGCTGCGCGCTCGGCTCGAGGCCGACGAGCGTCTCTAGCCGCCCGTTTTCGGCTTGAACGTGCGGTTCACCATCTTGTCGAGGTTCGCGTTCAGCCGCTGCAGCGCCTGATTCTCCTTCTCCTGCGTCAGCTTGCCGGCCTGGACCTGCGCGTCGAGCCGCGCCTTGGCCTGCTGCGTGATGTATGCCTTGAGCTGGTCGACGGTCTTGCCCTTCTCCTGGGCGACCTGAGCGAGCGACTTGCCCTGCTTCAGCTCGGCCGCGAGATCCTTTGGCTGCATGCCGAGGAACTGCGCGACGCCGGCGGCGAGCCTGCGCTCGGCCACACCAGCCTTAGTCTTCGCCACCTCCCCAAGGACGCCGCTGGGGAGGCCCTTCTGCTGGTCGATCCTCGCGTTGAGCCTGTTGGCCTGGTCGGCGGTGATCCTGCCGCTTTGCAGCGCCTGACTGACGAAGTCGTGCTCGGTCGCCTTGAAGGCGGCGAGGACGTCGCTCGGCGACTTGCCGAGCTTCGCGGCGAGCGCAGTGAGGAACTCGCCCGGCTTGCCTGGGGCGGACGGCGTAGTGGCGGGGGTCTGGGCGAAGACGGTGAAGCTCGCCACGGCCGACAGCACCGTTGCGGTCAGCCCACCGGCGAGGATCCTGGCGACGCGGGGATTCATCGTTCGAGCACCTCCGTCGAAAGACACGACGGAGGTGTGCTGATAGTTTCAGCCTACTTGCGGACAGTCCGGCCGACGGCGGCCTCACGCACGCCGCCGAGCTTGATCGGCCTGGCGCAGCTAGCGCACAGCGTGCTCGCCGGGCGCACGGCATCGGTCGGGATGGGGAGCGGCTGGCCGCAGACGGCGCACCTCTTGAGCGCGGCCGCGACGTGGACGCGGCGGTAGGGATGGAACAAGCGCTTTTCCTGGTGTGGGATCGGGTGCGTGATACCACGGCCCCGCGCTGCTTTTCCAGCGAGTAGACTGACCGTGTGATCGCAACTACGTTAGAAACAAGGACGTACCGTGTTCCCTGGGCCGAGGGCGAGAAGGAGCTGCGCATCCCAGCCGAGAACGTCACGGCCGACATCGCGTTCACGAACCTACCGCCGGTGCCTGATCCTGCCACGGCGCTCCGGCGGGCGCTCGACCAGCCGATCGGCAGGCCGCCGCTGCGCGACCTAGTCCGTCGGGGTAAGCGCGTCGCGCTGCTGACCGGCGATCGCATCACGGACCGGATGCTCGGCTCACGCGACGGCCTGGGCCACGTGATGCTCGATTACCTCAACGAGGCCGGTGTGCGCGACGAGGACGTCACGCTCGTCTTCGCTCCCGGCACGCACCCCCACCGCAACGCCGACGAGAAGCTCGGCCCGCGGCTGATCAACCGCGTGGGTCGTTACGTCAAACACCGTGCCGACCGCGACGAGGAGCTCGTCTTCCGTGGCTACACGAGCCGCGGCAATGCGCTCTGGATCAACAAGGCCGTCGCCGAGGCGGACGTGGTGGTCGGGGTCGGCGAGATTTGCCCGAACTCGCACGGGGGTTGGACCGGCGGCGGCAAGATCATCCTCCCCGGCGTCGCCGGGCAGGCGACGGTGGAACACAACCACCGCAATTTGATGCAGCCGGAGATCCCGCTCGGGCTGGCCGACGCGAACCCGCTGCGGGTTGACATGGAGGAAGCTGCCGAGCTCGGTGGGCTGACGTTCAAGATCGACGTGCTTGTGGATTCCAGGGAACGGATGGTCGACGTCTACAGCGGCGACTTCCGGCAGGAGCACCGGGCGGCACTGCCGAAGGCGCGCCAGATCTGGATGACGCGGATGGAGAAGACCGACATCTGTGTCTTCCATCCGGGCGACGGCCGCGAGCGGACGCTGGAAGGATCGATGTTCATCTCGATCACCGCGGCCGACCTCGCCACCAAGCCGGATGGCATCATCATCGCCTGCCTCTCGGCGTGCGATGGGTTTGCCAGGGGCGACGGGCTGCCGTACGGCGAGGGGAAGACCAGCCGGGACGTGATGAAGATGACCGCGGCCGACATCGCCCGCGACATGATCTACGGCCGCGGCAACATCCGAACCGGCTCGATCCACTTCGCGACACGCCATTGCCTTGACCGGAAGCGCGTCTTCCTCGTGTGCGACGGCATCGACGAGGCCGAGGCGCGCGATTTCGGGTTCGCGGCATGCTACCGGTCGTTCGACGCAGCGCTCGACCGGGCGCTCGAGGAGAAGGGGCCGGGCGCCACGATCTCCACCAACTTCCCGCGCGGTATAGCCTGGCGCTGCATGCCCTGGCGGGAGGGTTAGGGGCTTTCAACCCGCGGTGCGCTTCCGGAAGCGCACCGCGGCGTACCAGGGACTAAGTCCGTGGCGGGCTCGCGGCACCACCGCTTTGGAGCTCGACGGGCAGGTGATCGAGCCCGCCCCAAAGCTCCCAGGCGAACGAGCCACCGTCGTGTCGTAGAACCGTGACGGCTGTGTTACCGAGCTTCAACTGCTCCGTCCAGTCGTAATCGGGCACCGGACAGAGGCGTGGGAGCACGCTCGTGAACAACCCGCCATGCCCCACGAGCGCCGCGTCGGCGTCGGGGTGGAGCGCGACAACCTCCTCGACGAGCCCGGCGAGCCGGGCGTACGCCTGGTGGTAGTCCTCGCCGCCGGGGAAGCGGGCGTCCGCATCGCCCTGGCGCCAACGCGCGACGACCTCGTCGTGCAAAGCCCAGGACTCCTTGTCGCCCCGACCGTCGAGCTCTCCGACGTTCAGCTCGCGCAGCTCGTCACGAACGACGAGCGGAGCGCCGGTAGCCTCCGCGACGACCTGCGCCGTCTGGCGGGCGCGCACGAGCGGGCTCGTGTAGACGCAGGCGAGCTGCCGGCCAAGGAACCAGCGCCCGAGAGCGGCCGCCTGCTTCGCACCCCGATCCGTCAGCGGATGGTCGACCGCCTTGTACGCCAGCACTCTGTCCACGTTCGCCTGGTTCTGCCCGTGGCGGATGAAGTAGATCAGCGGCACGGGAGTCATGGTTGTCCAGGCGACCGGGTGCGTACAATCCCGCGCCAGCGAAAGGAAGCGCACACGTGCCCCTCACGCCAGACGACGTCAGGACGATCGTCGAGAACACTCGCGTCGTCCGCCCGCCCAAGCAGATGCTCGCGACGTTCGGCACGACGGTCGTCGACTATTACGTCGTGACGCGGCCGTCGTACGAGGGTCTGCCGGGGGCCGGCGACGCCGCCGAGTCGGTGGTCCGCACCGGGAAGGTGACGGCCGCTCGACCGCAGATCGTGACCCCGTTCTACCTGATGAACCTGTTCCAGGGCTTCGAGCACGGCCAGGAGTTCGCGCGCTACCTGCGGGCGACGTACGGGCCGGACGCCCCCGGCCTCATGTACACGTACAAGCAGGAGCCGGGCGACACGAGCGTCGTCTCGGACGGCCCGGACGTCGTCGCCGGGCGCATCGCGGACCAGCTCGACCGGGACGGAAGGCACCTGGCCGTGGTGATCCGCGGCGTCGACCAGTTCTGGGACGTCTCGCTGGCGCACTTCATCTACGCGCTCACCGCCGGCTCGGCGCCGGGCAACGCCGCCGAGATCGCGCAGCGCGGCCTGCTCCAGCCGGACCGCGGCGTTCCGCGCGCGGCACGCGAGCGTATCGACGCGATGTTCGCGGCCGTGCGCGCCGGCGAGATGGACGGCAACGAGCTGAAGCGAGAGCTCGACCGCTGGGGTCTCTGGGAGGAGTACGAGGACCGGTTCCTGGACCTCTACCGAAAACGCTAGGCCTGGTCAGCGGACGTAGCCGAGAGGCCGCGTCAAACCGGCCGGGTCCACGAAGCCGCGGCGACGCACCTCGCGCTGCTCTTCGACGGCGTGCATGAACTGCACTGGACCGGCGACGAGCGGGAACGTCTCACGCGGACGCGCGGTAACCTCGCTCGCGGTCAAGATCTCGACGTCGCCGTAGTTCAACAGCCGCCCGAGCCACGACTGCCGGAGCCGCAGATCCGTGATAGCGTCGAGCGAGTAGTCGATGACGTCCTTCGAGAGGATGCCGGAGATCCGGATGACTCGGCGATCGGTCACGACGATCTCGTGCGCGCGCCAGCGGATCCAACCCAGCACCACCGACCCGAGCGAGACTACCGCCAGGAGCGATAAAGCAAGGCTGGCGTAGGGACGCACCCTCGTCAGGCTCGCCGGAACAAGCGCCGTCTGTTCGAAGACGATCGCGGCCACGAGCAGGAGAAAACCGAGAAGAAGCGCGCGGATCGCCGCGCCCCAGAACGTCAGCGCGTGCGGCCGTGTTATCAGCGCGACACGCTCGCCGGGCGCGAGCAGCGTGTCGCGGTATGCCCTCGGCACGGCGCCGAGCTTACCACGTGCTCACCCCGCCAGGAAGCGGACCAGCTCCTCGTGGAGCGCGCCGTTCGAAGCGAGGAACGGCGTCGGCCGGTCGCCGAGCGGGTGGCCGTCGCGGGTAGTTGCCCGGCCGCCCGCTTCCTCGACGAGTAGCGCCCCGGCCGCCCAGTCCCACGGCTGCAGCTCGTCCTCCCAGTACGCCTCGGCCGTGCCGCTCGCGACCGAGATCAGGTCGTTGACGGCTGAGCCGCTCATCCGCACTCCCTGCGCCGCGCGCACCACGCGCCCGAACCGATCGAGCCACCCTGGATACCCCGCCCGGTCGTAGCCGTAACCGGTCAAGATCAGGGCGCGGTCGAGGCGGTCGACCTTGGAAACAGACAGGCGCCGGACCCGACCCCGCTCGCGGAGGAAGGCGCCCCGTCCGCGCACAGCCCAGGCCAGGGAGCCACGCGTTGGCGCGGCGATGACGCCGACGAGCGGCACGCCATCGCGCGCGTGACCGATCGAAACGCCGTACGGCGGATGCCCGTGCGCGAAGTTGGACGTGCCGTCGAGGGGGTCGACCGTCCACCGACCTCCCGCGGATGGCGCCGATGCAGCGTGCCCCTCTTCCTCGCCCACGAGGTTGTGGTCGGGGAAGGCACCCCGGATTCGATCGAAGATGGCACGTTGCGACGCCACGTCCCGGTCCGTCACGACGTTGACGGGATCGCCGCCCTTTAGCGCGGCCTCTCTCGGCCGCCTCCGAACGGCTCGCGCCCCCAACAACGCCGCCTCTACGGCGACGGTCAGCAACTCCTCGAGCGCCGGTCCGTCCCCACGCGAAGCGGAGAAGTCACTCACCGCGGAAGTTCGGACGCCGCTTCTCGAGGAAAGCCTGCACCCCCTCGCGGAAGTCCGGCCCACCGAAGAGCGACGCGGCGCGACGCTCGGGGTCGTCGACGGTCGAGAGGCTCGGGTCGCGCATGACGATCTCGATCGCCTCCTTCAACCACTTGACCGAGGCGGGCGACACCTCGCTCATCTCCTTGGCGACCGCGGCTACCTCCGCCTCGACTTTGTCGTCGTCGACGACCCGGTTGACGAGCCCCATCTCCTTCGCGCGCTCGGCGCCGAAGCGCCCGGCGGTGAGCAAGATCTCCTTGGCGTTGGCCGGACCGCAGAGCCAGATGAGGTTGCGCAAGTCACTCCACCCGAGCGAGATCCCAAGCCGCGCCGGCGTAATTCCGAATTGAGCGGAGCGTCCGGCCACGCGGACGTCGGCGCACAGCGCCAGCTCGCAGCCGCCGCCGATGCAGAAACCGTGGATCAGCGCGATGGTCGGCTTATGGCAGGCGGTCAGCGCGTCGAATGCGCGGTGGGTGCGGCGGCCGTACGCCATGGCCTTCTCGGGCGTCGAGCGGTGTTCCTCGAATTCCGAGATGTCGGCCCCCGCGCTAAAGGCGTCGGTCCCGGCGCCGCGGATGACGATCACCCGGATCGTCCGGTCGGCCTCCAGCTCTCCGAGCAGCGCCGGGATCGCCTCCCACATGGCCAGGCTTAGCGCGTTTCGCTTGCGCGGCTGGTTGAGGACGATCGTGCCGACCGCGCCGTCGCGCTCGACGTAGACGGCTTGCTGTTCGTGTTCCATGGCGGCGCACATCCTATCTGACGACGGCGGCGACGTCGGCGTGGTCGCTCGCGCCGACGTGCAGGTCGCGGAAGCGGCCGTTTTCGATCAGGTAGACGCGCACCTGCAGCGCGTACCTCCCAGGCGCGAGCGTTCGGTACGGCAGCTCGTAATAGTCGCCGACCACCTCGCCCTCGCGCCAGCGCGACGTCGGGTACAGCGACAGGACCGGGCTCGTGTTGTCCTGCTGCGCGGCGATCCGCCCGTCCGGCGCGATCAGCCGCGCCGAGACCGAGAGGTCCTTGCGCGCCGCCCCTAGCGCGCGCCAGTAGAGCGTGACGGGCAGCACGTCACCGCTGGGATCGGGATCGAGCGTGCGCCCCCCGAGGCGGTCGCCGTAGGCGAGGCCGACCAGCTCGAGGGCATCCTCGAAGCGCGCGGACACGGCCACGACGTCGCTCGGCGGCGCCGTCGCGAAGTGGTCAGGCGGGGCGACGCGCACGAACGGCCCGTCCATGCTCAGCCGTCGGTCAGCCGGGACCGCCGTGCGCGCCATGAGCCAGATCGGACGATCCGGGTAGTCGTGCAAAGCGGCGCCGAGGTTCGTCACCGGGTAGTTGACCTGGACGTCCGGCTTGGCGCGCTCGACGAGCTGCAAGTACCAGACGACTGTTGCCTGTTCCCAATCTCCCACCACGACCGCGTTCGGCTCGACGCGCGCCAGCCCCCCTTCGACGAGCCGGCGTGCCTGGTAGCCGTCGGCTAGCACCGAGCGGTCGTGGTTGACGGGGCTGAGCGCGTCGGCGCGCAGACCGGCGAGCTCGCCGACACCGCGGTAGCCCAGCCACGCGAGAACGATCAGCCCGGCCAGCGCTGGCAGCCAACGCACGCGCCCGAGCGCGAGCACGCTCAGCCCGATCCAGACCGCGACGACGAGGTGCGCGGGCAGCTCGTAGACGAGGTTGAGCTGGTCGGGTCCGGTGTCCCAGTTCAGCACCTGCGCCGACTGGATGACGAAGAACGCGGCCAGCGCGAGCCAGGCGCGCGGCCAGCGCCACAGCAGCCAGACACAGCCGACCAGCGCCAGGCCGAGTCCGAGCCTCCCAAACTCGCCGAGGAGGTGCTGGTACAGGAGCCACGCGCGGTACGGCATCGCCGAGAGCGGGAAGTTGAAGTGGTGCTGGCTGTGCTCGAGCGCGAGCGCCAGGTCCCAGAAGCCGTCCCACGTCTCGGGATGCCACTGGTGGAACGGGGGGTTCGCCATCGCGCGGATCGGCAGGTACAGGTAGCTCAGGAGCGGCAAAACGAACAGCCCGAGCGCGGCAAGCAAGGTTCGCCACGGCACGCGCCAAATGGACGGCACGGTGACCAACGCCAGCGAGATCGCCGGCAGCGCCAGCGCCCCAGCGCGGTGGTGCGCCAACGCGACGCCGCAGGCGAGGCCGAGCCACACGAGCCCCCTGCCAGTAGGCAAGGCGGACCGCGGCCCGGATGCTGGCCCCGCCGTGACACCGCTCGCGCCTGTCCCGACCGCTGGAGGTCCCTGGTCCCTCACCCCGCCCCGCTCCCGTCGCCCGGGGGACGACGCGGCCAGCACGCCGACGGCCGTGACGAGCATCCAGCCGACCTCGGCCACCGCGGCCGAGCGAACGCCGGCGATCGTCGCCCAGTGCCAGTCGAGCGGCGCCAGCGCGAGCGCGACGCCGGCCGCCAGCGCAGCCACCACGGCGCCGACCGCGCCACGCGCGAGCCGGAGCGCCAGCGCCGCGGCGAGGCCGACCGAAACCGCGCCGAAAAGAGTCGAGAACAGGTTCATGCGCCGGGCGACCGACCCGAGCGGGAGCTGTGCCCACACCCACCCGACCATCGTGTAGAGCGGGTAGCCAGTGTGGTGCGGGATGCCGAGCACCCAGGAAGCGAGCTGGAACTCGCCCGGGTCGCCACCGACCAGGTCCGGGCGGCAAGTCGCGACGTACAGAGCGAGCGCGCCCAGCCCGCAGCCGACGGGCAGGAGCGCCGGGCGCTTCAGGATCGCCGCGGCGGCCGCGCCAGCGCCGCGAGGGCAACCACGAGCAGCAGGAGGGTCGCCAGATACACCTCCCAGCCGACCCTCGGGACCACGAGCCTCGACTGCGTACCCAGTAGCGCGCCGCCGAGCGCCACCACGGCGATCAGCGCGCCCCGAGTCAGCGGCGGCGATGACCTCATCCAACCGGATCTGCCAGCTCGAGCCTGAGTCCGTCGTAAGCCAGCTCGACGTTCGGCGGGAGCTTCCCCTCCACGTCGCGGTGGCCCATATCGTGGCAAATGTGGGTCAGGAATGCGCGCCTCGGCTTCAGCTCCTCGATCACGGCGACCGCCTCGGACAGGCTGTAATGGGTTGGGTGCGGGCGTTCGCGCAGTGCGTCGAGGACCAGCACGTCGAGCCCGCGCAGCCGGGACATGGAAGGCTCGTCGATCCGGTTGACGTCCGTCACGTAGGCCATATCGCCGACGCGGTACGCCATCACCGGCGTCGGCCCATGCCACACCGGGATCGGCTCGAACGGGACCCCAGCCGCCTCGAATGGCCCGTCGACTTCGTGCAGCTCGAGCTGCGGGCGGCCACCGCCCGTCATCGGACTCTCGTCGAACACGTAGGCGAACGCCCGCTTCAGCGCGGCGAGCGTGCGCGGCGGGCCGTAGACGGGCAGTGCGCGTCGCTGGCGCATCGAGAACACGCGCACGTCGTCCAGGCCGTAGATGTGGTCGGCGTGTTCGTGCGTGAAGACGATCGCGTCGATCGACAGCACGTGCTCCCGGACGAGTTGGAGGCGGAGCTCCGTGGCGGTGTCGATCAGCACCCGCCGGTCGCCGACCTCGACCAGCGCGCTCGGCCGCGTGCGCTTGTCCCGCGGGTCGTCGGATTGACAGACGGCGCAGTCGCACCCCACAACCGGGATGCCGTTCGAGGTGCCGGATCCGAGGATGGTGAGCCGCAACGCGCCCTAGTCTCTGTCCGGCCCGCGGTGCGTCTCTCCCGAACACACCGCACCCTGCCGCCACATTAGCGTCGCGCGCCGACGGCGAGCCGCTGCCCCTCGAGGAAACGGTCGTAGAGCGCGCGATCGAGCGGGAGCGTCGCGGACGCGCGCGTGTAGCCGGAGAGCAGAAGAGCGTTCGCGAGCTCAAGCGCGTCCACGCCGTCCTCGCCGGTCGCGACTAGCGGCTCGTCCAGCCGCACCGCACGGGCGAAGCGGCGCACGACCTCGGCATGTCCGGTGGGGCCGTCCTCGACCGGCACGTCTTCCCAGGCTCCAGTGGGCTTGCCCCAGTGTGCACCGGTGTCGATCTCCTCGCGCAGCGGCTTGTCCATCCGGTAGAGACGCACGTGATCGTCGAGCACGACGACCTTGCCGCGGTCGCCGACGAGCTCGAACCGGTT
>Ga0070741_10014906_pt1 | contig 13323 bp, 12 predicted proteins | sample Coa_R1_4_FD_66440 | JGI IMG/M metagenome (GOLD analysis project Ga0070741, IMG submission 66440) | Surface soil microbial communities from Centralia Pennsylvania, which are recovering from an underground coalmine fire - Coalmine... | ecosystem: Environmental > Terrestrial > Soil > Unclassified ... | reverse complement strand
ACCGGGGTGCCGCTGCCCTTCGTCTCCTACGGCAACTCCTCGCTGCTCGTGATGCTGTGCGCCGTGGGGCTGCTCCTGAACGTGGCGCGCGAGGGCCGGGGCGGCGCGCTTCGCGTCGTCGAGGGCGGCCGCTCGAGCCGCGCAGGGCGCACCGCCGCCCCCCGAAGTAGGAGCATTGCGAGCCGTGGCAGCCGAAGCGCGAGTGGTCATAGCCGCGGGGGGCACCGCGGGTCACGTCGTGCCAGCCCTGGCCGTCGCCGACGCGCTGCGGGCTAGGGGCGCGGCCGTCTCGTTCCTCGGCGCCCGCGGGCGCCTCGAGGAGCGGCTCGTCCCCGCGGCGGGCTACGAGCTCGACCTGATCGCGGTCGAGGGGCTCGACCGCGGCCACCCGCTGCGGGCGGCGCGCGCCGCCCTTCGCGCCGCCGCCGCGGTCCCGCAGGCGCGGCGGCTCCTGCGCCGCCGCGGGGCGCGGGTGGTGATGGGCGGGGGCGGCTACGTGGCGGGGCCGGCCGGGCTCGCCGCCCTCTCGCTCGGCCTGCCGCTCGTCCTCACCGAGGCGGACCGCCGGCTCGGCCTCGCCAACCGCCTCCTGGCCGGGCGCGCGCGCCGCGTCTGCCTCGCCTTCCCGATTCCCGGCCGCGACGGCGAACGCTTCGTGGTCACCGGTCGCCCGGTCCCGGCGGCGGTGCTGCGCGCCGACCGCTCGGCGGCGCGCCAGCGCTTCGGGATCCCGCCGGAGGCCGCGTGCCTGCTCGTCTTCGGCGGCAGCCAGGGCGCGCGCTCGCTCAACCTCGCGGCGCTGGACGCCTTCCTCGGCGACGGGGAGCGGGGCTTCTGGGTGCTCCACGTGAGCGGCCAGCGCGACTACGCCGCCGCCCGGAGCCGCCTCGAGCAGGCGGGCCCCGAGCGCTACCTGCTGCTCGAGTACGAGCCCGACCTCGGCGACGCGCTCGCCGCCTGCGACCTGGTGCTGGCGCGCTCGGGCGGATCCGTCTTCGAGCTCGCCGCCGCCGGGCGGCCCGCGATCCTCGTCCCCTACCCGCACGCCGCCGGCGACCACCAACGGGCCAACGCGCGCTGGATGGCGGAGGGCGGGGCGGCGGTCGTGGTGGAGGACGCCGAGCTCGACCCGCAGCGGCTCCGCTCGCTGGTCGCCGAGCTCCTCGGCGATCCGGAGCGGCTGCGGGGCATGGCCGAGGCGGCGCGGCGGCTCGCCCGCCCCGACGCCGCCGAGCGGGTCGCCGCCGAGGTCCTGGCGGCGGCAGCGGAGGCGCCGTGATGGAGGCGGGCTCCCCGCTCGCGGACCGCAAGCTCCACTTCGTCGGCATCGGCGGCGCCGGGATGAGCGGGCTCGCGCTCGTGTGCCACCGCCTCGGCGCCCGCGTGAGCGGCAGCGACCGGGCCGCGAGCCCGTACCTCGAGCCGCTCCGCGCCGAGGGGATCGAGCCGCGGATCGGCCACGACCCCGCCGCGGTGCCCGAGGACGCGGAAGTGGTGGTCTCGACCGCCATCCCGCCCGACAACCCGGAGCTCGTGCGCGCTCGCGAGCGCGGCCAGGCGCTGCGCCACCGGGCCGAGCTTCTGGCCGAGCTCTGCTCGCTCAAGCGGCTGGTGGCCGTCGCCGGCACGCACGGCAAGACCACGACCACGGGCATGCTCGTGCACGCGCTCCGGGGCATGGGCGCCGACCCCGCGTTCCTGATCGGGGGCGAGCTGCCGGAGGCCGGCGAGGACGGCGGCGCCGCGAACGCGGGCTGGGGGAGCGGGGAGTGGATCGTCGCCGAGGCCGACGAGTCGGACGCGAGCTTCCTGCGGCTCCGCCCCGAGATCGCGGTCGTCACGAACGTGGAGCTCGACCATCACTCGCGCTGGTCGTCGCGGCTCGAGCTGCTCGAGGCGTTCAGGCGCTTCGCCGCCCCGGCGAGCGGCCTCGCCCTCGCCGCCGGCGAGGACCTCGACGCGGTCGCGAGCCCGGGGCAGCGGGTGGTCCGCTTCGACGCCGAGCGCCCGGGGCCGCCGCTTCGCCTCGCCGTCCCCGGCCGCCACAACCTGCTCAACGCCCGCGCCGCCCTGGCGGCGCTGGAGCTGATGGGGCTCGACGGCGAGCGGGCCGCGCAGGCGCTGGTCAGCTTCCCCGGGATGCTGAGGCGCCTCGAGCTACGCGGCTACCGCGCGGGGGCCGCGATCTACGACGACTACGCCCACCACCCCACCGAGGTGGCCGCCACGCTCGCGGCGCTGCGCGAGCTGCGCCCGCGGCGGCTGATCGCCGCCTTCCAGCCGCACCTCTACTCGCGCACGAAGGCGCTCGGCCAGGAGCTCGGCGCCGCGCTCGCGGCGGCCGACGAGGTCGCGGTCCTCGACGTCTACCCGGCCCGGGAGGAGCCCGTGGGGCCGCTAGCGGGCGTGAGCGGCCTCGACGTCGCGCGCGCGGCCGCGGACCGCGCCGGCGGCCGCCCCGTCTGGTGGCTGCGCGACGCGCGCGCCGCTGCCCACGCGCTGGGGCCGCGCCTCGGCGACGGCGACGTGCTGGTGACGATCGGCGCCGGGGACATCCACCGGCTCGCCGAGGCGCTCGTGGAGGAGGGCCCGTGACGCTCCCCGAAGGCGTGCTCCGCGATCACCCGCTCGCCCGGCTGACGACGGTCCGCACCGGCGGCAGCGCGGAGTACTTCGCCCGCCCGCGCGACGAGCGGGAGCTCGCGCGCCTCCTGCGCTGGGCGGCGGATGAGGAGCACCCGGTCGAGGTCATCGGCTCGGGCTCGAACCTGCTCGTGGCCGACGCCGGCGTGCGCGGCCTGGTGCTCAAGCTCGACGGTGAGCTGGCGACGGTCGTGCGGGAGGGCCCGGTCGTCCGCTGCGGCGGCGGCGCCCGCCTGCCGTCGGTGACGGCCAAGACGCCGGCCTGGGGGCTCACCGGCCTCGAGTTCGGGATCAACATCCCGGGCACGGTCGGCGGCGCGGTGCGCATGAACGCCAATGCGTACGGAGGCCAGCTCGCACGCGTCCTGGAGCGGGTCCGGGTCGCGACCGCCGGCGGCGTGGAGGAGCGCGGGGCGGGGGAGCTCGGCTTCGCCTACCGGAGCTCCAACCTGCGGCCCGGCGAGGTCGTATCCCAGGCCACCTTCCGCCTGGCCGAGGGCGACCCGGAGCGGATCAGGGCGACGCTGGCCGAGATGCGCGCGCGGCGACGCGAGGCCCAGCCGTCCGGGATCAAGACCTTCGGCTCGACGTTCAAGAACCCGGACCCGGGCGATCCGCGGGCCGCCGGCCGGACCGCAGGCGAGCTGCTGGCGGCCGCCGGCTGCGCGGGGATGCGGGTCGGCGGCGCCCGCTTCGCGCCGAAGCACGCGAACTTCGTCGAGAACCTGGGCCAGGCGACGACCGCGGACGTGCTCCGGCTCATGGCCGAGGGCCGCCGCCGGGTGTCGGAGCGCTTCGGGATCGAGCTCGAGCCCGAGGTGCAGGTGCTCGGCGAAGTGGAGTGGCCGGAGGGCCTCCGCCCCACTAGCGCGCGGCAGGGATCCCGCCCCGGGCCGGGAAACCCTCCGGTGTGAGCGCCAGGAGCGCCAAGGCTGCGACCCCCGCCGGCAGGCGGCGCGGCGCCGGGCCGGCCCCCGCGAGAAGCGGCTCGCGGCCCGGCAAGCGCGCCGGCGCCGGCGCCGGGCCGGCCGCCAGGCGGGCCCCGGCCTCCGGCGCCGCCTCGGCGGCGCGGAGGCGGCCGCGGTCCGCCCCGGCGCCGAGGTCCCGGGCCCCGCGCGCCGCCGCCCGCCGCCCGCCCGCGCGCGCGCTGGCGGTGCTGGGCGTCGCCCTGGCGATGCTGGCCGGCTACTTCCTCTGGTTCCGCGACTCCTCGCTGGTCGCGATCACGAAGGTGGACGTGGAGGGCGTGACCAGCGCCGACCGCGACCAGATCGTCCGCGCGCTGAGCGACGCGGCGAAGGGGATGACCACGCTCCACGTCGACACGGCGCGGCTGGCGAGCGCGGCGGCCCGCTTCCCGACCGTCGCCGGGATCAGCGTGGACACGAGCTTCCCGCACGGAGCGACGATCCGGGTCTTCGAGCGCCGCCCGGTGGCGGTCGCGATCGCGGGCGGCCACGAGGTGCCGGTGGCGGCCGACGGGACCCTCCTGCCGGGCCTGCCGCGCGGCCAGGAGCCGCTGCCCTCGCTCCCGCTGACGGAGCCGCCGAGCGGCGCGCGGCTGAGCGGCGACGCGCTCGCCGAGGCCCACGTCGCCGGGGCGGCGCCGGCGCCGCTCCTGCCCCACGTGGACCACCTGACGACGGATCGCCGCTACGGGATCGTCGCCACCCTGCGAGGGGGCATCCAGGTGCGCTTCGGAGGGGCGGACGACGCCCGCCGCAAGTGGGCCGCGGCGGCGGCGGTGCTGGCGGACCCGAAGCTGACGTCGCTCACCTACCTCGACGTCCGGGTCCCGTCGCGGCCCGCGGCGGGCGGCGCCCCGAGCGGCGCCGTCGCGGCGGGTGCCTAGGCTCCTGCGCCTGCAACGGATCCTGCACGGTCGCGGCTGGCCCGCCGGCGGGCCCGGGGCGGAGGCTGAACCGCAGGTACAGGCACGGGTCGCGGCGAAACCCTCGACTACGGCTGGAGGGTTTTCGGAGCTGAGCGGCCTCGCCCACGCACGGGCGCCGCGTTGACACGGCAGGCCGAATGTCCTACGGTCCCATCAAGCTCAGGCGGAGTGAGAGAGCGCAAACCCTCAACTATTGCCTGAGCCTCGGACGGAACAGACGAAGGCGAAGAGATGGTGGAGTCCTCCTACCTCGCAGTCATCAAGGTGGTCGGCGCCGGCGGCGGCGGCACGAACGCCGTGACCCGGATGGTGGACGCCGGGCTGAAGGGCGTCGAGTTCATCGCGATCAACACCGACGTCCAGGCCCTGCAGGCGAGCGATGCCGACATCAAGCTGGCGATCGGCCACCAGGTCACGAAGGGCCTCGGCGCCGGCGCGAACCCGGAGATCGGGGCCGCGGCCGCGGCCGAGAGCCGCGACGACATCAAGGAGGCCCTGAAGGGCGCCGACATGGTCTTCGTCACCGCCGGCGAGGGCGGCGGCACCGGGACCGGCGCCGCGCCGATCATCGCCGAGATCGCGAAGGAGGAGATCGGCGCGCTGACCGTCGGCGTCGTCACCAAGCCCTTCGAGTTCGAGGGCTCGCGGCGCATGCAGCAGGCCCTCGAGGGCATCGACAAGCTGCGCCAGAACGTGGACACGCTGATCATCGTGCCCAACGAGAAGCTTCTCCACGTCGTCGAGCGCCGCACCACCGTGGGCGAGGCGTTCCGCATGGCCGACGACATCCTGCGCCAGGGCGTGCAGGGCATCACGGACCTGATCACGACCCCGGGCCAGATCAACCTCGACTTCGCCGACGTGCGGACCGTGATGCACGAGGCGGGCTCGGCGATGATGGGCATCGGGACCGCCTCGGGGGAGAACCGGGCCGCCGAGGCGGCCAAGCTCGCGATCTCCTCGCCGCTCATGGAGCAGTCCATCGAGGGCGCCACCGGGATGCTGCTCAACTTCACCGGCTCGGCCGACCTCCAGCTCCACGAGGTGAACGAGGCCGCCGAGGTCGCGACCTCGCTGGCGGACAAGAGCGCCAACATCATCTTCGGGACCGTGATCGATCCTTCGATGGGCGACGAGGTTCGGGTGACCGTGATCGCCACCGGGTTCGAGGGCTTCGAGTCCATCGCCCGCCGTCCGATGCAGGTGCGCGAGCGCGGCCGCCGCCGCGGCGTCACCGCCCTCGGGGACCGGGAGCGCCGCGAGCTCCAGGTCTCCGAGGACGAGATCGACGTCCCGCCCTTCCTGCGCGGCTAGCGGCGCTATAGCCTGCGCTTCATGGAGGCGCAGGCGGCGGGACTGAAGCGGACGCCGCTTCACGCCCGCCACGTGGAGGCCGGGGCAAGGCTCGTGCCGTTCGCCGGCTGGGAGATGCCGGTCCAGTACGAGGGCGTGCGCGCCGAGCACCTGGCCGTGCGGACCGCCTGCGGGGTCTTCGACGTCTCCCACATGGGCGAGATCGCCACGGAGGGCCCCGGGGCGGTGGCGCTCCTGCAGCGGCTGCTGTCCAACGACGTCTCGAGGCTCCCGGTCGGCGGCGCCCAGTACGCGGTCATCTGCCGCGAGGACGGGGGCATCCTCGACGACCTCTTCACCTACCGCCTCGCCGAGGACCGCTACCTGACCGTGACCAACGCCGCCAACCACGAGCGCGACCTGGCCTGGTTCCGCGAGCACGCCGCCGGCTTCGATTGCGAGGTCCGCGACGCGATCGCGGCCTACGCGATGCTCGCCGTCCAGGGCCCCGAGGCGCGGGCGATCGTGGCCCGGCTCGCCGAGGGCGCGCTTCCGGAGCGCATGCACGCGGCGACGCTCCGGGTGGCCGGCGCCGAGATGCTCGTCTGCGGGACCGGCTACACGGGCGAGGACGGGGTCGAGCTGCTGCTCGACCCCGAGGCCGCGCCGCGGGTCTGGGACGCGCTCGTCGCCGAGGGCGCGCGGCCGGCCGGGCTCGGGGCGCGCGACACGCTGCGGCTCGAGGTCTGCTTCCACCTCTACGGCAACGACATGGACGAGACGCGGAACCCGATCGAGGCGGGGCTGGGCTGGGTCTGCAAGGAGCAGACGGGCTTCATCGGAGCGGAGGCCGTGGCCGCCGCCCGCGAGCGGGGAACCGCGGAGCGCCTGGTGCCGTTCGTCCTCACCGGCGCCGGGATCCCGCGCCAGGGCAACCCGATCCTGGCGGCCGGCGAGCGGGTCGGCATCGTCACCAGCGGCACGCTCTCGCCCTGCCTCGAGCGCGGCATCGGCATGGGCTACGTGCGGGCCGAGCTCGCCGAGCCCGGGACGGAGGTGGAGGTGGACGTCCGGGGCAGGATGCGGCAGGCGCGCATAGAGTCCCGGCCGCTTTACCGAAAGGAGGAGTGACCCGTGGCCGAGGAAAGCTATCCCGACGACCTGCTCTACCACCCGGAGCACGACTGGGCGCGGATCGAGGGCGAGGAGGCGACCTTCGGGATCACCTGGTACGCGCAGGACGCGCTCGGCGAAGTCGTCTTCTACGAGCCGCCGGAGGTCGGCACGCGGGTGTCGAAGGACCGGCCGTACTCGGAGGTCGAGTCGGTGAAGGCGGTCTCCGAGGTCTACGCGCCGCTCTCGGGCGAGATCGTCGCCGTGAACGAGAAGCTTGCGGAGGCTCCCGAGACCATCAACGAGGACCCATACGGGGAGGGCTGGCTCGTGCGCGTGAAGCTCGCGGACCCCTCCGAGGCCGAGGCGCTGATGGACGCCGAGGCGTACCGGCGGATGCTCTCCGAGTAGCGGGGCCGGGCCGCCTGCCGCCCCTGGCTCTACGATCAGTGAGGTGAGCCGCTACACGTCAGCGACCAGCGCCGAGCGCGCCGCGATGCTGAAGGCGATCGGCGCCGGCTCGCTCGACGAGCTGTTCGCGGACATCCCGGCCGAGCTGCGCCTGGACCGCCCGCTCGATCTCCCGGACGGGCGGCCGGAGACGGAGGTCTTCGACCACCTCGCCGCCCTCGCGAGCCGCAACGCCCACGCCGACTCCGAGCTCTGCTTCCTCGGCGCCGGGATGTACGACCACTACGTGCCCGCGATCGTCGACGCGATCACCCAGCGCTCGGAGTTCCTCACCCCCTACACGCCGTACCAGCCCGAGGTCTCCCAGGGGACGCTCCAGGCGATGTTCGAGTTCCAGACCGCGATGTCGGAGCTGACCGGGCTGCCGGTGGCGAACGCCTCGCTGTACGAGGGCCCGTCGTCCGTCGCGTCGGCCGCCTACCTGGCGATCGGCGCGACCGGCAGGCGGCGGCTCGTCGCCTCGCGCGGCCTGCACCCGCACGCGCGCGAGACGCTGCGCACGTACGCCCGGGGCTTCGGCGCCGAGGTCGTGGAGGTCGGCCTCGCGGGCGGGCTCACCGATGCGGCGGAGCTCGCCGCGGCGGTGGACGGCGCCACGGCGGCCGTCTTCGTCCAGAACCCGAACTTCCTGGGCGCGGTGGAGGACCTCGAGCGCCTCGCGGCGGCGGCCAAGGAGGCGGGCGCGCTCACCGTCGCCGCGGTGGACCCGATCACGCTCGGGATCCTGCGCCCGCCGGGCGACTGCGGCGTGGACATCGCGGTGGGGGAGGGGCAGCCGCTGGGCGGGCGGCTCGACTTCGGCGGCCCGTCGTTCGGGTTCTTCTGCGCGGCCGAGGAGCACCTGCGGCGCATGCCGGGACGCATCGCCGGCGAGGCGGCCGACGCCGACGGGCGCCGCGGCTTCGTGCTCGCGCTCCAGACGCGCGAGCAGCACATCCGCCGCGAGAAGGCCACGCACAACATCTGCACCGCGCAGGCCCTGAACGCGCTCGGGGGCATCGTCTACCTCGCCTGGCTCGGCAAGCGCGGGATCGTCGAGCTCGGGGAGCTGCTCGCGCGGCGCACGGCCTACGCGCGCGAGCGGCTGGCGGCGATCGAGGGTGTCGAGCTGCTCCACGATGCCCCGGTCGTGCGCGAGTTCGCGCTCCGCCTCGACGCGCCGGTCGCCGAGGTGCTCGAGCGCTGCGCGGCCGACGGGATCGCGGCCGGCTACCCGCTCGCGCGCGATTACCCGGAGCACCCGGACGGACTGCTCGTGGCGATCACCGAGCGCCGCTCCAGGGAGGACATCGACCGCCTCGCCGAGTCGCTGCGGGCCGCGGTCAGCGAGGCGGTGGGGGTGGCGGCGTGACGCGCCCGCCCGCGACCGCCGAGATCCCGGCCCCGCAGCAGCGCGAGCGGGTGGTGACGATCTTCGAGCGCTCGGCGCCGGGGCGGCGGGCAGGCACCGTGCCGGCCTGCGACGTGCCCGAGCGCCCGCTGGCGGAGCTGATCCCGGCGCGGCTTCTGCGCGAGCGCCCGCCGGAGCTGCCCGAGGTCTCGGAGCCCGAGATCGTGCGCCACTACAACCGGCTCTCGCGGCGCAACTTCGACCTCGACACCGGGCCCTACCCGCTCGGCTCGTGCACGATGAAGCACAACCCGCGCCTGAACGAGCGGGTCGCGGCGCTCCCGGGCCACGCGCGGCTGCACCCGGCGCAGGACCCGAAGCGGGCCCAGGGCGCGCTCGAGCTGATGTGGCGGCTCGAGCGGGCGCTCTGCGAGATCTGCGGGCTGCCGTTCGCGAGCCTCCAGCCGTCGGCCGGCTCGCACGGCGAGCTGGCCGGGCTGCTCCTCACCCGCGCCTACCACGACGACCGCGGCGAGCGGCGGACCAAGGTCCTGATCCCCGATACCGCCCACGGGACGAACCCGGCCACGGTCACGATGGCCGGCTACGAGACCGTGAAGGTGGCGACCAACGAGCGCGGGGGGATCGAGCTCGGGGACCTGCGCGCGAAGGCCACCGGCGAGGTCGCCGCCCTGATGCTCACCAACCCCAACACGCTCGGCCTCTTCGACGAGAACATCGCCGAGATCACCCGCATCGTGCGCGACGCGGGCGGCGTCCTCTACTACGACGGGGCCAACCTGAACGCGATCATGGGCCGCAGCCGGCCGGGGGACATGGGATTCGACATCGTCCACGTGAACCTCCACAAGTCCTTCTCGCAGCCGCACGGCGGCGGCGGGCCGGGGGCCGGGCCGATCTGCGTGTCGGAGCGGATCGAGCCCTACCTGCCCGTGCCGCGCGTCGTCCGAAGCGAGGCGGGCAACGGCGCGGGCCCCAGCTTCGCGTTCGACTACGAGCGGCCGAAGTCCATCGGGAGGCTGCGCGGCTTCGCCGGCAACTTCGGCGTCTTCGTCCGCGCCTACGCGTACATCGCGAGCCTCGGTGGCGACGGCCTCGCGGAGGCCTCGGAGACCGCGGTCCTCAACGCCAACTACCTGCTGGCGCGCCTGCGCGCCGGCCGCGCGGGCCGCTACCTGCCGCCGGCGTTCGATCGGCGCTGCATGCACGAGTTCGTGCTCACGGGAGCGCCCGCCAAGCGCGAGCTCGGGGTCCGCACGCTCGACATCGCCAAGCGCCTGCTCGACTACGGCTTCCACCCGCCGACGATCTACTTCCCGCTCCTGGTGGACGAGGCGCTCATGTTCGAGCCGACCGAGACCGAGACCCGCGAGGGGCTCGACGCCCTCGCCGACGCGATCGAGGCGATTCTGGCCGAGGCCGAGGAGGACCCGGAGATCCTCCGGAGCGCCCCCTACACCACCCCGGTCAGGCGGCTCGACGAGGCGGCCGCGAACCGCCGCCCCGTGCTGCGCCAGGGCGCCGGCGGCGGCTAGCCCGGGGCGCGGGGAAGCCGCTGCTCGAGCTCGAGCACGGGCGCGAAGAGATCGCCCTTGCGCTCGATGCGCCGCAGCACGTCGGGCGCCTCGAAGCGGAGCTTGGCGCCGTGGCGGGCGCCGGAGCGGACCTCGTCCCACTCGAGCGGCGTCGAGACCGTGGGCCGCTCGCGGCAGCGCAGCGAGTAGGCGGCGACCGTCGTCTTGGCGCGATCGTTCTGGCTCCAGTCCACGAAGACCCGGCCCGGGCGCTCGCGCTTCGCCATCTTCGAGGTCACGAGCTCCGGGTCGTCGCGCTCGAGCGCCCGCGCGACCGCGCGCGCGAAGCCCTTGGTCTCCTCGTAGGTGACCTTCGTGTTGAGCGGGACGTAGACCTGGATCCCCTTGGAGCCGGACGTCTTCGGGAAGCACTCGAGGCCGAGGCCGTGGAACATGTCGCGCAGGCGCAGGGCGACGCGGCAGCACTCGCGGATCGCGGCCGGGGCCCCGGGGTCGAGGTCGAACGCGGCGACGGTGGGGCGCTCCATCGCGCGCGCCCGCGAGAGCGAGGGATGGAGCTCGAGCGCGGCGAGCTGGGCGAGCCAGATCAGCGTGGGCCGGTCGTTGCAGAGGCAGAAGTCGATGTCCCCGGCCTTCCCCATGCGGACGCGCGCGGTCCTGACCCAGGGCGGCGCGTGGGAGGGGCAGCGCTTCTCGAAGAAGCGCTCCGCCTCCACGCCGTCGGGGAACCGGACCAGCGTGATCGGCCGGCCCTCGAGGTGGGGGAGGATCACGTCGGCGACGCGCGCGTAGTAGTCGATCGCGGCGCCCTTGGTGAACCCGGACGCGGGCCAGAGCACCTTGTCCAGGTTGGTGAGCTCGAGGCGGCGGCCGTCTACCGAGACTTCGCGCCGCTCTTCGCCCGCGATCGCCGCGCTCCCGTGGTGGTCTTGCGCCCGTTGCGCGCCGCCTTGGCGCGCGGCTTCCGCGCCCCCGCCCGCGCGCGCTCGCCCTTGACCGCGGCCAGGCTCTCCTCGAGCACGGCCATGAGGTCGGGGGCCTTGGTCGGCTTAGGCTCCTCGGAGACGGCCTCGACCACCTCCTCGCCGCGCGCCTTGCGCTCGATCAGCGCCAGCAGCTCCTCGCGGTACTCGTCGCGGTAGCTCTCGGGCTTGAACTTGGTCGAGAGCGAGCTCACGAGCTGCTTCGCCATGTCGAGCTCGCGCTTGCTGGGCTTGCCGTTCGCCTCGGGGAGGACGTCGCCCAGCTCGTCGGGGGAGACGACCTCGTCGGCGAAGCGCATCGTCGTCAGCGTCAGCACGCGGCCAATCGGGCGGATGGCCGCCAGGTGCTCCCGGTTGCGCAGCACGAAGCGCGCGATCGCGACCTTGCGCTCAGCGGCCATCGCCTTGACCAGCAGGGAGTAGGCGCGCTCGGCGCCCTTGTCCGGCCCGAGGTAGTAGGGCTGATCGAAGTAGATCGGGTCGATCTCGTCGAGGTCGACGAAGTCCTCGACCTCGATCGCGCGCGTCTTCTTCGGGTCCAGGGCCTCGAGCTCCTCGGGGCGCAGGACGACGTAGCGGTCGGGCGAGAGCTCGTACCCCTTCACGATCTGCTCGTAGGGCACCTCCTCGCCGTCGGCCTCGGCGACGCGCTTGTGGCGTATGCGGGAGCCGTCCGACTCGCGCAGCTCGCGGAAGCTCACCTGCTTGCGCGAGGTGGCGCTGTAGAGCTTGACGGGCACGTTCAGGAGCCCGAAGCTGATCGATCCCGACCAGATCGCCCGTGCCATGACATCCATCTTTCCACGTCGGCGCCGGTTTACTCGCCCGGCACCCCGCAGCGGGCGCGCGCTTGCGGGCTCACGGCCCCGAGCAGCACCAGCCCGCCGGCCTTCGCGAGCGATGGCCGACTTGATCCAGCTATTTCGCGTCAACTCGGCCATCGGTTGCGTTCGGGGCCGCGGCTGGCAGCGCGGCCATCCGTGTTCGGGGCCGAGGCCGTCAACCCGGCCATCGGTGGCGTTCTGGAGGGGCCGGGATAATCGGTCCGTGCTCTTCGAGCTCGAAGGGGTGACGATGGAGCGCGGCGGGCGGGTCGTGCTGAGCCAGGTGAGCGCGGGGCTGCCCGAGGGCGCGAGCTGCGTCTCCGGGCCGTCGGGGAGCGGCAAGTCGAGCCTGCTGCGGCTCCTCAACCGCCTGGCCGACCCCGTGGCGGGGCGGGTGCTCTACCGCGGTCAGGACGTCCGCGAGCGCGACGTGCTCGAGCTCCGGCGCGAGGTGTGCCTCGTGCCGCAGCTGCCGGCGCTGCTCGAGGGGACGGTCGAGGACAACATCCGCTTCGCGGCGCGCCTGGCGCGGCGCGAGCCGGACGTGCCACGGCTCCTGCGGCTGGCGGGCCTGGCCGGGTCCTTCGCCGGCCGCGAGGCGGGGCGCCTCTCGGTCGGCGAGCAGCAGCGCGCGATGCTGGCGCGCTCGCTCGCGCTGGAGCCGCGGGTGCTGCTCCTGGACGAGCCGACCTCGGCCCTCGACGAGGAGGCGCGCGCCGCCATCGAGGAGACGCTCGCGGGCCTGCGCCGGGAGCTCGAGCTCTCCTGGGTGCTGGTCACCCACGACCTCGACCAGGCGCGGCGGCTCGCGGACTGGGTCGTGCGGATCGACGGCGGGTCGCTCGTCGAGCAGGGGCCGGTCGCGGAGCTCCTGGTCACATGAGCCCGCTCCCCGCCGCCTCGCCGGCCACCTCGATCCACATCAGCCTCGGCGAGGTCGCCGCCAGCCTCGCGCTGGTCGCCCTGGCCGCGGGCGTCTCGCTCTGGCGCCGGGCCGAGCTCGAGGAGGACATCGCCGTCGCCGTGCTGCGCTCGCTCGTCCAGCTCACGGCGATCGGCTACGTGATCAAGGCGATCTTCGACGAGGACAGCCTGGCGCTGGTCTTCGCGCTGATCGCGGTCATGGTGGTTTTCGGCGCGATCCAGGCGCGCCAGCGCGCCCGGCGCGTGCCGGGCGCCTTCTGGCCGCTCCTGGTCGCCTTGGCGCTGGCCGGGG
>Ga0070741_10014905_pt1 | contig 13323 bp, 18 predicted proteins | sample Coa_R1_4_FD_66440 | JGI IMG/M metagenome (GOLD analysis project Ga0070741, IMG submission 66440) | Surface soil microbial communities from Centralia Pennsylvania, which are recovering from an underground coalmine fire - Coalmine... | ecosystem: Environmental > Terrestrial > Soil > Unclassified ... | reverse complement strand
TTAGGGGTTATACAGGCTAGTTGACGATTGCTTGTATGGCATGAAGCGGCTTTATTCCTTGCTTTGTGGTAGTTGAAAAATCAAGAAACACACAATAGTTAACTTGGGACAATATAGCCTTCTTTACCAGTGAAAAGAGCCTCCTAGCACGCTTGTACGATTGCTTGCTAAGAGACTCTTGTGCAGGTTAATTTGATAATATGATAATTGATAATTGATAATTGAGAAACCCTTACTGTTTTTTGCTTGCAGCATTCTCTGGTATGACATTAGATGCTTCCATATCTTGGAGAAGTGTACCGATAAGCTGAACAGGTTTTGCCTTAGTTTCTAGCATGTAGCTTTTTCTCTTTCCGTCCTCACTGCTGGAAATGAGATTAAAGCCTGGCGCCTCTAGAATGGCTTGCCCTTCTGGGGTAACACCTATTCCGTACCATCTTTTTATATCATGCTGCACTGTCAGCAATAGCGCCCATCGTAAGGTTTTCCTAATGAGGTAGGAACCTCTAGATGCATCCTTTTTCGGATTGCTTGACGGTATCAATTCAATGATGGGAACATAAACGGATAGGTTTCTGTCGGTCCACTTTCTGATAGCTGAAGTTGGGATATCCTTTTCTCTAATCTCGTCTCTAACTAGAGCCATGATTATATCTTCGTCCAATGGCAAGAATGTTGTCCAGCCAATAATCTTGCTACCCTCTTTGAGGTTCATAGATATCTCATCATTTCTTTTCCTCCAAGCGAGCACAGTTTTGAACGGTACCGCGTCTTCATCGTCGTAGGGTTGACGCGTTATTTCCTGCTTTATCCAAGCATCAGCAACAGTTGAGAGTGTAAAAGTCAATTTGCCATTCTCGTCGCTTTCCGGGGCTCCAACTTCTGCAATTGCATCTATCGCTTCTTTGGGAAACTGAATATTTGGTCTTTTCCCTACAGATGGTATATCTCCTGATTTTGCTTTTCTGTAAACGGTAGGGACTGACATTTTCAGTATTTCTGCTACCTCTTTGGCGTCATAGTAATTTTGTTTCATTTTTATTCCTTTCTGCCTACAGGCCCATTCGCATTCTAATGCTATTGTACTATGAGAAAACGATAATGAGCAAGCCTGAGAATAGGATACTTTCAAATTGATAATTGAAAAGGTGAAAATCCTTGACAACTTGACGCGCATAATGATAATATGATAATTGATAATTGCAGTTAGATAATTGCAAGTCAGATAATCAGAGTACAGTTAGGCAGTTCTCAAAAGGAGTCACAACCATGTCCTGCAAAGTTTACAAAACACTCTCACGGCACGCTCGCATTTTGAAGCGGCGTGCCCTTTTTGCTACCTGTCGTGATTGTGGACAGGCGTTACGCGGTCCTTGTAAAGCTGGCTTGTGCAGTCGTTGCTCGCATGTCGCGGTTCCATCTCGCGTAGCGACTGCGAGCTAAGGAAAGGAGCAATCCCCGATGTCAACACTGGATAATATTCGTATCCGCGCAGGTCGCGCACATCAACGATTGAACCACTCTCCTGCAATTATGTGGTTCCTGGGCGCATTAGTCCTGCTCTTGTGGGCATGTGCAACCATTGTGCAGATACAAACCTCAGAGTACCTTGCAATGGGAATGGCTCTAAGAGTCTCACACGTGGCCTGGAATGTCTTCCTTCAGCCGTACTTGCTCATCACTGGTCAAGCGCCATTTGATCAGCAAACCCCCTGGATGTATGGCTGGATCGTGGAGGTGTGTTCGCTCATTGTTGGGTTGGCGCTCGTTGCCGCATTTACCAAAATTGGCTCGGTCAATCGTCTTCTTGCCAAGTTTTTTGTTGGTGCCGCTGTTTTGCTCGTGATCCTCAACAGTTGGGCCGACTTCACCGGGAGCCCTGGTTCGAATGATCTGGTTCGCTTTCTCGTGGCGTTGGCAATTGGCTTAATGGTGATGTCTGGTTTACCTCTTGGCATTGGCTTGATTGAATACGGGTTCGAACAGTACTAGCTGAGAAAGGGAAACAGCCATGTCAGAAGAAACAAGAAGAAACGAGAAGCTGTTTTTAGCCGGTGCCTCCTTGCCCATTGTTGAAGGGGCTATTGCAGCGATGCATGGTGGTGCCGTTGGCGCAATTGTTGGCTTAGGTGTCAGTGGGATCGTCTACCTTGTTGCTGATGAGATGGCCCAACGGGGCAAGGAGATCACTTTGCCCCGTCCCTCACTTCCCAAGTACCGGGAAAGCAGCAACGAGCAGGGGTTTCTCTATCGTGCCTTTAACGGCAAGGACTTTCGAGACGAAGACAGCGAAGAAGGGCCGGAGGAGTACGCAGGTGAGGAGGATGAGGAAGAAGACCGCTACCTGGAAGGGCTCACGTTCCGCGAACTGATCGAATTAGGCGTGATCCAGAAAGCCATAAGCCGGGGGGAAATGCTCCTGGGTTACACCAACGGAGAAGCCCGATACGGCACTTGGTTAGACTATTATTCGTGTGGCGTGGGAGGAGTCAGCGGAAGTGGGAAGACAACCACTGTCAGATGCTTACTTTTTCAGACGGTTCTTGCACGCGGCAAGCTCATTATGATTGATCCGCACATTGAGCAGCAAGAGGAAAGCTTAGCGGCTCAATTCCGAGTCTTCCAATCATCTCACATCTTCCCCCCGTGTGGAGACCAGCAGAGCGCCGTTGCCAAACGGGTACGTTGGCTCATGAAGGAATACCTCAGACGGAAAGCAGGCGGCAAAGGCCCTGATATCATCCTGGTGCTTGACGAGCTCAACGCTTTGATCCGTCGTCTCCCCGCAGAACTACGAAAAGAGCTTGCAGACTTGCTACTCACCATCACCCAGGAGGGCCGAAAGTTTGGACTCTTTGCCCTGCTCATTGCCCAACGATGGAGCGAGCAAGACCTGGGAGGGAGAAACTACGGCGCGGCGATCCGGTCCTGTTTGGCAAGCACTTTAGCCCATCGGTTCACCGATGAGGAGCAAGCGCAAAAGCTGGCAGGCCGAAAAAACGCGGCGCACTGTCTGGAACTAGAACAAGGGCACTACCTGTTCAGGGATACGCAGGGACGACTCATGGAAATGATCACTCCTCTCACGTTGGAGTCAGACGCGATTTACATTCGAAGCCTCTTAGCGCGAATGGAAAATACACCTGAAAACACCCCGAAACCACGTGAAAACACACCAACAAGTGAGGTTTCACGTGAGCTTGAAAACACCCCGAAACCACGTGAAAACACACCTGAAAGCACACAAGAAACCACGTCTGAAAATACCCGACTGGTTGAACTTGCCCGGCAGGTGTTAGCCATGCAAGCAGACGGCATGCAAAAGCCCGATATCATGCGCAACGTCTGGAAAGTCAACCCTGGAGGTTCAGAGGAGTACAAGCGAGCAAACGAAGAGTATCAACAAGTGATGCGTTTCCTTGTCGATATGCTTTAGGAGAGTAAAGAGCATGAACACACTGTACAAGCAACCCAATTCACGCAGCGTCAAGCCGATGACAACACCACCGTTGCAGTCCTGGGAAGCGCTAATACAACGCAAGCATCATATGCTGCTTCATCGGCTCTATGGCGCAAGGGAAGTCACGAACTATTGCGGAAGATGTGGAACACCTGCGGAACCATCGAGCGCCTTTTGTGGCGATTGTGGCAACAAACTAGCAACCAGAGAAAGTGAGGAAATATCATGAAACCCCATCCTACTATCGTTTGTCTCTGCGGTTCAACCCGGTTCATGGATGCTTTCCAAGCAGCGAACTTGCGCGAAACCTTAGCGGGAAAGATTGTTCTGACCGTTGGGTGTGACACAAAAAGCGATGCAATGCTGCATTTGAGCGAGGATGTCAAAGCCATGTTAGACGAACTACACAAGGAAAAAATCAAGCTGGCTGATGAGGTCTTGATCCTCAATGTTGGCGGCTATGTTGGTCAATCGACGATGAGTGAACTTGTTTTTGCTCGTGTTTGGGGAAAGCGTATTCGCTGGTTAGAACCAGATTTGAGCATTGATCCGCTGACACTGACAAGCATGCTTGCGAAAGCGAGAGGGGAAGGCTCAGAGCTCGCAAGTCTCCCCAACAGGAGCAAGGAAAGTGAGGCAACACATGAGTAAATATCGAGAGCGTCAAATCATCTATTGGGGCAATGACGACATATCGCCACGTTGCGAACAAGTCGGCATGTATGCTGAGTTACAACCTGATGGGGTGCTGATCAACGGCTATCGGCCTGATGGTGGAAACACCGATATCATTCTCCCCTACGATGTGTTCTCGTCACTGTGTCAGTGGGGAGACGATCACGCGGGGCGCAGCTGGTCCATTTGGTCCAAGCTGGTCCGGTGTCCAGAATGTGCGTCAAGCTACTGCGAAATTCTCCGGCGTGGGTATCCCTCCTGCTATCAATTTCAATGGCAGTGCAAGCCGTGCGGTCATCTGTTCACCACCAACTATCGAGGGTATCGAGAGGATGAACACGAGGAGCAAGCAGCGGAGACGGTCACGGAGAGCGACGATTTAGGCGACTTAAACGAAGCGCCATTTTAACGAAAGTGAGGTGTCACATGGCAAACATCTTCTTTAAGTCAGTACAGCACAAGCAGCGATTTCTTGTAACTATGGAAGACATTGGCAAAATCTACAGAGGGACGTTTGATGCTGAATATTCGGCGGCGGTCTACATCTTGACCTCTGATAGCTGGACCTGGAAGCAAACAAGCGACTATGTGGGACAGGACGGCATTGATATTGAAGGCATGCTCCAAGACATCTCTTTTTCGGGCGGCTGGACCGTCCTGGTACAACTGGCTGGCAATTTGTTCAACGATCAGCAGCACATTGATCCGATAGAATTGCTCAGGCTAGATGAGACAAATTTCAATGTGGCGCTCACTGCCATACAACTACGGCGTTACGATTTGACTGTGCATGATTTTCTGCAAGGGGGTGTCGCATGACAACACAACCACCAACCGCACCGCAAACACGGCGCTTTCTCTTCTGGACCTGGACACGCAAAGAGAAACCCGCAAAAGCGCAAGCAGCAATGCAACCAGTTACAACGGCTCCGACTGCTGAAAACTTTTACGAGCGTGCCATAGAGTGGACACACCGCGCTGATAAGGTGATTAACCTTGTGCTTGGCTACCTGCTGGCTGGTGCCTCAGTGCTTGGCTTTATGGATGTGCTCTCAGGTGGGAATGTGCTTTCAAACGTTCCCTATCTCTTCTACGTATGGCTCCTGATTATGGGCTTAGGCGTCGATTTCCAAATCTTGCTCGTGATCGGGCGCATTCCAGACCTTGCACGCATGGTCACAAATAGCTGGTTCAAAACGATCTTCTTTGTTTTCAATGGGGCTTTCCTCGCGTTCTTGGCGTACATGTCCGTCATTATCGGCGCGGTCTTCACGCAACACTATGACGTACCTGGAACGATTGGACAGGCCATGAATGCACTTGGCATTGACTCGACTCACTTTGTCTATGAGCGTGCGGCATTAGCCACGTTCCTGCTTGTGCTCATGGCAGTAGACCGCACGATGGAACGCTGGCGAATGCACATTCAGCGCGATGCACAGCAAGCAGCACAACCGCACCCACAAGACGAACCGGAGTCAACGGCACAACCGCAAGCCTCGACCCTGGAACCGTCCGACCTAGAACAACTGATCACGGCAATGATGACGATGAACCAGCAAAATTTACAAGCGATGCAGCAAATGACGCAACACAGTTTGAATGTGACGATTGAACAGTTTACCAAAGTCACGATAGAGGCAGTACGCGAAACGGTGGGGCAGGTGGTTGACGCGCTCCCTGGATATGCACCTGCACAAATAACGGCTCCAGAAGCGAAGTCTGGTCAGACGGTAGACCAATCCTCAGTTCGGCCTGAACAGCAGACAACGAACGCTGATGAGAAGCCAATACAGGCCGGACAAAAAAAGCGGTCTTATGGCGATGAGATCGAGGGGCTTTACCTGCAAAATCCTGCTATCGATATTCCTGAAATTGTGGCGAAAGTTGGCTGTAGCAGATCGACGGCGGCAAGCTGGTTACAGCGCGTGAAACCAGCGAGCTAGAAAGGAGCATGCCATGAAACATCAGATGCCGATGTTTGAGCCAACGGGCTCAAGCGCACACGATGACCGATGTAGCTGTCCTGGTTGTGCTGGTCTTTGTCAGGATGACTACGAATACTACACGCAGACAGGCGCATATGCACCTCAATCATGCTTACATAAGCAGAAAGGGACCCTTTTCACCATGAAAAAGCAAGCAAGACGAACACAACCGCAAGCCTCAACACGTGGTCAAGGCTCGCTCGTCTATCACAAGCCTCTTAAAGACATGACTCCTGATGAAGTCTCTGTATGGGTACAAGGGATACGCGAGCGTTTAGAGCGCAAGATGCAACGGGAACGCGCTTACCTGGACCGTCGCGCCTCACGTGGTGTCAGAACACCCACAGACGAAGCATATGAGTATGATCTGTTGCTAGAGGCTGAACTAATCACCTTGTTGGATGAGTTAGCACAAGAAGCGCAAACACAGATCCAGGCACAAGCCTAGAAAGGAGTCAAGCCTATGCCATACAAACCCCGTCCAGTGGTCAACCCTCTCACGGTTCTCCGCTGCAAGGTATGTGCTAATCATACGGAAACCATGTGTTCAGGATGCGGCAAGCCCATTTGCAGAGTCCACAATGCAGCGCCGAACACCTCATTTCACCTTTACTGTTGGGAGTGTCGAACGGCATTTATAGCAGCGCAAATAAAAAACCAGTCCTCTAGCCGACCAAGCACCGGACTGGTTCGAGACAACGGATAGCAGCAAAGGCTAGCTAAGGTGTCACCACTGCTCATTGTAGCAGGGTGCTCCTTCGCTGGCAAGGACAACAAAAAAGGAGCATCCAATCATGTCAAAGTGGGCAAAGAACACCCCAAAAAAACCACAACAAACCCATTGCGAGAAATACGGACACTACTACAGGAAGACCACGAGCGACTACTACAAGGTCTGCGTGAACGCAGGTTGCAAGCATGCACAACGCATGCTTAACGGGCAATGGGTTGACGTGGCGAGCGAGCCGAAACCGCAACGCGAGCAGCGAACAGCAACACAACCGTCCTGGTTAGAGGTGCTGGCAGAAAGCGAGGTGCAAGCATGAAATGGGAATTGTACCTCACTCGTCGAGAATGGCGCGAATTGCAAGCAGCGGTACGCGAACGTGCGACCAAACCAGGGGAGAAAAAGCCGCGTTGTGAGTGGTGCACGCTGGTACACGGCACGCTCAAGCGAAACAAGCAAGGCTATCTGGTGCCCAGATGGTTAGACACGGTGCATATGCACGGCGCGGCGCTCAAAAGTAAAAATCCATCGGACTACCTCGCACTTTGCCGCAAATGCCATATGACCTATGATCGTGAGCCAAACGCGCTGACGGGACTGGTTGGGAGGTATCGAGAAGGCTATGCAGTCACGACAACAGATACCCTCATTGCCGCATTTGAGGCGATAGGATGTGAGCTTTGGGGCGTAGTTGGAGAAGGATGGTACTGGTGTTATGGTGGACAAACCGGAGGACCGGAAGAAACCCCGGCACTGGCGGCGGCACTGGCATTTGCGCGGGTAGCAAGTACGCTTGCGGTCTGTCGTGAGCAGTTGAGCGAGCGTGAAAGTGGGGTGCAAGTATGAAGTACAGGTTACTTGCACCTCGCCAATGTGAAGGATGCGGGAAGAGGTTTCAACCGCAGCGACGTAACCAGACCTATCATCATCAGGCATGTAAGCAGACTGCCTACTATCAACGCACAAAGCGTAACAAAAATGTGTTACGGAATGCGCTTGTTTTGCCCGTTCTTTCGCTCTTCCCCGGTATCGGGTTACTGGATCGGGCGTTTGAGGAACAGGGGTTTACTGTCGTTCGTGGTCCTGATCTTCTCTGGGGTGACGCTATTGGGGACTTTCACCCACAACCGGGACACTTTGGCGGCATTCTTGGCGGCCCTCCTTGCCAGGCTTTTAGCCGGTTGCGCTACCTGGTTGAATATAACGGCTATCAGACGGCTCCTAACCTCATTCCAGAGTTTGAGCGGTGCATAAAAGAAGCACAACCGGCCTGGTTCATCATGGAGAATGTCCCAGAAGCACCATTGCCTATTGTGCTTGGCTATCAAGTCCATTCACAACTGCTCAATAATCGCAAACATGGAGGCGGGATACAGAGTCGAACGCGGCGTATCTCGTTTGGAACACGTGACGGGCGGCGGCTCCTGGTGCCAGAGATGTCGGAACCGGAAGAATGGGCACCGGCTGTCTGTGCCAGTGGGGGCGTCAAGCCTGGGGTTGATCGATCTCGCACACCGAAAGCCAACGAGCTAGGCTACAAGACGCGTGCAGCGTTTGAAGAGATACGCAGACTTCAAGGCTTGCCTGATGATTTTGAGCTTCCGTCGCTCACAGTTGCCGGGGCTGTCAAAGCGGTTGGCAATGGGGTGCCGCTGCCGTTGGGGCGTGCGATTGCGCGGGCGGTCAGGTCGGCAATGGCGTCGGAGACGCTGACAGAGAGTGAGGTGCAAGCATGAACGAGCTTTCTTTCTACATCTCACTTTTCATCAATCGTCCTGATGATTTTGCCGTTCAGCGTTCAAACGGTCTTTACGCTCGCGTAGGGCGTCCATTGCTGCCGTGTGATCCACTCCCACCATATGAGATTTACCGTCATCTTTGCGGCAAACAGACCATAGGAACATACGTCATGGACAGATGCGGGTATTGCTCCTATGCGGTTTTTGATGCTGATAGCGAAAACGGACTGTACACCCTACGCGGTGTGCAGTCCAGACTCGCGCAAGATGGAATGGCCTCTTACCTGGAACAATCCAGGCGCGGCGGTCATCTCTGGATGTTCTTCACGGCTCCATTGCTTGCTTCACAGGTGCGTGCGTGGCTACTCCCCTATCGTCCTGCAGGTGTAGAGCTCTACCCAAAACAGGATGAAGGCAAAGGGTACGGTTCCTTGATCCGCTTACCGTTGGGCGTGCACTTACGCAGCGGAAAACGCTACCCGTTCGTGACCTGGACCGGGGAAGCATTCGCGCCCGTTGCTCCGTCTGTACGCTCCTCTCTGGAATGGTTCTCGACCATAGAGCGAACGGAGATACCCCGCACATTAGATCAAACTGCGCCTCTCTCACATGAAACTGCAAACAAACGAGCGGCAACAGCACATCACAAAAAAAGATCGTTTTCCTTTCCCCATTCACACACGAAACAAGCCACCTCTTTCAGTATCCGTGAATGGAACGCTCAACATGATCCGTTTACCGTCATCGGACGCTACGTCCAGCTTGATCATAACGGTGTCGGGTGTTGCCCGTTTGGCTGGCACCATAGAGGCGGGCACGATAGCCACGCATCATTCAAAGTGTACGCTCCTGGGACTCCTGGTGGGTATTGCTGGTACTGCCACACATGGCAACAAGGCGGCTCCATCTTTGACTTTCTGCGCTACTACCACAACAAGGACACGGCTACCCTTTGGCACGAGCTACGCGAGGAGGTGAGACGATGATCACATTTGACTCTAAGAGCCCATTCCCGTTCAATGAATGGCTTTGTCGCCATTGCAAAACGATCTATGCGACAAGTGCACAGATGTCTCTTGAGGAAGCAAGGGAATGCTACGAGGAATACGATTGTCCAATTTGCCGCTTTCCCGTGAGCTTGGTAGCGAGGTACACACCTACTGCATATCAAATGCTCCTGGGGCAATTGCCTTTGTGGGGAAGTGATGTGTTGGCCCAAACCACAACGGGTACAGAGGGAGGTGTCCTATGCTAAAGAAACCCTTCTCATGGTATGGCGGCAAGCAGGCTCTAGCGCCATTGCTCCTTTCACTGCTGCCAATGCATCAGGTGTATTGTGAAGTCTTCGGCGGCTCCGGAGCGCTTCTCTTTGCAAAAGCCCCTGGCAAGCTGGAAGTCTTCAATGACATTGATAGCGGCGTGGTCAATTTCTTTCGCGTCTTGCGCGATCCTGAGCAAGCGAAGCAGCTGGCGTACCTGCTTTCACTGACTCCCTACTCCAACGAGGAATATCATTGCTGTCTGAAGGGATGGACACAAGAAGATGATCCCGTAGAAAAGGCACGACAATGGTATGTGGGCGTGATGCAGAGTATGAATGCTTCTATTCGCAACACCGGATGGAGTTGTACAAAAACCCCTGGTTCGAACCCTGCTCGTGCCTGGACGAATAGTATTGAACATCTCGCATTGCTTACCGGCCGTCTTGCTCGCGTTCAGATTGATCATCGGGACTTTGAGCAAATTGTACGTGCCTACGATAGCCCAACGACCTGTTTTTACTTTGATCCTCCCTATGTCCCTGATACCAGACGCAAGCAGCGTTGCTATCAGCACGAAATGAGCACAGATGACCATAAGCGGTTTCTTGCATGCATCCTGCAGGTTCGTGGCATGGTGTTGCTTTCTGGATATCCACACCAGCTGTATCAAGAGGCTTTGGCTTCATGGCAGTGTCTCACACTGGATGTCCGTTGCTCCTCTGCTGTCCGTGCCCTTGCATCAGGAATGGGAGATGGTGAGGGCAGTTCCATGAGAACTGAGTGCATTTGGATGAATGAGGCATGTGTACGCAACCAGCTACCACGTCAAGAGAGGTTGTTTGAAACGCTGCAGGGTGCTTGCACTCTGCAGGAAGCGAAAGGGGGTGCGCGATGAGAAAGCAAATGAATGTGGGAGGGATACTTCCCCCTCGTGAGCGTCACCCCCTTGGTACGAGTGCCAAAACAGTTTCCAGGGGCGTAGTAGGCGCGGCGATGGGCACTCGTACCCCAAACCCTCCCAAGAAGAAAAAGCGCACGCCCGAAGAGGAAAGCGCGGCGCGGGTGCGGCGTTTTGCCCTTCAGAACGAAGCGGCGCGGTTACTGCCCAATGAGAAGGTATCCAGGTGCTTACGCAAGATAGCGCCGATGTCAGGAGGCGTTCATGTGCAATATTCCCCCTCGTGTCATTCGGCCCATTATGTGGGGTTGCAAGTCTGCTCGTCGGTGTGGCATTGCCCCATTTGCGCGGCAAAGATTAGCGAGCGGCGGCGCGTGGAACTGGAACGGATCATCAAAAAGCACTGCGCAATGGGGGGAAGCGTCTACATGACCACCTACACGATACGCCACCAACGCTATGATGACCTGCAAGTGTTGCTGGCTCACTTTCTGGAAGCGCGGCGCAAAATGCGACAAGGGCGCAATGGTCAGCGGCTCCGCGAACACTTCCAGATTTTCGGAACCGTGAGCGTGCTAGAGGTCACATGGTCACAAGAAAATGGCTGGCACCCGCATATCCACGAACTGGTTTTTTGTACGGCGTCTCAATTAGCAATGGATGACTACGAAGCAGAAGCGCGGCAAGCCTGGAAGCGTGCAGCGGAACGTGAGGGCTTAGAGATGAACGAGCATGGTTTCAAGCTAGACCGGACCTATGGCGCGGTAGCCGACTACATCGCCAAATTTGGACGGGAACCAGCAAAGGGGAGTACTCCCTGGGGTGTGGAAGCGGAAATGGTCAAAGGGCATTTGAAGCAAGCACGTACCAGCGAACACTACTCCCCGTTCGCGCTTCTGGCGGCTATTGCTGATGGGGTTGAGGAATTGAAGCCAATCTTTGCTGAATATGCACGATGCTTCAAGGGGCGCAAACAATTGACGTATTCCCCTGGCCTGAAGAACTTCTATAACGAGGAGGAGAAGACAGACGAAGAATTGGCCACAGAAACACAAGAAGACGCGGTAACGCTCGTTGTGCTTCCTCCTGAGCAATGGGCGGGAGTGCTTGGCAATGATATTCGCGGTGAACTGTTGGAGGTTGCGCGTACTGGCAATGTAGATCGAATAGTTGAGTTTTTAGAAGGTTTCGGCATTGTAGGAGTATCGCCTGGAATTGGGGAACGTGCAGAGCTCTCCGATGTCTCCAACATATCGGCTAGTGGCGCTACACGTCACCATGTAGCATAAAGGAGCTTGCCCTATGAACCAGTCAAAGAGACGACAAAATAAACAAGCGCAATCGGCTCCTACACATGTTGACGCTGAACAGCAGAAACAAGCACAACTTTCTTTGGATGATGCATTGAAATTGTTTCTGATGGCTCAAGATGCAGCTAACCATTCAGAGGTAACAAAAAAGAATTATAAACGGGCTATAGGTCTGTTCCTGCGCTACTTGCGAGAAACGCATAGCTATACATCTATCAAAGATGTGACGGAGCAAGATATTATCATGTGGCTTGCTCATTTGCGCAATAATCTCAGTGCTCATGGGCGTCCCTATAGTAGTCGCACGATTGGGACATATAACCGTGATGTCTTGACCTTTTTTAATTGGTTAGTGAGACATAATCATATCACAGCTAGTCCAATGGCACACTTGGAAAAGCCAAAGGAAGCGAAGACGCTGATACGCGTCTTCACTGAGGATGAATTAGAACGGTTAGACGCTGCGTGCCAGCGTCCAGTGAAAGGACGCGCTTTGACGGAGGATGAGCGTAAGACGCTTACAGCGCGTGATCGCGCATTTTTATGGTTGCTCCTTTCAACGGGTATCCGTGTCTCAGAGGCACGCGGGTTGCAGTTTTCTGACGTTGATTGGCAAGAAGGGATGCTCTACATTCATGGGAAAGGAGCAAAAGAACGACGTGTCCCATTTGGGAAAGTGGCGAAGCAATACCTTGATACCTATGTACGCTACTGGCGTGGTGAACCTCTGGACGCAGTAAAGCCCGATGATCACGTCTTCCTAAATGCCTTTGGCAATCCTCTAAGTCTGAATGCAGCAGAACGCATTTTTATGCGACTCAAGAAGGTTGCAGGTATCACAGATAAGCGCGTAAGTCCTCATACTTGCCGCCATTGGTTCGCGGTGAATGCTATCAAGAACGGTATGCCAACCATCACACTCAAAGAGATTTTAGGCCATGAGAGTTGGGATATGATCGAGGTATACGTACATTTAGCGGATCAAGACGTAAAGGCGTCTTACGCACGTTTTTCGCCCGTAGATGTGTTAGATATGCATCGCTACCCGAAGGGCAAGCGTTCCCAGATGCAAGACTGGCGTAACTCTCGCAAACAGAACAAAAAAGGGTAGGCTAGACAAGTTAATTTGGGGCAATCTTCAATTTTTATGCTCGTTTATCAAAAATCCGATAAACGAGCTATTATGCTGTCTGTATAATGCGGCTTCTGGCGCGGTTTTAATTTGTGGGAAAAGAAAAATAAAGCTAAAATAATTAGGGGTTAT
>Ga0070741_10014903_pt1 | contig 13325 bp, 15 predicted proteins | sample Coa_R1_4_FD_66440 | JGI IMG/M metagenome (GOLD analysis project Ga0070741, IMG submission 66440) | Surface soil microbial communities from Centralia Pennsylvania, which are recovering from an underground coalmine fire - Coalmine... | ecosystem: Environmental > Terrestrial > Soil > Unclassified ... | reverse complement strand
GATCCACTTCACCGGGCGCCCGACGAGGATCGAGGCCAGGGTCGAGATGACGTAGCCGGGATAGACAGGGACCTTGTTCCCGAACCCGCCGCCGATGTCGGGGGCGATGATCCGGATCATGTGCTCCGGAAGCTCGGCCACCAGCGCCACCGCGGTCCGGATGATGTGCGGCGCCTGGGTGGTCATGTAGATGGTGAGCTTCTCGGTCGCCGGGTTGAAGTCGGCGATGGAGCCGCAGCACTCGATGGGGGACGGGTTGGACCGGGGGTAGAAGCAGTCGAGCTCGATCACCCGATGGGCGCGCTCGAAGACCCGGTCGGTCATCGCCTTGTCGCCGACCTCCCAGCGGTAGCAGATGTTGTCGGTCTGGCCGTCCTTGTCGTCGCGGATGAGCGGCGCGTCGGCGGCCCGGGCCTGCTTGGGGTTGACGATGGCCGGCAGCGGGTCGTAGACGACCTCGATCGCCTCGCAGGCGTCCTTGGCGATGTAGGGGTCGTCGGCGATGACGGCGGCCACCTCCTGGCCCTGGAAGCGGACCTTGTCGGTGGCCAGCACGGCCTGGGTGTCGTAGGACAGCGTCGGCATCCAGGCCAGGTTGCGCTGCGCCATGAGCTCGCCGGTCATGACGAGGTGGACGCCGGGTATGGCCCACGCCTTGGACGTGTCGATCGACACGATGCGGGCGTGGGCGTGGGGGCTGCGGAGGATCTCCATGTGGAGCATCCCCGGCAGCTTGAAGTCGTCGGTGTAGTTGCCCTTGCCCCGGATGAAGCGGTCGTCCTCGACCCTCTTGACCCGTGCGCCGAGTCCTCCGACTGACTGCTCGTCAACGGCCATCTCGTCCTCCCCTTCAGGCGCTGACGACGGCTTCGGTGGCCGCCATCTTCCGGGCCGCCCACTGCACGGCGTTGACGATGTTCTGGTAGCCGGTGCAGCGGCAGAGGTTCCCCGAGATGGCCCAGCGGATGTCGAGCTCGCTGGGGTCCGGGTTCTCCTCCAGCAGGGCTGCGGCGGTCAGCATCATGCCCGGCGTGCAGAAGCCGCACTGCAGGCCGTGCTCCTCCTTGAACCCCTCCTGGACGGGATGCAGCTCGCTCGGCCAGCCGAGCCCCTCGACGGTGGTGATCTCGTGCCCGTCGGTCTGGACACCGAACAGCGTGCACGACTTCACCGGGACGCCGTCGAGCAGCACGGTGCAGGCGCCGCAGCTGGTCGTATCGCAGCCGAGGTGCGTGCCGGTCAGGCCGAGAACCTCCCGGATCATGTGGACGCACAGGGTGCGGGGCTCGACCTCCACCAGGCGGGGCTCCCCGTTGACCGTGACGGTGATCTGCTTGACCTCCACGACAATCTCCTCTCAGACCAACACGCGGACGTTCTCGAAGCGCCGTTGGCGGATGTCGACCGGCTCCCGGCCGATGGATGTCAGCAGGGCCCGCGACACGAACGTGCGCACGAGGTGGCGCTTGTACTCGGCGCTGCCCCGGTGATCGGTCTGCGGCTTCGCCGCTTCGGCCGCCAGGCCGGCGGCCTCCTCGATGGTGTGGTCGTTGACGCCACCCCGCTCGAGCACCTGCTCGGCGGCCGGGCACTTGATGTTCGTCCCGCCCACGCCGGTCAGGGCGATGCCGGCCGTCGTCACCGAGCTGCCCGAGCGGTCGAGATAGACGGCGACGCCGACGGTGGCGAAGTCACCGACCTTGCGCTCGAGCTTGTGGTACACGCCGAACGGCTGACCCGCTGGCGCCGGGACCCGGGCTTCGACCGCCAGCTCGTCGGACCGCAGCGACGTCTGGAACGGCCCGAGCAGGAAGTCGCTCACCGCGATCCGGCGGCGGCCGGACATGCTGGCCGCGACCACGTCCCCGTTCATGGCCAGCATCACCGCCCCCCAGTCGCCCTGTGGGTCGCAGTGGCACAACGATCCCACCAGCGTGCTGCGCCCCCGGACCAGCGGGTCGGCGATCTGCGGCGCGGTCGACGCCAGCAGCGGATAGCGGGTCCGCACGGCGTCGGAGCGGATGATGTCCCGGTTGCGGGTCAGCGCCCCGATCCGGAGTTCACCGCTCTCCTCGGAGAGGTAGTCGAGCCCGGGGACGTTGTTCACGTCGATGACAGCTGACGGAGTGGCGAAGCGGAGCTTCATCAGCGGGATGAGGCTCATCCCGCCCGAGAGCACCTTGGCCTCTCCCTGGTACATGTTCAGGAGCTGCAGCGCTTCGTCGAGCGACGTCGGCGCCTCGTAGTGGAACCGCGGCGGGTACATGCGTCCTCCCTCAGCCGTTGACGGGGCGGCGGGGCATCGAGACGCGCCGCGCCTGGGATTCCGGGATCGCCACCGGGATCGACTCCGCCTCGGGGTCGGGCCGGGCCTCCTGATGCGGAGGCCAGGGACCGGGGACCGGTTGGCCCGCCACCTTGAACATGTCCATCACCTGCGGCCACGCCCACAAGGTCGGGCTCTTGCCCTCCTTCGGAGTGTGCTTGACGAGGTCGTAAATACGCGGGTTTCCGCGCTCGTACTCCGACCGATCTGCCACGGCGCTCCCCCCTTATTCAGGCCGCGCGATTTAGAGAATTCCGGGGATAGATCCGGAATTTCGTGGCCCTTCGATTCACCCTACGTGCCGGAAATGTCCCCGTCTTCATTGCTATAAGGACATGGTTATTCACGGGGCGGCGACGACCGGCCCGTCCCCCCGGCGCCGGCGACCGGCGACGAGCGAATAAGCGATCGGTTATGCGGGCCGCGCGGGGCTCGGCGGTGCGTGTTACAACCCGATTCGTGACGCTGACGCAGTTGGAGTGCTTCGTCCTCGTGGCGCGGCTCGGGTCGGTGACGGCGGCAGCGCGCGCGCTCGGGGTCAGCGAGCCCGCCGTCTCGAGCACGCTGGCGGCCCTTCGTCAGCATCTCGGCGATCCGCTCGTCTCCCGCGGGCCGGCGGGGATGGAGCTCACCGCCGCCGGCCGGCGGCTCGTCCCCATCGCCTCCCAGATGATCCATCTCGGCGCCGAGGCCCAGGCCACCGTGCGCCAGGCCCGGGGCGCGGCTCCCGAGCTCCGTATCCTCGCCTCCAGCACCATTGCCGAGTACGTGGTGCCCTCGCTCGTCGACACCTTCTCCACCAAGAGCTCGGCCAGTGAGTCGACCGTCGGCGTGGCCACCGCCGCCGAGATGCAGGCCTTCCTCCAGGAGCGCCTGGCCGACGTCGCCCTCGGGCCCAAACTGACCGGCGACGGTTCGGTGCAGCTCGAGAGCCAGCCGGTGATGCGCTGCTCGCTGCAGCTGCTGACGAGCCCCCGGAGCCGTCTCGCCGGCGTCCGGGGGCTGTCGCCCACCGCCCTGGCCGACGTCGACTGGCTCCTCGACCCCGGCGGGACCGATCCGTCGTCGCCGATCTTTCAGCTCATCGGCAAGCTGGGGGTGCCCGACAAGCGGGTCCTCGTGCTCCCCAGCCAGACGGCGGCCCTGGCGGCGGCGGCCGACGACAACGCCGGCATCGCCCCCGCCGTGACCCACCTCGCCGCCGGTGAGGTGCGGCGGAATTCGGTGGTTCCCGTCGACGTGATGGGTTTCCCGCTGCCGATGCTGTGGCACGTCTCGACCCTCATCAGCGAGCGGGCGTCCCAGACCGCGGTGTCGTTCCGGCGCTTTCTCACCACGCCGATGGCGACGCAGATCATGCTGGAGCCGTCGCGAGGCGTCCCCCCGAGCCGCTTCAAGCCCCCGGTGTACGTGACCCTCTGGAACTAGGAACGCTGCAACTACGCGGCGTCAGCTCCAGAGCGTGACGTAGACCGGGGGGCGAAACCGGCTGGCGGGGACGCTCCGATCGGCCCGGTGCATGACGTGCATGGCGTCGGGGGTGCCGAGGAAGCGGCGCAGCCGGGTGGCGGCCGGGGATCGGCGTCCGGGGCTGAGCGTGCTGACGTACCAGAGCAGGTCGACCGGGGTCCCTTCGACGGGCAGGACGGCCAGCGAGCCCCGCCCGATCTCGGGGGCGACGAGGTGGGCGACGGCCGGTGCGACTCCCTCCCCGTCGGCGGCGGCCGCCCAGGCGGCCGAATCGCTGCCGAAGACCCGCAGCCGCCCCTCGGGCACGCCAATGCGGCGGAGCAGCCCGTCGACGTCGCTGCCGGGGTCGACGGCCGACGGCCCGACCACCCACTGCTGGTCGGCCACGGCCGACGCCGGCAGCCGGCCGGCCGCCGCCAGGCGGTGGCGGGGGCTGGCCACCACCACGAGGCGGTAGCGCATCACCGGTTCGCTCTCGAGGTCGGGCAGCCGGGGCCCGAGGCCGACGTCGGCCAGCCGCTCGAGGAGCAGCGCGGCCATTTCCGCCTCGGTGGTGAGCCCGACCGACGCCTCCACCGGCGCGCCCCGGGTGGTGAACACCGCCAGGAGGCCGGGGGCGAGGAACTCGGCCACCGTGCTGGTGGCGACCACCCGGAGCAACTCCGGTGCGCCCTGGGCGTCGCGGATGGCCGCCTCGGCCTCGACGGCCAGGTTGACCATCTGCGAGGCGATCGGGATGAGCCGCTTGCCGCCGACGGTGAGCTCCATCCCGGCCGGCGTCCGCTCCACCAGCGGATCGCCGAGATGCTGGCGGAGGGCGGCCAGCGCCCCCGATACCGCCGGTTCGCTCACGCCGAGGGCCTTGGCCGCCGCCTTGACCGACCCGAGCCGGGCCACCAGCACGAAGGCCTCGAGCTGGGTCAACGTCACGGGCGCGGAGCGTAGGCGATAACCGATCGCTTAGGTAGCCGTGGATCGGCCCCGCGTTGGCGCCTAGAACGCAGCCTGTGCAGACACCAGCGCCCTTTGAATACGAGCGGGCCACCAGCATCGGACATGCGGTGGCGCTCCTCGAACGGTTCGGTCCGGAGGCCCGGCTCGTCGCCGGCGGTCACAGCCTGCTGCCGATGATGAAGCTGCGGCTGGCCGGCCCCGAGTACCTGATCGACATCAACGACCTGACCGACCTCGACTACATCCGCCTCGACGGCGACGCCATCGCCATCGGGGCCATGACGCGCCATGCCGCCCTGCTGGCGTCGCCCCTGCTGGCCGAGCACTATCCGATCTTCCGCGACGCCGAGCGGGTGATCGCCGACCCCGTCGTCCGCAACCGGGGGACCATCGGCGGCTCGATGTGCCAGGCCGACCCGTCCGAGGACCTGGCGGCGGTGGCCTCGGCCCTGTCGGCCACCCTCGTCATCCAGGGCACCGACGGGACCCGCGTCGTCGGTGCCCGGGAGTTCCACACCGGCCCCTACGAGACGGTCGTCGGCCCGGCCGAGATCCTGACCGAGGTGCGGATCCCGATTCGGCCGGGGGCCGGCAGCGCGTACGAGAAGGTCGAACGGCGGGCCGGCGACTGGGGCGCCACCGCCGGCGGCTGCTTCGTCGTCCTCGACGCCGGCGGTGAAACGGTGGCCGACGTCGGCATCGGCCTCACCGCCGTCGGCGCGCCGCACTTCTGCGCCGAGGCGGCGGAGGCGGTCCTGCGGGGGCGCCCGGCCACCGCCGAAAATCTGGCCGCGGCCGCCGCCCGGGCCGCGGAGGAGACCAACCCCCAGACCGACCAGCGCGGACCGGCCGAGTACAAGCGGCACCTGGCCGGGGAACTGACCCGCCGAGCGCTGCGCCGGGCCGTGGCCCGGGCCCGGGGACAGGAGGCGTAGCCGTGCAGGTGACCATGACCGTCAACGGCGACGAGGTCACCCGGGAGGTGGAACCGCGGCTGCTGCTCGTGCACTTCCTCCGGGACCACCTCGGGCTGACCGGTACGCACTGGGGCTGCGACACCTCGAACTGTGGCGTCTGCGTCGTGGCGATGGACGGGGTGCCGGTGAAGAGCTGCACCGTGCTGGCGGCCATGGCCGCCGGCCGGGAGATCCGCACCGTCGAAGGCATGGAGCGCGACGGGCGGCTCGACCCGGTCCAGGAAGGCTTCATGCAAGAGCACGGCCTCCAGTGCGGGTTCTGCACGCCGGCCATGATGATCACCGCCCGGGCGCTGCTCGACGCCAACCCCGATCCCAGTCCGGCGGAGATCCGCCAGGCCATCTGCGGGACGGTGTGCCGCTGCACCGGCTACGAGAACATCGTGCGGGCCATCCGCTGGGCGGCCGAGCACCCCGAGCCGGCGGCGGTGATGGCATGACCGCCACCACCGAATCGCCCGCTCCGCCGCCCGTCCCCACCAGCGCCGCCGGGAACCCCATCGGCTTCGGCCGGATGCTCCGCAAGGAGGACGCCCGCTTCCTGCGGGGCAAGGGCCGCTACCTCGACGACATCCAGCTCCCCGGCATGCTCTACGGCGCCATCCTCCGCAGTCCCCACGCCCACGCCCGCATCCTCTCGATCGACACGTCGGCCGCCGAGGCCCACCCGAAGGTGAGGGCGGTGATCACCGGAGCCACCCTGGAGGGGCTCAACCTGGCCTGGATGCCGACGATGTCCTACGACGTCCAGGCCGTCCTGGCCACCGACAAGGTGCGCTTCCAGGGCCAGGAGGTCGCCTTCGTGGTGGCCGAGGACCGCTACGCGGCCCGGGACGCCCTCGAGCTCATCACCGTCGACTACGAGCTGCTGCCACCGGTCGTCGACGCCCTCCGGGCGCTCGACCGCGAGGCCCCGGTCATCCGTACCGACATCGACGGCAAGGCCGACAACCGCATCTTCGACTGGGAAGCCGGGGACGCCGCCGCCTGCGACGAGGTCTTCCGCCGGCCCGGGGTCGTGGTGGCGGAGGCCGACATCCTCTATCCCCGCTCCCACCCGTCGCCGATGGAGACCTGCGGCAGCATCGCCCACATGGACAAGGTGACCGGCAAGCTCACCTGCTGGATCACCAGCCAGGCGCCGCACGCCCACCGCACCGTCTACGCCATGGTGGCCGGGCTTCCGGAGCACAAGATCCAGGTCATCTCGCCCGACATCGGCGGCGGCTTCGGCAACAAGGTCCCCGTCTACCCGGGCTACGTCTGCGCCGTGGTGGCCACGATCGTGACCGGGGCCCCGGTGAAGTGGGTCGAGGACCGCTCGGAGAACCTCATGACCACCGGCTTCGCCCGGGACTACCACATGCACGGCGAGATCGCCGCCACCCCCGAGGGCAAGATCCTCGCCCTGCGGACGACGACGGTGGCCGACCACGGCGCCTTCAACGCCACGGCCCAGCCGAGCAAGTACCCGTCGGGCTTCTTCTCGATCTTCACCGGCAGCTACGACCTCGAAGCGGCCCACTGCAAGGTGACCGGCGTCTACACCAACAAGGCGCCCGGCGGCGTGGCCTACGCCTGCTCCTTCCGCATCACCGAAGCCGTCTACCTCGTCGAGCGCATGGTCGACATCCTCGCCCGGGAGCTCGGTCTCGACCCGGCCGAGTTGCGGATGAAGAACCTGATCCAGCCCGACCAGTTCCCCTACCGCACCAAAACGGGATGGGAGTACGACTCGGGCAACTACCCCCTGACGCTGCAGACGACGCTCGACCGGGCCGGCTACAAGGAGCTGCGGGCCGAACAGGCCGAGAGCCGGGCCCGCTTCGCCGAGACGGGCGAAGGAACGCTGATGGGCATCGGCCTGTCGTTCTTCACCGAAGGTGTGGGGGCCGGGCCCCGCAAGGACATGGACATCCTCGGTCTCGGCATGGCCGACGGCTGCGAGCTGCGCCTCCACCCCACCGGCAAGGGAGTGCTGCGCATCTCGGTGCAGACCCAGGGCCAGGGACACGAGACGACCTTCGCCCAGATCGTGGCCCACGAGCTCGGACTGCCGCCGGAGGACGTGGAGGTCGTCCACGGCGACACCGACCAGACGCCCTTCGGGCTCGGGACCTACGGCTCCCGCTCCACGCCGGTGTCGGGGGCGGCGGCCGCGGTGGCCGCCCGGCGGGTGCGGGACAAGGCCCGCATCGTGGCGGCGGCGGCCCTGGAGTGCTCGCCCGACGATCTCGAGTGGGAACTCGGGCGCTGGCAGGTCAAGGGCGATCCGGCCAACGGCAAGACGATCCAGGAGATCGCCCTTTTGGCCCACTCCACGCTGGAGCTGCCCGAGGGCGTGGAAGGCCATCTCGACGGCTCGTCGGTGTACAACCCGCCGAACCTGACGTTCCCCAACGGCGCCTATCTCTGCGTCGTCGACGTCGACCCCGGGACCGGCGAGGTGTCGGTGCGCCGCTTCGTCGCCACCGACGACTGCGGCCCCCGCATCAACCCGATGATCGTGGAAGGCCAGATCCACGGCGGCCTGGCGGAGGGCATCGGCATGGCCCTGATGCAGGCCATCGCCTTCGACGAGGACGGCAACTGCCTCGGCGGGTCGTTCATGGACTACCTGCTGCCGACGTCGCTGGAGTGTCCCAGCTGGGAGCTCGAGGAGACGGTCACGCCCTCACCCCACCATCCGTTGGGGTGCAAGGGGGTCGGGGAGTCGGCCACGGTCGGATCGCCGGCCGCAGTGGTGAACGCCGTCATCGACGCCCTGGCCCCGTTCGGGGTCCGCCACGCCGACATGCCGCTGACGCCGGCCCAGGTGTGGCTGGCCATGCAGGGCCGTCCGGCCCGCACCGACCTCGCCTTCGGCACCCCGGGCGCACGATGAGCCGGCCCGAGGTGACCGACCGGGCGGCGGCGCTGCGGGCGCAGCGCGTCCCGTTCGTCCACGCCCGGGTGGTGCGGACCGAACGGCCGACGTCGGCCCGGCCGGGCGACGAGGCGCTCGTCCTGGCCGACGGGACGGTGGAAGGGTTCGTCGGCGGGACATGCGCCGAGGACGCCGTGCGGGAGCAGAGCCTCGCCGTCCTCGAGTCGGGCGAGACCGAGTTGGTACGGATCGACGGTCAGTGCCTGTCGGGCGGAGCGCTGGAGGTCTTCTTGGAACCGGTGGTGCCCACCCCGCTGGTGGCCGTCCATGGCGACACGCCGATCGCCCGGGCGCTGCTGGCCTTGGGTCCGGCGCTGGGCTACCACATCGTCCCGGCCGCCCGGACGGCCCTCGAGGGGGCGGCGGCGCTGGTCGTCGCATCCCACGGCCGGGGGGAGCCCGATCTGCTGGTCGGGGCGCTGCGGGCCGGCGTCCCCTACGTCGGCCTGGTGGCCAGCCGCCGGCGGGGGGAGGCGATCGTCGCCGGCCTCGACGTGGACGATGAGCTCCGGGCCCGCGTCCGCACCCCGGCGGGCCTCGACCTCGGCGCCCGAACCCCGCAGGAGGTCGCCCTGTCGATCCTGGCCGAGATCGTGGCCACCCGTCCCGGCCCGTCCCGCCACTACCACCCCGCCGCCGCCTGCTGCCACAACGGTTCCTGATGAGCGGCGACCTCGCCGGTCTCGTCCCCGACGTGGCAACGCTGCAGCGGCGGCTCGACGAGACCGATTACCTGGCCGACCCCGGCCTGGCCAGCGCGCTGTTCTGCGCCGTCCGCCTTCCCCAGGCGCTGCTGCTGGAGGGCGAACCGGGCGTGGGCAAGACGGAGGCGGCCAAGGCGCTGGCGGCCGTGCTCGACACGACCCTCCTCCGGCTGCAGTGCTACGAGGGGATCGACAGCGCCGAAGCGCTCTACGAATGGAACTATCCCCGCCAGCTCCTCGCCATCCGACTGGCGGAGTCCCGCCACCACGACCTCACCGAGGCCGACCTGTTCGGGCGGGACTATCTCGTCGAACGGCCGTTGCTGGCCGCCATCGAGCATCCGGGTCCGCGTCCGGCGGTGCTGCTCATCGACGAGGTGGACCGGGCCGACGACGAATTCGAGGCGTTCCTGCTCGAGTTGCTGGCCGAAGGGGCGGTCACCATTCCGGAGCTCGGCACTGTCCGGGCGGCGCAGCCCCCGATCGTCCTCCTCACCTCCAACCGGACCCGCGACCTGCACGACGCACTCAAGCGGCGCTGCCTCTACCACTGGATCGACTATCCCCCGCTGGAGCGGACGGTGGCGATCATCAGGCGCCGTGTCCCGGCCGCCTCCACGACGCTGGCGGAGCAGGTCGGGGCGGCGGTCGCCCGGCTCCGCAGCCTCGACCTGCAGAAGCCGCCGGGCGTCGCCGAAGCCATCAACTGGGCGACGGTGATCGGGCTCCTCGGCCTCGAGCACCTCGACGAGGCGGCCATGGGGCAGACGCTAGGAACGGTGCTCAAGTACCGGGAGGACGTCGACCTCACCCGGGAGCGGGGGCTGGCCTGGGTGGCCGGCGGATGACCGACCCGTCCGGCGCCGAGATTTCGGGGATCGACCTGGCCGCGGTGGCCGGGTCGTTCGGGCAGCTCCTCCACGCCGCCGGGGTCCCGGTCACGCCGGAGCGCAGCGGCCGGTTCGCCCGGGCGGTGGCGCTGGCCGGGACGGCGGCCGTCGACGACGTCTACTGGCTGGGGCGGGTCACGCTGCTCTGCGGCGCGGAACAGATCCCGATCTTCGACGCCGTGTTCGGGCAGGTGTTCCGGGGCGTCGCCGACGTGGCCGACCGGCGCGGCGATCCGAACGCGCCGCCCCCGCCGCCGGCCCGGAGGCGAGGGCCCCGGCCGTGGCCGAGCCGGCCGGGCGAGGTGCCCGCCGCCGGCGGGGCCCACCCGGCGCTCCTGAGCCCCGGCGGCGCGGCCGAGGGGGACAGCTCCGAGTCGCTGCTGGCCGCCGCCAGCGCCGAAGAACGGTTGCGGGCCAAGGACTTCGCCGACCTGACCCCCGACGAGCTCGGCGCCCTCCGGGCCCTGATCGCCGACCTGGCGCTGGCCGCGCCGTTGCGCATCAGCCGGCGGCGGGTGCGTCATCACCGGGGCCGGCTCGACGTGCGGGCCACGCTCCGCCGGGCCCATCGCGGCGGCGGCGATCCCGTCGAGTGGCTGCGCCGGCACCCGAAGCAGCGGCCCCGGCGGCTCGTGCTCATCGCCGACGTGTCCGGCTCCATGGAGCCCTACAGCCGGGCCTACCTCCAGCTGCTGCACGGCGCGGTGCGGGGGGCGAAGGCCGAGGCGTTCGTCTTCGCCACCCGCCTCACCCGCCTCACCCGGGCGCTGGCCACCACCGAGCCGAACGTCGCCCTCCGCCGGGCGGCGGCCGCCGCGCCCGACTGGTCGGGCGGCACCCGCATCGGCGCCGCCGTGGCCGCCTTCAACGACCGCTACGGTCGCCGGGGCGTCGCCCGGGGGGCGGTGGTGGTGATCGTCAGCGACGGGTGGGAAACGGGTGACCCCGCCGTGCTCGGCGAGCAGATGGCCCGCCTGTCCCGCCTCGCCCACCGGGTCGTGTGGGTCAACCCCAGGGCGGCGGCCGAATCCTACGAGCCGAGGGTCGCCGGCATGGTCGCCGCCCTGCCCCACGTCGACGCCTTCGTCAGCGGCCATTCGCTGGCCGCCCTCGACGCGCTCGCCGCCGCCCTGCGCCGGCCCTGAGCCCCCCGACCGCCCTCACAGGAAGTTCACGGAAAACCTGGAGAGGTCTCGAAGCCGTCGTGACGAGACCTCCATCGTGACTCTCATCATCGAAACGGTCTCCGCCGGTCAGGGGGAGGCATGGCTGTGCCGGGCGGCGCGCCGGCTGGCCGCCTCACCCGGGATCTGGCGGCCCCGAATCCGCCGGGACACCGACGAGCGCTGGTATGCGCTCCTCGCCGCCGACGAGTCGAGCGAGGCGTGGCTGCTCGGCTGGCCGGTGGGCGGAGGCATCGAGCTCCACGACCATGGCGACTCCTCCGGGGCCATCTGCGTGGTCGAGGGGGTTCTCGACGAGACCTTCCTCGACGCCGGCGATCGGGCGACGGCCGCCGGTTCGCTGCGCCACCGCCACCTCCCGACCCGGTCCCTCGTCAGCTTCGGGCCCGAGCACATCCACGACGTCGTGAACCATGGCGCCGAGCCGGCCCTCAGCATCCACGTCTACTCACCCCGCCTGCGGTCGATGACCTTCTACGACCACCGCCCGGGCTCGGGCCTCTCGGCCGTGCGGACGGAATGCAGCGAACCCGGCGCCCTGCTTGCCTGACCCCCGCCTTCGGATTCGACAGAGGAGACCGACGTGCCCGCCACGGTGGATGACCTGCTCGCCTCGGCCCGGAGCCGCATCCGGCGCCTCGGGCCCCACGAGGCCGCCGCCGCCTGCCAGCGAGGTGGCCTGCTGATCGACATCCGGCCCGCGGCGCAGCGGCGCAGCGAAGGCGAGATCCCCGGGGCCGTGATCCTGGAGCGGAACGTCCTCGAATGGCGGCTCGATCCGCACAGCCCCCACCGACTGGCCGAGATCACCGACCACGGTCACGAGGTGATCGTCGTCTGTTCCGAGGGCTACGCCTCGAGCTTCGCCGCCGCCACGCTGGTCGATCTCGGCTTCACCTCCGCCGCCGACCTCGACGGCGGCTTCAAGGCCTGGGAAGCGGCCGGCCTCCCCGTCCACTCTGGCCACAGAACTCGCCTTGAATTGACGATTGGCAACTGTGGTTGCGGGGTAGCCCCAGCCACATGAGTGCCGCCCTGGAGGACGTCGGTGCCCCGGCGGAGGAGATCACCGCCGAGCAGCGCGCTCCGGCCATCCTCAACGGGCAGGCTCGGAACGACGCTTCCGCCGGGTGTTCGCACTGATCGCCCGGTCGAGCATGACATCTGCCTGGCGCTGAGCGAGGCGTGCACCAACGTGGTCCAGCACGCCGGCCTCGACGACGAATACGAAGTACGGCTCCAGATCGACGGGTTCGTCTGCGCCATCAGCGTCAAGAACACCGGCGACGGGTTCGACGCCTCGACGCTGCGCAACGTCATGCCCAGTCCCGGCTCGCCACGAGGGCGGGGTGTCGCCATCATGCGGGCGGTGATGGATCAGGTCGACTTCGAGCCCGAGCCCACGGCGGGGACGATCGTCAACCTGGTGAAGACGCTGTCCGTCAGGCCCGACGGGCCGCTGGCCCGTATCCGCCGGTAGCGGCCGTCAGAAGCCGGTCTTCTTGCCGGTCACGAGCATGTGCTTGTTGCGCGTGCCGCGACAGGGCGTGCAGCCGGGCGTGTAGTACCAGTTGTCGAAGATCCCCGCCTTGTAGAACGTCATCCGCTTCGGGGTGTAGAGCGGGATGATGGGGATGTCGTCGGCGACGATGCGCTGGATCTGCTGGACGAGGGACGTGCGCTGGACGGGATCGAGGGTCACGAGCTGCTTGGTGGCCAGCTGGGTGACCTCGGGGTTGCTGTAGCCGACCGCCCGGGTGAACGAGGTGCTCTTCGGGGAGGCGGCGTAGCGCGACCGCAGGTTCTGGTCGGGGTCGCCGGTCATGCCGCCGTAGCCGATCAGGGCCATCGTGTAGTTGCCCTTGCCGGCGTTGTCGTCGGCGACGGCCTTGTC
>Ga0070741_10014902_pt1 | contig 13325 bp, 13 predicted proteins | sample Coa_R1_4_FD_66440 | JGI IMG/M metagenome (GOLD analysis project Ga0070741, IMG submission 66440) | Surface soil microbial communities from Centralia Pennsylvania, which are recovering from an underground coalmine fire - Coalmine... | ecosystem: Environmental > Terrestrial > Soil > Unclassified ... | reverse complement strand
CATGTCGTTGATGTTGTGCGCCGCAAGCTCGCTCAGATCGGCGTGCGGTGTCAGCGAGCCGTCGTCGTCGCGGCGAAGAACCTTGCGGTCCTCCATCGACACGATGAGCATGCTGCCGTCGGGCAGCCACCCGAGACCCGATGGCGCGCAGTCGAGTCGGGCGACAACGCTTGCGTCGCCGTCGGTCGACACGCGCAACACCTCGTGTGCGTGCATGTCGGAGACATACAGCGAACCGTCATGCCAGCGCGGGCCTTCGAGAAATACGCGGCCGTCCAGCAGCGTGTGCATCAGAAGTTGATCATGTGGCCGACGAGGCCGTGGAAGCACTCCTGCAGCGCCTCGGACAGCGTCGGATGGGTGTGCACGTTGCGGGCCAGCTCGTTGGCGGTCAGGTCCCACTTCTGCGCAAGAGTCAGCTCCGGCAGCAACTCGGACACGTCGGGACCGATGAGGTGGCCACCGATCAGCTCGCCGTATTTCGCGTCGGCGATCAGCTTCACGAACCCGGCCGTCTCGCCCAGCCCGTGCGCCTTGCCGTTCGCGCTGAACGGGAACTTGGCGACCTTGACGTCGTAGCCCTCCTCGCGCGCCTGCTCCTCGGTCAGCCCAAAGCTGGCCACCTGGGGCTGACAGAACGTGGCCCGCGGCATCATCCGGTAGTCGCCGAGCTCCAAAGTCTCTGCGCCCGCGATGGTTTCGGCCGCGACGACACCCTGCGCCTCCGCGACGTGTGCGAGCTGCAGCAGTCCGGTGACGTCACCAATCGCATAGATGTGGCCGACGTTGGTGCGCATCCGTTCGTCGATCGCGATCGCCTTGCGGTCCGACAGCTTCACGCCCGCGGCGTCAAGTCCGTACCCTTCGACGTTGGGCTCAAATCCGATGGCCTGCAACACTTTGTCGGCCTTCAGATCTTCCGACGACCCGTTCTTGCTGACTTTGACGGTGACCTGCGACCCGTCGTCGTCGATCGATTCGACCTTCGTCCCGGTCAGCACCTTCACACCGAGCTTCTTGAACGCCTTCTCGATTTCCTTCGATACGTCGGCGTCCTCGTTCGGCAAGGCCCGCGGCAGAAACTCGACGATCGTCACGTCGACACCGTAATTCGCGAGGACGTAACCGAATTCCATGCCGATCGCGCCCGCGCCGGCAATCACGATCGACCCCGGTAGGTCTCGCGACAGGATCTGCTTCTCGTAGGTGACGACGTTGTCCGACAGCGACGTGCCGGGCACCAGCTTGGTGCTGCTGCCGGTCGCGATGATCGCGTTGTCGAACGTGACTTCCTCGGTGCCGCCGTCGTTGAGGTCCACGCTCAAGGTGTGGTCGTCCTTGAACTTGCCGTAGCCGTGGATCTCGGTGATCTTGTTCTTCTTCATCAGGAAGTGCACGCCGGCGACGCGGCCCTCGGCGACCTTGCGGCTGCGGTCGAACGCGACGCCGTAGTCGAACGTTGCCTCGCCGCTGATGCCGAACGTCTTGGCCTGCTTGGTGACGATGTGCGCCAGTTCGGCGTTGCGCAGCAACGACTTCGACGGAATGCAGCCGACGTTCAGACAGACCCCGCCCCAATACTTGGGTTCGACGATGGCGGTGTTCAGCCCGAGCTGCGCCGCGCGGATGGCTGCGACGTATCCGCCGGGTCCGGCTCCGAGGACGACGACGTCATAATGTGAGGTCACCCGGCCAACCCTAATAGGGAATGAGGCCGATAAAACAGCGGCTCACGTGTTCGCAGTAGTAGGTGCCGTGCAGCACCGCGGCACACGCGGTGGCCGGCAACGGGGCAGCCATGACGGCGATCGCCACCGCTGCGACCAGGGGTTTGCCCTCGACCATCGCGAGCAGCAGGCCCACGAGCGTGCACACCGCGACGAAGATCAGCACGACGAACACCGGCCACGACTTGTCGAGGGAATGGAACCACCAGTAGTACAGCCCGAGGCCGATGGCGTCTGCGGGAAGCCACACCGCGGTGAGCACCAGCACCAACGACCATCTAGTCAGGTGGTGGTAGTGCGCGGGCGTCGGCTCGACGTCGACAGGTCCGGTGTCTTCCGACGAGTCGTCGTCTGCTGGTTCGGGTTCGACGGGCTCGGGGTTGGTGTCGGCGTCCGATTCCAGTTCTGGCGTCTCAGCCATAGCTCACCGCCTGGATCGCCACCAGCACGCCGAACCAGCCGGGGCCGACCGCGAGCAGAAACGCGCCCAGCGTCGTCATCCATCGCTTGGCGGACAACAGGATCAGCAAAATTCCCAACCCGCACGGAATGCCGATGACGAGCGCGACCACCACGTCTGGACGAATCGTGCCGTCGACCAACAGCGTTGCCGCGATCGCCGCCACCATCCCGACGGCAGTGCCGACGAGCATCGCGGCGGTCAGCTGCCATGCGCGCGGTAGGGGGATCACCTCACCGAGGTTATCGGTTGGAGTGATCGGCGCCGCGCACCGGCGGTCGACTGTCCAGGTCCTCGAGTTCCTCCGCGGTGAACGTCCTGCCGCGCGTCAGAAACCGCATGCCCTCGGGCGCTTCCATCGAGAATCCCCCGCCGCGGCCGGGCACCGCGTCGATGATCAGCTGGGTGTGCTTCCACGCGTCGAACTGCGGCCCGGAGATCCACACCGGCGTGTCCTCGACGACTCCGAGCAGCACATCGCGATCGCCGACGATGAACTCGCCGTCGGGGTAGCACATCGGCGACGAGCCGTCGCAGCATCCGCCGGACTGGTGAAACATCAACGGGCCGTGGCGATCTCGCAACCGACCGAGCAGCTCGGCGGCCGTCTCGGTGATCAGCACCCGCGGCACTTGCGATTTCGGTGCGCTAACCGGCGCTGAGCGCACGTTAGCGCCCCGAAATCGCTCGTCCGCCATCAGAAGAACCCTTGCGCCTTGTTGCTGTAGCTGACCAGAAGGTTCTTCGTCTGCTGGTAATGGTCGAGCATCATCTTGTGGTTCTCCCGGCCGATGCCCGACTGCTTGTACCCGCCGAACGCCGCATGCGCGGGATAGACGTGGTAGCAGTTCGTCCACACCCGGCCGGCTTTGATGTCACGCCCGGCCCGGTACGCGGTATTGCCGTCGCGGCTCCACACCCCCGCACCCAGCCCGTAGAGCGTGTCGTTGGCGATGCGGATCGCGTCGTCGTAATCGGTGAACGACGTCACCGAGACCACCGGTCCGAAGATCTCCTCCTGGAAAATCCGCATGTTGTTGGTGCCGGCGAAGATCGTCGGCTGCACGTAGAAGCCGCCGGACAGCTCGCCGCCCAGCTCGGCCCGCTCGCCGCCGGTGACGATGCGCGCGCCCTCGTCCTTGCCGATCTCGATGTAGGACAGGATCTTCTCGAGCTGGTCGTTGGAGGCCTGCGCGCCGACCATCGTCGTGGTGTCCAGCGGATCGCCCTGACGAACGGCCTTCGTCCGGATCGCCGCCAGTTCGAGGAATTCGTCGTAGATGTCGGCCTGAATCAGGCTGCGCGACGGGCACGTGCACACCTCGCCCTGGTTCAGCGCGAACATCGTGAAGCCCTCCAGCGCCTTGTCCTGGAAGTCGTCGGCCGCCGCCATCACGTCGGAGAAAAAGATGTTCGGGCTCTTGCCGCCGAGCTCCAGCGTGACAGGGATCAGGTTCTGCGACGCGTACTGCATGATCAGCCGGCCGGTCGTGGTTTCGCCGGTGAACGCGATCTTGGCGATCCGGTCGCTGGACGCCAGCGGCTTGCCCGCTTCGAAGCCGAAGCCGTTGACGACGTTGACCACTCCGGGCGGCAGCAGATCGCCGATCAACGAGAGCAGGTACAGGATCGACGCGGGCGTCTGCTCGGCGGGCTTGAGCACGACGCCGTTACCCGCGGCCAGCGCCGGCGCAAGCTTCCACGTCGCCATCAGAATCGGGAAGTTCCACGGGATGATCTGCCCGACGACCCCGAGCGGTTCGTGGAAGTGGTAGGCGACGGTGTCCTCGTCGATTTGGCTCAGCGACCCTTCCTGCGCGCGGATCGCCGCGGCGAAGTAGCGGAAGTGGTCGACGGCCAACGGCAAATCGGCATTGAGGGTTTCGCGGATCGGCTTGCCGTTGTCCCACGACTCGGCGAGCGCCAGCGACTCCAGGTTGGCCTCGATGCGGTCGGCGATCTTGTTCAGCACGAGCGCGCGCTCGGCCGGCGCGGTCTTGCCCCACGCCGGCGCCGCGGCGTGCGCGGCGTCCAACGCCTTGTCGACGTCGGCCTCGTTCGAGCGCGGGATCTCGCAGCATGTCTGCCCGGTGATCGGGGTGGGGTTCTCGAAATACTGGCCCCCGATCGGCGGCACCCATTCGCCGCCAATGAAGTTGCCGTACCGCGAGTCGTACGACATCAGTGAACCCTGGGTGCCAGGGCGTGCGTAGACGGTCATCAGCTACTCCCTAGTGTCCGTGTGATAGCGCTCACGGTACTCCCGCGGCCGCATGAGCGGTCCTGACAGAATGCCGGGATGGATCACGCCGACCCGTATCTGTGGCTCGAGAACATCGACAGCGACGCCGCACTGAACTGGGCACGGCAGCGTAACGATTCGGCGCTGGCACAGTTGTGCACGAAGCGGTTCGAGGACTTCCGGACCCAAGCGCTCGAAGTGATGGACACCGACGCGCGCATTCCGTACGTCGCCCGACGCGGCGAGTACCTTTACAACTTCTGGCGCGACGCGACCAACCCCCGTGGCCTGTGGCGGCGAACGACCCTGGACAGCTACCGCTCCGATAATCCGGAATGGGAGGTTCTGCTCGACATAGATGTGTTGGCACGCGCCGACGGCGAGAACTGGGTATGGGCCGGCGCCGACGTCATCGACCCCGAGTACACGGTGGCGATGGTCAATCTTTCCCGCGGCGGCTCAGATGCTGTCGTCGCGCGCGAATTCGACATGCGGACATGCGAATTCGTCGAGGGCGGGTTCGAGTTGGCCGAAGCCAAGTCGTCGGTCGCGTGGGAGGACGACGAGGACACACTGATCGTGTGCACGGACTTCGGCGAAGGGTCGATGACGGACTCCGGCTACCCGCGGATCGCCAAGCGATGGCGCCGCGGGCAACCGCTGGACGACGCGGAGACGCTGTACACCGCCGAGCCCGACGACGTGCGGGTCATCGCCGTCGTCGACCGCACCCCGGGTTTCGAACAGATCCGGCTTGGACGCTACGTCGACTTCTACCATCGGCTGCGGTACGAACTGCGTGGCGACGAGTTGATCCTGCTCGACGTGCCGACGGACGCCGGCATCTCAGTGCACCGCGGCTGGCTGCTCGTCGAGCCGCGGACCGACTGGACGCTCGACGAGCGCACCCATCCCGCCGGCTCGTTGCTCGCGATCGACTACGAGCAGTTCCTTTCGGGCGCACGCGATTTCGCGGTGGTGTTCCAGCCCGATGCGCATAGCTGCCTGCACCACTACGCGTGGACCAGAGACAGGCTCGTCGTCGTGACGCTACGGGACGTCGCCAGCCACGTCGAGATCGTCACGCCCGGGACCTGGCAGGCCGAACCGGCGCGCGACATCCCGGATGCCGCATCGACGGTCATCGCCGCCATCGACGAGTATGGCGACGAGATCTTTTACGACACAAGCGGATTCATTGAGCCATCCCGTTTGCTGTACGGGACGGCCGGCGGTCCCCTCGAACAGATCAAAGCAGCGCCGTCGTTCTTCGACGCCGACGACCTCGACGTGTCGCAACACTTCGTCGCATCGTCAGACGGCACACCGATCCCGTATTTCGTCGTCACATCTCGGAAGGCGTCCGGCCCGAGGCCCACGCTGCTGTACGGCTACGGCGGCTTCGAGAACGCGATGACACCGAGCTACGGCGGTGTGCTGGGCCGGCTCTGGCTGGCCCGCGGCGGCACCTACGTGCTGGCCAACATCCGCGGCGGCGGTGAATACGGTCCGCACTGGCACACCCAGACGCTGCGCGAGGGCAGGCACCTCGTCGAGGAGGATTTCGCCGCTGTCGCAAAGGATTTGGTGGACCACAAGATCACCACTGTCGAGCAGCTCGGCGCGCATGGCGGAAGCAACGGCGGCCTGTTGATGGGGATCATGCTGACCAAGTACCCGGAGTTGTTCGGCGCGCTGGTGTGCAGCGTGCCGCTGCTGGACATGCGCCGCTACCACCTGTTGCTTGCCGGTGCGTCGTGGATGGCCGAATACGGCGACCCCGACGATCCTGACGACTGGGCGTTCATTTCGAAATATTCGCCGTACCAAAATATTTCGGCCGACGCCAGCTATCCGCCGATCCTGATCACCACGTCCACCCGCGACGACCGGGTGCATCCCGCGCACGCCCGCAAGATGACCGCGGCGCTGGAAGCGGCCGGACACCGGGTGCTGTACTACGAGAACATCGAGGGCGGCCATGCCGGTGCGGCCGACAACGCGCAAGCCGCGTTCAGATCGGCCCTGATCTACGAGTTTCTCTGGCAGACGCTGGCCCCAAGTAAAAATATCGCCGAAACACCATGGCGCCCAGCGGGTGACAGCGCTGCGCCGAGCATGCCCGGTTAACACGGCGTTCATTTGCCGTTGGTTTCCCAGGTCGCCGTCGTTGCCGTTGTATGTGAAGATAGCGACCGTGGTGGCACCCCGAACGTCGTTCTTCGCTGGCGCCGCGACGGTGGCAAGTTGGGCGCTGCTGTGCGCCCCATCGCCCCCTGCGTCCGCGCAACCATGCCCTGACGTCGAAGTGGTATTCGCGCGCGGCACCACCGAGCAACCCGGCGTGGGTCCGACCGGACAAGCGTTTGTCGACTCGTTGCGCGCGAAGATCCCCACAAAATCAATGGGGATTTATCCGGTCGACTACCCCGCGAGCAATGATTTTCCCACCGCGCTGGACGGTGTCAGAGATGCGAGCGCTCATGTCGAGACAGTGGCGGCGCGGTGCCCCGACACCAAGCTGGTGCTCGGCGGATTTTCGCAAGGCGCAGCCGTAATGGGGTTCGTCACCGCGAATGTCATCCCGGATGGAGCCCCTGAGGGCGTGCCCAATCCGATGCCGTCTGATGTGGCAAACCACGTCGCTGCGGTCGCGCTGTTCGGAAAGCCGAACTATCGCTTCATGCACGCGATCAACGAGCCCGAAATCGTCGTTGGACCCCTCTACGCCGACAAGACCATCGAGTTGTGTGTTCCTGACGATCCGATTTGCTCGACCGGAATGGACTTCAACGCCCATATGCAGTACGCGGAGAGCGGGATGGTTGACCAGGCAGCGGTTTTCGCCGCCAACCACATCCCGGCCAACGCTGCGCCGTCCCCGCCGCCCCAAGCATCCGTTGCCGCCGCACCCCCGAAATCACCTACTCCGGCCGCACCGCCGACATCGCCCGCCCCTGTTGCACCACCTGCACCGGCTCCTATCGCACCTACGCCGGCGCCGCACCTCGCGCCCGGGACCTTGTTGTCGTGCACGACCGTGTGCCACGTCATTACCCCTGGATGACAACGTGCGGCGTTGTCGAAATACCGCCGCCTACGATGCAAATCGCGGACGCTGCCGCACCGCACGGGTCGAGCGTGGCCGCTGATTCTTCAGTTCGACTAAAGCCAGTTGGGGCGGTGGGCCATGATAGTGACGTACCCGATAGGAGACATCATGAGTCCCACACATTCGAAGCGACGGTTGCCGGTTCTCGCAAGCGCCGTTGCGATCGTCGGAATGGGCGCGATCACCGCAGCGTGCGGCGGAGGCAATAACGGGCCCGCCAGCACCACGACCACCACGACGACGACCTCGACAACAACGTCCACCTCCACCTCGACGGCACCGCCGCCCGTGTCGTCAACGGAAAACCAGATCAATCCGAGCGGTGGTAACTCGTTCTCCCCCAATCCAATTCCAGTCCAACCGGGTCCGAACCAGAATCCGCACGGGCGTGGGTCTCCCGCAAACCCGCATAACCGCTAGCACTCGGCGCAGCGGCCAGCGTTGTCAGCCTCGGCGAGTACCGTACGAAACTGGGCTGCCGAGAAGGGGATTGACCATGCCGCGAACCGATGACGACTCCTGGGACATCACTGAAAGCGTGGGCTCCACCGCGTTGGGCGTGGCCGCGGCGCGGGCGGCCGAGACCGAAAGTGAGCGCCCGCTGATCAAGGATCCGTTCGCCCGGGTGTTTCTCGAGGCAGCCGGTCAAGGGATGTGGACCCTCTTCTCGAGCCGCAAACTGCCCGACGAGCTGACCGACGTCGACCCCAGGCTCCGGGCCCGGCTGCACGGGATGGTCGATCTGATGGCCGCGCGCACGGCGTTCTTCGACGAGTTCTTCCTCAGCGCAGCTGACGCGGGCGTCAGGCAGATCGTGATCCTCGCCGCCGGCCTGGATTCGCGGGCCTGGCGGCTGCCCTGGCCTGCCGGCACCGTGGTGTACGAACTCGATCAGCCCAAGGTGCTGGAGTTCAAGTCGACGACATTGCGCCAACATGGTGCCCAGCCGACGGCACGTCAGGTAAGCGTCGGAATCGACCTGCGTCAGGATTGGCCAACGGCGTTGCAGCAGGCCGGTTTTGACCCCTCCGTGCCGACCGCGTGGTCTGCGGAGGGCCTGCTGCGGTTTCTGCCCGCGGCGGCGCAAGATCTGCTGTTCGAGCGAATAGACGCGCTCAGCCCAACCGGTTCGCGGCTGGCCGCCAACGCGCCCGCCAGCGAGCCACCCGACTCGGCCGAACTGCAGCAGCAGCGCGACGAGATGGTCCGCGTCCGTGAGATAGCTGCCCGGCTGTTCGACACGAACATGCCCAACCTGCAGGAGCTCTGGTACATCGAAAAGCGCACCGACCTCGTCGACTGGCTGAGCGCGCACGGCTGGACGGCGTCGCAGGAGACGGCCTCCGAGCTGGTGGCGCGCTACGGCCGTACTCTGCCGGACGCAAGCGACGCGGCCCTGCGGTCGAACCTTTTCGTGTCCGCTCATCGCTTGCACTAGCATCGACACCAACTGCGCCGGCGGCCAACGTCATGCCTGCCGCGTCTGAATCTCAACGATGATCCGTGGAGTGGCATTCGTGACCGTGAATCCGTCTGTACGCGTGGTGTGCGTCGCCGCTGCCGCAGTGGTGTGCGCCACCTCGATCACGGTGTCAAGCGCGATGCTGCTGAGGTGTGCTGAGTCGTGCAGCAGATTGGTCGCAGGATCGGCGTCCGCGCCGGCGCCGGCACCCGCGTCGGTGTCGATTCAGCCAGTTGCTGATGCGCGCAACGTCGACCCCCTGGCGCCGGTCCTGGTGACAGCCACCGACGGCACGCTGATCGACGTGACGATGGTCAACGACGCCGGGAAGGCCATTCCGGGGATCATGACGCCGGACAGCACCGCCTGGAAGCCAGCGGTGCCGCTCGGCTACGGCCGCACCTACACGATCACCGCCGCCAGCCGCGGCACGGCCGGCGTCGCGTCCAAACACGTGTCCAAGTTTTCGACGTTGACGCCGAGCAACCAGACCGAGGTGTACCTCAACACGACGTCGGGTGCGACGTTGCAAGAGGGCGGCGTATACGGCGTCGGGACGGTGGTCGTGGCGCACTTCGATGAGCCGCTCAAGGACCGTGCGGCAGCCGAGCGCCGATTGACGGTCACCACCTCTCCCCCGGTTACCGGCTCTTGGTACTGGGTGGACGACCAGAACGCGCACTGGCGCCCCGAGAAGTATTACGCGCCGGGCACAAAGGTGACGGTGTCGGCCAACATCTACGGCGCGCAGCTCGGCGGCGGCTTGTACGGCCAAGAGGACAGCCATGTGTCGTTCTCCATCGGCGACGCGCACGTGTCGATTGCCGACGACGCCACGAAGCAGGTGAGCGTCTACGACAACGGAAAGCTCGTCCGCACGATGCCGACGTCGATGGGAATGGGCGGCACGCAGCAGATCGGCGGGCGCACCCTGTCGTTCTGGACACCGCCGGGGGTGTACACGGTGCTCGACAAGGGCAACCCGGTGATCATGGATTCCTCGACGTTCGGGCTGCCGATCAACTCACGGCTGGGGTACCGCGAATCGATCAACTACGCGACCCGCATCAGCATCGACGGAATCTATCTACACGAGCTCGACGCGACGGTGTGGGCGCAGGGCAACACCGACACCTCACACGGGTGCCTGAACCTCAACCGCGACAACGCAATTTGGTTCTTCAACTTCTCACGACCCGGTGACGTCGTCGAGGTGCGCAACACCGGCGGTCCCCCGCTGCAGATCGCCCAGAACGGCGACTGGACGGTCCCGTGGGATCAGTGGCGCAAGGGCAGCGCGCTGACGTAGCGGCCTACGGCTCTTTGCGCCGCAGCGCGCCGAGCATCGCGACGAGCACCCCGAACACCACCAGCACACCGCCGGCCGCCAACGTCAGGTTCAACCACTGGTGCAGGCTGTTTTCGGCCTGCGTCACCATCACGTCCGCGATCGTGCGCACGTTGCCAGACGTTCGGTTCAACGCGTCGTCGATATGCCCGCGCCCGATCGCCAGAGCCGCCCAACCGCCGGCTCCGACCAGCAGCGCTGAAACCCCCAGAGCTGCAATCGCTTTCCCGCGCTTGCGGGCGAACGCCAGCGTCAACAGTGCCGCGACGGCCGTCACCGCCAGCGACCCGATGCTCACCCACGGCCCCCACGTCGCCACCGGCCGCAACTCCCCGGCCCGCAGCGAGTTGGCCTGATCCGGGGTGATCGGCACCGTCACCGTCGGCGGCACGTTGACGCGCATGCGGTCCAGCGCGTCCTTCAGCGTGGTGTCCGTGAGCATCGGAGCGACGTCGACGACCAAGCCGTCGCTGGTCTGGCGGACATTGTCGGTGAACAGCCACTGATGCGCGACCCTGTTGACGGCACCGAACTGGTTGGGAAACGACGGGCCTGCGGTGTAGCCGGTCGCGACGCCAAGGATCAAGCCGCTCTGGGCGTTGCCAATTCGGTTGCGGGAGATCCTGTTCACCTGACTGGCCAACTCGGAAGCCGCCGCCTTCTGCAGCTGCGGATCATGGGCGGCGGACCGCGCGAGCGCTGTGTATCCGTCGGGGTCAACCAGGTTGCGCTGGGCCCATCCGGCGGGAACGGCGACCGCCAGCGCCACCGTCGCGACGAGCCAGCACAAGACCGTCGCAACCACTCGCACGGAGTCGAGCCTATCTGTCGCGCGCGACCCGCTTCGGCCGGCGCAGCGCCATCCACATCATCTGCTTGGCCATCCGGCTCGCGGCCTTCGGTGACGACGAGTAGTAATTGGCGCCGGAACCGACCTTGATGCGCGGCTCAACAACCGTCTCGATGCGGCAGTACTTACGCATGCTTTCGGCGCCGCCGAAGCGTGCGCCGATGCCGGATTCCTTCCAGCCGCCCATCGGGGCGGTGATGCACATCAGGTTGGCGACGACGTCGTTGATGTTGATTGCCCCGCAATCCAGTTGCAGCGCAACATCTTTAGCCTTCGCGAGATCGCGTGAGAACACCGACGCCGATAGGCCGTAGGGGCTGTCGTTGGCGAGCCGGATCGCTTCGGACAGGCTGGACACCTTCATGATCGGCAGCGTCGGGCCGAACGTCTCGTGCGTCATGCACTCCATCGAGTGGTCCACGTCGACAAGCACTGTCGGTTGGTAAAACGAACCCTGGCCGCCGACGCGGTCACCACCGGTGAGCACCCGCGCACCCTTGTTCTTCGCGTCGGCGACGTGCTTTTCGACGACCGCCATCTGCTGTTCGTCGATCAGCGACCCGAAGTGAGGGCCGTCGCCGGCACCGACCTGAAGCGCTTTCACGTCGCGCACCACCGCGTCGACGAAGTGGTCGTAGACGGAATCCATCACGTAAACCCGCTCGACCGACACGCACATCTGGCCGGCGTTGAACAGGCCGCCCCACACCGCGGCGTGCGCTGCGAGGTCGACGTCGGCGTCGTCGAGCACGATCATCGGGTCCTTGCCACCGAGTTCCAGGCTGACCGGCGTGAGGCGCCGCGCGGCGCGCTCCATCACCTTGCGGCCGGTTGCCGACGAGCCGGTGAAGTGGACGAAATCGGAGACGTCGATGACGGCTTCGGCGACCTCGCGCGCACCCTGTGCCAACGCGAACACGTCGGGCGCGCCAGACTCGCGCCAGCCGCGCACCAGCACCTCGGCGGTCAGCGGCGTGCGTTCGGACGGTTTGAGCAGCACCGCGCAGCCGGCGGCCAGCGCGCCGAGGGCGTCCATGCCGGCGTTCGCGACCGGGAAATTCCACGGCGCGATGATCCCGACGACAGGCCGCGGCCGGTAGTGGACGGAGATCTTCTTGACGGCCAGCGCGACCAGCGGGGCGGGACGGGTCTCGGGCGCGAGCGCCTTTTCCATCGTCTTGACCAAGTAAGAGATGATCATGACGAGCATCGGCACCTCTTGAACCGCGTCGGTGCGCGACTTGCCGGTTTCTTTGATCAGCAGCTCTTCGATTTCGTCTCGGTGATCGCCCAGCCACACCGCGAACCGCGCGAGCACCTTGGCGCGGCCCTTCGCGCCACGCTTCTCCCAATCGGGTTGCGCCTGCGCCAGCCGCGCGGCGATGCGGGGCACATCGGCCGGATCGGTCCAGTGCACCTCACCGGCGACGTCGCCGGTGGCGGGATTGCGAATGGTGCCCGTGGTCGACGGTTGCACGTCAGATGTGGCAGTCATCAGGTCATGCTATGCCGCGCAGGTAGGCGGCTTGGCCGAGGTGCTGCGCGCAGTCGTCGACGATGCTGACCAGTCGTGCGCTGGCGGTGACGGGCGGGTCCCAGCGCCGGTCGACGATGCGGGCGAGATCCGTTGTGCCGAGCGTGGTCACGAACTCCAGCGTCATGTCGTGCACGGCGTGGTAGTAACCCTTCAGCAGTTCGGCGGACGCTCGGACTTTCGCCACGTCGTCGGCGCTGTGACCGTAGCCGGTGTCGTCGCGAGGCAGGTCGAGGCCGAAGCGGTCGACCCAGCCGTCGCGGGTCCAAATGTCTTGCGTTTGCGCGATGTCGCAGATCTGCACGTCTTGCACGCGGGCGCTGTGCCAGATCAGCCACGCGATGGAATTGGCATCCGGAGTCGGACGATAGGTCGCCAGTTCGTCGGTGAGTCCGTCGGTCAACTCGTCGACATGTTCGATCAGGCGGGTGAACGAATCACGAAGTAATTCCTGTGCGGCGGCAGCATCGGTGTCTGGCATACCGCCGAAGCTACCCGCGGAGTTCAGTCGCGCAGAGTGCGTCCCTCGGCGTCGGGGACATTGCCCGCAATAATGATGATCCCGTCGATCAGTCCCCAGAGCCCACCGA